>FWPV01008383.1_pt1 | contig 18118 bp, 17 predicted proteins | sample 2228371 | NCBI WGS metagenome assembly FWPV01 (sample SAMEA103939776, study PRJEB20133) | metagenome
CCTTGTGTCAACGGCGGAGCAAAAGTCGGCCATTCGGCGGCGTAAAACCAGGCCATCGTGTTACATGCCGGGGGGAGTGGCGTGAGGGCGTAGCCCGAGGGCCACTCCCCCCGGCATTGGTGTAATTTTCAGGGTCTGGTTTTGGCCTTGCGGGCCCGGCTGTGCGCGAGGCGATAGCTTTCGCCGTTCATCTCGAGGATGCTGACGTGATGGGTCAGGCGATCGAGGAGCGCGCCTGTGAGACGCTCAGATCCGAAGGTTTCGGTCCATTCGTCGAAGGGCAGGTTGCTGGTGATGAAGGTGGAGCCGCGTTCGTAACGCTGGGAGATCAGCTCGAACAACAGTTCGGCGCCGGTCTTGGAGAGCGGCACAAAGCCCAGTTCGTCGATGATGAGCAGCTTGTATCCGGCCATCTGCTTCTGGAAGCGCAGAAGACGGCGCTCGTCGCGGGCCTCCATCATTTCGCTGACCAGCGCTGCCGCGGTGGTGAAGCCCACCGACAGTCCTTTCTGGCATGCTGCCAGTCCGAGCCCCAACGCTACGTGCGTCTTTCCGGTGCCTGATGGCCCCAGAGCGATGGCGTTCTCACGCCGCTCGATCCACTCGCAGCGCGCCATCTCGAGCACCTGCATCTTGTTGAGCCTGGGGATGGCGGCGAAGTCGAAGCTGTCGAGGCTTTTGACGGCGGGGAAGCGCGCGGCCTTGATGCGCCGCTCGACCATGCGACGCTCCCTGTCGATCATTTCCATCTCGACGAGGCGGGCGAGGAAGCGGATATGATCGACGCCTTCAGCGGCACATTGCCGCGCGAGCTTGTGATGCTCACGCAGGCACGTAGGCAGCTTGAGCGCCTTGAGATGGTGAGCGAGAAGGATCTCCGGGGCCTGATCGCTCATGCGGCCTCCTGCCGGTCGGAGAGCAGGCTCAGATAGGCTCTGGCAAAGGTCTTCTCGACCGTGGTGCGTGGCAGGAAGGGATAGACGTCCAGGTCCAGCCTGGGCGGTACGCGTTCGATCCGGCACAGGACGAGGTGCTTGACGGCATCGAAGCCGATGGCGCCAAGATCGATGGCCTGTTCGACCGCCGCCTGGAGATCGGCGAGGGTGAACGTTTCCAGCAGGCGCAGTACCTGCACATATTCGCGCCTGCCATGTTTGTGCATGCGCCCTTCCATCAACCGCTGCAGTGTCGTGAACGCTTCGGGCAGGTCCCAGCCCTGCAAAGGCGCAGCCTGGTCGAATGCGTTGATCTTCTGCTCGATCAGCGGGAGATAATGGAGCGGGTCGAAGACAACCTCCTCGCGGGCATAGCAACGAGGATGACGGGCGATGACTTCGCTGCGGCAGCCGATCACCACCTCATCGACATAGGCCCTGATCCAGACCTCCTGATGGCCCCAGGCCACCGGAACCGAATAATCGTTGGTCCTGTAGCGCACCAGGGATTGCGAGGAGACCCGCCCGCCTTTCTGATCGCAGGCCTCGAAGGGTGTAGCGGGCAGAGGCTGCATGGCCGCGAGATCGCGCTGCAGCCGCTCACCGATCGTCTCGCTCTGCCCGCGCACCTTGTCCTGCTGGCGCTTGCGGCATTGCTCCTCCAGCCACAGGTTGAACGCCTCCCAGGTCGGGAACTTCGGGATCGGCACCATGAAGTTGCGCCGGCAATAGCCTACCAGCCCCTCCACATTGCCTTTCTCGTTCCCCTTGCCCGGGCGAGCATAGCGGTCGCGGATCACGTAATGTGACAGGAAAGCGCTGAACAGCGTGGCACGCTGCCGCGTGCCGTCGGGCAGGATCAACCGCCTGCGCTTTATTCGTCGTGCGCGCGATCTCGGGTTTACGCTCGATCAGGTGCGGGCGTTGCTCGATCTGGCGAGCCAACCTTCACGCGATTGCGGCTCCGTCGACGAACTCACCAGCGGCCACCTAGCGATGATCGACCGCAAGCTCGCGGACCTCGCCGCGCTTCGGCGCGAATTGGCGGCATTGCTGACGTCATGTCGTGGCGGCACAGTTTCCGAATGCCGCATCCTGGAAGCGTTTGGGCCGGCCCCGACGGAGGCCAAACTGCCAACCGCGGAGCAGGCATAGTCTGCGGTTGATGATAAGCGCTCGGTCTGCGTACCGACCCGCGGGCAACCCTTTCAGCTCACCCGCGCGCTGCGACCGGCAACATCTGAAACCCAGTCCAGTTACCTTACGAGCGGTTGGTTTGCCGTGCCTGCGGTCGGCGGCTCCGACCGCAGGAGTGGCAATTCAGCCGGTACGTTCCGCCGAAGCTCCGCCAGCCACAGCGCCGCATCGGCGTCCGAAGGCGCCCTCCAGTCGCCGCGTGGCGACAGCGATCCGCCGGTGGTGAGCTTGGGACCGTTGGGAAGCGCCGACCGCTTGAACTGATTGGCGAAGAAGCGGCCGAGGAAGAGTTCAAGCCAGTGGCGGACGGTGCCGATATCGTAGGAGCGCTTTTGCGCTTCCGGGAAGCCGGGCGGCCACTGGCCCGCAGCCGCATCCCGCCAGGCGTGGAGCGCCAGAAACGCGATCTTCGACGGGCGCAGCCCGAAGCGCGTCAGATAATAAATCCAGAAATCGTGAAGCTCATAGGGACCGATCTTGTCCTCCGTGCTCTGCAACGCTTCCTTGTCGTCCTGAGGCACGAGTTCGGGCGAGATTTTCATCGCCAGCACGTCAAGCAGCACGTTCGCCACTTGCGGCTCGAACATGCCTCCTTGCGCGGCCCAGCGGATCAGATGCTGGATGAGCGTCTTCGGTACAGCGCCGTTGACATTATAATGGCTCATCTGGTCGCCCACGCCATAGGTGCACCAACCAAGCGCCAGCTCCGACATATTTCCCGTTCCGAGAACGAGCGCACCGCGCTGGTTGGCAGCCCTGAACAGCAAATCGGTGCGAAGGCCCGCCTGAACATTCTCGAACGTCGTGTCGTAGACAGGCTCGCCGGCGGCGAAGGGATGTCCGAGATCCTTCAGCATCTGGATCGCGAGCGGCTTGATGTCGATTTCCTCGGCCGTGATGCCGAGCCCGCTCATCAGCGCATGCGCGTTCGACCTGCTCCGCTCGCCGGTGGCAAACCCGGGCATGGTGAAGCCGAGGATGCCGGAACGGGGTCGCCCGAGCAGATCGAAAGCGCGCGCCGCCACGATGAGGGCATGGGTGGAATCGAGCCCGCCGGACACGCCGATGCAGAGGCGTTCGATGCCGGTCGCCTCCAACCGTTTGACGAGCCCCGTAACCTGTATGTTGAAGGCTTCGTAGCAATCCTCGTCGAGTTTGGCGGCCTCGTCGGGGACGAAAGGGAACCGATCGACGCAGCGCCGAAGACCGACATCCTCTGTCGGCGGATCAAACCGGAACATGACGCGCCGGAAGCGCCGATCGGGCATCTGGTTCGCGATCGCGGCCTCGTTGAACGTGCCCGTGCGCATGCGTTCGAGCTGCAAACGCTCGATATCGACATCGGCCACGGCCATGCCGGAGTCGAGGCGGAAGCGCTCGGTTTCGGCGAGACAGGCACCGAGCTCGTAGACGCAGGCCTGACCGTCCCAGGCGAGATCGGTCGTCGATTCGCCATAGCCCGCTGCGGAATAGACATAGGCGGCCCAGCAGCGACCGGACTGAATTTCGCAAAGCAGCCGCCGGGTCCGGGCCTTGCCGACAACAATATTGCTGGCGGACAGGTTGGTGAGGATGAGGGCCCCAGCCAAAGCCGCGAAGTCGCTTGCTGGCGCGGGCGCCCAGACGTCCTCGCAAATCTCGATATGGAAGATGAAACCGTCGACATCCTCGGCTTCGAAGATCAGGTCGGTCCCGAACGGGACGAGCGCGCCACCGACCTTGATCTCGCCCTTCATGTCGCGTCCGGACGAGAACCATCGCTTTTCATAGAATTCGCGGTAATTGGGCAGATGGCCCTTGGGCACCACCCCGAGGATGCGGCCGCCGTGGATCGCGACCGCACAATTGTAGAGCCGCCCCTCGCGCCGCAGCGGCGCTCCCACAAGCAGGACCGGTCTGAGCTCCCGGCTCTCCTTGACCAGATCGACGATCCTCGCCTCCACATCGTCGAGCAGGGCGCGCTGGAGCAGGAGGTCATCGATCGAGTAGCCGGATAGCCCCAATTCGGGAAAGACCATCAGCGCCACCGCTTGCGCGTCGCCTTCGCGAGCGAGCGCCAGCGTCTGCGCAAGGTTGAAGGTCGGATCGGCGGCGCGGCAGCGCGGCCGACAGGCGGCGACCCGCACGAAGCCCTGGCGGTAGATCGACAGAAAGGCCTCGGCCACCGTGTCCCCTGTCATATGTGCATGCCTTGCCCGAGCAGGACGAGCGCCGCCTCCTTCAGCGACTCCGGCAAGGTGGGATGGGCGTGCGTCGTCAGCGCGATATCTTCGGTCGTGCCGCCATATTCCATGGCCAGCACGGCCTCGTGGATCATCGTCCCGGCGTCGGGGCCGATGATGTGGGCACCAAGCAAGCGATCCGTCTTCGCGTCCGCCAACAGCTTGGTGAGCCCGCGCGTGTCGCCGTTGCAGCGCGCGCGACTGTTCGCCAGGAACGGGAATGTGCCGGACTTGTAGTCGATGCCCGCCGCTTTCAGCTCTTCCTCGGTCTTGCCGACGCTTGCGACTTCAGGGGAGGTGTAGATGACGGCGGGCACGGTGTTGTAGTCGACACCCGGATAGCGGCCGGCGATCCCCTCCACGCAGCGCACGCCATCCAGCGTCGTCTTGTGCGCGAGCATCGGTCCCGCGATGACATCCCCGATCGCATAAATGCCAGAAACGGCGGTCTTGAAACCGAGTTCGACCGGGATGCGCCCCTTGGGGTCGAGCGTGATCCCCATGCGATCCAGCCCGAGGCCTTCCGTATAGGGTTTGCGCCCTACCGCGACGAGCACGACATCGGCATCGAGCGTCTCGGTTGCGCCGCCTTTTGCCGGCTCAACCGAGATAAGCAGGTCGGCGTCGCGCTTCTCGACGCCGGTCACCTTGGTCTCGAAGCGGAAGTCGAGACCCTGCTGCTTCAGCAGCTTGAGCAAGTGTCGCGCTATTTCGCGGTCCATGCTGGGCACGATGTTTTCGAGGAACTCGATCACCGTGACCTTGGCCCCCAGGCGGCGCCAGACGCAGCCCAGTTCGAGGCCGATATAGCCGCCGCCGATGACGACAAGATGTTCGGGCACCTTGTTCAACGAAAGCGCCCCGGTATTGGAGACAATCCTTTCCTCGTCAATATCGATGCCGGGCAGCCGAGCGACGTCCGACCCCGTTGCGACGAGGATGCCCTTGCTCGCGGTCAGGGTGCGGGTGCCGCCCTCCACAAGATCGATGGCCAGGCGGTCTGAGGCTTCGAAGCGGGCGCTTCCCTTCACCCACTCGACCGTATTCTTCTTCAGCAGATGCTCGACACCTTTGGTGAGGCCGTCGACCACCTCGTCCTTGCGGCCGATCATCTGGCGAAGGTTAAGGGCGACTCCTCCGATGCCGATGCCATGCTCCTCAAGCCCCTCGCTCACCTCTGCAAAGATCTCCGTCGAATGGAGGAGAGCCTTAGACGGAATGCAGCCGACATTGAGGCAGGTGCCTCCCAGTGTCGGTCGCCGCTCGATGCAGGCGACGCTCATCCCGAGCTGCGACGCACGGATGGCGGCGGGATAGCCCGCCGTGCCGCCGCCGATCACGATGATGTCGAAGCTGTCGCTCATTCGCTCGTCCCTTGGTGTACGATCATCGGTATTGAACGCCGTTCAGGACGAACCGGTCCGCCGCGTCGTGCGCCGCTCACCCGGATTTGCCGGTGACGGCGGGCTGCGTGTCGCGCTGGCGCGCTAGCCGCCGATTGTACCAGAACCCGAAGAGGACCGCCGCGAGCATGACGATCTGGGCGAACACCGACTGGGCGGTGGGAAAGAGGCCGAGAAGATCGATCCGAGGCACAAGCGCCACAGGCCTCACGTCAATCATCCCGGCTTCCTGAAGGGCTGCGACCCCCTTGCCAGCGAGGATCACGGCGAGGACGGCGATAAGGACCGAACTGTAGTTGAAGAACGTCGAAATCGGGAGCTTCCGGCTGTAACGAAGCATAGCAACGGCGATCACGGCAAGGAGAACGATGGCTGCGAGCGCTCCCGCTGCAACGGCTCCGCCATTTCCTTGGCTCCAGAGGGTGGCGTAAAAAAGGATGGTCTCGAACACTTCCCGGTAAACGACCAGGAAGGTCAGTCCGAAGAGGAACCAGGCAGACCTCTTCGAAAGCGCTTTGGAGAGCCGCTCATTAATGTAGCGTTGCCAAGCCCCGGCCTGCGCTTTCCCGTGCATCCAGATGCCCACGGACAACAGAACCACTGCGGCGAAAATCGAGCCGAAGCCCTCCGTCAGCTCGCGGCTCGCGCCGCTTACGCCGATCAGATAGGTCGCCGCAGCCCAGGTCGCGGTGCCGGCCAAAAGGGCTGCAATCCACCCGCCATGAACATAGCCCAGCACGTCCTGACGATCGGCCTTCTTCAAAAAGGCAATCATCGCGATGACGAGGAGGAGCGCTTCCAACCCTTCGCGAAGGAGAATCGTGAACGCACCCAGGAAGCTCGACGCGGTGCTGGCGCTCTCCGGGCTAAGCTGAGCTTCGGCGTCCGTGAAGAGCGTCTGCACCACCGCGACTTGCGCTCGGACCTGATCGACGGGCGCGCCCCGGTCGATGCGGGCGCGCAGCTCGGCCATTCCCCCTTCGATCCGCCTCATCAGCGAAGCGTCGCGGGCCATCAAAAGCGGCTCCACGGGCTCGAAACCATCGAGGTAGGCCGAGAGCGCGAGGTCGGTCGCGTCGGACCGTTTGCCTGCTTCGTAAGCCACCAACGCTTCTTGCAGCCGCTCCTTGGCCAGGCCGAGTGAACCCGCCGCGCCGGAAAGCGCGTCAGGATGACCGCGCAAGTAAGCCGTGACGGCCCGCGCCTTGTCTGCTCCCAGCGTCTGCTCCAACTGCGCCGGGGTCATTGCCGCCAAGGTGGTCATGTTGGGGATCAGGCGGCGCGGCGTAGCTTCATTGGACCAAGCGTTTTTTCCTGATGACGCAAGCTGCTCCGGATACGCATAGCGACCGACATGGAATGCGAGCGCCCAACGGTCATCGGGGCTGAGATGAGCAAAAGAAGGCATCGCGGTGCCCTCAAGTCCCTGCTCGATGACTTGATACAGGCCGAAGAGGCTCCGTTCACGAGCGCGAGCTTGGTCGGTGAAATCGATCGGCGCCGGATCCATGCCTCTCGCCGCCGCGCCTCGACCGTCGCCCGTCGCTCCGTGGCAGCTCGCGCAGTTCTGAGCATAGAGTGCAGCGCCTCGGTTCAGATCAGGCACGCTGGAGGGCGCAAGGGGCACCGGATAAGCCGCCAAAAGAACGCGTCCCAATTGTCGGGCCGACGTCGCAATGCTCGCGGGAGCAGCCTTTGCCGTGATGGCGGCTTCAAGTCGCGCCGCTCCTTGCAGGAGGTTCGCGCGCGCTGCGGTTGGCGGAAGATCGGCGAGCCGCTGACGGGCGCTCGCGGAGAACTCCACCATTTCGACATATTCGGCCTCGTTCACCACGCGACCGTTGGATACCGCACCGGCGTAATCGACGGCGATATAGTCCAGGAGGCGCCATATGGTTTGCGCCGGCGCGGTCTGAGCGCGAGCCGGCACCGTCAAGGTGCAGCCGATTAGAAGCGCTAGAAGAAGCGCCCGGAGGCAGGCAAACGGCGTCATGCGCTCTCTCGCAACTCGCCGCAAGCCTCGCGAATGATCTCCCAGGCTGATTGAAGGAAGATTATAGCGATCACCACAGCCACGATGATGTCGGGCCACGCACTATCGAGCCAGAAGACGAGCGCAGCGGCGCAGATCACCGCCACATTGTTGATGGCGTCGTTGCGCGAGAACAGCCAGATCGCTCGCGCCTGAGCATCGCCGCCCTCGCGGAAACGAGCTAGGATCAAAGCCGCGGTCACGTTTACGATTAGCGCGGCAATGCCGATGCCGCCCATCAGCTCCGGCTCCGGCGGAATGGCGTTCAGCGCTCGCCAGACTGCCATACCGAGCACCCAGAGCCCGAGGGCACCAAGGAAAAGTCCCTGCGTCATCGCGACGCGTGCGCGCGTGGACGCCGCCCAGCCGAGAGCCAGGAGACCAACGAACGTAATCGAGCCGTCGCCAAGAAAATCGAGCGCGTCGGCCTTCAGTGCCTGGCTGTTCGCAAGAAATCCGCCGACGATCTCGACCAGGCCGAAGCCGCCGTTGAGGACGACCACCCACCACAGTGCACGCCGGTAAGCCGGGTCCACTTCTGCGCGTTTGGTGTCCCCGGTGCAGCCGCAACCGTCTGATTCGTTCTCGCTCATGCTTGGCCCCTACCACCTCCAGCTACTGGAGGATCAAGACCTTTCGCGAATGTCTCGCAAATCAGTCCTGTGGTCTCGCTGCCTGAAACAGACTGATTGCGCCGGTAGCTGTGGGCACAACGCGGCGAGGTTCGACGACCACTCCGGCGCGATCGGAGAGGATGCGTTCAAGCGCGCCGTCCGCGTTGGGCTGAGTATCCGCCAGCCCGTCCAACGACTGAACGGTCAGGCGGAACAGCAAGCGCATGACAACGCTCCTCTGACGGGCATAATCGGCGATGTGGACCTCGCCGCCCGGACGAACGCTGGCGAACATCGCCGCCACGCCCTCGCGTTTGCCGGGAAGCGGCACCTGATGAAAAACGAGGCTCGAGATCGCCTTCGCCAACTCACCCTTAAAATCGGCGACGTCGCGCGCGAAGCCTTGTCGCCACTCGATCTCCAAACCAGCCCGTTCCGCCTTCCGGGCTGCTATTTCGAGCACCGCCGGGTCAGGATCGAGCCCGATAATTCGTGCACCGGGCGCCGCTTGCTTCAACATCATGGCGAACGTCCCTGTGCCACAGCCCACGTCGACGATTGTCTCGCAATCGCGGGGAGCGACCTGTCGCAGGAGTTCGCCCCGCCAGACCGCCTCACGCGTCAGAAGCCGGATCGCTAAATCATAGCCTCTCGTGAAACCCGGAAGCCCGAGCGCGGGAGTGAAATCAGTCGTCCGCATAAACAGGCCTCCCCCCTGCCTTGGCGACAGGGTAGTGTCGTCGTACATCCTCCAGAGACTGGAGGATCAAGCTGAATGTCGAAGATGTTGATGATAGGTGATCTTGCAGCCGCGACAGGCACGAAGGTCAACACGATCCGCTTCTACGAAGAGATCGGACTCATGCGGCGGGCCGCTCGAACTGCATCAGGCCGGCGGACTTACGGTGCTGGTGACCTGGAGCGACTACGCTTCATCCGGCACGCGAGGAAGCTGGGGTTCGAGACCGACGAGATCCGATCGCTGCTCGCGTTGGGTGACGATCCCGAGAGACAGTGCGACGAGGTGACGGAAATCGCGCTACGCCACCTGGCCGATGTGAACCAAAAAATCACAAGGCTAATGCTTCTGCGCGATGAGCTCGGACAAATCGCTGGCTCCTGCGAGGGCGGAAGCGTTTCGGAATGCCGTATAATGGAAAGCCTAAGCGCGGAATACACGTCCGGCAGTAGCGTTAAACCGGCCAGCGCTCCGTAGAAGACCACTGCCTTCACCCCACGAGCAACCAATGGCAAAGTCGCAGACATAAACGCTAGGCTCAGGACCCATTGATTCGAGAGGCATGATCTGATTCAGGCTCCGCAAGGAGACTGAGCATGAGCGATCTGTACTGGCTGACGGACGAGCAGATGGCGCGGCTCCGACCATACTTCCCCAAGAGCCACGGCAGGCCGCGGGTTGATGACCGGCGGGTGCTGAGCGGGATCATCTTCGTCAATCGCAACGGGTCGCGCTGGTGCGATGCGCCCAAGGAGTATGGTCCGCACAAGACGCTCTACAACCGATGGAAGCGATGGGGCGAAATAGGTGTCTTCCTCCGCATGATGGAAGGGCTGGCCGCCGAGGGCGCCGATCCGAAGACGGTCATGATCGACGCAACTTACCTGAAGGCGCACCGCACGGCATCGAGCCTGCGGGTAAAAAAGGGGATCTCGGGCGGCTGATCGGTCGCACCAAAGGGGGCATGAACACCAAGCTTCATGCCGTCACCGATGCCAACGGCCGTCCACTCAGCTTCTTCATGACCGCTGGCCAGATCAGCGATTATACCGGTGCTGCGGCGCTTCTCGACGATCTTCCCAAGGCGCAATGGCTGCTGGGCGACCGCGGCTACGACGCCGACTGGTTCAGGGATGCCCTTCAGCAAAAGGGGATCAAGCCCTGCATTCCTGGGCGGAAATCCCGTCTCGATCCCATCAAATACGACAAGCGTCGCTACAAACGCCGCAACCGCATCGAGATCATGTTCGGTCGCCTCAAGGACTGGCGCCGCGTCGCCACCCGATACGATCGGTGCCCTACGGTCTTCTTCTCCGCCATCGCTCTCGCCGCCACCGTCATCTTCTGGCTCTGATTAATGAGTCCTGAGCCTAGCGATATAGAAGAGCCCTTGCAGAATTATTAGCGGCAATCGGGGATCAGCCCTTAGGTTGCGGTGTAACGCGCAAATAAGGCTTCACCGCCTCCCAGCCTTGGGGGAATTTCTCACGCGCTTCTTCATCGCTGAGCGAAGGCACGATGATGACGTCCTCGCCCTGCTGCCAGTTCACAGGTGTGGCCACGCTGTGGTCCGCCGTCAGTTGCAGCGAATCGATAATCCGCAAGATCTCTTCGAAATTTCGTCCCGTGCTCGCGGGATAAGTGAGCGTAAGTTTCACTTTCTTATCGGGACCGATGACGAACACCGAGCGGACGGTGAATGAATCATCAGCCTGCGGATGGATCATTCCATAGAGATCAGCGATTTCACGATCCGGGTCCGCGACCAGCGGAAAGTTGAGAGCATGACCCTGGGTTTCGGCAATGTCGCCCGCCCAAGCTCGATGATCTTCGAGCGGATCGACGCTGAGACCGATCACTTTGACGCCGCGTTTGTCGAATTCAGGCTTGAGGCGGGCAACCTCACCAAGTTCCGTCGTGCAAACAGGAGTGAAATCCGCAGGGTGCGAGAACAGCACCGCCCAGTCGTCACCCATCCATTCATGGAATTTGAGCGTGCCATCGGTTGTGTCGGCCTCGAAATCGGGTGCGGTGTCGCCAAGTTGAAGTGTCATTGAAAATCTCCTGTGGTGAGCGCTAAAGCAACGCAGCTACACGTACAGATGGGTGCTACAGTTGCTGTAGGTGCAACCGAGATCGCGACCAAGCGGCGTTCAGACGCGATAGACGGCATCGCCAGCCTGCTGGTGTGCCGACCTTCCGCGCTATGCGGAAGCGTTCGTCTTTTCTCATTGCGTCCGGTCTTAATCAGCTCGTATTCGCGCTGGTTTCAGGCTGGTCTTCACCCACCAGGATCAAAAGCCCCAGTCCCGCTACGATCGCGACGTCGGCCAGATTGAATGATGGCCAATGAAAATTGTCCCAGTACAAATCGATAAAGTCCCTGACGGCGCCAAACATCAGCCTGTCTGCAACGTTGCCGAGCGCTCCGCCAATCGCCAAGCTCAAGCCGAGCGCATGGATGGGGGATCGGGTTCTCATCAGCCAAATCCCGAGCATGCCCGAAAGCAGAACGCCGATCGCGATAAGGATCACGGGGGCTGCTCCACCCGCCAGTCCGAATGCCACGCCGCTATTGGCGATGGCGACTAGATTGAAGCCCGGGAACACTGCGATCACGTTACCCGAACCAACGAAAGAATGCGCCCAGGTTTTCGACAATTGGTCGAGGCCGAAGCTGGCCAGAATCAAAACGGGCGCAAGCCGTTTCGCCGCGCTCAAGGTCATCGGACGCTGGATGGTGAATTCACGACCACCATCTTTTCTTCGCTCATATCGGCCATCGTGTAACCGATACCGCCTGTTCCGAGACCCGACTGACGGCGTCCTGCGAACGGCATCCAGTCGACGCGAAATGCGGTATGATCGTTGACCATTACGGCTGACGCGGCCAGCGCTTCGACGCAGTAATCGGCCCAGGACATTCGGTCGGTAAACACAGCCGCCTGGAAGGCGTAGGGAAGCGCGTTCGCCTGCGTGATCGCAGCATCGACGTCGTCGTATCCGTAAATGCAGACCACAGGGCCGAACACTTCCTTCCGCGATACATCGGCGTCGTCGGGCGGATCGACAAGGACCGTGGGCTGGTAAAGGGTGGAACCCGTGCGCTTACCCCCTGCGGCGAGCCTGCCGCCGCCCTGAACGGCTGCATCGACCCAGGATTCGACGCGGTCGACTTCGGCAGGACGAATGAGCGGACCGCATTGGGTTTCCGCATTGGTCGGATCGCCCACCGTCAGCGCTTCTGCTCCCGCAGCGAGCTCGGCAGCGAAGTCCGGCAATTCGGCGCGCGGAACGAACACGCGCTGCACCGAGACGCAGACCTGACCAGAATGATAAAAGCCCCCTTTCAGGAGCGGAGGAATTACCTTGGCGTGCGCAACGCTGTCATCGACGATGACCGGGGCCGCGCCCCCATGTTCCAGCGCCAAGCGGGTGCCAGGGGCCAGTTTGGAGCGGAGCATCCAGCCAACTCTGGCCGAACCGATGAAGGAGAAGAACGCAGTTCGTGGATCGGTGACCATTTTTTCGGCGACCTCGTCCGAGCACGGCACGAAACGGCACCAATTTTCATTGAGTCCGGCTTCATAAAGGATTTCGACGAAGCTCTTGCAGGAAAGGGGCGTGTCCTTGGCCGGTTTCACCAGAACAGGGCATCCGCTTGCAACTGCCGGTCCCACCTGATGGGCGATCAGGTTCAGAGGATGATTGAAAGCGGAGATCGCCACGACCGGCCCAATCGGCTCACGGAAGGTATAGGCTTTGCGTCCTGCCCCCGCCTGCGTCAGGTCCATCGGGATTTCGCGCCCGCCGCTGGCGAACAATTCGTGTATGCACAATTCGACGCTCTGAATGGCGCGACTGGTTTCCACGCGCGCGTCGACGATGGGTTTACCGCCCTCGAGCGCAATCTGCATTGCCAGTGTCTCCGCGCGCTCGCGCATCAGCCCGATGGCGCGCTGCAGGATGGCGATGCGTTCATGCGCGGGGAGCCGCGCTTGTCGGTCTTCGTGCAGCGCGCGCGCCTCGTCGAGCCAACGATCGACTTGCGGCCAGTCGACCAGCTCAACGCTGCCAATGCATTCCTGGTCGTAGGGATTGAGGACCTGCCACGTCATTGGGGACACTCCATCGCCTTGAGTTCATCGATCAGAACCTTGCGGTTCTCGGAGTAATCCACCGGCAAGTCGACAAGGTGAACGCCGCCGCTTTCAAACCCTTCATTCAAGGTCGGTACCAGTGCTTCGCTGCTTTCGATCCGGTGGCCCGTCGCACCATAACTCTTCGCATAGGTAACGAAGTCGGGGTTGGCGAAGCTCAGACCGTAATCGGGAAAGCCAAGTTCTTCCTGCTTCCACCGGATCATACCGTAAGCGGAATCATTGAGGATGAGTACGACGAGGTTGAGGCCGAGCCTGACCGCGGTTTCCACCTCCTGCGAATTCATCATGAACCCGCCATCGCCGCATACGGCGAGCACGCGGCGCTCGGGCGACAGCATCGCTGCCATCATCGCCGAGGGGAGACCCGCTCCCATCGTCGCCAGCGCGTTGTCGAGCAGAATCGTGTTCGGCTCATGCGCGATATAGTTGCGGGCGAACCAGATCTTGTAGATGCCGTTGTCGAGTGCGACGATGTCGTCGCGGCCCATGACCGCCCGTACATCTGCAACGATGCGCTGGGGCACCATCGGAAAGCGGCCATCGTCGCTGCCTTGGCGGATGTGCGCCGCGATGTCCTCATGGACTTTGGCGTAGGCTGCCGGGTCACTAGGGTGTTTGCCGCGCAGCCGGTTTCCCAGTCGCTCGACAGATCCGGCAATATCGCCGATGACTTCCAGCTGCGGGAAATAGACCTGGTCGACCTCTGCGGCCTTGTAATTCACATGGATAACAGTGCGTCCGTCAGGCTCCATGAAAAAGGGCGGTTTCTCGACCACGTCATGGCCGATATTGACGATCAGGTCTGCGCGATCGATGGCGCAATGAACATAGTCATCCGATGATAGAGCCGCCGTTCCAAGATACAGAGGGCTTGCCTCATCAAGCACTCCCTTGCCCATTTGCGTATTGAAAAACGGAAATTGTGTATCGTCGACGAACTTTCGGAGCGCCTTACAAGCGCTACGTCGGTTGGCCCCGGCACCAACCAGTAGCAGCGGGCGATCGGCGGCCAGAATACGCTCGGCGGCTTCGTCTAGCGCGGCATCTCCGGCCACCGCATATTGGCGGGGGTGGGGCGCAACGACCGGTTCGGAGGTTTCTTCCTCGGCAATGTCTTCGGGCAGCTCCAGCAGAACTGCACCGGGTCGCTCTTCCTGAGCTCTCCTGAAACCTTCGCGCACGAGCGAAGGAATGCGCTCCCCATTCACGATCTGCTTCGCCATCTTACATAATGGGGTGAAAAGCGAGACGACATCGACGATCTGGAACTGCGCCTGCTTCGAGACCTTGATGGGTTTTTGGCCGGTTATCATGACCAGAGGGAAAGCGCCCAGAGCGGCATAAGCTGCCGAGTGACGTCTGGTACGCTCCCGCCGGCGTGCCCTCCGGAAGGATCACGGAGACCGCGAGAGTACGGGTCGCCCCCGGCCCCAGCGTGGCAAGGCATACGCCGGCTTTACCGGTTAGGCGTCCATAGGTTGCCGCCATGAACCCCGCTCCTTGCTCGTGCCGGGTAACGATCAGGCGGATCGACGAGGTGCGTAGCGATTCAAGCAAATCCAAATTCTCCTCGCCCGGAACCGCAAAAATATATTCGACGCCTTCGGCTTCCAACGCGGCGACAAGAAGATCGGATGCTTTCATGAAATGGTGCTCGCATTGGTGAGGGCCTGGAGGCCGTCGGTGGCAGGTCTTCTGCCCGGTTACTGATTCAGGCTGTGACGGTGAATTGCCCCATCATGCCGGCGTCTTCGTGCTCGAGGATGTGGCAGTGATACATGTAAGGCAAATCCGGGTCGGTATAGTCCTCGAACCGCAAAAGGAGCCGCACGGCTTCGCCCGGATAGACGACAACCGTGTCCTTTAGCCCCTGTTCCGTCGCATCAGGGGCCCTGCCGTTCCGGTCGAGGATACGGAACTGCACATCGTGGATGTGGAACGGATGCGCCATCATCGAGGCATTCTCGACCTGCCAGATTTCGGTGGTATTGACCCGTACTGTCTCGTCGACACGCTGCGTATCCATCGATTTGCCGTTGATGGTGAAACCACCTCCACGCATCATGCGCATTCCCATGCCCATATCGAGAACAAAACGGCGCGTGCGAACGGCATTGCCCGGATCGACCTGAGGCAAAGTAGCGAGCTGGCGAGGCATAGCGATCGCCCGCCTGCGGCTCGCGGCCGGCTGGATATCCAGCACGGTAAAGCGACGCCTTTCATCCATCATGCCGCCCATCATCCCATCGCGACGCTCCTCTTCGCCCATCATACCGCCACGGCCGCCTCGGTCGCCCATCATCCAATTGTCCGTCGGCCGGTCGGAATCGCCCATGGATCCGGACCCTCTCATTCCCCGGCCCATATTTCCCATACCCATGATTTCGAGCCCGTCCGCAAGCAGCGAAACCGGCCTTCCATCGCTGACATCGACGATTACCTGCGCGCGTTCGCCGGGAGCGAGAACAACATTGTCGGTTGGCAGCGGCGCAGTGAGCAAACCGCCGTCGGTTCCGATCTGATGGAAGCTGCGGCCATCGTCGAACCCGAAACGGTAAAAGCGTGCGTTCGAGCTATTGACTAGTCGCAGCCTCAAACGATCGGACTTTGCCTCGAAGACGGGCTCGACGACGCCGTTGACCAGCATCGTGTCACCCATCATTCCCATCATGATATTATGCATGCGTGTGGAATAAACGAGGCTTCCATCGCGCGCGAAAGCGCGATCCTGTACGACCAGCGGTATATCATCGATGCCATAGTCGTTTGGAAGGTCGAGCGCCTCGCTCGCGCTGTCGCGGACGTAGATCATTCCGGCCAGACCCTGATAGACCTGTGGCCCCGAGCGGCGGTGCGCATGCGAATGATACCAGAACATCGCTGCGCGCTGTCGGACATCGAAACGCGCGGTCCAGCTCCCTCCTGGCTCGATCGGCTGATGCGGTCCGCCATCGGCTCGCGCCGGAAGATGAAAACCGTGCCAGTGGACGGTCGCCGTTTCGGACAGATCGCTCGTGACATTCATCCGCACCGTATCGCCGGCGTGCATCTCAAGTGTGGGGCCTAGATAGGGTTGGTTGATGCCGATGGTCGGCGTTTCGATCCCTTCAAAAAAATGTGAGACGCCGTGGCGCAGATTGAGATCGAAAACCCTCTCGCCGCCTTCTCGTTCCCCTGAATAAAGAGGAGGAACGAGAAGTTGCGAGCGCGCTGTTGCCGAAGCAAGCGTCGCTTTCTTGCCTATCAACAGGTCGCGCCCGGCATATGCGGCTATTCCCAATACACCTGCGCCAAGCACCGCACCGCCGAGAATGGAACGTCTGTCGATCATATCGTGTCCGTCGTCAGAACATTTGGCACAACTCGCGGCGTAGATCAGCGGAGTGTGGGCCTCGTCTTGGTTTGATGTTTAGGCGGCGAGCTTGCGGTGTTGCAAGCGCCGATGTTCGAGTGTCTTTCGCTTGATCCTTTCTCTTCGTTCGATGATGGCGGCAGCCCTGCCGAAGTAGGCATCGGCGGGCGTGACGTTGTCGAGGCTCTCGTGGTAGCGCTGGTGTATGTGAACACCCGCATGCTTCAGACCGTACTGGTTGAGCCGAAGTGGGCGGGGCGGATGACGCCGGAAGATTATCGTGGTCTCACGCCGTTGATCTACAGTCATGTGAACCCTTATGGCCGCTTCGACCTCGACCTGAACGACCGGATTGATTTTGGACGGCTTGCAGCGTGAGGCGGCTGATCGGCCTATAACATTTGGGTACGCCCCAGAGTGATAGGGCCGAGTGACACCATTCGTCTGTCACAAAAGGGTGGGTTTGCGCTCAATGTGACGATACACTGCAAGAGCCACCCTAATGTGACGGATTTTGCACTTGGCTCGTATCGGATATGCCCGCGTCAGCACCACGGACCAGGATCTGGATATCCAGATTGGCCGCCTCAAGAATGCAGGTTGCGAAATTATCCGTTCCGAGACCGGATCGGGGGCCTCGCGGAGCGGGCGCACGGAACTGGAAACGATCATGCAGTTTATGCACACCGGCGACGAGCTGGTCGTGCTGCGGCTCGACCGGCTCGGCCGCTCCACGCGCGATGTCCTGAACCTGGTGCATGAGCTTGATGAAAAGGGAGCTTCGCTGCGCATCCTTGAGCCAGAGGTGACGACGGCGGGCGACATGGGGCGAATGGTCATCACCATACTCGGCATGGTCGCCGATATGGAGCTGAAGTTCATCAAGGATCGTCAGCGCGCCGGGATCGAAGCGGCGCGCGCCGAAGGCGTTTACAAAGGCCGGAAGAAGAACGTCGATGACGATGAAATCCGCCGTCGCCTTGCCGCCGGCGCCAGCAAGGCCCGCGTTGCCCGCGACCTGAAGGTCTCACGAATGACCGTCTATCGGGCGCTCGACATTATTCCGTCACAGACCAAACTGCCGGAAAAGCCGCCCACTGCCAGCATCGCCCTGCATCTGATTATCGAGAACTTCAACAAGCGTGGAAGAGGTAGAAAACCCGCTCGGGAGCGGATTGAGGCGATGCTGGAACGCGACTACGCCATGGTAAAAAACGGCAATTGTGATTACAAACTGACCGTCGCCTATGACCCCGATCCGGATGGCATTTCCCTTGATGAGGAAATCCAAAGCCTCCTCTCCGAGATGTTCAACATCGCAGAGAGCTACAATTGCTCCATGGAAGCCGATATCTACGAGGTCGGTGGTCAGCAACGGTCCTGGTAGAATCAATCAAGCGTTCAGTGTTCGTTCTTCAACCTGGCCAAAATCGCAGCTTCGGGCCGACTGGGCCTATAACG
>FWPV01008384.1_pt1 | contig 18117 bp, 14 predicted proteins | sample 2228371 | NCBI WGS metagenome assembly FWPV01 (sample SAMEA103939776, study PRJEB20133) | metagenome
TTGAGAGGGTAATAATTTTTTTAAGTTCCAACTCACGTAAAACCGTATAAAGTGATTTTATTTTTGATTCCTTACGGAGTTTAGAAAGTTTAATAGATGGATAACGTTGCAAAATTTTTAAGACAGCTTTTTGGGCATTGGCATTTTTAGGCAGTTCTGCAATAACATTTTCGATAGTAGTGTTTTGTAATTGTACAATTGTAGTGCTTTCCTGGAACAAGCCCTGTGGTAAAGCAGCACGATGAACCTCACCTAAAGGTGTTATATAGTAATCTGCAATCCATTGTGTTAGCGAAAGGAGTTCGTCGTTTAGCACCGGTGAGTTGTCGAGAATGTCGATAACAGGTTTTACCTGCACTATTGTTGTTGATTTCGGAAAATCAACGATGATACCGGTTATAAGTTTTTTGCCAAAAGGTATCAGAGCTCTTTTGCCACGCTGAGCGTAGGGTTGTAGATCTGCCGGTATTTTGTAGGTAAATGTTTGATATAACGGAAGTGGTACAGCAATATCTGCTAATAACTCTTCCATAACCTTCAGCTACGAAGTTCGTGTTGTAAAATTTTATAAACCTCAATCAATGGTAATTGGTGTTGTTGTGCAAGACGTTTACATTCCTCAAACTCTGGTCTGAGCTGTTCCTTTCCGTTAATAAGAATAGCTTTTACACGTACTTCACCGAGGGACGTAACGGTAGTTTTTTCTGTACGAACTAATTTTCGTCTCTCCACAATATACATGCGTACACCGAGAGTATTTGTTTCTCTGAACAGTATTGAGCAGATTTGCTCTTTTTGTTCAACAGGTACAAGTACTGAAAGAGTAATTGCTGGTCTTCCTTTTTTCATAATAATTGGTGTCAGGTATGCATCGACGGCACCAGCAGCGAATAATCGCTCGAGTACATAGGGATAAATCTCAGGATTCATATTATCAATATTTGTTTCGATGCAAAGCATGCGGTCACTTTCGCTGCTTTCGGTTATTACACCGATAATTACTCTGAGGAGATTGGGAATGGTATCGATTTCGCGTGTACCGGCTCCGTAACCAACAGAGCTGATGTGAAGTGCATTATTCTTCAAAATTCCTTGCGAAAGCGTAGCTATAATTGCTGCACCTGTTGGCGTAGTTAACTCGTATGGAATGTTTGTTAATTCTATCTCGTACCCTTTAAGTAGCTCGACTGTTGCAGGTGTCGGAACCGGTAACATGCCGTGTGCTGTGTGTACAAATCCACCACTACCGGTTTTGACAGGTGAAGAATAAACAGCATCAATTCCAAGATAGTCAAGACAAATGGTGGTACCAACAATATCCACAATTGCATCAACTGCTCCGACTTCGTGGAAGTGTACTTTTTCAATTGAACTTTGATGTACAGCAGCTTCGGCTTTTGCGAGATTTGTAAAAATAGCTACTGCTGTCTTTTGAATCTTTTCATTCAAGTCACTTTTTTGAATGATTTCAATAATATCTTTAAGATGTCGATGATGATGATCTTTGTGATGATCTGTGTGATCGTGAACAAGAACGTCGACTTTTACAGCAGTTATCCCATTCCTCTGAATATGCCGTGCATGTAATTCAAATCCATGGAGATGAAGTTTGTTAAGTTCAGTTGTAAGATGTTCAAAAGGTACACCAGCGCTGACAAGTGCACCAAGAGTCATATCGCCGCTGATACCACCGACAGTGTCAAAATATGCAACTTTCATTGTCAATCCTTTATACCATTAATGATTGGTGAGTTTTAAAATTTCTTTTAAAGAATAAATAACGTAAACAGACGTTTGATTATCCGGTAAGGGTTTGTTATTGTGATTATACCATACTGCTTTCATGCCGGCACGCCGAGATCCTTCAATATCGTTTTCCCACGAGTCACCTATAAAGTAACAATCGGAAGGATTACAGTTCAGTAACTTACAAGCGTAATGAAATATTGCAGGATTGGGTTTAGCCACTCCTACTTCTTCACTTATAACAATACAATCAAAGTAGTGACGTATAGCTGTGCGGTTAATTTTCAGTAACTGCTGAGTAGAAGAACCATTTGTAATGATTCCTAATTTGTATTCCTTTAGATGTTGCAACACTTCTTGAGTATCGGGGAACAGAGACCAGCTGTCGGCAAAGAGTTCATCGAAGCAGGATGTTATTCTCCGTAGCTCTTCCAACGTTAGCAGATTGTTATTGAATGATTCTTTAACGCGCAAAAAACGTTGTTCCTCAAATGTAATCCGACCTTCAGCATACAGTTGATGATACTTCGGCAAAGTATCTTTCCAGCGGTTACTGAATTCATCAAAGCTACAGTGAATAGAGTGCTGAAACCTATTGTAAAGTACTGGTAGGTACTTTTTTTGTGCAGCATTGTCGTCGAGCAATGTATTGTCGAGGTCAAAAAGAAAAACCATAAAGGTGTATTTTAGTTATAAAAAATATGGCTTAAGCTTTTCAAATAATTTATCGGTTGCACCAATATTATCTTTGACGAAAGTAAGTGCTTGTTCTCCGGCTTTTGTGCGTTGAGCATCGTTGGTCAGTAACAGTTCAAATGTACTCAAGCACGTATCGGTGTTTTGAATTACAAATGCAGCACCACTCTGTACTAGCAGCTGAGCTTCGTGTGAATTGGTGTGTTTTGGTCCAAACAACACAGGGATGCCATAGACAGCAGGTTCTAGTACATTGTGAATTCCTTGTTTAAAACTTCCGCCAACATATGCAATCGTACCATATTGGTACAGAGGCATAAGAATGCCAATACTATCAACAAGAATAATTTCTTCTCCGCTGTAATCATTAAGGTCCGAAAAACGAATAGAGCGAATGCCGTTTTCACATTGACGTTCGAGCATTTCAAGTGCATCTTCTGTTGGCTCGTGAGGTACAATAATAATAAGAATATCATTCCTTTTTCGAAGAAGTTGTTTCAGTGCCGGTATAATTACTTCTTCATCTTCGGGCCACGTGCTACCGGCAACAATAATTCTTTTGTTCTGAATAATGTGTGATGCAATAAGATGCTTTTGCATTGCTTCGTTCCGTCGGTACCATACCTGATCATATCGCGTATCACCTGTTTTTTCAATTTCCGGTTTTGACAACTGTAATTGTCGAAATGTAAATGCATCATGTTCAGTAACAGTATAAATACCGTTCAACATATTAAAAAGGATAGCGTGGAATTGTCTGACAAGTGGAAGAAGCCGTTTTGAATTTGTAGGAAGAGTTGCATTGACAAGAAAAGCGGGGATATTGTTACGATAGATTTCAAGAATATGATGAGGCCAGAGGTCGTAACGAATAAACAGTGCTACTGTTGGTTGAAGAATAGAAATAAATCTTTTTGCATTCTGTATTGAATCGAAAGGAATATAGGTAACCACATCAACAAGTTTTGACCGTTGAGAATGTTCATATCCTGAAGGAGAAAAAAATGAAACTATAATAGTGCAGTGAGGGTAACGTTCGTGTAACAATCGGATAATTGGTTTAGCCTGCTCAAACTCGCCCATCGATGAAACGTGAATCCAAACCCGCTGATGTGATTTAAGTTGCGACACAGAGTGTTCAAGTTCATCGAATAATTTTTTTCTTCCTTCAAGCCCCCGTTGGACTTTGGTATTAAAAATACCGATGAGTGAAAGTATTATACGAAATAAAGGGAGCAAAGCTTTGTAAAATGAAAAAAATAACAGTTCCATAATATCTTGTTCTGATTCGTCAACGCGCATATTAACAAAATTTATGGTAGAGAAACTTTTATGGAAAAGCAAGGATGAGGCCTTGTATCTGCATAAAAATTTAGGGATGTTTGAAGTGTATGATTACGAACTACTATACAATTTATGCCCTTGTAAAAGAACTTCGTCGTCAACTGAAGGGTGAGAAGATTATCCATCTGTATACACAAGAAAAAAATACACTCATAATAACGTTCAGTCATACAGTGCAGGCTCTCGTTATTTCTTGTGAACCGTCTCAGAATGCGATGTATCTGACACCAAAACATAGTCGCGCAAAAAGAAATACTGTCGACGTTTGCACTGTGGCTGCAGGAAATACAATAGCAGAAATAACAATAGCACAGGAGAGCAGAGAGGTTGTTTTCTTTTTAGAAAATTCACTGAAACTTGTCGTCCAGTTATACGCGGTAAAGGCTAATGTTTATGTCATTGATGAAAATAACCGTATACTTGATGCTTTTTTGAAGAAAGAGGAGTATAAAGGGAGTGAGTTTTGTCTTAATGCACCAGCAACATCCGAAGAACAATTGTTAATGAAGCATGAAGAAATAACCTCTTCAGATGAAAGTATTACGGTTTCCCAGGCACTAAAAAAGTATTATCTGCGTTTTGGTAACACCTTGATACAAGAAGTATTATTTCGATCTTCAATCGATGAAAATTTATTATTAAAAGATATCTCGCCAGATCAATTGAATGTACTCAATAATGAACTGAAGAGTATTCATATGGAATTAACGCATTCAGAAAACTCCTGTATTATATATAAAAATAGGGAGCCACTGTTGTTTTCGATTATCCCTTTACAGATGTATAAAGATTGTACTATTCAAAAGTTTAATACAATATCAGAAGGAATAAAAACTTTTTTACAGATAACAAAAAGTTTCGACAGAGAATATGAATTACGAAAACAGGTAGTACAAAAACTCTCACGGGAAAAGCAACATTTAGAAAAAGCATTGACAGTCCTACAGCAACAGCGAGTAGAATTACCATTAGCAGATCAATTAGAGCTTTACGGGAAATTGATATTAAGCGCCTTGCATTGCATTGTCAAAGGTCAAACAACAATTACATTGGATAATGCAATTACATCTAATCCACCAGCGGTTACTATAGAACTTGATCCACACTTGTCACCTCAGAAAAATGCAGATCGATATTTTGCAAAGGCAAAAAAAGCTCGTCGAACGCTTCAGGAACTTACTGAAAGAGAGAATGAACTTCTTCAACAACTGCAGGAAGTTAAACAGCTTTTATCGGAACTGGAATCTGTACAATCAGTTGAAGAGTATTTGAAACAAAAAGAGGCAATACTTAAAAAATATCATATTTCAAATAAAAGTAATTCAGAGAAAGCAATTGAACAACAATTACCTTTCCGTGTGTTCACAGTAACGGGAGGATTTACTGTGCTGGCCGGAAAGAGCAGTGAAAACAATGACCTTTTATCAACACGATATACAGCAAAAGATGATTTGTGGTTTCACGCTCATGGAGTTGGCGGCTCTCATGTTGTGTTGAAAGTACACAGCGCAAAAGGAGAAGTACCAAAACAGGCAATTTTAGAAGCTGCCTCGATAGCTGCATACTATAGTAAAATGAAGAATGCGTCGATGGTTCCGGTTACAATGTGTGAAGGGAAATATGTCAGGAAGCCAAAAGGTGCTCCGCCGGGTACTGTTGTTGTTGAACGTGAAAAAACGTTGTTTGTTGATCCTCACCTGCCAGAAGAAAAAAGGAAATAATTGATGAAATATGTGAAGCTCATAATTTATTGCGCATTACTTTTTGTTCTTATTAAATATACTTTTTTTATGGCAACTGATTATCAGACTTTTGCTGGTAGAAATCATCTGCCGTTTGTGTTGTGGGTAATTGATATGATCAATCTTTTTATACACGAAGCAGGACATGTTGTATTTTACTTTTTCGGGAGGTTTTTTCATTTTTTGGGAGGTACGTTGTTACAGATACTTATACCTATTGTAACAGCGATTGTTTTTGCTAAATCGAACTGGGCGTCCCTCCCTTTTACCTTATATTGGGTTGGTCACAATTTTATTAATTCTTCCATTTATATCGGTGATGCACCATACCGAAAGTTGCGTTTGATTTCAGCTTCTGCTACTCACGACTGGAATTGGATATTTAACTATCTTGGAATAATGGAAGAGGCTGAAATAATAGCTGAGATAGTTAATTTATTGGGCATTATGATTTGTATCAGCGGTATTTGTATAGGTCTACTCTATGTCATTTTGGAAATAAGAGGGATAATTAATCCTGATTATAGCAGCGATCATAAATACAATTTTAAAAATTAAAAAAAATGCTTGACAAAAATCACAACATACTATATATTCGTTCGTTGTGTATTGAGAAACGAATAATAGTAGAGAAGGAGGTGTGCAGAACGTTTCTCGCGCGGGGGCGCACAGATGGTGCGAGTGAGAAGGAAGAAAATTGATACAAAACTCACCAGATATAAAAAGTGGTAGAACCACTGTAGTCCTTATTTAATTATCCAATCAACATTTCTTAAGGAGGTTCTTCTATGCAACATAAATTGTGGTTAAGTATGCTCCTTGTTATAATAATCCCAACACTGCTTATTGCGCAGGTAGGTAAGGTGCACGGCGTTGTTGTGGATGGTAAATCGAAGGAGCCGTTGGTCGGTGCAAATGTTATTCTTGAAGGTACAAAAATGGGTGCCGCAACCGATGTTGATGGCGAATTCTTCATCATTAATGTACCTGTAGGCTCATATAATCTTAAGGTGAGCTACATTGGTTATCGACCAGTTACAATTACTGGAATCCGCGTCAATCAAAACCTGACGACAGATATTAATGTTGAACTTCTTTCCGAAGATGTTCAGTTGCAGGCAGTAGAAATTGTGGCGCAACGACCGTTGGTAAACAAAGACTACACCAATACACTGCAAGTAAAAACGGCAGAAGATATTCAGACATTGCCGGTGCGTGGAGTAACCAATGTCGTTGGTTTGCAGGCATCGGTTGTTCAAAATGAAGGTTCTAATACACTCTATATCCGTGGTGGTCGAGCTGAAGAAACAAATGTGATGATCGATGGTGTATCAGTCGTTAATCCACTAAATGGACAAGCAAGTCCCATCTTTGCAAACCTTAACCAGAATAGTGTAGAAGAACTTCAGGTTCAAACCGGTGGATTTAATGCTGAATATGGCGCTGCTATGTCCGGTGTTATTAATGTTGTAACAAAGGCAGCGACAAATAAATACACAGTAACAGGAGAAGTGATAACCGATGCATTCCTTAAGCCGGAAGTAGGAAAGAATAAAGGCTGGGGATACAATGTATACAACATTACTGCAGGTGGTCCAATAATTCCGGACGAAAATATCGGAACGGTGTTTATTGGCATTGAACGTCAATACCTGGGGGACAATGATCCACGCGCGGTTGGAGGTTACAAGCCTAATACAACAACACAAAGCTGGAATCTTAATACAAAAGTTTCACTCTCTCTAATTCCTAGTGTAGATATTAGAGTAGGTGGAATGGCATATTTACGCCATGGCAATACGTGGGATAATATCCGACGGTTCCTTGATTCAGAACATCATGAAAAGTTTGATAATGCAACGTATTCTGCGTTTGCAAAAGTAACACATAGTTTGGAGTCGAATTTGTTCTACACGGCACAATTTGGCTACTTCCAGGAATTGATTGAAAGAGGTGATCCTATATTCTGGAATGATTTAGAAGCCTATGGTGATACAACAAAAAACAGATACCTTGCGGCACAGGGAGTTAATCCGCCAAGAAAGTATAGTACTATTGCTTCACCTGGTGAAGTATTCAACCGTTATATTAAATCAAATTCTCGTATTTTAAGTTTTAATGGGGATATTAACTATCAATTAGGAAACCATTTTCTCAAAGCAGGTGTAGAAGCAAAGCATTATTTAATACGATATTACCGAATAAATCCATTAGAACTCGCTGCAACAGCACCCGGTAGTGGTGCCGATGCACAATGGAAACGATATCGTGATAATGGTGTCCAATATTATGGATACACATTTGACGGAAAAAGTGAAAACGATGTAAATAATTATTTCGGTCGTCGTTTGGAATATCCACGACATCCTGTATATTATGCAACGTATGTTCAGGATAAGGTAGAGCTAACAGATCTGGTTTTAAATATTGGTGTACGTGTCGATTACTTTAATGCAAACGAACGGGTTGTAAAAGATCCATACAATCCTTTTGGAGCTCGTGGTACAATTAATGGTGGAGTATTTGATCCCAGTGACCTTGGTTATTCGGAAGGCTATCTTACTGTAAGTCCACGTTTAGGATTCTCATTCCCTGTAACAGATCGTGCAGTATTCCATGCACAATATGGTCGCTTTGTTCAAATGCCAGCGTTGCAAGATGTATTGATAAGTAAAACCTATCAGGAATATATTATGGCAGAAGCGCCATATTCAACACAGATACCAAATCCGAATCTAAAGCCGGAACGCACAACGTCCTATGAAGTTGGGTACCGGCAATTAATAACAGATAATACTGCATTGAGCTTTACTGGTTTCTATAAGGAAATTAAGGATCTTATTCAGGCACGAAATGTTGGAACAAAAGCTCAACCAGCATACCCGAATGGATACGAAACATTCCAGAATGTGGATTTTGGTACGGTAAAAGGTGTGGATATTATTTTTGAAATGCGAAGAACTCACAACGTCGCACTCTCAGTTAACTATACATTATCTTATGCAAATGGTACCGGTTCAGATCCAACAACACAAAGCCGGATTTCTTGGCAACAAACTGAACATCCAAAAATTATAGCACCATTGGAGTATGACAGGCGTCATGCCGGTTCAGTGAATATCGATTACCGTACAGGTTTAAATGAAGGACCTTCTATTGAAGGTATTTATCCTTTCGAAAATTTTGGTGTTAATATGCTTTTCACATTTAACAGCGGAGTACCATACACCCGTTCAATAATAACGAATCCGTTCTTCGGTGGTGTAACTGAAATTCAACCACAAGGTACAATTAATGCAGCAACAGGACCATGGAATTATCGCATAGATTTACGTATCGATCGTGGTTTCAAAATAGCAGATATACAATTTGTTGCTTCACTTTATATAATCAATCTCACGAATGCAAAGAACGTCTATGATGTCTATACGGGTACGGGTGAACCCGATAATTCCGGATGGTTATCAACACCGGAAGGAAAAGATTGGGCTGCACAATATGGTCCTGAAGCCGTTGCTATCTTCAAAGCGCGGGAAAATGATCCATTCAACTTTGGATTACCCCGTATGGTTCGTTTAGGTTTAAGGGTTGAATACTAACATTCTTTCTTGACCAGTATGGAAAGAAAATAAATAAAGGAGAAATGAGAATGAAACGATTGTTGATTGTAAGCTCGCTGATTCTTTCTGCAATCCTTTTCTTAGGATGGGGCTTTGGAGAAAGAGCAGGCGAAAATAAGAAAACATCGATGGGCAAAACGGCAATAACAGGCGACTATGTCAAGTTCGATGTAAATAATATTTCAACATTTATACGTAATAACGGATCATTTAACCGTGATCCTGGTTCTGGATCTTCAGGTTTTGAATGGCCAAAGAATTCCGGTAACTATGCAATTTATGCTTCGGGCTTATGGATGGGAGCAAAAACTCCTGATGGTGTCGTTAGGGTTGCTATAGCAGAATATTCGTATGAATATGAAGCCGGACCAATTGCACCTGGTGTGAATCCGCAAGATGACCGGTGGCGTGTTTACAAAATTAAAAGAGGTGATAATGCACTTAATAATCCAGACTATGCCAATTGGCCGTTCGATGATGGAGCGCCGGCTCTTAGAAACTATAACAATACCGCTGATAGTCTTGATGAAAACGGTAACAGAATTCCATTGTTGTTAGGTGATATGACTGTATGGTGTGTCTTTAATGATAATAATCCGGCTGTGCATGTCAATCAAAAAACACCACCATTAGGGGTAGAAGTTCAGTTAACTGCCTGGGCTTATAACCGCGGAGATGCATTAGGAGATGCAATATTCTATCGTTGGAAATTGATTAACAAAGGCGGTCGTCAACTCGATTCTATGTATGTATGTATCTGGGCAGATCCTGATGTCGGTGATTCGGGTGATGATTATGACGGCTGTGACACAACGCTAGGCTTGGGATATACATATAATGGGGCAACAGTGGACGGTGTCTATGGAATAAAAGTACCTGCAACAGGTTTTGATTTTCTCCAGGGTCCTATAGTACCATCACCTGGTGATGTTGCTGTTTTACCAGATGGTACCATTTTACCCGATAAAAAGATCTTAAAAATGACTTCATATCTCAAATATAATAATGATAACTCTGACCTTGGTAATCCACAGACTGGTATCGAGACTTATAACTATTTCCGAGGTTTAACAAGGACAGGTTTAGATATTCTTGATCCTAACGGTAATAAAGCTATGTTTATGTATCCGGGTGATCCTACACAACCATCTTCTGCAACGAACTGGATAGAAACCGGTGCTACAGGAGACCGACGATTTATGATGTCAACTGGTCCGTTTACGATGGCACCAGGTGATACACAGGTTATAGTTGCCGGTAACCTTATTGCCGTTGGTTCAGATAATCTTTCCAGTGTAACTGCTTTAAAACAAGCAGACCAATTAGTGCAAACAGCGTATAATTTAGATTTCAAATTACCACAACCTCCGCCAGCACCAAAAGTAGAATATGCACCAATTAGTAACGGTGTTATTTTAACATGGGGTAAAGATGAAAATTACGCAGATGCAATAGAATCATACGAAGCAGTTGATAAAATTGCTGCTGCAGGTGGTATCGAAGATACTGTATATAGATTTCAGGGATATGTAGTGTATCAATTCCAAAATGCTGCAGGAGCAAATCCGAAAATTGTGGAAACGTTCGATGTTGTCGATGTTCCTGCAGTTGGTGTGGTTTATGATGATGTTTTTGATCCGGATCTCGGATATTATGTTCACAAACCGGTAAAATTCGGATCAGATAAAGGAATAAGCCGAAGCATAGTAATTAAAAAGGATGCTTATACTGGTTTACCATTGGTCAATGAAAAAACATATTACTTTGCAGTTACTTCATATTCATATAATAAAGGTAGTATTCCAAAAACCCTTGAAAGTGCTGTGAATATTATTGCAGTTCGACCTCGTCAACCGATGATGGGAAATTCCTTTAATGCAACAGGTTATGATTCTTTAGGTACTCCTAATCCTGTCGCTAATTACCGTAAGACTGTACCGCGCGTTCAAGGTTCTAGCGATGGTTTTGTTATTGCAAAAATCATTCAACCAGATTCTGTGACCGGCGATACCTATGAAGTAAGGTTTACAGAAACAGGTGGTGAACTTTCATACAACATTGTAAATGTTACTAAAAACACAACAATTGTAACAAACCGTACAGCGATGGCTGATGATGAAAATCATCCGATTCGTGACGGCATTATGTTCAAAGTTGTCGAACCACCACACGAATTGAATCCGGCATTTGGTGATGGTGGCGTTGAAGTAGAACCAGCAGATCCAAATCAATGGTGGCTGGCACCAAACGGTGATGTTTGGGGAATGCCATATTTTTACGGTGGTATTGATCTTGGTTCGCATATTGACCATTATTTAGGCTTTACGAGTAATTCTCTTCCATTTAATCAATACAAAAAGGTAAGGATTATATTCGATTCAACTAATAAGGCTTATGTTCATCGCTACAGACGAACAAATGTAGGGGGAGTTACTCGATATAGATTTCAGGATATGGCCTATATAGGTATTCAGGCTTGGGATATAACAGATCCTAACAATCCACGACAATTAAGTTTGGCTTGGCGAGATCAAAATAATGATGGTCAATATACTCCTGCCTTAGGTGTGGATAACACAGCAGAAGAAAGCTATCTTGAAGTGCTTATAGTTTCCCCAAGATTATACGATGGTAGTAATCCGGTGTACGGACCAGAAGGTGGACCATGGGAAGAAGATGCGATGTATATCCTTGCATTAGGAAGAATACCAGATAAAAACTTCTTTGAATCTCCGATGGCTATTACAATCCAACCATACTATGGTTTCAGTACTTCTGATGTATATCGGATAGAAACTGCAAACTATAAAGCAACACCCGGTGATGTTGCGGTTGCAAAAACACAGATCGAACGAATCAATGTTGTACCAAATCCATATTTTGGTGCAAATGCTTACGAACAAAATCAGTTCGATCGGAAAGTTCGTATTACAAATTTACCTGCAAAAGCAACAATACGTATATTTAACCTAATGGGTGAGTTAGTAAAGAAAATCGAAAAGAATGATCCTGCAACCAGCACAGTTGATTGGGATCTGAACAATACAAACGATCTCCCAGTAGCAAGTGGTATGTACATAATACATGTGGATATGGGAGATATTGGTACAAAAGTACTCAAACTGGCAGTTATTCAGGCAGAAGAACGCCTGAACAACTTCTAGGGAAGGAGAGCAATATCTATGAAAACAAACATAGGAGATTTGGCAATGAGAAGAAATTATAAAAGCCTGACAACATCAATACTGTTATTGCTCGTCCTTGTGCTGGTCTGTGGATCAGTGCTCTATGCGGGCAATAGCAACAGAAAAGGAACAGCCGGTGCTATGGAATTATTAATACCGGTCGGTGCACGCTCTGCGGCATTGAGTGGTTCCACCATTTCATCAGTTGGAGGAGCCGAAGCAATTCATTGGAATCCGGCAGGTATATCCCGAATCGATGGTGTCGAAGCAATGTTCTCTAACCTCCAGTACATTGCAGATATCAAAGTAAACTATGTTGCAGTTGCAACAAACTTTGGTTCGGCAGGTACTTTTGGTGTATCTGTTAAAACATTAAACTTTGGAAATATTCCAATAACAACCGTCGATTTGCCAGAAGGTACAGGTGGTACATATTCACCAAGCTTTATTACATTTGGTTTATCTTATTCTCGTCAGTTTACCGATCGTATATTCGGTGGTGTGAATTTTAAGTACATCAGTGAGAAAATAGTACGTACCAGTGCCACCGGCTTTGCTATCGATCTTGGTGTGCAGTATGTTTCAACCTTCGGTCTTCAGCTTGGTGTAACGTTGAAAAACCTTGGACCTGAAATGAAGTTCAGCGGTGAAGATTTACAAGCTTTCGTTCAATTGCCTTATCAGGAACCAGCTTCAAGGCAACGTTCGATGGAGTTACCTACAGCTCCCTTCGAATTGCCATCAATTCTTGATATCGGTATAGGCTATGAGATTCAAGCTCATGACGACGGAGTTATAGGACTTTATGGCAATTTCCAGAACACTAATTTTGGAAGCGACGAATTCCGGATTGGTGCAGAATATGGCTGGAATAAGATGCTCTTTGTGCGCGGTGGTTATATGCTTACATCGGATCAGGAAGAAAATATTTACGGACCAACATTTGGTGTGGGCATAAATATACCATTTGGTTCTTCAGCTATTTCTGTATCGTATGCCTATCGTCAGGCAAAATACATCAATAACAATCAATGGATCGATGTGAAACTGTCATTCTAGGATTGTTTTTTAAGTTATTTCACTTTATTCTTAATTCCGTCAGTACATTTTCAGTGCTGACGGAATTTTTTTTGGAGAAAGTAGAATGAAAAAAACTAATGTAGTATTTCTCTCCCTCTTTGCGATTTTTATGCAATCGAGTGATCTTTTATCTCAAAACCTGCAAATTGTTCATCCCAGGTCAAATATTCTTCTGAATATCGATTTATCGCAATACAAGGCAAGTGCAAACGAAAATTATCTTGAAGTCACATATGGCTTTTTCCCATCCGTTATATCGTTAGTAAAGAAGGATGATATTTATGAAGGCGGAATGGAGATAAATCTGACACTGAAGGATAAGAAAAAGGATTCCGTACTATTACATTTTCCGCGAAATGTAACAATCCAAATTCATGATACAACAGAAACATCAATATCGAAAATATATATGACAAAATTTACTGTTAAACTTCCCGTGTCGGATTATGAAATTATTGTTCATTATAACGATATTGTCAATAAAAGTCGGCAGGACAGCATATTCCACGAACTTAGCTTTTATAAGTTTGTAGATTCGGAATCATTGAGTGACGTTGATATTTGTTCGAATATTATTGAGTCGGATAAAACCGATAGCCCATTTTATAAAAACACATATGAAACACTTACAAATCCGACGCGCGTGTTCGGTAGTTCATTTGCACCAGTACTTTTTTCTTACATCGAATTATACAACCTACAAAACGGAAAACAATATATTTTAAGTTCTAAATTACTTGATTGGAAGGGGACACTCCTACTTGAACAAAAACGGAAAAAAGCTAGTCACTCAAAAAACATAGTCGACGTTAGTACTATGAAACTCATGTCCTATCCATCGGGAAAATATTTCTATCAGGTAGAGCTGTCGGATACAAATGGTGTAATGTATGCTCAAAGAAAAAAAGCCATATTTATTCATAATCCAAATGCTCATGTAGCAGAGTCTGTATCCAATACACGTACCTTTGCTTTTAGTGCTATCTATAGTACAATGACAGATGAGGATCTTGATAATGAATTTGAAACACTCCGCTATATTCTCCGGAATGAAGATGAAAAGATTTATAAGAAATTGACGTCAACGCAGGCAAAACGTGATTTTTTAGCCCAATTCTGGACAGATATTGAAAACGGCAAAAGAGGCTTCCAAGCACTGACTCGATTGGCGTATATGGAAAGGGTAACGATAGCAAATCAACGTTTTCGCCAGTTTGGTAAAGAAGGCTGGAGAACTGATCGGGGTAGAGTGTATATTCTCTATGGTGAGCCATCTGATATCGAACGTTATCCAATGAGTGATAATGTGAAGCCATATGAGCAATGGCAATATGATCATATCGAAGGAGGAGTACGTTTTATTTTTGTGGATCGATCCGGTTATGGAGAATATGTTTTAGTGCATTCAACAAAACGGGGTGAAATACAGGACGAAAATTGGCAACGATACTTGCAATAATAGCTTTATTTACACAATCGGTAAGCGACACTCTTCCGTTCCGGTTAGTAGAACGTACAACACTCGGTTCTTTTACGCATGCCTCAAGAGTTGTTGTTGATTTCCGTAATAGAATTTTTATTATCGATAAAGCGATACATTCTGTTATACTCTACCAGTCACTTCTTTCTCCACCTTTAATTGTTGGAGGGTATGGATGGAAAGAGGGTGCATTCGATACACCAACAGATATTGCAACTGATGGAATAAATATTTTTATCTCAGATTATGGTAATCATCGTATTCAGCAATTTGATGCACAGCTACGTTTTCGTGGAGTCATTTCAGGAAAAGTTGCATATAGAGAAATTTCTTTTGGTTTCCCTTTGGGAATTATTATCACACCACGTGGAGAAACATTTATTCTTGATGGAGAAGAAAAAAGAATACTTCGCTTTTCGGCTACAGGATTATTTGAAAGATTTTTTGCGGATCGTAATGCACAGGTAGGAAAAATACAGAATCCTGTACGTTTATACCTCCGTAATAATTCGTTGTATGTATTAGAAGACGATTGTATTTACCAATATGATACAAAAGGTACCTTTATACGTACCATCGGAAAAAACATTTTCAAAAATGCAAGAGGTCTTTGTTTTATCAACAATGATATACTCGTTGCTGCAGTGTCTACATTGTACCTTATTACAGAAGATGGTGTTGTAAAAGCAGTTTTTACCTTGAATAGTATTATTTCAGAAAAAAAAATTACAGAAATATCAGATATTGCATTGAGTGGCGAACTTCTTTATCTTTTAACACCAACAACAGTATATGTTTTTGATGTTATAAAATAACTCACTACCTTTTTCAAATATAGAGGAGACTTAATTATGGCCGGTCGTAGTTTAAATAAAGTAATGCTCATAGGAAATCTGGGTGCTGATCCAGAAACACGTTTTACATCGAGTGGAGCACAGGTAACAACGTTTAGTGTTGCAACGAATGAAACGTACAAGGATCAAAGTGGAAACCTTCAGGAGCGGGTGCAATGGCATAATATTATAACGTGGAATAAATTAGCCGAAATATGTAGCCAATACCTCAAAAAAGGAAGTAAAGTTTATTTAGAAGGTCGTATTCAATACCGTACATATGATGATAAGAACGGAATCAAGCGATACGTAACTGAAATTATTGGCGAACAACTCATTATGCTCGACTCGAAAGGATCTCCCTCATCGCAGGATATACCACAATCAATTGATTCAGCGTCCTTACCACCTGAACCTGAAAGCACAGATTCCGATTTACCATTTTAAATTATTACGTGAAACATGTAGCGCTCTTCACAGTTTCTGAATGATCACAATAAAAAGCAAATGCAGAATTTGTGGCAAAGAAGGTAATTTCCCCTGTTACGAAGTAAAAGAGATGATGCTTGGGACAGGAGATGTTTTTAATTATTTTGAATGCACATTTTGTGGCTGTTTGCAGATTGAAACGATACCTGATGCTATTTCAAAGTACTATCCGGATACCTACTATAGTTTTCAGCCATATGAGATAAATCCACCAAAATTGTTCTCTATACGATATATCAAGCATCGTCTGAAAGAGTATGCTTTGTTTAATAACAACATTGTAGCCCGACTCATTCGGCAGCACTATTCGAGTAAGGACTATTTTATTTTATCTGAAACAGAGATCGATCGGAATAAAAAAGTGTTAGACGTAGGTTGTGGTAGCGGAAAGTTACTTTATAAACTTGCAGAATTTGGATTTACTTCGTTGCTGGGTGTGGATATTTATATTCAAAAAGAGATTCACTCTGAACATCTTAAAGTTCTTAAACAATCCCTACATGATGTTGTCGGAACATTCGATCTCGTAATGTTTCATCACTCCTTTGAACATCTCTCTAATCCTATAGAAACTCTCAATAAAGTTGTACAAATACTCAACGACGATGGAGTTTGTCTTATTCGTATTCCTACAACGTCGTCATATGCGTGGGAGCACTACAGGGGATACTGGGTTCAATTGGATGCTCCACGCCATTTTTATCTTTTCTCCGTCAGAGCGCTGGAACTGTTAGTTGAACAAGTTCATATGGTTGTTGATAAGATTGTTTATGATTCAACATCATTTCAGTTTTGGGGAAGTGAACAATATTTAAAGGGAATATCACTGTTTGATAATCGTTCATTTCTATTAAATCCCAAAAATTCTATTTTTTCAAAAAGTACAATCAAACAATTCGAAAAAAAAGCAAAAGAACTCAATAAAAATAAACAAGGAGATTCGATAGCTGTTTTTCTAAAAAAGAAATTGTAGTATCTCTTATTGCTCAACTCAATTAATGGTTAGTATAAATCTTTAGCGAGGCAATAGAACCACAAAACCAGTACTGTTTGTTAAGCCTTACTCCGATAGATGTTTTTCCAGAATTCATTGGTACGTACGGAAAGTTAGAAGAATATACAATATTCTTATTAATGAAAGCTTTAACCATAGTTGAATCGACATGGAGATCGATCTTGTACCATTTGTTTGTAGGGAAAAGATTTGTTGTATCGAGGAGTGTTACAGAATATGCACCTGATTTAAGGTAAACATCAAGAGCCCATTGGTTCTTTATTAGTCGGATTTCGAGTAATATACGATCTCCACGTGGTTCTCCGAAATGGAGAAAACGTTGTTCATAATTTCCGCTGCTATCCGGATTAAATAGAACACTTAGCTTAAATGATTGTACACCACTGAGTGGGTTTGAATTAATAAATATTCCGTCATTGATTCCATTAAACCTTACTGCTCTAACTTCATTATCGACAACAAGTGCTGGTGTGCCTTCAATATAGATAGAATCGGCTTCGGATAAAAGTAAATCGGCAATATGCCACTCTATTATTGAGAATTCTTGAGCATTCAATGTCTGAAGACAAGAAAGAAAAAAATACAGAAAAACTTTTTTAATAATCATTGGTAAGAAGTTGTTGTTAAAGAATGCTTATGAATTAATGAAATCGCAATATTGTATACATGAATTTGTAACTCCAGCCTTTTGCGGAAGGGGAGGGATTCGAACCCTCGATCCGCCGGAGCGGATACCGGTTTTCGAGACCGGCCGATTCAACCACTCTCGCACCCTTCCGTTGATAGCGGAGAGAGTGGGATTCGAACCCACGGTACCCTTTGGGGGTACACACGCTCTCCAGGCGTGCCAGTTCAACCACTCCTGCATCTCTCCGTTTTTTTTATTT
>FWPV01008386.1_pt1 | contig 18113 bp, 14 predicted proteins | sample 2228371 | NCBI WGS metagenome assembly FWPV01 (sample SAMEA103939776, study PRJEB20133) | metagenome
CTGGAGGACCTGGAGGACCTGGAGGACCTGGAGGACCTGGAGGACCTGGAGGACCTGGAGGACCTGGAGGACCTGGAGGACTGATATCTTTTATGTTCTCAGTGAGACAGGTTATTCTTTTACCTTGACATTTCTTATCATTCTCAATAAAAACACGAGGAGGACATCGTATTTTTCGTTTATGTTGGTGGAACAATTCAAGATGTTTTCTTGAATTATTTTTCCGAATCTGGATGTTGTCTTTCTCAGATGAAGAAGAGCTCATGTTTTCGTTTACGGCTATTTTTTGAGATAATATTTTTCTTATGTGTATAAGATTAAGAATTGTTACGTCTTTGTTGAAAGATATAAAAGAACGAGATGGTCACTTATATTTTTCAACAAAGACGTAACAAGAGACCGTTAAATAAGATGGATATTGTTGAAAGAACGTCGAGGGAAGGGGTTGTTTTAGAGACTGATTGAAAGGAAATTGGATGAGAGATTAACAGGAGGATAGAGTGAGAACGTTGGTTTCGAGATTAAAGGCATAGTTGATACAATGAGAGGAAGGGATAGGGAGAAGATTAGAGACGGCGATAGGGAGAGCGTCTGGAACGGTGGGGACGAGACGAAGAAAGACGTTTGATATATTGAAGGAGATAGGGATTGTTTTGCCGGGTCCATTCAAGGGCAAATTTTCGACGGTGACAGGAACACCCTTTTTATTCAGGAAAACAGCGAAAAGAGTGACACCGAGGGGAGGTGAGTTTAAGGGAGTTGTGTTGACGAACTGTAACTGACGATGAGATGGGATTGTTTCTTCTGGACATAGAGTGACATTGATTTTAATGATTTTGCAAAAACAGGGGTTTTTGCATTTATTTTTACACTTGTTTTTATGATTGCCCATAGTGTTTTATTAAATGGAAGGAAAGATTTCCTTTCATTTAATGGTGGGAAAATCATGACAATTTAAACTTTAATTGCGATCTAAGTGTTTGAAGAATTTCTGAATTGTAATAGTTTTTGAGTGACGGAATCTGGGTTTCTGTTTCGAGATTGTGTCGTACCAAAGAGGAAGGTCAATGATCAGATAGTACTCATATTCAAAGAGAAGTGAGTAGGCATCTAAAAGATCCTCACGAGTTTGACAGATGTGATAGAGGTATTGTCGATATAAGATACCGCGAAGTTTCTCGACGAGAATAGTTTCTGCTTGGATAAAGTACTTTAAGTCAATCTTATTATGATAGGCGATGGGCTCAATATCATAAAAGGGATCTTCAAGAAGTTTAAGAGCGATCCAGAGACTTGTCAAGGCGATAAGGAGTAATGACTTTTTATCATTACTACTTGCAAAGAGGAGTCCTTGATAGTAGAGATCAACAGAGAGAAAGAGAAGTTCAACGTTATAATATTTGAACTCGGAACGTAAAAGATTAAGAAGAGATTCTAAGATTTCTCTGTAGACGGGGAGTGCGGATTTATACATGATGCGAGGATTTTCGATCCAATGACCATTTCGTGAGGGGAGAGTGTCAAAAGGTGGATGGTTGCGAACTTCAATCATCGAAAAGCGATGTTCATGAGAGAACTCGAGCATACGATCAAGAAGACTAATATAAGAGTAATTTGAAGGGTGAAGAATTTTTTGGAAGAAGAGGAGTTTTCTGTCTTTGAAGGAAAAGATGTACTGGAGTTTTGTAAAGAAGGTTTTTTCATTCAGGTTAGGGATGGCAAGAAGTTCGATAATAGAACGTCCCGAGAGAAGTTCAAGAAAGACGATACCAAGTGACCACACATCGATTTTATCGTTGTAATAGGAGGCTCCTAAGAAAATTTCTGGAGCGCGATAGGTATATGTGACATGTGGAAATGAAGGTCGTCCTTCGGAGAGGTCATCAACATAGAGGGCGAGGCCGAAGTCTCCGATAGCGTAGACATCACCTTTATTGGTTCTCTTAAAGAAGATATTTTTAAGTTTAATATCAAGATGAAGAATGCCGGAGGAATGGAGGAAAGAAAGACCATCAACTAGATAAAAGAGTTTTTGTGCCTGTTTATTTTTGGGATAGTTGGGAAATTCTGAAATGACAGCGGTAAGATCACCATCATATAATGGCATAACGAGAGCGAGGTCTCCCTTGAGGTCTGGACAAGATACACGTGTGAAGACCTGTAAGACTGGAACCAGATTTGGATGTCTTAACTTGGATCCGATATCGACTTCAGTAAGACCGGGGAGACCTGTATTTTTTATTTGTTGTACAAATATTTTAAATGCCCCGGTAAATTTAGGGTTGACGGCTTTTCGGACTGTGCCGAAAGATCCACTGCCAAGTTTTTGAGAGAGAGTAAAACCGCACTCTTCTTCACTTTCTTCAATTACTTCCATACGGAAGTTTTAAGTGTAGGGAGAAAATAACGATTGGATTTTTTCAATGAAAAAGTTGCGGTCTTCAATGTAGCGTTCTCTGGATCGGCGTGACATTTTTTCTCGTTTCTCTGGAGATAAATTTAGGGCTTTATGGATAGCGATGGTGAGATCTTCTGAAGAAATGAGAAAGGCTTCACTTTCAAGGGGGTTTTCAACAAGAAGAAAGGGGATGGAGGGACCGGTGACAAAACGAGAATTAACGACTTGACGAGGGGGTATCAGAATACCATTATCTGAAGAGACGAGTTCATTCATGGGAGGTGCATCAAGAGTAATAATAATACCACCAGCAGAGCGTCCTTCATTAATATAGTGTCCATATCCTTCAGTACTACTTGGACAGACGTGAAAGCGAGCTCGTATCTGATAATAGAGGAGAGAGAGAGAATCGAGAGAGGAGAAGATTTGAATATGAGGAGGAAGTGAGAGGTCATGAAGAAGATCGGATAACATTTCATAACAGATATTTTGACAAGTGACGACGAGTTTTGTATGAGAAAAGGCTGGTTGAAGAAAGGTTTCAATGACAACTCGAGTCTGTTTTTGAGGTGACTTTCCGGCGAAATGTACAAAGAGAAGTTCATCCTTTTCCAGAGAAGAATTGATAGGAAGAGCTATGGACCGGAGAAGAAGATCGTCAGAGCTATGTCGAGTGTAGTAGACACGACCTTTTAGTTTGCGTTTTTTACAGAGAGTTTCGACTTTTCGTGCGGCATAGAGGGACTTACATATAAAGAGGTCGATTGATTGGACTTGACGAAGAGGAGGAAAGAACTCATGATTAACCATAAGCCAGTTTTCGTGACTTGGGAAGTGACGGAGGAAGTTCGTTCGTTCGAGACAAAGATTAATATCCGATTGACGATTTAATTCTTTTCGAGCGAGGGAAAGAGTTGGATCGACATACACGATATAGGAAGAAGGACCGAGAACGGAAGAATAGAGGACAGCATCAAGATAGATTCCTGGACTTCCCCAAGGACAGAGGATACGAACTGTCTTGGGAAGAGGTCGGGGAGAGGGATATAACCAGAAAATAGGTGAGAAGAGAGGAGGTAGAGGATTTCGTTGAATAGAAAGATAGAACCAAAGAAGAAGTAGAATAAACAGAGCTAAAATTAAATAGAATAACATCTCTTTTCTATCGAGATAAAACATTTCCAAGGGAACGTTTTCTTCAATGTTTTCCTTCGATGTTTTTCTCGAAGAAAAGAGAATCAGACGAAGTTGCAATGACGAAGAGATGATAGACATCAAGAGGAGTCAGTCCAGAATAGGATGAGATAGAGCCATAAACGAGAAATAACGTACGGATTTGTTCATCGGTCAGCTGATGATCATAGGTGTCAGCCATTTCATAGACTGTATCTCGGTAGATATGAAAGTTAAGAACATTGGAAATTAAGATGAGTTCAAATTCTTCCAGGTGTTTGATGACGGGGATAATTGAGTCATTTTCAAAGACGATTGAGACGAGTTCATATAGAGACGGAGGAGTACACATTGAAATAAAGTATTTCAGACTTAAATAGAGACATGAAATTCCATTGGCCTTTAAGAGAGAATCATCATCAAGATCGTGAAGAGAGGAGTCTTCGAAGTTGTTCTTATTTTGACGGAGCCAGACAAGATAGCGATCAAAGATGTCAAGAGCCTGAAAGAGAATGCGACCGTGAGAGGTCTTCAGATCAGAAATTCGGACCAGCCACATGTCATAGAGGGTGAGAAGAAATTTGGATATAATTTGGCGATAAGGACAGTCCCAAATGTCAAGCTTATGAAGAGCGTCAGGGACAGGAGGATGTGAAAGTCGGGTTCTCGAAATCAGATCCTGATATCCGGAACAGAAGGGATGATTGAGGGCCTGTGTTGCTGACCACCGTTGATCTGGATCAATGGTCAGAAGATGAGATAGAAGGTCTGTGAACTCCGTAAAAGTTCCGGGACCACATGAGGAGAAAGTTTCAATATCAGATGATGACAGGGAAAGAAGATCTGTCCACGACTTACCAGAAGAGGAGGACAGATCTTTAAGTTTTCCCTTGTACTGACTCCGATACTTAAAGAGTTTATTGACAGTCTTTGTATTTAGGGATTCGGGAACTTTGGAGAAGATTTCTGTAATGATTTTGGAGTTTCGGTCTGAACATCGTAAGAACGGATGTCGAGACGTCATCTCAAAGAAAACACATCCAAGAGACCACATATCTGAGATGAAAGTATAGTTGGGATGTCCGAGACAAATTTCAGGGGCGCGGTACCAGGAAGTCACTGTTCGAGGCGTTTGAGAGCCCTGTTGAGTCCAGATTTTTGACAGACCAAAATCGCACAACTTGAAGCTCAGTCCATCGTCATCGTTAAAGATGAGAATATTGGCGGGTTTGATATCACGATGAATCGTTCTCTTCTGATGAAGATACTCCACACATAATAAAAGCTGTATCATTCCTCGTTTTAACTCACAATAGGAGGGGGGAAAATTATAGATATACGAGTAGAGATCCATGGAAGCGTGTTCAAAGATAAAGTGTATCTTATCATCTTTAAGTTCACGGTCACGTAAGGGACTGAAAAATGGGATGGAACGACTCTTTCGAGACGAGATTCCATTCATCTTTCGATTCGACGAAAATGGGTCGCCAAAGGATATGGATAAGAGTTTAACAATATAAGGATGACCATAGAAGCGCATTAAGAGGTCAAGTTCACGAATCGAGCCGATACCGTACATCATTTTGTCAATAAGATTTCTCTTGATAGCGAGATTTTCTTTCTGAAAAATTCCTCGATAGACGATACCATAAGTTCCTTTTCCGATACGACTATATTTCTCAATTTCCATAGCCGAGATCGAGAGAGAGAGAGAGACGTTATCTTTTAAAGATTAGAATCACGCTTTTTGATTCTTATAAGAATCAAAAAGCGTCAAAGAGGGGAAGTTAGATTTATTCTGTACAACAACATAAGGGTCGTATGATGGGACGATTCATCTTGTCAGAGAGTTGATTTAAGAGGTGTCGAATGCGCTCGGATTCAAACTGGACTCGATGAGTTGTTTCACTTGATGTTTGTCGGATTTGATTTTGAATGCGTTCGGACTCTTTTTGGACTCGGCGAGAGATCAGTTCTGATGTCCGCAAAACAGATTCAATAGTTGTCAAGTTTTCGTTTTCTCGAAGAGGAGATTTATCTTTCTCTTGCAATGGTTCCTCTTTGGGAGGGGGTTCGGGAGAAGTCGAATGTTGAGAAGAGATGACAGACTCACTGACATAGTCACGAACGAGGATCTGGGGAGGAGTGGAAAGAACGAGAGTGTTGGGAATGTTTTGAGAATGAAAGTTCTCCAGTTTAACTTTCTTCGGAGAGGAAGAAGATTTGGAATGAAAGAGCCACCGTCGGAACATTTAATCTTTGAGAGAGAATCTTTTTAGAAGGACAAAACATTTCATTTTTGGAGCAAATTTATATGTGAAAGAGAGTTCCAAATATGAGAGAGGGCATCTTCACGAAGGTGAAGATTGGAAAGTATTGCAAGAATGTCAAATGACGTTGGAGAAGAGATTGACGTTTGACAAATTAAGATTCTGTTAGAAAGATCGGATAATTCTTCGGGGAGCCAGAGCTCTTTCCAAAGATTATATAAGGTGGAATGATGTAAGACACTTTTATAAATAGAGGGATCGAGCATGAGACTTACCATGAGACAGTAAAAATCGAAGCAGGGGAGAATATTAATACCACACTGACGAAGGTGGTAACATGTTTCTAAATTTTCCTGGGTGAGTCGTACAACATAATAGATGTTTCGAGAAAGAGTTGTATCAAGGAAGAAGTTTCCATTGAGAATGGATTTAATTTGGGAAGGAGAGACGATGGGGAAACGGGGAGGAAGTCGAGGGTTTTTCTTGAGATATGTTCGTGAGATGAAGGAGGGGGAGATAAGATGATAGGATGTGTCATTGGAGTCAGAACTCTTTTTGACAGGGGGTCGTGGAAGTACAAGTGAACTGTGGGAAAGAGAAGTTAGCTTAAGAGTGAGAGGAGAGGAGACTTCGACACCATTCAAGAGATAGGAGCAGGGTTTACAGACGAAGCCCAGAGCCGCTGGATTTGGATCTCCGTGAATAAATTGGAGAGACTCACAGGAAAGGAGAAGGACACAGAGCTGTGAGATAAGATTTAAGATGATACTGGGTTTGAGGTATTCCTTCTTTTCGGAAAGAGAGTTATCAGAAGAGGCATTCTCTTTGACAGGAGAGAGGAAATCTGAAATGTGAGAGAGTTTACAGAGAGGATTAACAGTTTCACTTAAGGTGTAACCGGAGTTTCCACAGATAAAGGACGTGTAGACGAGGGGGAAGTGGGTAGAGAGATGTTGGAATTCAAGAATCCATGGGATTAAGAAGGAGTTGGTGAAAGAGTCGACCGAGAGAAAGAAGGAGGAAAGGTTCTTTTGTCCAAGAAGGAGATGTTGAAGACGAAGAAAGGGGGCTGGATTTTCCCAGAAACATTGGGGTTCGTCAATGGGAACTTTTGAGATAACGAGAGATGAAGACTTGCATTTTCCACTTTCAAGGAGAAACGGTTTTCCGATAAGATCAGGAGTCAAGGATGTGAGACGTCCCATATTTCGGCATTGGGGACACTTGAAAAAGGACTGAGAAATACTCGGTTGATGATATTTGCGCTGAGGAGAGAGGTTCCGATGTTTAACCTCGGCTCCCAGGGAAAAGTGACAGAAGCGATCATAGGAGAGAGGACACATTTGAGACCAAATAAACGAGGGAAAAGACGATGTCTGTGTCATAAGATGATCAATAATAAAGCTACGTTCATTCTTAAAGCGATCTAACAAAAGATCAACATTTCGAGTCTCATTACAACAGTTGACATCTCGATAACTCTTCATTTTGAATAGATAGAAAAATCTCTCTTTTTCTCTTTTTCTTTCTATTCAAAATGAAGAGTTATCCTCTCCTTCTCCGGTATAAAGGATAATAGATAATAAGATCCTTATTATCTATTAAGACAACTTCAACTAAGATTGAGAATAGGGAGTTGAACATGACAACTCATCAAACGGATAGGGTGTGATATCATCATCTTTTGATAATTGAGCCAGCGTTGTCGTTGACGGTGTCGTTTCATCTCCATTTGATGTTAATGTCTTTCGTCCTGTGACTCTGGCTCCCCGCTCACTCTTTTCCTGTGACCCGGAAAGGGAAGAGGAGCGCATTTTCATTTTCTTTTCAAGAGCATCGAGATACTTTTTCCACTGAGCCATAAAGTTTGTCTGTGGAGATATTTCATTATCCTCGAGACTGAATGAGGTCGAGGTGTCTTCATTTTTAGTTGATTTCTTACTTGGTTTGGAAGATTTGGGAACACAAGAAGAGTCGATGAAAAAGAGTCGTGTTTCCTCATTAAATTGCAAACCTTTGATATCCTCGATTCTTCCATTTTCAAAGACGACATTCGAATTTCCAAAGTAGCCAAAGTTAAATCCAAAGTTTATAATACTTCGGAGTTGCAACCTCTGTTTTTCATCAAGTTGGTACCTCTTAACCAGTTCTTCAATGTACAGAAAGATCAACATATCCTTAATCTTTTTCTTCTTTTTAACATCAGCCCAGGTACATGAATCGAGAGATGGAACATCTCTCGATTGTTCTTCAAGTTCCCGTCGAGCTCTCTCTTGATCTGCCTGAGACATAATTCCGGCAACCTTTGAGAAGAAGTTCACACAGAGATGATATGCTTTACGTGGAGACTCTGGAACTTCAAGTTGATGAAACTTATTTCCTCTCTTGTAAGTTAGAATGCCATCTTTATACATGAATCCCCGAGAAAACTTCCCATAGGCGGCCGAGTTAAACAGTGAAGTCCAAAAGGGATCTGTCGAAATCTCCGCACAACTAGCAAAAATGGGATTAATGAGTGTCTTATTGTTCTTACTTCTTTTTGTTTTACTTGATGTGTGTGAAACGGGGGTTGTCAGCCAAGGACACGTTTTAATTGACGCTGTCATATAGTCTCCCGGATTGACCTGATTTGACACTTTCGGGGTCTTTCCCGAACCTGCTCCTGTTGCTGATAGGGCTCCTGCTGTCGGCATTGTTAAGAGTTTCCTGTTTAATTTAAACACATTAACTTTCAAGTCCTAAATCAATCTTTTTCTCTCTTTAAAGAAATGTCCCTATCTTCTCTTTCTGACGATTTCTCCTCATCGTCTCCCACTTCCTCTGATCGAAAGGAAAATCCTCCGAATTTGTCTCCGTCTCCGAAACAGAGAGTCGCCTACAAAAAAATCTATAGTAGTAACGGTTGGTATGTTATGAAGATCGTCCCTCTCTCTCGAAACTCCTCAAAACTTCCCAATCCTGATTTCGATTCAACTCCCTCTTCTTCTTCCCCGTCTTCTTCTCTTCTTCAAGAACAGAAACAGGAAAAATTATCTTCTTCTTCCCCTTCTTCTTCTTCTTCTTCTTCTCCTTTTTTACCGTCATCTTCTGTTCTTCAAGAACAGAAACAGGAAAAATTATCTTCTTCTTCCCCGTCTTCTTCTCCTTCTTTACCGTCATCTTCTGTTCTTCAAGAACAGAAAGGGGGAAAGTTCTCTCCATCTTCGAACAAGGAAGATTTTCATCCACATCGGCGAGGAATTTCGTTGCGACGTCCAAATTCTCTTAAACGGAAACGAATTCGACTGAAATCGTCCTAGGAGAATTCGAGGGAAATGGCATTCAAAAGATGTTCCGTGATGCGACATTTAAGTCTCACTCCTCGGAGAAGACTTAGAATCTTGTCAAAGTTTTGTTTTGACAGTTCCCGACGATATGTAGCGATAACTCGATTTTCCATCACATAAAGGTCGGGAAGAAACCAGAGAGGCTCCCACAAACATCGTCGAAGTCTCGAATCCGACAAGATTGGAATACCAAAAGATGGAATAAGAACAAGTGAGATTAAAAGTGTATAGGTGTCGAAGGAATTATAAAATGGGAGTCCGCGAAAGTGAGCCTCATAAGGAGGTGTTGTTTCGATTTGGTAATAAGGCTCATCGGTATACCAGTCGAGATAGAGGTTAAGAGGTCTTGGACCATAGACATCTTCAATGTGAGGATAGAATAAATAAGGTGTTCCTTTAATGGAAATAAGAAAGAGAGAGTGTTCAAGATCACCAATTTGCCATCCTTGATTTTCAACCCAATAGACAGAGCGGCACATGAGATGTCCATGTTGAAAGGAGACAGTTTTTTGCAGTTCGTTCAAGGTTTCCAGAAGAGATCGAACAATGTTAAGGAGAGTTTGACGATTTAACACTGAATAGAGAGATTGGTCAAACTCCATCTTCTCCGAAGGAGAAGGATTATCTCCTAACTGTTCCAGCGTTGAAATAACATTGTCTTTATAAAAGAGAAGTCCAACCAGGCCTCGATGAGGATTGGAGGAACGTCTGAAGGAACGTGACACCTGAATATAACCGAATGAAGGTGTACCACCCATTGAGGATTCGGTTCCTGTCCAAATCGGAATATAGTGGGGAAAGGATGGGAAATTTTCAGGGATAGGTTCTCCACACAAGGTTGCCAGTCGATAGGTGAGAACTCCTGGAGAGTACTGATGAAGGAGGAGAGAACTGAGAAGTTCATGAGTAAAAAGGTCACTTCCAATTCGTTGAGTATAGTTAGAGGGATAACATTCCCCGTGTCTCTGTTTGAAAGAGAGATCGGCGGATGTTAGATGGACAAAGACGGAAGAAACTTTTACAAGTTTAACCTGATCAAGAGAGGAAATGGAACACAACTCTCCATTAATCGGAAGAAAGGGAGAGGTTAGACGATCCTCCTCAAATCGATAGAGATTTGTAAGAAATCGAATTGGATTGTCGAGTAAACTTTCCAAAAGAGACAGTTCCATCGTCAGAGTCTTTCTAAGAATGAGGAAAATTGTTTTAATGTGTTAACACATTAAAACAATTGGATCTCAGATCGAGAAACTCATTCTTCTTCGAGAAGGGATCGTTGATGGTAAGGAGTAAATCTTGTGTAACACATCTTTTTCCTTTGATGTGATATAACACTTTGCAAACCATTTGTTTCTTCGTTCCGAATCCGGGTTAAAGTCAAGTGTCTTGTCACTCTTTGCTTTGTGTATCTTGTCCTTCTCTTTTGCTCGAGGTGTACATTTCGAAAACCATTCGTTGACTTTTTCCAGATCCAGATCCAGATCCAGATTCAGACACTTCTCACTCTTCTGTTTTGAAATCTCCTTATTTAAGGCAAGAAGACGCTCGAGCACTGTCTGACAGAAGGCTCTTCCCACCTTCTTGAAATGAGTTTGAGGAGAGTCCAGAGTTCCAACGGGAATGTGGGCATGTTTGGGAGCCCGGCGACAGTGAAAGAAGACTGTTCCCGACGGATGAATAAACAGATACGGATTCTCATGTTCATGAATTCGTGAACAGATTGGACAGAAGGACGGCTTAATTCGCTTAAGAATGATAACTGCTCCACGAATTGCCGAGATACGGTAGGGAAACCGGGGATCTGTCACAGATATCTTCGCGAATCGGGCACACTCTTCGAGGGCTTTCTGAGCCATCTCATCGGAAACATCGTCGATTTTTCCAAACTTTCGCCGATGAGGAGAGGTTGAGAGAAGATTTGGCAGAATGACACATCCTTGAGTATTGGAGATGAGAGACTCTTCGAGTTGTAACACGTTTTCATGGTCAGGATTTTCAGGTGTCTCCACATAACGATGAACAATCTTTCGGTTGAAATAGGTCCACTCTTTGAGGAAGATCTTGGGGCGATTCGATCCGGTTTTCTGACTTCCCACAATTCGAAACTGTTGCGTCTCGGAGTAGACGGAGCCGTCAATCCACTTATCTAACCGGGAAGGAGAATATTTATCTTTAAGACATTCGACACAATACGTATAAACCTGGTCTCGAAGAGATCGGGCCTCATGATGATTCAAATGACAGTAGTTATTAATGACGAGGTGAATACTTCTCTTATCAGGGCCGTGACTCGTGTAAAGGAGAACGTCTTGTTCAAGAAAGAGAGAAATTCCGAGTTGAGAGAAGATGTTGAAAACTGCTGAAATAACAGTCTCAACGATGTCCGTTGCAACTTGATCAAGGTCCTCATTCTCTAAAAGGTCACTTTGACTGATATCAAGATCAAAGTGAGGTTTTTGATGAAAACTTCCAAAGATCACCTCATAAAATCCTCTCTTTTCCGGAAGAACCTTTTTCATAAAGAGAGCAAACTCGATATAGGAGTCAAAATAACTAAAAAGACGTATTCCACTTTGTGTAATAAAACAAACGACAAGATGCCCTTCGAGTTTTTCTAAGGGATAATCCTCAAGAAGTCCTCGGGCCTGTTGATCATTTTTCGACGGTTTCAAACGATAGTACCAGCGTTGACTTTCGGTATAAAGGACCCGCGACATTTTGAAATCATGAAATTTTCTCCGAAGAAAGATTCAAAATCGGATCAATTTAATGGCAACGTCTTCTGATATCAGGATCATCCAAAGTCTTCCCTTTCATCGTCTTAACGTTTCTCAGCTTCTACGAGAGTTCGACAATCAAGGAATCGCTGTTCCTTCTCGTCTTCGAAAAGAGGAGCTCATTTCCCTTCTCTCGACCTACCTGACAAGTGATAACGGACGTCCTCTGAAACCGTTTACTGTTCCTCTTTTGGATCTCTTTTTAACACAGATTAAATGTTCGTCGATTCCTAATATTGTCATTCCTATCTCGTCATCCAATAATCCCTATTTATTGTTGCCTCTGCCATATTTACATGCAATTCTTAATGTCCGAGATATTGATCTTCAGACGAGTCACTTTGAGGAGCTTGCTCTACGTCTTTCTCACTTTGACCGTATCTGTCCAAAGTATATTAACCAGGTAGCCTCAACTCCGGTAAATCACCTGTTTCTCCTCTCTCGACTTGACCTCTACTTATATGGGGCTCTTCACAATCTCTCGTTAAGCCAACTTCCCGATCTTTCGAAGGCCAAACTATGTGAGGTGACACAGGCTCTTGTCATCTTTCCAGGAAGAATTACCCGTCCTTCTCCTCGGCCCTTTCGAGGACAGAAGAGAATCTATGTGTCAACTCTTGATAAACTGTTAGAACTCGCTCAAGAGGGGTATACCTCTCCGACACCTTTGAGTTGTCTTCTTCCTCGAGAGTTATATCCGGATCTTGACGAGGAGAAGATGAAGATATCTTTTGTCACTCATCCTCTGAGGATTTCCTCGGCCTCCTTTAGTCTTCTTTATTGTTTAAGTGTGTCGAATCTGCGTCATGCCTTGCGCTACCTTTTTGGAGAGTTCGAGGATGATATTGACTTTCTATCACGGAATGATATTCTCTTTACATTATCACGGGGATATTTCCCCGATCTTCCACATCTCCCTCAGGTTAAACAGCGTTATCAGATGCTACAGACTCTATCCGAGGATGTCAAGTCGACTCTCATTGAGATTTATGGTGTCATCCGTTTTCATAATCCTCTGGCCGCCATTGCGATGACTTCTCCTCTTCCCATTGAGGAGGTTGTCATTCGACTGGATCATGTTTCGCCCACTGTTCTCGGAGAGGAGATTGGAATGGCCATTCCTCAAGGAGTCGATCCGAGAATCTACTTTCGAAACAATGTGATTCACTATCAGCGCGTCATCTCCCGAGGAAACTATGTTCCCCCCTTCACCGAAAGCGACTTTCTTACTCAATATCTTGACCTGGAACTTTACACCGATCTTGAGTTATTCACACTTCTTGGTGTATATATCAACTATTCGAGTCGTCCGGAGCTTCTTCGAAATCTGAGTCGTCTCCGAAATGAAGATATGTTCTTCATTCCCTTTTCGAGAAAGTGTCGAAACGCCTACACGCAATTGTTTACACCCACGTCCGATGAGAGTGTCTTTATCATCGCCTTTGGAACACTTTCAAACTATGTCGGCTATGAAATCGAGGAACTCACTTCCGCCTTTCATTTCACCGAGCCGTCTTCCAACTCTTTGATTCGGGGAGATTTTGTCTTTCTTCGTCCGGACAATATTCGGGAAGTTTTTTCAGTCTCTCAGATTAAACAGTTGCGAGATCTCCTCGTCACCTTTTCAAAGTTTGACGTCCTTATACAGAAGATTGATGAAGGTCTTCTCGATCTCGAAAGTAAGACGGAGTATGATCGCTCTCTTCTTTCCCGACTTCGAACCTTTTCCCCAGAAGAGATGGTCCCTGTTAAAGAGTATCTCGATAGAATCTTTGAACTTGGAATGTACATGAGAAGATGGAAGGGTCCGGGACATCCATATCCACTTTCCGAGTCTCAGACAAAAGATAAGACACTTCAACCAGAGAAGAAGACCTGGGAGGTACTTGAAAGTCTTGAAAAGAAGCGTCAACAGATGTCACCGAGAGTTCGATCGAGTATTGTCGGAACGTGGGATAAGAAAACGGACACCTTCTTCAACGGGTTGAAAATTGTCGACTATTATGGAATGACGTCATGTCAAACATCTCTATCACTGTCACAACTTCTTTATGAGGTGATCAAAGGGAACTATTGTATTCGAATGGCGAGTAGTCGTCTTATTTCTACGAGTTACTACTATCTCAAACTTTTCTTTAATGAGAGCATATCCAATTTTCATCCAAGTCAGGTTGACCCGATTAGCTAGTTATTTCCACCTTTTCTGTGACATATCACAGAAAAAGTCTTTCGTTCTCGATTATTTAAGCCCCTGATTTCGGAGGATAGTGTCATAGACAAAAGCGAGAATCAGTCCATCCCGAAGAGGATCACGGGAGGCCGGCTGAAAAGGAGGACCGAGAAACCAGATGGACGATTGTCGAAGTATCGGTTGGATTGAACTTGGAAGAAGACCAATTCTCGGTTCATGAAAGACTGGCTCGAGTTTTCCGTTTTCGAGATTTTCTCCAAGTCGGGAGAGGAGAGTAAGAAGATCGAGATCCGTCAGAGGAGGAATCGGAAGAAGACGGTACTCCTCCGATGAAAAGACGAGACACGGCCTTAACGTAAACAGAGAGAAATAGAGACTTTGTCCATCGTGATAAAAAGAGAGAGTGTATTCACTACTGTTCTCACGAGAAAGAGAAACGACGTTTGAGAACGGTGAAGAGAGTATGTTTTTCATTGTACTGACTCCAACGGGACAGATCAAGTTAACCGAAGATGAGGAATTTCTCGGAGAGAGGTACTCATCTGCATGAATGAGAGCGCGACACCTCTTAACTTCACCAGTTGAAAGTTTAACTTCAAGAAAAGTCGTCCGATCCTCAAGAGAAATGAGATGTCCTTTGACTACCTTCTCATCTGGAAAAGATGTTGAAACTCGATACATAAAGGTGTCAAGAGGTTCAACCTTCAGGTTTAAGTCTCGAGTTTTCTCGGAAATTAACTCGTCAACGGTGGGAGAAGACTTCAACTTGATACAGGAGGAGAGGAGTTTGTCATATGCCTGTTGAATGAGAGAGAGATTCAGACCACTATAAGTCGCGAGAGAAGAAAGTTCGGAGACTGTTGCAGCGAGAAGACGAATCGGCTCTTGATAAAAGGCGATTGACTCTGGAACACTTAGAAGTGTCGTCGAATCTGGAAGATAGTAGGACGTCACTTTCAATGAATTGGGAGAAATTAAGAGAATTCGATAGCGTGTATGAAGAGTGTCCATAAGAGTATACGCTAAAAGTCCTCGTCCAATAATGAGAATATCCGCATCAAGAGGAGAATCGGTACTAGATAACAATTGACGACTAATCTTGATCAAAGAGGGACGGGGAGACTGATTATTTTTAAAGTGAGTTGACAGTTCACGAAGAAGTGTAAAGGTCTTTTCTCCGAGAGTGGGAGTTCGGTCCCGTTTAACGAAAGAAGGAGGAGGAGGAGGTGAAGATCGGAGAGGAGCTCGATAGTAGACTCGAGATGGCTGTGGAGGAGGACGAGAGGAACGAAAACAACAGAAAACCCAAACACAAATAATAAAGAGATAAAGATATAGAATAAAGATTATTAGGAAATACTTTAGAGGAAATTTCCGAGGAAAAAGATCCTTCGGATATCTTGTCCGAGAAACGGGCATCTTTTAATGAAGAGAGACCCTTTTAAACTTTCTTCTGGCTCCTTTTCCCAGCTTTTAAAGCTGGGAAAAGGATACTCCTTCTATTTCCCCGAAGAGAATATTCGGGACAGGTTAAGACACTTATATGTCGGTAAAGAGACAATCGTGTCTTTATCTATCGACGGACTCGACCACCAGAAACGGAGACGGTAAGACTTTCGAGTTGACTCCAGAAGATTACACACGTTTCTTCCATTAAAATTAAGAAGATTCAACGTCTCAGAAAATACGGGATAGAGCTCAAGAACGGAGCGAGAACATGACTGTCGAATTTTCTCAATCTGTTTAAGATTGTCTTCATTTCCTTCCATTTCCGTGTAGTGTAGCATGTCACAGGAACTCTTATCTGGAAGACGAAGCAATTCAATAGCTGAAAGGCGGTCTTGAATACAAATACTGCGAACCAGCTCTCCCAGAAGAAGAGTACTATTTTCATAGAGACTTCGATAGGAGTTTGTCATATTGGCCGAAATATCATAGCTATTAATATAGTCAATGGAAAGAGAACAGTTTCGACGAATCGACATCTCAATAAGATGATCTGAAAGAGCGGTTATTGGACTTGCAAAGAGAGTACCTCCATCAACGTAGTGCTGACCATCAATAATCTTTTCTGGAACAAGGACAGGAATTGAAGCACTGGCAATTGTAACTGAAGCAATCTTATTAACATCTCCATTGAGATATGTGAGTGGCATACAATCTCGGGAAAATAACGTCGGATATGACTCTTGAGTTAGAGGTTGAATTAGACTCTCCTCTTGAGAGCGGTTACAAAAGAACTGTCCTTTTCCAGTTCCTCGATTTAAGGTTCCTGTCCACATTTCTGTTGTTTGTATTGACTCCGATGTAAAGTAGGACTGAAAAAGTTCCTCAATACCACTGCCATTGGAATAAAGCGACCCCTTAAAATATCCAATAAGATAGGACGGAAGAAACTGAAGATAGGATGGCCACCATGACTGTGCAAACATTCCACTATGTGTCTTCTTAGCAATTTCGACAATTCTGTCAGGTTTCCACTCTCCTGCCAGACTCATATATCCAGCCACGTTTCCTCCAGATGATCCCATCACAAGATCCGGTTTCCCGATCCCACTCGTTAGAAGTTCACTAATAAGACCTAATTGACATGGAAAGGCCCCACCAGACACAGGTAAAACAAATATTCTCATTTTAGAGAGAAAGGAAAGATTTTAAGATTCGACGTTTTTTCCCTCATTTTTTCAATTCTCAACTTTACTTTTTATATCTTTTTGTTCTGTTGACTTTTCTACTTTGCAAGAAAGTAGAAAAGTTGGTACGTTGTTCCTCTCTCTTTATGATGAACGGGTGACCTGCACCGTCTTCCCATCTTCCATCCCCCGACTCGACGCTGGTTGAAACTTTGGAATCTTCGGTACAGGTATTCCAGTTCCCATTCCAGACACTGATGAAGTCCCAGACACTGATGAAGTCCCAGACACTGATGAAGTCCCAGACACCGATGAAGTCCCAGACACCGATGAAGTCCCAGACACTGATGAAGTCCCAGACATTGATGAAGTCCCAGAAACCGATGGAGTCCCAGACACCGATGGAGTCCCAGACAATGATGAAGTCCCAGACAATGATGGAATCTTCGGGGGATCCACAAGAACCTGTTTCGGAACAGCTGATGTCGTTCCAAAACTTGTTCCCGAGGGCTTCTCCTCGGAAGTCTCACCGCTATTCGTTGGACAATCATCCAAATAAGCAATACCTAATTGAGTCGCAATCGCCTTCTCACTTTCGTTTAAGGGCCGAATCTTACCATCACCATTCGGATCAATACCTGTGGCAAGAAGTATTCTGTCACCCATCTTCTTTAAAATAAAGCCATGTTGAACCGTTCGATATAAATTCGGTGACCCCTTTAAGGGAATCGCATGAAGATCAGCTTCATCCGTGTCAGAAGTATCTCGACTTCCCGAGATAAAACCATACGTCGGGGTTGCTGTCTGTGATGTCGCTGGCACCCCTTTCGCTCCTACCGCATTCTTCTTCTTACTACAGGAACGACATAATTCCTTACCCTCTTCACACGGCTGATTACATATCTCTCCCCTCTTTTCCCCACGAAGAAAACGATATTTGCATCTTGGTCCATTATACTCAGCATTATCCTTCTTTGATCTCCCAGAAACTGTTATCGGCGCATAGTTCGGCAAAGTTGGAGGATGAACCGGATTTGTTTGCGGAATAGCTATCCGAGGAGCCGAATTCGAGGAAGAAGGAATTGAAAGACACAAACGGAGTTCATCAACCGTCACATTACAATTTTTTTCCTTACTTAAGTAAGAAACAATTGTTGTAAGAATGTGAGTATTGACGAAATCCGTAATATGTTGGGAGAATGATTCCAATATCGTGGTCATGACGAAATTGTTTTTAGACGGACACCTTTAACTTTGAAACAAAAAATCAAATTATCCATAATAAATAAGAAAACACACATCCTGACTCTGTTTTCTTACGAAACAACACTTACCAGAACTATGC
>FWPV01008387.1_pt1 | contig 18111 bp, 15 predicted proteins | sample 2228371 | NCBI WGS metagenome assembly FWPV01 (sample SAMEA103939776, study PRJEB20133) | metagenome
TTTTGTGCCAATCTGTGAATATGCAAGAAGATCCTTTATCAATATGTCCATTCTATTTATGCCTTCTAAAGTTAAGTTGATGAACTCCTCGGCTTTTGCGTCGAGTTTATCTTTATAGCGTTTTGCCAGTAATTTTATAAAGCCTCCGATAACGCGTAAAGGTTCCTGAAGATCATGGGATGTAGCATAGGCAAATTGCTGCAAATCAATATTGGAACGCTTCAATTCTTCATTTAATTTTAAAAGGTTTTCTTCTACAACCTTGCGTTGAGTAATATCCCTTGAATTTACGACAATTCCAGCAACAGCAGGGTTATCAAGAAGGTTTTTACCAATCACTTCCAGTACCCGCCATGAACCATCTTTATGTTTGAATCTCACCTCAAGAGAAAGAGAAATTCCAGGATTCTTTATTGAATTAGAAAGTGTATTGATAGCGACTTTAATATCTTCAGGATGGACATAATCCAGCACTTTTTTACCAATAAGTTCTGTTTTACTGTACCCAAGAATTCTCTCAATCGAAAAGCTTACATACTTTATTGTTCCGTCGGCTTCAAGAATTGTTATTATATCAGATGAATTTTCAGTTACAAGTCTGAAATATTCTTCGCTTCGTTTAACATTCTCTTCAGCTCTTTTGTTAAGAAGAGCTATCGCTGCTATCTCGGAAAAAGCTGTTGCTATTCTCGAATCATCATCGGAAAACCCCGAAGGTTTATTTGCAAGACCGAGCAAGCCAATTACCTTATTTTCAATTATCATGGGAGCAAAAAGTACATTGTATATCTTTATATGTCCGTCTGGAAGGAAATGTTTCCATTTGCTTTCAGAAAAATTATTATTGAATATTGTCTTTGAGGTTTTATAGACTTCTTCTCTTAATCCTCTTATAGGCATCCCGTTTGTTGTTTTTACAGAACAGGTTTCTCCACCAGAATCAATGAATATGATTTCGATTTCAGGCAAGTTTTCTTTCAATAAAGCTATATATCCAGAAGACGCTCCTGTAAGATTTTTACATGAATAAAAAATAGAGCGTGCAGTACTTTCAAAATCATGATATTTCAAAATAGAACGGGTGCTTTCAAGTAAAGCAGCAATTTCTGCCTGCCTGTTTTTTGAGAGTTCGAGGGCTTCAATTAACGAATATTCTGTATCCATTAATTTTGTTACATCTATGAGTGCTGTTCTAAAGTATCTACATTTACCATCTGAATCAATAACCGGAACACTCTGAAGCTGAAAATAAAACATTTTACCATCTTTACGAATTACCCTGAGTTCACAGGATTGTGAAGACCTTTTCAAAAAAATATCGCTGCAATGAAAACTAAAAATTTTTTTGTCATCTTTTTCGATAAACATTGAAAATGGTTTATTTATTAAAAACTCTTTTTTCATCCCGAGCATATTTGCTCCGGTGAGATTTACATCAAGTATCAATCCATTTTTATCAAAAGTAAAATATCCTAAGGGTGCAAAGTCATAAAGGTCTCTATATTTGTTTTTTGATTCCTCAAGCTCTTCTTTTAATTTAAGGAGTTCAATATTAAACTTTTCGAGTTCTTCCTGCTTGGTTTCGAGCTCATTGATTAAACGTTCTGTATCGAGAAATGATAATTCCTGTAATTTTCTATTCTGGGCCCTCAATTTCTTAATGGACGATTTACCTGTGCCGAGCTTTTCTGAAGATTTCATCTTATAAACCTATTTCCTTATAAAAGATTTTTTAAAGCTTTGTATTCGAGATACTCTATTATGAATAATTATATTAATTTAATAAACACTTGGCAAATTATTGAATAGACCTGAATAATCCAGACATTGCCCGAAAATTTATTTTTGCGAAATAATTATCCTGAGTATCCCCCTTTAAGAGCTGGAATATTTAAAGTTTTCCCCTTTTGCAACATCTCTATTATTCTGATCGCATTTTTTGGATAAAATGAATTGGAAATTGAACAACTGTTTATAAATACATTATAGTAGATTTATGTATAAAGAACGAGATTATGATGTAATTGTTATTGGAGCCGGTCATGCTGGCTGTGAAGCAGCACTTGTGCCTGCACGTCTTGGACTATCAACCTGTTTATTTACAATTAATCTTGACACTATAGGGCAGATGTCCTGCAATCCAGCTATCGGTGGACTTGCAAAAGGCCATCTTGTGAGGGAGATAGATGCTCTTGGTGGAGAGATGGCAAAGGTAACTGATAAAGCAGGTATTCAATTCCGGTTATTGAACTTATCAAAAGGTCCGGCTGTCTGGTCTTTGAGAGCTCAGGCTGACAGAGTTTTATACAAACTTGAGATGCGTAAGGTTATTGAATCACAAGAAAATCTTGATATAAAACAGGCATTGGTAGATGAGATTGTAACCGGGGATGGAAAAGTTAAGGGGATTGTCACTTCACTCGGTATTTTTTACGGCGCCCGTGCTGTTATAGTAACTACCGGTACTTTTTTAAAAGGTTTGATACATATTGGACTCGAGAATTTTTCGGCAGGACGGGCAGGTGAATTTCCTTCAATTAAACTATCCGAATGTCTTCAGAATCTTGGATTTAAAATGGGAAGACTGAAGACAGGAACTCCGCCACGTCTTGATGCTAAAACAATAGATTTTTCAAAAACAGAGACACAGTTTGGTGATGATCCACCGCCACCTTTTTCCCATACTACTGAAAGGATAACAAATCCGCAACTGCCCTGCTATATCACTTATACCAACAGAGAAACGCACAAAATTATTCTATCCAATCTCGACCGCTCACCTCTATATAGTGGAAAAATTAAAGGAACCGGTGCAAGATACTGTCCTTCGATTGAAGATAAAGTAGTGAAGTTTGCTGAACGTGAGAGACATCAGGTCTTTCTCGAGCCAGAGGGCTTGGAGACAAAAGAATATTATGCAAATGGTATTCCAACGAGTCTTCCATATGATGTTCAGGTAAAATTTGTAAGAACGATTCCAGGACTTGAAGAAGCAGAAATTATGAGACCCGGTTATGCAATTGAATATGACTTCATTTATCCTTCTCAATTGAAACACTCTCTTGAAACAAAAGTAATTCAGGGCCTGTTTCTTGCAGGGCAGATTAATGGCACTTCTGGATACGAGGAGGCTGCTGCTCAGGGACTTGTAGCGGGTATAAATGCTGTGCTCAAAATAAAAGGAAAAGAACCATTTATACTTGGAAGACATGAAGCATATATAGGTGTTCTTATTGATGATCTAATAACAAAAGGAACAAATGAACCTTACAGGATGTTTACTTCAAGAGCAGAATACAGATTATTATTAAGGCATGATAATGCTGACTTACGTCTGATAGATAAAGGATATGCTCTTGGACTTATTGACGAAAAAACATATAGGAAATTCGCTGAAAAAAAAGAACTTATCAATGAAGAATTGAGTCGTATTAAAAATACCAGAATTAAAATAGATAACTATAAAACAGAGACTCTTGAACAATTACTAAAAAGACCTGAAAATAATTATAGAATTGTTGAAGAACTATATCCATCCGGTAAATCTCTTCCAAATGAAGTAAAAAAACAGGTTGAGATACAGGTTAAATATGAAGGTTATATTAATCAGCAGATGCAGATGGTTGAGAGACTTAAAAAAATAGAAAACAAGAAAATACCCGAAGACTTTGATTTTACCAGAGTCAGTGGTCTGTCACGTGAAGTTCTTGCAAAACTCCAGGAAGTAAAACCTGAGAATCTTGGACAGGCAAGCAGAATTCCTGGAATAACTCCCGCAGCCATTTCATTATTGCTTATCGCAATAGAAAAAATAAAAAAACAACAAAACAAAAACGATTCTCAGTCTTGAGAATTGTTTCTCAAAAATGAGAATATTAATAGTTATCTTTCCGCAATTAGCCACGTAATTTCATGATAATAAAAGATATTTCATTCAAAATTATAATGGCATAGCATGTGCTAAATATTATTCCAGGAAATTTCCATAAAGAACTCTACAGGTAGAGATTCAAACGAAGGGTAAACTGTTGTAATCAGTAGCCCGAACAGACAGATTAAAAGTCAGGTGTCTGTTTAATGCTTTCAAGAATTAAAAAGGGGGTGGTATTAACAAGAAGTTTTCGATGGAAGTCAGGGTTAGAGTTTAATTAAAAAATAAAAAGGAGGAATTAACAAATGAAGAAAATCAGAATATTAACAGTATTGATTGCATTATTGTTGATGGTGCCGTTTGCAGCATACGCAGGCATGATTGATTTGGGAGCATCAGGAGCACTTGCAAAAGGCCCGCAGGTTAAATATAAACCATCTGATGCAAATATTTCGATTGACTGGATAGCAGGAACACATTATCCTGTAAACCCCAAGAAAACAGCTCTGTTTGTCATTGATCCACAGAGAGTTTATTCAGATCCATTCACACCTGTTTTCTGGTGGGAGGCTGGCCAGATGTATGCTCCTGATCCAGTAGCATTTTTTAATGCACTGGGAACTGAAAACCAGAATAGTCCTTTACATTGTGATAAATACAACGAATCATGGGCTAATATCGTAAGAATCGCGTCAGCATGTGCCGCAAAAGATATACCTGTATTTGTAATCAAGCATGTTTATAATGCTGATGGTTCAAATTGTGGCCGTTTGTGTGATTTCAATCCATTGGGTTCAATTTGCAATGGTGAAACCTGCTGGGTAAAAGCATGGCTTCTCTGGAATGAAGCTGTTCCAACATCAGCTCTTGATCCCCGGGTTCAGACAGAATTGGTTCCTGCATTAGGTGGTGATAATTACTATTATGCAGAAAAATCAACATACAGTTCTTTCGTAAAACCAGTAGCTGATAAACTTAAAGATCTCGGGGTAGATACTGTAATAATTACCGGTTACATGACTCAATACTGCTCGGTTACTGCAACACGGCATGGCCACGATCTTGGGTTCAAGATGATTAATGTAAAAGATGCAAATGATGGTCCGATGCTCGAACAGATTCTCAGCGGTGTAGATGAAAATGCAGCAATACCTTTTTACCTGAGCATTCCAGTCGCTGATGTAATGGATACAAATACATTAATCAATCTTATTAATAGCGCCAATTAGATAAAACTAAAATATATAAAAAGGGAATTCTAAATATGAATTCCCTTTTTTAAATGGAATGACTTTTCTAATTTTCTCTGATATACTTTTAATAATCTTTTATATATTTATGCCCCCTTAGTGCAACCTTCTTGAAGGAATGACGTTCGGGGGTTTATTTTTAATGGACAGATATGAGAAAGCTAACAAAGAGAAAACTTGATGAAATAGCGAAAAATATAAAATTGCTGATTCTTGATGTTGATGGGGTATTAACAGATGGAAGCATAATACTTGATAATAATGGAAATGAGATCAAAGCGTTTCACGTCAGGGACGGACATGGCATTGTAATGCTTTTAAAAAGAGGAATTAAGGTCGCTCTAATTACAGGCAGATATTCAAAAGTAGTAGAGATAAGAGCTAAAGAACTGGGAATTGGAGATGTATTTCAGAAATGTCACAAAAAGGAAATTGCTTATAAGAAACTTGCTGATAAATATAATCTTGAAGACAATGAAATCGCATGTATGGGAGATGATGTTGTTGATATAAAGTTGCTTAAAATGTGTGGTATGCCCATTGCTGTGGCAGATGCTCATGAAGAAGCTAAAGCCTGCTCGATATTGATAACCAAGGAGAAAGGCGGGAGAGGAGCTGTAAGAGAAGTGTGTGATTTTATACTTAAAGCTAAAGGTTTTTAGTATGAGCACTCTCAAGCTAAATATTCCTACACTTTTAACTCTAAGCAGAATAATACTTATACCTGTGTTTATCTTTTCTGTTCGCCTGCACCCTGTATTTGGTGCTGTTGTTTTCGGTATTGCTTCAATAACTGATTTTCTCGATGGATACCTCGCAAGACGTTCAGGTGATATTACAAAATTCGGTATAATTCTGGATCCTATTGCAGATAAATTCCTTGTAATTTCTGCTCTGATTGTTCTTGTAGATATGGAAAGAATTGCTGCATGGATAGCCATCGTTATTATTGTAAGAGAATTCCTGATAACTGCGCTGAGAGTGGTAGCGCTTTCGAAGGATATTGTAATACCCGCAGAGATTGGCGGGAAGATTAAAACAGGTGTTCAGATTGCTGCAATTTTATGCCTTGTTCTGAACAGAGCTCTTTTTGAGATTAATTTATATGATATTGGCATTGTTCTAATATGGGCTGCTATGATTTTATCAATTATTTCGGGTATTAAATATACAATATCATTTGGTAAAAATCTATGATAAAACTTCTTATACTTTTTATAGCCTCATTTTTTATAGGGTCCGTTCCTTTTGGTATAATAATAGCTAAGGCAAAAGGTGTTGATTTACGGAAAGCTGGTAGCGGAAATATCGGTGCTACAAATGTGCTCAGGTCGCTCGGGAAAGGACCGGCATTGTTTACCCTTTTAGGAGATATCTTGAAAGGAACACTGGCTGTAGCTCTTGGAAGATATTCTGGTCTTGATATATTTAATACAGGGTTAGTGTCACTTGGTGCTATTCTCGGACATAACTTCTCGATTTTTCTTGGCTTCAAAGGAGGTAAGGGAGTAGCCACGAGCATAGGAGTTCTAATTTTATATTCTCCTTTAATAGCTCTGATTACAGTTATTATATGGCTTGTTACAGCAATTATGAGCCGCTATTCTTCATTGGGTGCAATCATATCTTTCTGTCTTTTACCACTGAATATTTATCTTTTCGATATACAATATAAAGAAAAAATACTCATAGCTTTTATTATTACAATTCTGCTTCTACTCAGACATAGAGATAACATATATAGACTACTCAGAGGCACCGAGAGAAAAATTGGTGAAAGAGCATGAAAAAATACTTTGTTATTGGAATTGTCCTGACATTGTTTTTAACTTCAATTATAAAGGCAGAGGATCTTTATGAAAACCAGCTTAACAAAGGGATAATAAACTCCGACCCTTATGCATATCTCTTAATTGAGAAAGCAAAAAATGAGAAAGACAAACAAGAGAGTTTGCTTAAAGAAGCCCTAAAATTTTCACCTCACCTGCCTGCTGTTTATTTCGAGCTGTCAAAGACAAGTTTCAATTTAACTACAACCGGTTTTTTTCGCACTATTGATTATCTTAGACAGGGGATAGAAAAATACAGATATAACTTCTGGTGGTCTTTTATGTTAACAGCCACAATAACTTCAAGTATTCTGATTTCATTTTTTGCCACAATTCTTCTGTATATACTAATAAGAATACCATTAGATCTTTCTTTGTTTAAGCATGATATAGAAGAGAATAAAGTAAAACTATCATTATTGCTTGCCTTTGTGTTTTCGGTCTTAGGTCCCATATTTCTTCTCGGGAGTTTATTGATGCTTATAAGTTTTTACAAAAATAAATGGGGCAAATCAATATTTTATTCTTATCTAACTGTTCTCATTATTTCTCCTGTAATACTTCATATCATTGCACTTTTCTTTACTGCTCCTGCTTCAGCAGAATTTAAGGCAATTGTAGATGTAAATGAGTCAAGGGGAAACAGGTATGCTATATCAATATTGAAAGGCAAAAATGACGCTAATGCCATTTTTTCTTATGGACTTGCATTAAAACGCGAGGGCAGATATGATGAAGCAATAGAGGCATATAATTCACTTTTGAAAATCAAATCAGATTCACGTATATACAATAATCTCGCAAATTGCTATTTTGCTATAAGTAATTTTGAAAAAGCCAAAGAACTATACCTGAAAGCTAAAGAGATAAAACAAACTCCTGCTGTGTTATATAATCTAAGTCAGGTATATAGGGAAACCCTTGATTTTGAAAAAGGGGAAGAATATTTTCTACAGGCACAGAAGATGAATGATAAGGCTGTTTCTATGTTCACAGCAATTTCCAGCAGGAATCCCAACAGATTTGTTATCGATGAAACATTTTCATTTCCTGAAATCTGGGGACTGGCTAAAAATATTAAAGTAAATTCAGCTACAAGTGGTTTCTCTTTTTTTAAACCTACCATTATACCACTGATAGCCATTTGTATGATTGTATTTTTTATATTTATTGACAGACATTTTAAAAACCGGGCTTATCGGTGCAAAAGATGCGGGAAAATTATCTGTCCCTCTTGCGAAAAACATATTTTATGGGGACATATGTGCAGAAATTGCTATCGTTCCATTGTAAGAATAGATGAACTTGATGCAAAAGAAAGAGTGGCCCGTCTTCTTACTGTTTATGCTCATCAGACAAAAAGAAGGAATATTATGAAATTGTTATCTTTTATCTTACCCGGGTCAGCTCAAATATATGCCGGCAGTATTATTCAGGGGTTTTTAATTTTATGGGCATTTCTTTTCTTCTTTTTTCTTCCTTTTATGAATAGAGTATTTATTCCAGAGGTCCCGGGTTCTATGCCACTTTGGTTCAATTTGTTATCACTTACAATTCTTATCATTATCTATGTTGTATCTAATCTGGTCACAAGACGGAGGATAGCAAGAGGATGGCTTTAGAAGGTTCTCTAAAAGATTTCGGGTTTGCAGATATTCTACAATTAATCTTTTTCCAGAGGAAAACAGGAGTCCTGACTATTGAGGGAAGACTCGATAAAATCAGGCTGCTTTTTATCGATGGTAATATAACAGGAGCTGAATCAAAAAGAAGATCTGAAGCAAACAGGCTCGGCAGGGTTCTTGTAAAAAAAGGAGTTCTTGGCGAGGAACTTCTGCAATCAATTCTTCAGGAACAGAAGAATACCAATGCAAAACTCGGGAATCTTCTTCTACGTAAAGGTATTGTTGAAAAAGCTGACATAGAGGAAATTCTTGAAAACCAGATAAAAGAAACAGTCATCCAGATTTTCAACTGGAAGGACGGGACATATGAATTCACACCTATGGCAGTACCTGTTGACAAAGAAATTCCAATATCAATAGATACCCAGCACCTTCTTATGGAAGGCCTGCGCATAGTTGATGAATGGACTACAATTGAAGGTAAAATAACTCTTGATACTGTTTTTATGAAAACAGGGCTGATCGAAGCTGATCAACCTGAAGAGGAGAGAGAACTTCTTGATTTGATTGATGGAGAAAATGACGTCAGTACAATTATAGATATTTCGGGTAAGGATGACTATTCTGTCTCTAAGATTCTTGTATCCCTGCTCGATAAAGGTATTATTGAAGTAAAAGAATCTAAACCGGTAGTTATTGAACAACCTTTAATCACCCCAGAAAAAACTGCTATTTCATATACTTTTCTTCCTTTAATAATCATAATTATTGCGATTATTATTTCATCGATTCCAGTTTTTATGCAATCGGGTGATATTTTAAAAACATTCATTGCATCAAAAGATATAAATGAGTTCAGGACAAAAATCGAAGCTCATAAGCTGTCTTCTGGTGAATACCCTGTTGATGCAAATTTTATTATCAAGAACCATGACCCGTGGGATCAACCCTATATTTATAAAAAATCAGGGGAATATTTCATACTTTCAAGTTCAGGACCTGATAAAACATCAGGTACGCCTGACGATATATTTTAAAAAAATATGAAAGCAGTTGTACTTTTAAGCGGGGGGATTGACTCCTCAACTTCTCTTGCAATAGCAAGAGCACGTGGTTTTGATATTTACGCAATAACTTTTGATTACAGACAAAGGCATATAAGGGAACTTGAATCCGCAAAGATGATCGCATCTGCTTTTAATGTAAAGAAACATCTTTTTATAAAGTTCGATCTGAGTGAAATAGGTGGCTCTGCTTTAACTACAGAAATTGAAGTCCCAAAATCAAATTCACTTTTTAAATTAAAGACCACCAGTACAATTCCTGTCACATATGTTCCTGCACGTAATACAATATTTCTATCTTTTGCTCTTGCATGGGCAGAAGTCCTCGAGTCAGAAGACATTTTCATAGGGGCAAATGCTGTGGATTACAGCGGCTATCCTGACTGCAGGCCTGAATACTTAAAAGCTTTTGAGAACATGGCAAATCTTGCCACCAAAACTTCAGTTGAAGGAAGAGCTCATATCAAAATTCAAGCTCCGCTTATTTCAATGTCAAAAGCAGAAATAATAAAAGAAGGCGTAAAACTTGGGCTTGATTATTCATTGACATGGAGTTGTTATGACCCCCAACCTCTGATAAATAAAATTAAGAAATCAAAACACAAAACCCAAAAAATTGAATTTACTCCCTGCGGCAAATGCGATAGCTGCATTTTCAGGCAGAAAGGATTTAATGAAGCAGGGATTAAAGACCCTCTTCTTGTAAAATGATAAAATTAAGGGGGCACCATCTTATCTGTCTTAATTTTTTCTCGGGCGAAGGTTTCTCAGATGAATTTATCAATAATCTAAAATACATAAGAAAACGTTTAAATGAAGGAGAAACAATAAACACCGGTCACCGGGCTGATGATATATGTAACATGTGCGAATATCTTAAGAATGGAAAATGTCTTTATAATGAAAACGCTGATATCGAAATACAGAACATGGATAAAACTGCAATAGCATTGCTGAAGATAGAACATGCAACAAATTTGGAATGGAAAAAAATTAATTCCGGATTGTCATCTATTTTTGATAACTGGTATAAATGGTATTGTATTTATTGCGAATGGCTTAAAATATGCAGAAAGAATGAAGAGTTTTTGAAACTTCTATCAACCCTGTAGAAATGGAGAGTGCTTAATATAGAAAATTTAAGGAAACTCAAAGTTAATTTTGATGAGATACAAAAAGCAATGGAAGATATTGTCAGGGATTCTTTCGATTATTTTCTCGACCGCACATCAGGTGAAGTAATCACATTTTCGGAGCAGATATTAAATGAAGTTAAGGCAAGACTCTATGAAAATGATGAGGAAGAAATAGGTGAAGATATTGAATATATTGAGTATGATGAAATTCCTGAATTGCCTGATTGGATGGAAGATGAGGTTGAACTCGCAATGGAGATACTTTTTGATGTGGAAAATAGGTATATAAGAATACCCGAGAGAAATTCAGGTACAGCTTTTAACTCGATGATTGAATTCGTAAAAACAGTTGAAGATGAAGAACTCAAAAATATCTTAACTAAATCACTCGAAGGTAAAGGAGCATTCAGAAAATTTAAGGATGTTCTTATTGATTATCCAAAGGAAAGAAAAAGATGGCACGGCTTTAATGCAAAAGCTGTTAAACTTGAAATAATTGAATGGCTCAGGTCAATAGGAATCGAGCCTGAAATATAAAAAGAGATATTTACCCTGAACATACAGACATTGCTTAAAAATTTGGTTCTATTTCTGCGATAAAATAAATTACTTTAATAGCTAAGAGCGTAGAGCAAAGATAACAACAACCCTCTGCCATCCTTAATAAAGGAGGAATTTGTCTTTTGTATTCCCACTGGGAAATGGGAGAAAGGTGGTTGTTGTATCGAAAAATCTTTATGTTAAAAGCCTGTAAGCTTTCCAGGTTTCAAGCTTGATAGCTTTTAGCTTTTTAAATTGTGATTTCGAGGTTATGGTTGATTTAGTGTTACGTTGTCTGCAAGAATATATTATTAAATAATTTTGCTAATAGATATATAAGGATAGGAAATGGATTACAGAAAATTAATATCAAATTTCAAGAAGAAGAAAATTCTCGTTATTGGTGATATTATTCTTGACAGATATATCTGGGGGAAAGTTAATCGTATATCTCCTGAAGCTCCTGTCCCTGTTGTTGAAGTAACAGACGAGGTTTTTCATCTCGGGGGTGCTTCCAATGTGGCAAATAATATTGTTTCACTGGGAGGTAAAGCAACAATAGCAGGTGTTGCAGGAAGTAATGACAGAGGCGGAGAAATACTCAGAAAAATGTTAGATTCTGCAGGAATTACTTATGATGGAGTCTGCTGGACCTCGAGACCGACTACTATGAAAACACGAGTAATAGCACATAGTCAGCAGGTTGTGAGATTTGACAGAGAAGATAAAAACAGGATTGAAGAAAAAATACTCAGAAAGTTGATTGATTATATAAAATATGAAATTTCAGGCTATGATGCAGTAATAATTTCAGATTATAAAAAAGGTGTGGTTTCAACCAGACTTGTACGAGAAATAATAAAATATGCAAAACCTGAAAATATCTTTGTTGCTGTTGATCCAAAAGTCGGACATTTTCATTGTTATAAAAATGTTTCTTTAATAACCCCGAATTTAAATGAAGCTTCACAAGCTTCAGGAATTGAAATAGTTGATGAAAGAACATTATTAAACGCTGGCAATTTACTAATGAAAAAGCTTTCGTGTGACTCAGTTTTAATTACACGCGGTGAACACGGGATGAGTCTCTTCAGAAAGGATTCCATTGTGCATATACCTACTGTTGCGAAAAATGTTTATGATGTTACAGGAGCAGGCGATACAGTTATTGCTGCTTTTACACTTGCACACGCTGCCGGAGCAAATCTCGAGGAGTCAGCAATTATCGCAAACCATGCGGGAGGCATCGTAGTTGGAGAAGTTGGCACTGCTGTTGTTAAACCAGAGCAATTAGTTAAATCATTGAACTCAAAAAATGGCAAAAGCAATATCATTGTTCTCAGGAGGTCTTGACAGCACACTCACAATCCTTGTTCTAAGAAAACAGGGTGTTGATGTTACAGCCATACGTTTCATAACTCCATTTGAACCTGAAACGCAACTTTCATTTCGAAAAGACCTTGATGAACTTTCCCGAAAGTTTGACTTCAGATTTGAAATTCACAGACTGGAAGATGAGTTTATAGAGATAGTAAGACAACCCAAACACGGTTATGGTAAAAACATGAATCCATGCATTGACTGCAGGATTCTTATGTTAAAAAAGGCAAAAGAAATTATGCTAAAATCTGGAGCAGATTTTGTTGCTACAGGTGAGGTGCTCGGTCAGAGACCCATGAGTCAGAAAAAAGACATGCTTTATCATATTGACAGGGAAGCTGAACTGACAGGATATGTATTGCGTCCTTTATGTGCAGGTCTTTTGAGAAAAACTATTCCAGAAGACAAAGGACTTATTAATAGGGACATGCTTTATAGCTTCAGCGGACGTTCAAGAAAACCTCAGATGCAACTTGCAAAAGAATTAGGACTTGATAAGTATCCATCTCCAGCAGGAGGATGTCTTCTCACTGACCCTATATATTCTTTAAGGATCAAAGATTTGATGACCCATAATCCATCTCCTGAAATGAGAGAAATTGAATTACTTAAGGTCGGGAGACACTTTCGCCTCTCAGCTAAATGTAAAATAGTAGTAGGGAGGAATAAATCAGAAAATGATATTATCCAGTCGTTTGCAGTTGATGATGACTATATCTTTAATGTTGAAGGATACGGGAGTCCTCTTGTTTTATTAATCGGAGATGTTTCAGAAAATAATATTGAGACCGCAGCATCTGTCTGTGCTCGTTACTCTGATGCAAAGAATATGAATTCTGTCACAGTAAGTATTATAAATAATAATAAATGTAAGGCAGTAAAAGTTCATCCTGCTGACCATGATTTTATTAACAGTATCAGAATATAAAACTCTTCTATGAAAATAGAATTTATCGAAGTAACAGATAAAGAACAGATAAGAACCTTAGAGATACTTGCACGTGAAATATGGACAGAGCATTATACTCCTATAATTGGCAGTAAACAGGTTGAGTATATGCTTGATAAGTATCAATCAAAGGATGCTATATTTTCACAGATAAAAAACGATGGTTACAGGTATTTTTTAATTGAAAGTGAAAGACAGTCCTTAGGATACCTGGCTGTTTTACCAGAAGGAGAAAAATTATTCTTGAGCAAGTATTATGTCCACATATCTCACCGTAGAAAGGGTATAGGCAGAAAAGCCTTAGCATTTATTGAACAACTGGCTACTGATTTAAAGCTCAAGAAGATTTACCTTACTGTAAATAAAAACAATAAAACTGCTATCACTGTTTATGAGAAACTGGGTTTTCGAAATACAGGCCCGATTGTTACAGACATTGGTAATGGTTTTATTATGGATGACTATAAAATGGAAAAGGATATTAATCAAGCAACTGAATTATGAGCAGAAATGTAATACCTGAAATCTTTCTTGAGTCAGCAGAAAAGAATGAAGAAAAAATTGCTTTTAATTATTTTGATACTGAATGGAAAAGAATAGCTTATTCAGAACTTATAAAAAGTGTCAAATCAATCGCATCTTTTCTCATAAACACAGGCATCGAAAAGGGAGACAGAATTGCCATATGTTCTGAAAACCGTCCGGAGTGGGGTATGTCCTATCTCGGACTTTCTCTGGCAGGATGTATTGGAGTTCCTATTGATGTCCAGCTCGGGCATAATGAAATAAAAAACCTCCTTGAAGATTCACAATCAAAGATTATATTTCATAGCTCTAAAACTGCTGATAATGTAAAAAAAGCTATTGAGGAACATGGAGAAAATCAAAAATTGAAGATCCTGTCAATTAATTTTGATCTGTCCTTATTCAAGGAAATCTTAAATACCCCGGTTAGAAGCAAATTCCCTGATATTGATGAAGATGATATTGCATCAATTATTTATACATCTGGCACAACAGGCAGGCCAAAAGGTGTAATGCTTTCACATAGGAATTTCTGTTCTGATGCAAAAGCACTTATGAATATAGGAATTCTTTCAAATAAAGATAGTGTTATAAGTGTTCTGCCGCTACACCATACATATCCATTCCTTGGTAACTGTATCCTGCCTGTTTTTCTTGGAATTCCTGTTTCTTTCCCCCCGAGTCTTAAGGGACCGGACATTATGGAAACAATGAAGCAGTTTAATGTTACGGTTCTTGTAAGTGTTCCCCAGTTGCTTGAACTTATACGTAACGGTATATTGAATAAAATAAAGCAATTGAAGAGTCCCCTGCCAAATATTATGCTGGCAATGCTTAATATATCAGGAAAATTGCGAAGAAAATATGATATAAATCCCGGCAAAATTATTTTCAGTTCTGTTCACAAATCCTTTGGAAAGAGTTTCAGATTTTCTGCCTGTGGTGGAGCAAAATTAGATACACAGGTTATGAAAGATCTCGAAGCTATCGGACTGACAATACTGGAAGGTTACGGACTAACAGAAACCTCACCGGTAGTTTCATTCAATCCTATTGAAAAGAGGAAACCGGGTTCTGTTGGAGTTGTTCTTCCTTCAGCAGAAGTAAAGATTGTTGACCCTGTTACAGATAAAGAAAAAGGTTTAATGGAAGAAGGAGAGATTATTATCAAAGGTCCTATGGTTATGAAAGGGTATTATAAAAACCCGGAAGCAACTGAACAGGTTCTTAAGAATGGTTGGTTTCATAGCGGTGATCTTGGTTATTTCGATGACGAAGGCTACTTATTTATAACCGGAAGGATTAAAGAAGTTATAGTACTGAGTTCAGGCAAAAATATATATCCTGAGGAAGTTGAAAAACAGTATCAGAGGATTCCACTTATAAAGGAAATATGTGTTCTGGGAATTGAAAAAAATGCAATGACAGAGTCCTTACAGGCTGTTATTGTGCCTGATTTTGAGTATGCCGGGAAAAATAAGATAAGCAATATCCGTGAAGCATTAAACAGAGAAATTGCTAAGTTATCAACAGAACTGCCTTCTTATATGACACTTAAAGGTTTCACCTTATATAATGAACCATTACCACGAACTCCACTGGGCAAACTTCGCAGATTTATGGTGAAGGATTTTATAAAACAGTCTGTTTTGAAAGAAAGCGTATCTGAAGAACTTTATATGCCAGAAGACGAAACAGACATAAAGATTATCGAGTGTTTAGAATCCTTGCAAAAAGAAAAAATACCGATAAATATTACTCATAGCCTCGAACTTGATCTTGGACTTGATTCACTATCAAAATTAGAACTCATTGCCATGCTCGAAAAAGTATTTATGATTAAATTGCCCGATACTTTCCTCATAGGTGTTCAGACAGTTGAAGAATTAATCTCAAAGGTGAAAGAATATAGCACAGGAAAAAGCAGTTCCCTGAAAAAATTACCGGAATGGAAGGAAATATTATCATCAGAACCTTCTTTTGAAGATAGAAAAAATATCGGATTTCATCATAATATTTTTGAAAAACTTGTATTGTTTTCAGGACTCCAGTTAGTAAAAGCAATAGCAACAATATTTTTCAGACTGAGAGTAAAGGGTATCGAAAACATACCTTCAAAATTTCCTTTTATAATTGCTCCCAATCATGTTAGTTATCTTGACGCATTTATAATAGCATCGGCACTTCCTTTTAATATATTCAAAAATGTTTATAGTCTTGGAATTCAGAAATATTTCGCAAATAAAGCTGGAAAAATATTTGCAAGGCTTGCCAATGTTATTCCAATAGATCAGGAATTATATCTTACGAAAGCTCTTCAACTGTCTGCATATGTCTTGAAAAATCGAAAATCCCTGCTCGTTTTTCCCGAGGGTAGCAGATCTGTCAATGGCGACCTTATGGAATTCAAAAAAGGTGTTGGCATTCTTTCCGTTGAAATGAATATCCCTGTTGTGCCTGCTTATATTAAAGGCACTTTTCAAGCTTTGCCAAGAGGTGCAGGAATACCAAAATTTAAGAAAGTCGAAGTGATCTTCGGGAAACCCATGATTCCCGGGGAGATTGACATTTCTGCCAGACCCGAAGGAATTGACAGGTATCAATACTTTGCGAATTTATTGAAAAAGGAAGTAGAAAAACTAAAATTTTTCGCAACATCTAAATTATTCTAAATATTTTTTTAGGTTAAAATTTATTTATTACGAGCCCAGTCAGGAGTTTTGGATAGAAATAAGTGGATTTCGGGGGCATTCTCACTGAAGATAAAGCAGATTTTTCCACATCTTCAACTTTTGTGGGATTAAGAAAGAATGCAGCTTTATATTGGCCGAGTCTTAGTTTATCGAGAGCAAGCTCAACATTCATCTCATAGCCAATATCAGCAGTATGCAATAATTCCTTAAAAATCAATTCATGTAAAATCATTACATCTATATCCTGTAGGTTTTCAGGGATACCTGAAATTCTACCGCCTTTGTAAGAAAGAATATACCAGTGATTTTCACTATTTACTATAAAACCAAAAGAGTTTTTTCTTTCTCCGATCTTTCTTACAATATTGAAATCATCTTTTACAACTTCAAAATTAAAGTATTCAGAAAGAAGGTTTTCCATTCCTGAAGGGATTTCTTTTAAAAGTCTATGAGTGGGAAGTATCGTAACACCTTCATCACACATATTGGCAAGAAACATCATTACATATCCAAAATTCGACTCTGATGAGGGATTTTCCCCTGACAGTTCCCTGTAAAATTCATATGCTGTTTCGTAGCGGTGATGACCGTCAGCGATAAAAATCGGCTTATTTTCGAGTTCACTCTGAATTATCTTTATTTCTTCGGGATTATTTATACACCATAATTTATGAGTATCTCCTTTAATATCCATGGCATCGATATAAGGTTCATTCAGCGTTGCTTTTTTAATTATTTCTGAAATACCGGTTTCTTTGCTTTTATAAAGGGAGAAAATCGGACTTGTATTTGCTTTACAGGAACGCATAAGATTCAATCTATCCTGTTTCGGTTTTGAATGGGTGCATTCATGAGGATAAATACTGCCTTTACCAAGTTCTTCTAATTTGACAAGCCCTATTAAACCAGCGAGTTTTTTTGATTTACCGTCTATACTGAAATCCATCTCATAAATATAAAAGGAAGGCTCATAACTCTGAATAAAAATGCCCTCATCAAGCCATTTATCAAGATATTTGCGGGCTCTTCCATATTTATTCTCTGTTTCATTGTCCTCAGGCAATTCTTTTCCAAAATCAATCCTGACAATATTATAGGGACTCTGCATATAAAGAGCTTCTCTATATTCAGGTGTAATAATATCGTAGGGGGGTGCAAGAACATCCTCCATAGATACTTTTGATGTATTATAAAGAATTCCTTTGAATGGTATTATTCTTTTCATTTGTTTATTTTAAATGTAGAAATA
>FWPV01008388.1_pt1 | contig 18109 bp, 17 predicted proteins | sample 2228371 | NCBI WGS metagenome assembly FWPV01 (sample SAMEA103939776, study PRJEB20133) | metagenome
CACGCTGCTGGGCGCCGTGGCCGCCGTGAGCCTGCTGGTGGGCGGCATCGGCATCATGAACATCATGCTGGTGAGCGTGACCGAGCGCACCCGCGAAATCGGCCTGCGCCTGGCCATCGGCGCGCTGGAACGCGAGGTGCTGCTGCAGTTCCTGATCGAGGCCGTGGTGCTGGCCGCCTTCGGTGGCCTGGCCGGCATCGTACTGGCCACCGGCGCCTCCATCGGCCTGTCGTTCCTGATGCAGGTGCCCTACAGCTTCCAGCCCGGCATCAACCTGCTGGCCTTCGTGTTCTCGGCCGGCATCGGCGTGCTGTTTGGCTACTTCCCGGCCCGGCGCGCGGCCCGGCTGGACCCGATCGAGGCCTTGCGGCACGAGTGAGGCGAGGCGGGCCTAGGCCAGGCGCTGCACCTGGGCCTGCACGGCCTGCCAGTGCGCGGCCAGCGTGTCGATGCAGGGGCGGAAGTTGGCCGAGAAGCCGCGCTCGGCGCGCAGGCGGTTCAGGTAATCGCTGGCCCATTCCAGGGCTGGCACCCAGGCCGCAGGCGGCACGCTGGGGTGCAGCGAAGGCGCGGGCAAGCCCTGGGGCAGGGCGCCGCCCGAGCGCGGCGCAAAGCCCATGGGCAGCATGTCGTAGGCCGGCGCCAGCGCATAGGGGCGGCCTTCGTCGGTGGTGAACGAGAGGTTGCCGTTGTGCATGTCGGTGTTGCCGATGAGGGTGCCGAAGGCGTAGAGCCGCGCCGCGCCCTCGGCCGCCTCTGGGGTGACGTGCCGACCCGCGGCCAGCCGCCGCGTCAACTCGGGCCAAGGCGCGCGGGCATCGCCCACGAACTCGGCCTCCACCGCCTCCAGCGAGATCAGGCCCCGGCGGCCCAGAGTGCCCACGCGGTCAAAGCGCTCCAGTTCCAGAAAGCGCTGGTCTTCGTGGTCGATCACCTGTGAACGCGCCGCCGACACACCGGCATCGCCCAGCGTTTGCAAGGCCAGGTGCTCGGCCAACAGCAGGTCGCGCCAGCGCTGCGTGACCGGGTTGGCCTGCGCCTCGGTGAATTTCACCAGCACATGCGCCGGGCCATTGGCGGTGTGGGCAAAGGCCACGAACTTGGGCTGCTCGCCCGCGGCCGATGAGCCCGGTCGCTCGCCTTGCGCCGCCTCTTGGGCCAAGAGGGCGTAGACCTCGGGTTTGTTGGCCATGGCAATGGCGTTCGGCGGTGGGCTCTGCAGAAAACGCTCACGCGCCCGGTCGCCCAGCAGCAGGTTGCCCACCGCGTCGTGCCCGTGCGCCAGCAGCGAGCGCAGCACGTGGCGGTCTTGCCAGTCGGCCAGTTGGGTGGGCAGGCCAAGCGCCAGGGCGTGGCTGGCGGCGTAGGCCCGGCCCAGGTAGCCGCGTGGGCGCATGTCCGTCAGCCACCAGGGCAGGCCTTCGCTGTGGCGGCTTTCGCCATCGGTCTGCCGCATCACGAAACCGTCGGGCCGTACCGGCAGCAGTTCGCCCAGCGGCTGGATCTGGCCTTGGGCGGTGACCCGGTACACCGGCAGCGATTCGAGCCCACGCACCGTGTCCCGCAGCGCGTAGTGAATGGATCGGGCCGCGCCCACCCGCACCACCTCGTCGCCCATGCCGGCCAGCGCTCGCGACAGCGTGGGCTGGCTAATGCCCAGCGCTTGCACCAGCTGGCGCGCGGGGGCGGGGCCTCGGGCGAGGTGCAGGCGAATGGCGTCGGTGTGGGGGGGCATGGGGTTGGCGGTGGTCGGTGAATGGAGTGGTGAATAGATAAATGAATAGATAAGTGAATGGATTCTAGGGGCAATCAAGGTCTGGCCTGGGCGAGGCGCCGAATGGCCTTTCCGGGCCTTTCTTGCCAGCCAGCGCCCCAATGTCGCACCAATTCGGTGCGACATTGCTTGCCCCGGGGGGTATGTCGGCTTAGAGTCCGGCACATGGTTCGCTCCAACTTCCCCTTGCTCGGCCGTCCGATGGCTGATCTGCTGTGCGCAGATCAGTGCGGCCGTGCGCGTGCCCAGGCACGCGGTCTGGTCCGACACCAGCCCGTCGCACATTCCTGAGCCCGGCGAGCCACCCCAACCCCCCTAATTTGCGCATCCATTGTTCGCCGGGCCCCAAGCCCGCGCGATCGCGGCCGCCCCACGCCGGGCCCCAGCCGCTCTTGATGGAGTGCCGCATGCACAAGACCGCCCACGCTGGCAGTACCCTGACCCAGCTTGACTTTGCCCGCCTGAACAAGCCCGACCTCGGGCCACTGCCCGACGCCCTGGACGAGGCCCTGGCCCTCGCCGACCTGGTCGATTCGCGCGAGGTGCCGCCCGACGTGGTGACCATGAACTCGCAGTTCATCATTCGCATGGCCGACACCGGCCAACAGCGCGAGATGACCCTCTGTTACCCCGCCGACGCGGCGCCCGCTGCCGGGCGCGTGTCGGTGTATTCGCCCGTGGGCGCGGCCATGCTGGGCATGCGCGTGGGCGAGCGGGCCCGCTGGAGCACGCCCAACGGCGATGCCTGCGAGGCCGACATCGTGGCCGTGCTGTTCCAGCCCGAGGCCAGCGGTGAATACGCGCGCTGACGCCCGCACCCCCGCCCGCCTGCGCGCCGTGCTGGCGCTGACCGACCTGAGCGCCCGCGCCGAGCCCGCGCTGGCCCGCGCCGCCTTGCTGGCGGCCGAGCATGGCGCCAGCCTGCGCTTCATGTACCTGCCGCTGCGCCACCCCACGGGGGCCACGCAGGCCGTGCCGCCGCGCCTGGCGCAGCGCTGCCGCGTGCTGGGCCGCCGCCATGGCATCGGCATTGAGCCGGTGGCCGCGCAAGGGCCCTGGGCGCAGCGCCTGCTGCGCGAGGCCGGCCAGGCCGACCTGGTGTTGCTCACGTCTGGCATTGGCTTGCACCGCCGCGCCCTGTGGGCCCGCACCGTGCTTGACCTGCTGCTGCATGCCACGCAAACCCCGGTGCTGCTGGTGCAGCGCGCCGCCCGCGTGCCGTACCGGCAGGCGCTGGTGGCGGTTGACCTGAACCACGAGGCGCCGCGCTTGCTGCAACAGGCGCAACGCCTGGGCGAGCGCGCGCGCCTGACCGTGTGCCACAGCCTGCAGCAGCACGTGCAGGTGGCGGCCAATTCGGCCGCCGGCGCACTGGCCGCCATCGAGGCCCAGCGCAGCGAGGCGCGCCGCCGCGCCCTGGTGCACCTGGGGGGACTGCTGCGGCACGACGAGAACGGTCTGGCGGTGCACGACATCGCCATCGGCCATGGCCGGCCCGGCGCGGACATTGCCGCGCGCGAGGCCGAACTGGGCAGCGAGCTGATCGTGGTCGGCCGCCGCCGCCAGCCCTGGCTGCTGGACCGCCTGGAGCGGTCATTGAGTCATCAACTGCTGGCCCGTGTGCGGGGTGACCTGCTGCACGTGCCCCTGACCCGGGAGGACGCATGAACACCATGACCCTCACGCGCACTTTTCTGCGCGGCAAGAGCCCCTGCGCCGACGGCTTTCGTTGGTTTCTTCGCCACCACCACGAAGGCGACGACTACCAGAGCATCCTCGACGGCCTGGTGAAGGCCGGGCGCGTGGCCGACGCCTGCTGGCTGCTGCAGCAGTTCGGCCCCACCAACGCCGTGCTCACCCTGGACAGCCTGGAGGCCGATGCCATCGTCTTCGCCGGCACGATCGAGGTGCGCGGCGCCATTGAGGTGGACGGCGCGATCCACGCCGGGCGCGGCATTCGCGCCGGTGCCGGGCTGCGCGCCGGGCTGGAACTGGCCGCGGGTGAAGACATCCGCGTGGGCGGGCACCTGCGCGCCCAAGGCACCGTGCGCGCTGGCGGCCACCTGCGCGCGGCCTGGGGCATCGACACCACGGGCGATATCGAGGTGGGCGATGACCTGCGCGCCGCGTGGGACGTGGTGTGCGGCGGCCACCTGCGCGTGAAGGGCAGCGCCACCGTGGGGCAAGACCTCATCGTGCAGGGCGACGCCGACATCGGCAAAACCCTGCGCAGCGGCGGCGACCTCACCGTGCACGGCAGCGTGCGCGCGGGCCAGGGCGTGCTGGCCGACGGCCAGATTCAGTGCGCCCGCCACCTCGAAGCCGGCTGGGGCATCAAGGCCGGCGAGGCCATTCACGCCCAGGGCGCCATCAAGGCCGGCGAAAGCCTGCAGGCGGGCGACACCCTGCAGGCCGGCGAGGGCTACGGCATCTACGCCGGGCTTAACGTGCAGCAGGACAACTGGCCCGTGAGCGCCCAGGTGGTGGCCGCGCGCCGGCCCGAGGGCCTGATGAGTGGGTGGTGGGCGGGGGAAGCCGAACCGGGCACCACCTGACCGCCTGACCACCTGGCCGCCCGAGCTCCCGAGCGCCCAACCCCGTTGTCTCGGTGGCCGCGCGGCGCGGGCTTACCGGCGCGGTGGGCGCTTGGAACTCGCCCGCGCCTCGTCGGTGGGCGCGCTCATGGCCTGCAGGTCGTCAAAGATCTCGCGCCAGAGCGCGCCCGACATGGGCAGGCCCACCAGGTAGCGCACAAAAAACGCCCCTTCCGCCGCCAGAAAGGCGGTGCGCAGGCGTCGCGCCTCGGGGGTGCTGGCGCTCAGGTCGCCCACGCGCGACTGGTACCACTCGGCCGCGCTGCGCACCTGCCGCTCGCTGCCTGCGAGGCTTGCCATCAAGGTGGCGGAACGGCGCATGCCTTCTTCGGGTTCGACGGCCGTGGTGGCGATGTGCGCGCGAATGCGCTGCTCTGGCGTGGGCGAGGGGCCGGCGGCCGCCGCGAAGCGCTGGCCTTCCTGGGCCAGCCAGCGCTCCAGCATGGCCTCGATCAGTGCCTCGCGCGTGCCAAACACCGATTGCACGCTGGCCCGGGACACGCCCGATGCCGCGGCCAGCGAGCCGAACGACAGGCCCGCCGCCCCCGTGGCGGCCACGGTGGCCTCGGCCAGGTCAAGCAGCAGTTCGCGGTCAATGGAGCGGGGTCTGGGCATGGGTTGACTCCAGGTGTTTATTTAAATACAGTTGTATTTAAACATGATGGTGGCGCATTGTCAGGCATCGGCGGTGGGCGCCGTGCGCGGCGCCCAAGGAGACAGTGGTGAGTTGGTTGTACCTGGTGCTGGCGGGGCTGCTGGAAATTGGCTGGCCGGTGGGCCTGAAGATGGCTCAAGAGCAGGCCACACGCGTGGCGGGCATCGGCATTGCGCTGGCGTTCATGGCGGCCAGCGGCTGGTTTCTGTGGCTGGCGCAGCGCCACATTCCCATGGGCACCGCCTACGCGGTGTGGACGGGCATTGGCGCGGCCGGCACGTTTCTGGTGGGCGTGCTGTTCTTTGGCGACCCCAGCTCGCTCATGCGGTACCTGGGTGTCGTGCTCATCGTGGCGGGCGTGGCCACGCTGAAGCTGGCGTCTTGATCGCCCACGAAAAAGCCCCGCCGAGGCGGGGCTTTTGTTTTGGGCCGAGGGCCGAGGCTGATCAGGCCTGGCGGCGGCGAACCATGGCCATGCCGGCCAGACCCAGGCCCAGCATCGCCAGGATGCCCGGCTCGGGCACCACGTTGCCCTTGCCCCAGCTCACGTTGTCGATGTAGACCACGTCGCCGCCGTCGGAGTTCTGCAGCCGAACCGAGGTGAAGGTGTCTTCCAGGTCCACCACGCCGAAGTAGTAGCTGGCGTTGCCCCAGCCGCTGTCCAGCGAGTACTGCTTGGTGGCACCGGTGCTGGTGGTCAGCGTCAGGATCGAGCGGCCCACGGTGGCCAGGTCACCCAGGAACAGGCCAAAAGCGTTGATGGCGCCGCTGTCGAAGGTGAACAGCTGCGAGCTGCCCTGAGAAGGGGTGGAGAAGCTGATGCAAGCGCCAGACCAGCTATTGCCGGCGCAGTCGTAGCCGCTCGCGTCAGACAGATTGACGTTGGAGCTGATGTTCAGGCCAGACGCCAGGTTGGTGATGCTGGTGGTGGGCTGGCCAGAGTAGTTGGAGAAGGTCTCGGTGGTCAGCGGGATGCCGGCGGCGGCGGCCTTGAAGGCGGCTTCCGAACTGTAGAAGGTCGGGGCGGCGTGGGCCGACAGAGACAGGGTGGCGGCGGCGGCCAGAGCGGAGAGTTGCAGGGTGCGCATGGTCGTCATTCTTGTTAAGGACGGTTGGGAAAAGGTCAGTTTGTTACACCAAAGCAATGACCATGCCATGAAAATCGTCCCATATGAATCAATCACTTGCGATGGATTTTTGCCAAATTTCGCCAATGCCTGTCAAGAAAGTCGACACCACGTCCAAGGGGTCAAGGGGCGGCGGTGGCGGGCGCCTGTGGTGCCGGAGCCGAAGATTGATTACATTAAAGGCCCAACCATTGATCCTTTGATGCAGGCAAAAACGCAAGCGCAAGCGCAAACGCAAACGCAAAGGATTGGCCAATTCACCCTCACCGGGCCCCGTGTCACCGGCCCGCCATCCTCCATGACCGAGACCTCTTCACCCGCCAGGCTCACTCCCCACGCCACGCTCGACGCGCTCTTGAGCCAGCGCCACAGTTGCCGCGGCTTCTTGCCCACCCCCGTGCCGCGAGATGTGCAGCAGCAATGGCTGACCACCGCCCAGAAAACCGCCTCGTGGTGCAACTCGCAACCCTGGCGCGTGCACATCGCCGAAGGCGCGGCCATCGAGCGCCTGCGCGAGGTGATGCTGGCGCCACCGGCCGAGGGCGAACCGGGGCCAGACTTTGAATGGCCGCAGAAGTACCAGGGCGAGTACCAGCAGCGCCGCCTGGCTTGTGCGCTGCAGCTCTACGCCAGCGTGGGCATTGCCAAGGGCGACCGCGAGGCCTCGGCCCGCCAGGCGCGCGAGAACCTGCGCTTCTTTGGTGCGCCGCACGTGGCCATCGTCACCAGCGACGCCAGCCTCAGCGTGTACGGCGCGGTGGACTGTGGCGCCTACGTGGCCAACCTGCTGCTGGCCGCGCAGAGCCTGGGGCTGGGCGCCATCCCGCAGGCGGCGCTGGCCTCACGCCCGCAGCGCCTGCGCGAGTTCTTCGGCCTGGGCCCTGACCGGCTGGTGGTGTGCGGCATCTCCTTTGGGTATGAAGACCCGCAACACCCCGCCAACGGTTTTCGCACCCCCCGTGCCGCCCTGGACGAGGTGGTGCAGTGGCTGGCCTGAGGGGGCACCCCCGGCCAGGCCCCCTTACGCCAGCTTGAAGGGCAGTTCGCGCAGCGGCTTGGCGCCCAGGCGCGCCAGGGCGTTGGCGAAGGCCGGGGCCAGCGGGGGCAGACCGGGCTCGCCCATGCCGGTGGGCGGCTCGGCGCTGGGCACGGTGTGCACCGCGATCTCGGGCATGTCGGTGATGCGGGGCACGGCGAAATCGCCGAAATTGCTCTGCTGCACCACGCCGTCTTTCAGGGTGATGGCCGCGCCCGGCAGGCACATCGACAAGCCCATGAGCGCCGCGCCCTGCACCTGCGCCTCCACCGTGCGCGGGTTCACCACCAGGTTGCAGTGCACGCCGGCCGTCACGCGGTGCAGCACCGGGCGGCCGTCTTGCACCGAGGCCTCCACCACGTAGGCCACCACGCTCTGGAACGACTCGTGCACCGCCACGCCCCAGGCGCGGCCGGCGGGCAGGGCCTTCTTGCCGTAGCCGCTCTTGTCCACCGCCAGTTGCAGCGCGGCGCGGTGGCGCGGGTGCTGCTCGCCCCACAGGCGCAGGCGGTAAGCCACCGGGTCTTGCTTCGTGGTGCGGGCGATCTCGTCGATCAGCGTTTCCATCACGTAGGCGGTGTGGGTAGAGCCCACGCTGCGCCACCACAGCACCGGCACGTTCAGGCGCGGGTGGTGCACGTTCAGCCGCATGGGCACGGGGTAGGGCTCGCGCATGCCTTCCACGGCGGTGCCGTCCACGCCGTTTTTCATCATGCCCTCGAACATCGTGCCCGCCACGATGGACTGGCCCACGATGGTGTGGTCCCAGGCCAGCACATTGCCTTGCGCATCAAAGCCCACCTGGGCGCGGTGCAGGTGCACCGGGCGGTAGTAGCCGCCCTGCACGTCGTCTTCGCGGCTCCACAGCGTGCGCACCGGCGCGTTGATGCCGGCGCCACGGGCGGCCTTGGCCACCTCGCAGGCCAGCACCACGAAATCGCTGGTGGGCACGCCACGGCGGCCAAAGCCGCCACCGGCCATCTGCACGTTCACCTTCACCTGCTCGGGCTTGATGCCCAGGGTGCGCGCGGCGGCGGCGCCGTCCACGCCGGCAAACTGGCTGCCCACCCACAACTCGGCTTGCGTGCCATTGAATTGCACGGTGGCGTTCAGCGGCTCCATGGGGGCGTGGGCCAGGTAGGGGAACACAAACTCGGCCTCGATGCGGTGCGGCGCCGTGGCCAGCGGGGCCATGTCGGCGTCCATGGCCAGGGCGCCGGGCTTGGCCGCAAGCTCGCGGTACTGGGCGAGCTGGCGCTCGGTGTCCACCTTCTCCACCGCGTCGGTGTTCCATTGCAGCTTGAGCGCCTGGCGCGCCTGCTGGGCGGGCCAGTAGCCCTCGGCCAGCACGGCCACGCCCTCGGCGCCACGGTCCAGCGGCACGCGCAGCACGGCCTTCACGCCGGGCACGGCGCGGGCGGCGGCGTCGTCCACCGCCACCAGCTTGGCGCCAAACACGGGCGGGCGGGCCACCACGGCGGTGAGCTGGCCCGGCAGGCGCACGTCAATGCCGAAGTCTTGGCGGCCGCTGCTCTTGGCGCGCGCGTCCAGCCGGGTGGTGGCGCGGCCAATCAGGCGGAATTGCTTGGGGTCTTTCAGCGTCACCTGCTCGGGCACGGGCAGGGCCATGGCGGCCTCGGCCAGTTCGCCGTAGCCGGCGCGCCGGCCGTTGGGGCCGATCACCTGGCCGGCCTGGGTGCGCAGGCGCGAGGCGTCCACCCCCCAGCGCTGCGCGGCGGCGGCCAGCAGCATGGCGCGGGCGCGCGCGCCCAGCTCGCGGTACTGGGTGAAGCTGTTCTTGATGGTGTTGGAGCCGCCAGTGAGGTGCATGCCAAACAGCGGGTCGGCGTAGGCCGGGTCGTTGCTGCCGTGGCGGCTGCGCACGAGCGACCAGTCGGCGTCCAGCTCTTCGGCCAGGATCAGCGGCAACGCGGTCTGCACGCCCTGGCCGAAGTCCAGCCGGTTGATGGTGACCATCACCTCGCCGTTGGGCGCAATCTGCACAAAGGCCGAAGGCTGCTGCGTGGGCTTCAGGCCGGCGGGCGCGGGGGCGGTGGCCTGCGCGGCGGCCAGGTGCGGGAAGGCCCCCAGGGCCAGGCCGCTGGCGCCGGCCATTTTCAGGAAGTGGCGCCGGGGCAGGGTGGCGGGCGCATCGGCGGCGGCGTCGCGCTCCAACAGGTGCTGCAGGGCGCGGGGCATGTCGGTGGGGAAGGCGGTGGCGTTGAACATGGCAGGCTCCTTCAGGCCAGGGTGCGGGCGGCGTCGGCCACGGCGGCGCGAATGCGGGCGTAGGTGCCGCAGCGGCAGATGTTGCCGGCCATGGCCGCGTCGATCTCGGCGGCGCTGGGCTGCTTGCCCTTGGGCAGCGATTTCAGGAAGGCCGTGGCGCTCATGATCTGGCCGCTCTGGCAGTAGCCGCACTGGGCCACGTCGTGCTTCACCCAGGCCGCGTGCACGGCCGCGCCCACGCGGTCGCGCCCGTCAGTCACCGCCTCAATGGTGGTGACGCGCTTGCCCTGCGCGGCCGACACCGGCGTCACGCACGAGCGAATGGCCTGGCCGTCCAGGTGCACGGTGCAAGCGCCGCACAGGGCCGCGCCGCAGCCGAACTTGGTGCCGGTCATGCCCAGCGTGTCGCGCAGGGCCCAGAGGATGGGGGTGCCGGGGTCGGCGTTGAGCGTGTGTTCACGCCCGTTCACATTGAGGGTGCTCATGGCAATGGTCTTTCAGGTGTTCAGATAAAGCGTCGGATCAGGCGGCGGCCTCTTCCTTGAGCGAGGCCATGTCGATCACGAAGCGGTACTTCACGTCGGCCTTCAGCAAGCGGTCGTAGGCGGTGTTGATGTCTTGAATGCGGATGCGTTCGATGTCGGCGGTGATGCCGTACTGGCCGCAGAAATCCAGCATTTCCTGCGTTTCGGCGATGCCGCCGATCAGCGAGCCCGCCACCGACTTGCGGCCCACCACCAGCGGGCCGGTGTTCAGTGTGTCCAGCGGGCCCAGGTAGCCCACCAGCACCAGCGAGCCGCCGCTGGCCAGCGTGGGCACGTAGGGGTTCACGTCGTGCACATAGGGCACGGTGTCCACGATCAGGTCAAACTGCCCGGCCACGGCCGCCATCTGCTGCGGGTCGGTGGAGATGACCACGCGGTCGGCGCCCAGGCGGCGCGCGTCGGCCTCTTTGCCGGGCGAACGGCTGAACAGCGTGACTTGCGCGCCCATGGCTTTGGCCAGCTTCAGGCCCATGTGGCCCAGCCCGCCCAGGCCCACGATGGCCACCCGCTTGCCCGGGCCCACGCCCCAGTGGCGCAGCGGCGAATACAGCGTGATGCCCGCGCACAGCAGCGGCGCGGCGCCGGCCGCATCCAGGTGCTCGGGCACGGCCAGCACGAAGTCTTGCTTCACCACGATGGCCTCGGAATAGCCGCCGTGGGTGCGCGTGCCGTCCATCCGGTCTTTGCTGTTGTAGGTGTAGGTGGCGCCTTTCTCGCAGTACTGCTCCCAGCCCTTGCCGCAGGGGCCGCAGTGCTGGCAAGAGTCCACCATGCAGCCCACGCCCACCAACTGGCCCACGGCAAAGCGCGACACGCCCGTGCCCACCTCGCGCACGCGGCCAATGATTTCGTGGCCCGGCACCATGGGGTAGCGGGCGTTGCCCCAGTCGTTGCGGGCGTTGTGCAGGTCAGAGTGGCAGACCCCGCAGTACAGGATGTCGATCACCACGTCATCGCTGCGCGGGCTGCGCCGGTCAAAGCGGAACAGGCCCAGGGGCTCGGTGGGCGAATGGGCGGCGTAGGCGCGAACGGGGTAGGTCATGGGGGGCGGTCTCCTGGTGAATGCGCCACTGTAGGCACTCGCCCTGTGCAGGAATAGCGGGCACTGTCTTGAACCAGACACAAGAAAAACTTGATACTGGCGGCCCCCAGCGTCCCACCCCCCTGATTTGCCTCGGGTTCAATTCACATGCCAATGAACGAATTGCGTGCCATCGACACCTTTGCCAAGGCCGTGGCCCTGGGCAGCATCCGCCGCGCCGCCCTGGCCCAAGGCGTGTCGCCCCAGGCCGCCAGCCAGGCCCTGGCCCAGTTGGAACAGCACCTGGGCGTGCGCCTGCTGCACCGCACCACCCGCAGCCTGGCCCTCACCGACGAAGGCCAGCGCTTTCTGGAGGCCACCCAGCCCGCCCTGGCCGCGCTAGAGCGGGCCCTGCACCAGGCCCGCGAATCGAAAGACGAAGTGGCCGGGCCGCTGCGCATCGTGGGCCCGCGCTCGTCGTTCGCGCACGTGCTCATGCCCGTGATCGACGAGTTCTGCCAGCGCTACCCCGGCATCCAGCCCGAGGTGCTGCTGGACGACGGCATCGGCAACTGGGTGCTCGACCGCGTGGACGTGGGCTTTCGCATTGGCCAGTCACCCGAAGACGGCGTGATCGCCCGCCGCCTGATGCCGGCCCAGCTCATCACCTGCGCCTCACCCGGCTACATCGCCCGCCACGGCGCACCCAAAACCCTGAACGACCTGGCCCACCACCGCTGCAGCGTGTTTCGCCACCCCAGCACCGGCCAACTGCTGCCCTGGCATTTCACCGTGGACGGGCAGGTGGTGTACCGACACGTCAGCGCCGCCCTGGCCACCAACGACGCCGAACTGGAACTGCAAGCCGTGCTGGCCGGCCAGGTGATCGGGCAGATCGTCAACTTCGCTGCCGCGCCCCTCATCCGCAACGGCCAGCTCGTGCCCCTGCTGCTGCCCCACACCACCAACAACATGGGCCTGCACCTCTACTACGGCAACCGCACCGCCCAGCCCAAGCGCGTGCGGGCCTTCATTGACCTGGCGGTGCAGCGGCTGGCGGATGCGCCAGCGTATGTGCTGGGGGCAAAGGAGTTGGCGACGGCCGCCGCAGGGGTGGGTGGGAAGCGGGCGCGGTGAGTGCGGGTGCTCATCTGGCGTGGCCGGGGGGACCGCCTAGCCGGCAATGGCCCGCCCAGACACCACGCCCCAGCGGGCCGCCTGCGGGGTTCACCCCAGCACACCTCGCAGCAGTTCGCTCACACCGTCCCAGACGATCTGCACCCCCAGGCACAGCAGGATGAAGGCTGAGAGGCGCAAGAAGATCACCGTGCCAGCCTCGCCTAGCGGCTTGAGCAATTGCTGGGCGTAACGGAAGGCCAGGTACAGCAGCAAGCCGATGGCCAGCAGTGCCATCACCCCACCGAGCATGCGCGCCAGCGAGATCGACACCCGTGCGTCGTTGAGCGCCACTCCCACGGTGATGGCCGCCGCAATCGAGCCCGGCCCGCAGCTGATCGGGAAGGTGAGTGGGTAGAACGCCTGGCGGCGCGCCTGTTCGGGGGTGAACGACTCCGCCAGCGAGGTGCGCCTGTCGTCGCTGGCGTGGCTGGCATCAAGCAGCCGCCATGCCGTGGCGGCCAGGATGAGCCCGCCGCCGACGCGCACGATGGGCAGCGAGATGCCAAAAAACTCCAGCACATAGGTGCCCACCAGCATCGAACCCACCATGAGCGCAAACATATTGCGCGCAATGCGCCGGGCCAGCAGCGCCCGGGTGTTGGATGAGGCGCCCTCGGTCAAGCCAAGAAAGATCGGGGCGGTGGCCGCCGGGTTGACGATGGGCAGCAGCGTGGCGAAGACAAACAGGAAGCTCTTGCTGAAGGCCAGCAGCAGTTCGGCCGTCACGGGCGGACCTCCGGGGCGTGCCTCTGCCTGCGCGGTTGCAGTGGCCGTGCTGTCATGGCGAGCCGTTGGCGGGCGGGTGGTCTACCAGGTCTCGCATGCGTCGGCGCAAGGCCTTGTCTCGCCGCTGGTCTTCGGTCCAGTCGTCGCGAACGCCCCGCCACAAGGCCACGGCCATGAGCACGATGACCAGCGTGAACGGCAGGGCAAACACAATGGTGGCGGTCTGCACCGCCTTCACCCCACCCGCCAGCAGCAGGCTGATTGCGATGCCCGACACCAGCAAACCCCAGACAACCTTGACGCGGGCGCTCGGGTTCTCCTGCCCGCCGGTGCTCATCATGCCAAGCACCAGGGTGGCTGAGTCTCCCGAGGTGACGAAGAACACCAGCACCAGCACGGTGGCCACGCCAGAGAGCAGACCGCTCATGGGCAACGCATCGAACATCGCGAACAAGGCCGTTGAAACGTCGGCTTTCACCGCCTCTGCCATCGGCACGCCCTGCATGATCTCCTGGGTGAGGGCGGTGCCCCCAAACACCGAGAACCAGACGAAGGCGGCCAGCGTGGGTGCCATCACGGTGCCCAGGATGAACTCGCGGATGGTGCGCCCGCGCGAGACCCGTGCGATGAACAGCCCCACGAAGGGTGACCAACTCACCCACCAGGCCCAATAAAAGACTGTCCAGCCGCTGACCCAGCCGCTGTCGCGAAACGGCGTCATGCGCAGGCTCATGCGCAAGAACTCGCTCAAGTAGCTGCCGAGCGTGCTGGTGAATGCGTCGATGATGGCCACCGTTGGACCCATCAAGAACACCGCCAGCGTCAACAGGGCAGCGAGCATGAGGTTGATGTTGGATAGCCACTTGATCCCCTTGGTGACACCGGTGACGGCCGAGCCCAGGAAGAGGATGGTGGTCACCACGATGATCCCCACCTGAGAGGCGCTGCCGACAGACAGGCCCGTTAGCACGTGAAGACCGCTGTTGATTTGCAGCGCGCCCATTCCCAGCGAGGCCGCCACGCCAAATGCAGTGGCGATCACGGCAAGCACGTTGACCACCGGGCCGAGCTTCCTGGCGCCTGCCCAGGGCAGCGACTCAACTGCGGTGCTCACCAACGCAGAGCCGCCCTTGCGGAACTGGAAAAAGGCAATGGCCAGTGCCACGATGCTGTACACCGCCCACGGGTGCAGCCCCCAATGAAAGAAGCTGTAGCGCATGGCGGCGTTGGCCGCCTCTGGTGTGTTGGCCGCAACGCCAGGGGGCGGCGTGCCATAGTGCGAGATGGGTTCGGCCACACCCCAGAACACCAGCCCGATGCCCATGCCGGCGGCAAACAGCATGGCGAACCATGACCCGACGGAAAACTCGGGCTCATCGTCTTCTCCGCCGAGTTTCAGATCGCCGTAGCGACTGAAGGCCAGCACCATCGCCAGCACGACCAAGCCCAACACCACCCAGAGGTAGAGCCAGCCGAAGTCGCGCGTGATGACGGCCAGCATCGTGTCGAACACACCTCCCAGAGAGGTGGGCGAAAGCACGCCCCATAGGACGATGGCCAGAATGAGACCGGCCGAGAAGATGAGCTGCATGGCAGTTTCCTGTGAATGGGCCAGGGTGATCGATGGCGTGCACCTAGCAGATCAGACGGCGAGCTGCCCCCACGGGTTGAGGGCTTCGCGCCCGATTTTCATCATAGGCCACGGCCTTGCCAATCGCACTGCCGCAGACACCCATGGCCACAAGCAGGCTCGCGCAGCCAACGCCATGCCCGAAGGGGCTGCTGCTCCATTTCAACGGTCAACCGCAGTGCCCCCTCTCACTTGACCCTGAGCACAACCTTGCCCTGGGCGCGACCCGCCTCGGCGTAGGCCAGCGCTTCGTTGGTTGCCTCAAACGGAAACACCTTGTCGGCCACGGGGCGGATCGTTCCCGCTTCGATCAGGCGGGTGATCTCCCGCAGTTGCGCGCCGTTTGCTTTCATGAACAGGAAGGCATAGCCCAAGCCACGGGCCCGGGTTCTGCGCCGCACGCCTGCGCTGAGCAGCCGGCCAAACTCGGGGTCTGGTGGCCCTGAGATGGAGACGATCTTTCCCCCGGCCTTGAGCACCCGCAGCGTCTTGTTCGGCGTCTTCGCGTCCTGGCTGTTCATCGCCACGTCGCGGTCGCGCAAGATGGCTTCAACCTCCTGGTTCCGGTGGTCCACCACCACATCGGCCCCCAGGCCCTTGACGAGCGCGGCGGTGGCCATGCTGGCAGCGTCTGCATAGGGCATTTTCAAAGTGGACAACAGGATCCCTCTTTCTCTCCTTCGCTCAATGGCCTTGGGCGACCGTGGTTTTGGGCACGCCGAGTGCCACGCCGGAACAGGCCGCCAACAGACTTGCGCAGAAGGTGGCGTGCATGGCGCCCGTTCGCTCGGGTCGACTCGGGGATTCCCACGGCATAGACTGGCGCGAGCGGCTGGCGCTCATGCGCCAGCCAGGTCGCAGCAGCGGCCTCTTCCGATACCCACCCGCCTCTGCCACTGCCGGGGCCAACGTGAAACCTGCGCTATGCACTGTGCTCAAGTCATCCTGCGCGTCGCTCTCGTCCTCGCTGTCAGTGGTTGCGCGTCGACGACGACCATCAGCGTCAGCCCGTCGCCTCAAATGCCAGTCTGCGACGCCTCCAGGACAGCACTCGTCTTGTGGCGGACGCAGTGGCGCGCAGACCAGAAAGACGTGATCGAGCGAGAGAAAGCGGCCGCCGCTGGCATTGCTCGGTTCTTTGAAACATCAGGGTGTTTCCAGTCTGTTGCGGTGGAGCGGCTGCTGCAGCTCTCTGAAGACCAAGCGCGGCAGACGGCCGCAGCAGCGGCGAACCCAAGCGGCAGGGTTGTCCTGTTGTCCGTTCGGGAGCTGGGGCCGATCGTCAAACTGGGATCGTCGATCGCCCTGGTGGAGGGCGGCACAGAGGCTGTGCTGGACGTCTCAGAGTTCGTGTCTGGAACCGCCGCGCCACGGACATTTGCCGTCCGGTGGAGCCGTGGCGGACCTGGGGTGCTGAAAGGCGTGGCCAGCCTTCCACAAGACATGCAAGCGGCGCTGGCCGCAGCCCTTCAACCGGCCTCAAGGTGACGGCTCTTTCTCGGTGCCCAGCCCGTGCCGGCCCCGTCTGAACGTGGTGACACCGTTTCAGCAGCGGCAACGAGAAAGGGTAGGGCCGTTCAGCCGCTGGGCGAACTCAGAAGCTCTCCCATTCCTCCATCGCGTCCGTGGCGGCCGCCACCTTGGTCGGGCGCACCACGGGCGCCGCTTGGGCCGTGGCGGGTGCCGCTGCCGGGGCGGGCTTGCGCGGCGCGGCGGTGGGGGCGCTGGTCTTGGCCTTGGTCTTGGTGGGGGCGGGGGTGCTGCGCACCGGCGCGGGGGAGCTCACCACGGCCGGGCTGGCCGTGAAGCCGCAGCTGTGGCCGCCGTTGGTGCGAAACACGCTGACGGCGCTCACCAGTTGATCGGCCTGGTGGCGCAGGCTGGCGGCGGCCGAGGCGCTTTCTTCCACCAGGGCGGCGTTTTGCTGGGTGGTCTGGTCGATGCTGCTCACGGCCTCGGCCACTTGGTTCACGCCCGCGTTCTGTTCCTGGCTGGCGCTGCTGATCTCGCCCACGATGTCGGTGACGCGCTGGATCGACTGCACCACCTCTTGCATGGTGCTGCCAGCCTTGTCCACCAGCAGGGTGCCTTGTTCCACGCGCTCCACGCTGGCGTTGATCAGGCCCTTGATCTCCTTGGCCGCCTCGGCGCTGCGCTGGGCCAGGTTGCGCACCTCGCCGGCCACCACCGCGAAGCCCCGACCCTGTTCACCGGCACGGGCGGCTTCCACGGCGGCATTCAGCGCCAGGATGTTGGTCTGGAAGGCAATGCCGTCGATCACGCCAATGATGTCGTTGATGCGGCGGCTGCTGTCGTTGATGTCGCGCATGGTCTGCACCACCTGGTTCACCACCTCGCCACCTTGCACGGCCACGCTGCTGGCGCTGGCGGCCAACTGGTTGGCGGCGCGGGCGTTGTCGGCGTTTTGTTGCGCGGTGGAGCCCATTTCTTCCATCGAGGCCGAGGTTTCTTCCAGTGCGCTGGCTTGGCTCTCGGTGCGGGCCGAGAGGTCTTGGTTGCCCTGGGCAATTTGGGCGCTGGCGGTGGCCACGCCCTCGGCGCTCTGGCGCACCGAGTTCACCAGCTCGCTCAGGGCCTGCTGCATCTTCTGCATGGCGGCCAGCAGGCGGCCCGTTTCGTCGCGGCTGTTCACCACGATTTCCTGCGTCAGGTTGCCAGCGGCGATCTGGTCGGCCAGCTCCACGGCACGCGAAATGGGTTGCGTCACGCTGCGGATGATGGACACCGCCAGGCCCAGCGCCCCCAGCACGCCCACCACCAGCACACCTACCGTGAGGCGCAGCACGCTGGCCACGGTGCTGTCGATGCGCTGCCCGCCAGCAGCGGTAAGCGATTTCTGGAAGGCGATCAGTTCATCCAGCTTGGCCATGTAGGCCACCTGCAACGTGCGGGTCTCGTCCAGCAGCACGCGGCGCGCCACGTCACGCTGCCCGCTGCTCAGCGCATCGAAAAACTGGTTCTGGCTGGCGATGAAGGCCTCGCGTGCCTTTTGCACCTGGCCCAGCAAGGCTTTGCCTTCGGCCGAGACCAGGTTGGCCTCCAGCCAGCGCAGGTCTTCGGCAATCACCTTGCGGCTGGCGTCAATCGACGCGCGTTCTTTCTGAACCGCGTCCGGCGCGTCCATGATCATCATGTTGCGCATCGAGCGGGCTATCTGGTTGATTTCGTTCTTCACCGACTGCACGCGCTCTTGCTTGGGCAGCAACTCGTCGGTGACGATCTTCACCTCGGTGTTGATCGAGCGCACCTGCACTAAGGACAGGCCGCCCAGAGCAGCCAGCAGCAGCACCAGCAGGCCGAAGCCCATGGCCAGGCGCTGCGCGATGGAGAGTTGGTTAAGGAATCGCATGATGAACTTTCACAGAGGTGGGTCGCAGACCTGGCCGCCCAGGGCTTGGGCATGAGGGCCGCGATGGCGCTGGCCAATGGGCCAGCCGGCAGGGGCCTGTGTGACAGCGCGCCCGACCGGGTGCGCTGAAGGTGGGCAGGGGCGATGGGGTCGCCCCGGTGCCAGATGGCTGGCACCCAATCACCCAATGCGCAGTTGGCTGGCTCCCCTGTGTCTTGCGTGC
>FWPV01008389.1_pt1 | contig 18107 bp, 17 predicted proteins | sample 2228371 | NCBI WGS metagenome assembly FWPV01 (sample SAMEA103939776, study PRJEB20133) | metagenome
GTGGGGTTGTTGATTTGCGCCTTCACCCAGCTTGCTGATTCAGGGCCTGGCTCAATACCCTCCCCCACCCTCCCTACGCGGTAGGGAGGGGGCCCGGAGGCCATCTCACACGGAAAAATGGGGGTGTATAAGCGTTTATACGACTGTACACTCAGTTACTGACATTTCTGTTGCAAAGGAACATGAATTGAGAGCGGCCTCCCGCGAAAGCTTGCTTCCAGAGCTTGCTCCAAATACCCGTGCTTGCAGCAGCAGTGCTTGCACCAGTAGTGCTTGCACCAGTATGGCGGTTTTGGCTGTGCCGGGCACATTACGCCTTACCGGGTGAGGCGTAATGGTGTAATCTGGCTCGAGCCCATTGGTGAGTTGGATGCCAAAAATTTGGATGACCTGGCCTACAGAGCAAGACTGGGTGGACACGACCATGTTTGGCGGCTTATATCCAGCCTGTAGGGTAGTTGAGGGAACTGGCTTTTTAGTGCTCCATACCTATTCGGTTCTGCGCTTGGGCTGCCAGAAGTTTGTGTGTTCCGCTCAGATTGGGTTGCCTTCTGTGTCCAGGCCATCTGAACATAGCCCCGTACTGAGATGCTGCTGAGACGCAAGAGGCGAATACTGGGGAACAGGAGGCCAGGAATGAAGCATTTTAAACGCGCGTTATGGGTAGCTTCGATGGTTTGTGGATTCGCAGTGGCCCAGACAGAGCTCAGACCCAACCAGCAATACCAGGGTGGTGCGCAGGTCAAGTCCTCGACGCTTGGTATTAGTTTTACCCTGCCCAAAGGCTGGCTAGGAGCCTACAAAGAAGAAAGTGGACAGGCGGTGCTGGTGCTGGGATCCAACAGTGTGGAGGGCGTTGGACTGGTGATTTTTATGAAAGACCAGACCCCCGCCCAGGTGGTAGCCGGATTGAACGAAGCACAAGACCTGGGGGCGGGGGTGGTATTGGAACTGGTCGGCTCGGTCAGGACGCAAGGCTCGAGGGTGACGGCCCGTTACCTTAACAGCCAGTACGTTGGGCGGGCGTTGGCCCTGCTGGGCTCGAGAAACCACGTGATCTATTTCTATGCTGGTCCGCAAAAAAACGAAGCCCTCTATGGGCAACTGTTGGAAGGGCTTGCAGGCTCTACCAGATTCCAGGCCCCGGTGGCGGCACGGCCCCAGCCGGCACCCCCAGCCCCAACCGGCGTGGCGCGGCAGTGGACGCAGTTGCTGGCCGGTAAGATGCTCAAGTATTTCTCTAGCTATAACTCGGGCGGCGGTGGCGGGGGTATTTCCGAACAGCGTACCCTGCACCTGTGCTCTGATGGGAGCTTCGCCTATCTTGACGAAAGCTTGACCACCATCAATGTGCCGGGTGCGTCGGCCTCGAGTGGGGGCAATGGTCGGGCTTTGGGTCGTTGGCGTATCGAATCGGCTACCCAAAATAGCGCCGTATTGCTGCTCAATGTGGATGGGGGTGGGGTAGAGCGCCTGCGGGTTGAATACGATGGTGACAAGACTTTTCTCAATGGACAGCGCTGGTTTCGTGTCGAGAGCGATACCTGCCGCTAATACGTTCCATCCCTGCTCTCGTTCTCCACAAACACTCCACCATCTGGTGGGGTGTTTTGTACCAGATTCGATTTGTTTGTCACCATTCGCCAACCAACCCAACCGAAGTTAGCTGCGTAGCGAAGGGCGGTATGGCCCCTTGGAGGGGAGACGCTTTTTTCGCTCATCCGCAGGGAGAGATGTGCTCCAGGATTCAAAAAGATAGCCTCTCGCGCTTTTGGTTTTGAAAAAAGTCTTTTTGAATCTGCTATTGTTCACATCTGAAGGGTGGTCGAAGGCTGGATTTCTTACCTTCGAGTAACCATCTGAGAGTGATTTCGGTACAGCGGGTTTTTGTGCTGCCGGGTGCCGGAAGCCTTGCCATGCGAGACATAAAGAGGGGAACCGCAATGAGGGCGTATAGGTAGGGGGTGTCCGTTATGTCCAGACGTTATGTAATCGTTGCGCATCTAACTGGGTTAGGGATAGACGTTAACGTTCTGGAGCATTAATTCCCGATTGCTGCTGGTTCTTATTCTTCACGCCGGGGTTATGTGCGCTTGCGTAAAGTGACCCAAAGCGATGTGACCGACGCATGAAACCCCCCAAGACTTCCCCTGCCGAAATCCTGGATCGCTTTGAGCGGGAGGTATTGTATGGCGACGTTATTGGCAGCGCCAGTGATTGTGGAAGTGTACGCCTGGGGGTAGATGCAGAAGCCAAGATCTCGGTGGAGGACGGGGTTTTGCGCTTTGCTCCCCTGGACACGCCAGGTTGGGGCCGCCAGGGTATCGCCTATGGCCCCTTTGCCCGGAGAGCCGGACTGGCCTTTGGGGTCTTGATGCTCAACGGACACAACAACTCACAAACCTATGCCAAACCCCTTAGCGCCCTGCCACGACACCTCGTTGGCGGCCAGGAGGACGCTGTTGCTCGAATGCCTTTCAAGGCGCATTTTTCGCCCCAGCCTGTCCGGGAAAATCTGGCAGTAGGCTGGTTTGATCAGCCCGTGCCGACCAACCCCCTCGAGTCCGGCCAGGCCCTGGTCATGCAGGGGCATCCCCGTGAGAATGGCCGGCTGTGCGCTGCGAAGCTGCGGGGCTTACATCATCTGCTTCTGGGTATTCAGAACAACCCAATCTATTTGCTTACGATACTGCGCGAGAAGGGGGTGGCTTTTTATGCCGGTTCGCTCGAGGGTAGCCGCCACCTCCCAGCCCTGCCCAGGCTGCGGCCATTGGCGATAGACCCTTACAGCCTGCCCGCAAAGGATTTATACGCCGGGGTTTACCAGTCCATCCTGGGGGAAATGGGGCACCGGGTAGACACCCGCGTGTATGGGGTGCGGGTAGCCGATGTGCCTGCGTGGCGGGGGTACGGCACGGCCTTGCTGGCCGATCCACAGCCACAACTGGGGCGCAAGGCGGCTCAGGGTGGGGTGTGGCAACTGCACGGCCCCGGCATGCTTTTGCGTCCGCAAGAAGCCGGTGGGCTGTTTCATGTGTGCCTGACCGCACCCGCCAGCCTGATCTGGCGTTACCGCGACCCAGGGCATTTTCTGGCCCTGGAGCTGAACCCTCAGGAAGTCCGCTTGCGCATGCACTATGGCCTCCAGCAGTATGTGTTGGCTGCCGAACCCTATACTGGGGCGGCCCAGCAACCTCACTGGGTGCAGGTTCTGGACGATGGAAAAGCCCTCATCATTACCCTGGACGGCCAGCCTCTCTTTTCCGAGCACCCCATCCTCGAGCATCGCCTGGCCCACGAAACGGGGGTTGGACTGGTTGGACAGGCCGCCGACCTCGAGGTGCATCCACGTGAAGTAGAACTCCCGCCGGAGCTGGATCTGGGGCGACCCTGGCAGGCCAGGGGTCAGACGACGGTGTTTGCCCCCTATCTGAACCACGCCGCCGAAGATTTGCTAATTTCCTGGGAACCCACCCTGGGACGTGCCAATTTGATGCCCGCGGAGGGGGGCCTGCGTATCGAAGCAGCGGGGGGAGAGCGCGCTCTATATACCATGCCCTGGGACAGCACCCATCTGGCCGATCTGGAAGTCGAAATTCTCCCCCCAGGCCAGAGTACGGGCCAAAACCAGCAAAGCCGAGCCGGGGTCTGTTTCTGGCAAGATGCCAGACATCATCTGGTGTTGACCTTGCACCTTGACGATAGCGAAAGCTCAGTGGCGGCAATACTGCGTTTTGCTGGCTACGAAGACTCGTATGACATGATCTGGAGTCACGTACCCGATCTGCTTTACCACGGCGTACCGGTGCGTTTGCGGGCGGTTTGTGATGGCGAACGGTTTCAGGTCTACCTTGACGACGAGCCGGTACTGTACCGGGCGCTTAGGGACATCTACCCCGGTGCCGACCGCCTGTACATCCATCGGGTAGGGCTTGCCCTGAGCGGTTATGGTGAAGACACGGGTAGCATCTTTCGCACCTGGATTGCCCGAAAGTAGGTTCCCTCCATTGCGCTTTCTTGTGGTGTGCTGCGCCCGTACAACTGCTTGATTGCCTACACAGTCGCATAGATGCCCGTACAGGTACATTCATTGCGGCAGGATTGAACGGCTACCTCAAGGCCCATGCGGTGCTTACCGACGGACGCAACCGAACCTGGCGCCCTGTCGTTCCTCCCCTACCACGTAGGGGAGGTTGGGTGGGGTTGCCGACCTGCACCTTCACGGAGCCTGTCGGTTCAGGGCCTTGCCCAATATCCTCCCTCGCCCTCCCTACCGAGTAGGGAGAGGGCTCTAGGGACATCACTCTTGGAAACCGTGGAAGTGTATGGGTGTCTCCATGGTGGTGTAATGATTGCTTAGGTGCAAGAAATGGGTATTTTGATTGGAGGTCATATCCGAACCAGCGAGTCTCTGGCTCGCAAATCGTTACTTGCTGTTTTCAAATACCAATTTGAATCTTTTGTTCAATGGGTGGGTTCAGAATGTCGGGGTGGGGTAGGGCTACGATAAACTTGCCCCCCCGTTTTAAGTACTCCAGGTATCGGCGGGCCATCTCGCCGGGTTCATCGCTCAGCAGGAGCAGGTAGTCGGGTTGTTCTTCGAGCAGTTTGTGGACCCCGTAGATAGGGACATGTACCCCAGCCATGTAGCGACCCTGTTTGCTGGTATCGCTGTCCACTACAAAATCAATCACCTCTCGACCCAGCCCAACATAGTTGAGCAGGGCCGTGCCCTGGGCAGTGGCCCCGTAGGCGGCCACCCTTCGCCCACGGGCTCGCAGTTCGGTCAGGAGAGCCATCAAGGCTTCGCGCACGGCGGCAATGCGGGAGGCAAACTCCAGGTAATAGGCGGCATCGGTCAAGCCCAGCTTTTGCTCTTCCTCCAGATACCAGCCCACCGAAGATTCAACCTGACGGGACTTGCCCAGGTAGTAGCGCAGATAGCCCTCTGAGAGCGGTTCGACCCGTTGGAGCCACAAGCCGTGGCGGCGTATGAGTTCGTGCAAGGCGCTGACCGAGAAATAGTGGTGCTGCTGGTGGGTAAAGTGCTCGAACTGCCGGGCCTCGAGCAACGCCCGCACATAGGGTAGTTCCATCACCACCGAGCCTGTATCCTTAAGCACCGCCGCGAGGCTCTCGAGCAGGCCGTTGAGGTCGCTGCTGTATGAAAGCAGTTGATTGACCAGCACCACATCAGCCCGCAGACCTTCCTCGCGGAGCAGGTGGGCATAGTTGCGATCAAAGCGCTCGTGTCGGGTGGGAATGCCCTTGCTGGAAGCTGCTTTGCTACGTTCTGGATGGGACTCGAGATATACTACCCGCACCCCCGCCTGCATCAACTGGCGCATCAGCTCCGGGCTGCTGCCCTCCAGGGCCAGCACCAGCTGGTGCGGACCCAGCCGGTAGCTGTGCATCAGCCGCTCGAGCAACCCCTCCTGCATCGGCTGGGCTGGGGTCAGCGAATCCTCGGCAGGGTCGCTCATGAGCTGAACCAGGCTACAGCGCTTGCAAAAGCCCACCTCGAGGCTGCGCCGTTCTTCGGGGGTGGCAAGCTGATCGGCGCCCAGAGTGCTGGAGAGGGGTAGCCTTCCCAAACTTAGAAAGGGCACCAGTTCCCCCGACCCGCACGAGCGACAAGTCTTGACTTTCTTCATTGAAATCACCTGGCCGCATGAGCGGCATCACTGCGTAGAGGGTACAAACCAGGCCGTAATCCTTGCGTTATCGGGGTTTGCCCGCATGGGTAGCGGGTTGTACCGGTTCGTTAAGGGGTCTAAAATGTGCCTTTGCAAGAACAACGTAAGCGTAACGAGTTATTTAACGAGCCAACAGTGGCCTGTTAATCTTGCTTGAATCTCGACCTGAAAGGGCGAAAAGCCACCTATTGCGTTGATTTTTGACAAAGGTTGTTAATTTCTGGTGCTTCCCTGACACGTGCTTCTGGACCTCCGCAGGCGGTCGGACATCTGATTTTGGGCTACATCAAGGGGTTTTGAACCAAAACGGGCAAATGAACCTTCTACCCTAAACATCCTGTTGTAAATGGGCTACCCTAGATTTATGGCCATTGTCACACCCCAAGCTATTCGCCAGGATTTTCCACTTCTGATGCGTCATCCCGATCTGGTCTACCTCAACTCGGCGGCCACCAGCCAAAAACCTGAAGTGGTCATCGAAACGATCTCGCGTTACTACCGGGAGCTCAATGCCAGCGTCCACCGGGGGGCCTATACCCTATCTGTGCGGGCCAGCGAAGCTTATGAGCAGGCCCGCCGAACCCTGGCCCGCTTTATTGGAGCCGACGAGCGCGAGATTATTTTTGTGCGAAACACCACCGAAGCCCTCAACCTGGTGGCCTACGCCTGGGGGCTGCACAACCTGCGGCCAGGCGACGAGATTCTGCTCACCGAGATGGAGCACCACGCCAACCTGGTACCCTGGCATCTGGTCTGCGAGCGCACGGGGGCCCACATCAAGGCCATTCCGCTGGGGCCCGATGGCCGCCTGGAGTTGAAGGCCCTGGACTCCCTCCTCACCCCGCGGGTCAAGCTGGTGAGCGTGATGCAGGTATCCAATGTGCTGGGAACGGTGAATCCGGTGGCCGAAATTGCCCAAGCGGCCAGGGCGGTGGGGGCCCTGATGGTGGTGGACGGGGCCCAGTCGGCCCCCCACATGCCCGTGGATGTGCGGGCACTGGGAGCCGATTTCTACGCCTTTTCCGGGCACAAGATGCTGGGGCCTACCGGGGTGGGGGTGCTGTGGGGCCGCTACGAGGTGCTGGAAACCCTGGCCCCCTTTTTAGGGGGTGGCAGCATGATTCGAGAGGTGTATGTGGACCGCTCCACCTACGCAGCGCCTCCCCAGCGCTTCGAGGCCGGAACCCCGGCGGTGGCTGAGGCCATCGGGCTGGCGGCGGCGGTGGAATATCTGACCAGGCTGGGCATGGACAGGGTGTGGCAGCACGAGCTCGAGCTGGTCTCTTACGCCCTCGAACGGCTGGACGAAGAACTACCCGAAGTACGCACCTTTGGGCCAAGGGGCCCTGACCGGAGCGGCGTGGTCCCCTTTGTACTGGGCGACATTCACGCCCACGATGTGGCAACGGCCCTTGACCAGTACGGCATCGCCGTGCGGGCCGGACACCACTGCGCCCAACCCCTGCACCGCAAGCTGGGCGTTCCCGCCACGGTGCGGGCCAGTTTTTATGTCTACACCACCCAGGAAGACATCGACCGCTTCATCGAGGCGCTGAAAAAGGTGCGGGACTTCTTCAAAGACTGGCTTTGATACCAAATCCACCTGAACCCCTTTCCTTCTCCCCTTGCAGGAACCCTGCTGACAGTATATGAAGAATGGTGTCGGAGACCTTATTAACTGCGCCTGAGATGTCGCCGGATGAGGGGATCAAGGGATGGCTACCAAAGATAACCATCCAGGTTATGAAAGCTTTGGAGGCCTCGAGTAAACCCCCAAATCATCCGGCGCCGGGCGCTTCCTCGCGGAATTGCAGCTCGTAGAGGTCACGGTAAAGCCCACCCTGCGCCAGTAACGCCTCATGGGTGCCCTGCTGCACCACCCGCCCCTTCTCGAGCACCACGATCAGGTCGGCGGTTCGCACGGTGGAAAGCCGGTGGGCAATCACAAAGGTCGTACGGCCTTTCATCAGCTTATCCAGGGCTTCTTGCACCAGCGCTTCGGACTCCGAGTCAAGCGAACTGGTGGCCTCGTCCAGAATCAAAATCCTGGGGTTTTTGAGCAGGGCCCGGGCGATGGCGATTCGCTGGCGCTGTCCGCCCGACAGCTTGACCCCACGTTCGCCTACAACGGTCTGATAGCCTTGCGGAAAAGCGCTGATGAACTCATGGGCGTTGGCGGCCTGGGCGGCCTCGATGATCTCGGCCTGGGTGGCCTGGGGTTTGCCGTAGCAGATATTTTCCTCGATGGTGCCCGAGAAGAGCAGGGTTTCCTGCGGCACCAGGGCAATCTGCCCTCGCAAATCCAGCAGTCGTAGTTGTCGGATGTCTATCCCGTCCAGGGTAATGCGTCCCTGGGTTACATCGTAGAAGCGAGGTATCAGGGCAATCAGCGTGCTTTTACCGGCACCGCTGGGGCCTACCAGGGCCACCACCTGGCCGGGTCGGGCGCTCAGGTTAACGCCCCGCAGCACTTCCCCGCGTTCGTCGTAGGCGAAGTGGACGTCCTCCAGGCGCACCTCGCCATGCACCTCGCCCAACGGGTGGGGGTTTGTGGGTTCCTTGAGTTCAGAAGGCGTATCCAGCAGCTCGAATATACGGCTGCTGGCGCCCAGAGCGCTTTGCACCTGGCTCCAGATGCCGGCCAGGGTGCCCACGCTGGCGGCCACGTTGAAGGCATACAAAATGAACGAAACAAGCTGTCCAGGGGTGATTTCGCCTAGCGAGACCAGCCGCCCTCCGTACCAGAAGATGAGGCCCAGGGCGCTAAAGATGGTGAAGAACACCACCCCACTCAGCCCAGATGACACCAGTGCCCGCCGCAGGGCAGTACGGAAGGACTCGCCTATCAAGCGGCCATAGCGTTCGGCCTCGAGCTTTTCCGCCGTAAACGACTGCACCACCCGGATACCGCTGATGGACTCCTCGGCGCGGGCGTTGGCCTCGGCTATCTTGTCCTGGAAAGCTTTGCTGATACGCCGGATGATGCGCCCGAGCACAATGGCCACCAGGATTACCAGCGGAACAACGGCCAGGATGAAGCTCGAGAGCTTCCAGTTGGTGACGAAAAGGATGGTCAGCGTGGCGGCAAACATTAAGGGGGTGGTGAAAAGCTGTACCAGGGCGTTGGAGGCGACCCCCTGCACGGTGGCAACGTCCGAGGTCAGGCGGCTGGTGATATCGCCGGTTTTGTGGTTTTCGAAGAAACGCGGGGATAGGGTGAGCAGGTGGCTAAACAGGTTGCGCCGCAGGTCGGCCACCACCCCCTCGCCGGCACGGGCGAAGAGATAACCTTGCAGCGCACTAAAAAGCGCCTGTCCGGCAAAGACCCCTATCAGCAGCAGGGTATAGCGGTCAATTTGCCCCAGATTGCCTTGCTCGAAAATGGAGGCATCGAGCATCCGGCTGACCAGTTGCGGAAAGGCCAGGAAAAAGCCCGTGGAGATGAGGCTCGCCAGGCCTGCAAGTAGCAGGCCCAGCCGGTAGGGCCGGGTGTATGCCAGAAGGCGGCCCAGCTGACGGAAATCGCCTTTGGGGGATTTATCTGAAGGGGAATTGGTGCGAAATACAGGTCGCATACAGATTGTTATACCTGATTCAAAAAGACTACTGGTAAAACCCAATGTTCTGGGGGCTATCATTTTGAATCCTGGAACACCCCCGTTGGTGGGGCTGGTTCGTCACTGTTCAGCAACGAACCAACCGAGTTTGATTTTAGTCTGCCTGGCTGGTAGATGGGCATTGTGCGCTGCCTCCGGATGCCTTGCCTGTGGGCCTTACAATGAAGGGCATGAGCCTTCTGGATGAGCTGTACAAAGAAATCATCCTGCGCCACTACAAATCGCCCCACAACTATGGCCCCCTGGACTCGGCCAATGTGCGGGTGAAGGGCGACAACCCCACCTGTGGCGACCAGATCGAGCTGATGGTACTGACGGATGGAGAGCGCATAACAGACCTGCGTTTTCAGGGACAGGGCTGTGCCATTTCCCAGGCTTCGGCTTCGCTGATGACCGACCTGGTCAAGGGCAAATCCTGGGCCGAGGCGCTGGCGCTGGAACAACAGTTCAAGGCCATGATTGTGGATGGAGCCGCTCCCACCCCTGAACTGGGCGACCTGGCTGCGCTGTCCGGTGTGCACAAGCTCGCGGCCCGGGTCAAATGCGCCACCCTGGCCTGGAATGCTCTGGAACAAGCGGCTCATCAGACGGGTGTGCTACTGCGAGAACCAAAACATTAGCCCAGGGGACTCCCCCCTGGGCTTCTTCGCACTGTACTGGATTCACTAGCAAACCAGGGTGCTGAAGTCGTTAAAGTCGGCGCGGAACCCGCCGGGTACACCCTTGGCAATTACCGAGACGGCATCGTGGGAGTGAAGGCTCTCGAGGTGTGAGCAGGCTGCCTGAAAGTCGTGGATCCGGGGGTCGCGGATAAGCTGCTCGTAGATCAAACGGGCGGCGTCTTCCACAAACTTCACGTAGGCGCCATTGAGCTCGGCGAAGGCTTGCTCATCCTCGCGCTTGACCATGACCTGGGTCTCGGTTTTAAGGGCCTCGCGGGCGTGACGAACCAGGTCTTCCAGGTGCAAGGAGGTATCGGGGGCTACTTCGACTCTGATGCGGGCCTGGGAGCGCTGGCTGTGCGGGATGGCGTAAGCACCCCGGTTGTCGCGGGCGTGTTCGGCCAGCTCGGCGGAGCAAGGGCAGGCCGAGGAGTAAACGAAGTCTAGCTCGACAAAGCGGCGTATGCGCCCGTTTTCTTCAATAACTGCTTCGTAGCTGCCGTTGTAGTACTGATAGCCTTCCAGCCCTGAGCGCAGCGCAGACACCAGCATCGGGTAGCTGAAGCTGACCTTAACCCGCGCCGAGAGGCTCTCGAGGGTGCGCCGGTAGTCCTGGACGATTTGCGCCAGGGTGTCGAGGCTGAAGACCTCCTCTTTACGGGCATAGAAGGTTCGAATAATGCGGCTCATGTTGATGCCCTTGAGGTCGGCCTGCAACGAGACCGTACCGGTCACGCGGGCCTCGAGGGTCAGGGCTTCGCCCTGGGGCGTAGCAAACTTGAGCGGCAGCTTGAAGCCCGAAATACCCACCTGCTGGATGGCCACATTGGCCCCTTCTACCGAGTTCACGGTCTCGGTCATGTCGGGCAGGCTGGCTTTGTAGGCCTCGTCGGGCTGGAAATGCGCGTCGTAATAGCGGGTGATGACAGGTTCTGCACCATCGGTGTTGTGGAACAGGTAGGCTTTTTTGCTGCCGTTTTTGTCCAGTTTGGGAAGGGGTAGATCGAGGATTTGCTTGTTGTCGTAGCTGAGCAAGGGGTTCTCCTTTTTCCGTCAGCAACCTCGAGAAGTCTGACGGCTATGCAAGGTGAAGAGAGATTCTGGATAAAGCCCCCAAACCACCTCCCTTCCGTCTGGCTCAGGGGCTTTGCACTGGTGAATATGCCAGCGCCTCATAGAGTATGCCACCTTATACAAAATATGAACGTAACCTGGACACTTGTTTCTGCAACAAGCTGGTTGGAAGGGTCAATGTGCTTGATTATCAGAAAAGATACGCAAACTGAATGAGCTGCGTGTCAGGCGCAACCTATACAAAAGCCCTGAAGGCTGTCTTTTTGAATTCCAGAGCACACCCCTCCCTTTGGTCGGCGAAAAAGCGTCTCCCGTTCCAAGGGGCGGTATCGCCCTCCGCTACGCGAATAACTGTGGTCGGGTTGGTTCGTTACCCTTCGGCGACGAACCAACCGAATCTGGTATTACAGGTTCCAGCCACCCGCCACCTCGAGAACCTGCCCGGTGAGGTAAGCACTCGACTCATCCACTAAGAATAGCACCGCTTTGGCCAGCTCCTCCAGCCGTGCCAGACGGCCAATGGGAATCTCGTTCAGGGGCTTGGAAACAGAGTTTTCGGCCACCCCCGGAGAGACCACATTCACCGTGACGCCTCTGGCGGCCAGGCTTTTGGCCAGCGACTTGCTGTAGATAATCAGTCCGGTTTTGGCGATTACATAAGGGGTGATCTCCGGACGGGCCAGTAAGTTCTGGGCCCCGGCAAAGCCAAGGTTGATCACCCGTCCGTAGCCGGTAGCGCTCAGGTAGGGGAGGGCTGCCTGGGTCAGATAAAAAGGTGCATTGAGGTTGGAGTCGAGCATCCCATGCCACTCCTTGGGGGTCAGCGTTTCGAGCGGTTTTTTGAGATAATCACCCACGTTGTTGACCAGCACCTGTAGTCCGCCTAGTTGTTCGGTTACGTTTTGAATCAGGCGCGCAGCTTCCTGCGCCTGGGTGATATCCGCCGCCACCTTGATGGCCCGCACCCCCAGCTTTAGGGCCTCCTGGCGGGTGCGCTCGGCTTCGGTCTCGCTGCTGCGGTAGTGCACGGCCACATCAAAGCCTTTTTCAGCCAGGGCCAGCAAAATGGCGCGCCCGATGCCCCTGGCAGAGCCGGTTACCAGCGCGACCTTGCTCACGGATTCTCCCTCTGAAACTTTTCAATCAGGGTACGGGTGATGTTGTTCAGGGGATACCGAAGGGCCTCCTCCGGGGTTATCCAGGCCCACTCGAGGATTTCTTCGTTGGGGGTAATGGTCTCAACCCGGCTTTCGGCGTAGTAGTTGATGAACAAAAAATGCAGGGGCTTGTAAAACTGCGGGTCGAACACCCCCTCTAAAAGCATGGCGTAGCGGATGTTGTAAAGCTCGAGGCCCACCTCTTCTTGAAACTCCCGTTGCAGGGCCTTTTCCAGCAGCTCTCCCCACTCAATTTTGCCCCCCGGTACGCCCCACAAGCCCTGCCACTTGGTGGTCTTGACAATCAGAACCCGGCCCGAAGGCCCCTTCACCAGGGCCCCCACGGTGGGAATCGGATATTTGGATTCCATACAGCAACCTTCAGGCTACGCAGGTAAGCGGGATGAAAAGGTGCTGGAGGTTAACATGGGCCGGAAGGCGGAAAGCTGAAGGTTGAAAGCCAAAAGCCAGGAGACCTCGAGCCCCAACTAATTCTGTAGCTCCTTGTAAACCGCATAGACCCGTCCCCCTTTGGGGTAGGCCTCGAGGCTGTACAGCACGGCATGGTTGGGTAGGGCGGTCTTGGTACGCTGGGGCAGGCCAGTCTCGAACGCGACCACCAACGGGTCATCGCGGCGAAAGCCGGTGCCCCGGCTCACCCGGTCGAAGAGGCGGGGGTGCTTGGCGCTGAAATAGACCCGCAGGGGTTTGCTGCCTGCCATCAGCACAATTGAGGGGGTGGGGCCGCGTTCGGCCAGCGCAATGATCACCACCTCCTCCGAGACCTGGTGCAACTCGGCCAGCTCGGGTACCAGCCGGGGGCTCTGGCCCTTTTTGGTCAGGGCTGCGTCCACCACCTCGCCGGGCAGCAGCATCTCGGCAGCCCCCAGGTTGCAAAGGGCCTCGAGCTCTCTTTCCAGCTCCTGTCCCACGTAGGCTTCGTGCAGGTCGGAGAGCAGGTCGTCGTCCTGCTGCATTAGCACGTGCATCACCTCGTGGGCCAGGGTAAAGCGCTGGCGTTTGGGAGGGGAGTCCTGGTCAATCAGAATATGGTTCTGCTCCGGCACCAGGGCCCCAAACTTGCCCTCCGGCAGCTTGCCATAGGAGAGACTCGCGCCAATGCCTCCGGCCAGCCGTTCGGGGGTGAGGGGGGCGTGGGCCTTGCGGTAGCCCCGTGCCAGCTCGATTATTTTGGGTCTCAGGTTCATGCGCTCAGCCTGCTTTCGTACCTTACTGGATTGCCACAAAAACCGAAACCCGCAGGCTGTTTTCGTGAACTTCGTAATCGAATGTATAGGCCCGCTGGGGTGCGCCGGGCTGCTCAAAATAGGTACGGATTTCGTGCCAGGCCTGTGCTACTGAGCCTGGCCTGGGCCCTTCGGCAGTGAACATCAAATACCGTCCTGCCGGTACGTTCAGGCCGCTCAAACCCATCGGCACGTCGTCCTGCCCAATTACCTGGTAGCCCAGCAACACCGAAAAGGGGCCCGCTGAGTCGCTTTCGTAGTTGTAGTAGACCACAAAAGGCTTGCCCTTGGCCAAGCGTTTGGGAATCAGGGCTTCCAGTTCCCCTCGCTCAATCTTTTCCCACAGTGCCGGGATTTTAGCCGTTTGGGGATGGGCTTCAGCCACACGGCTGGTACGGACTTCGTAGCCCGCAACAAAAAAGCCAGACTCCGAAGTGCGAACAGGCTTACCCATAGCCTTCATCTTATGCGGATCTCGAATCACTATTACACAGTCGTACAGATGCCTCTACATTTTCACTGGAGTCCTGGAAGTCTTCTAGTCATTGCGAGCATCCGCAGGATGCGAAGCAATCCAGATCGTCCTACCCAGCCGGTAGTTTGGCGAACTTGTTCTGGATTGCTTCGTCGGCCTTTAGCCTCCTCGCAACGACGGCCGCCACTTGGGAGACTGGTTGGCGGGCGCTCGGGCCAACGTTTGCCCGATTGTATAGGCTCCTTTACGACGCTGTACTATGTGCCAGCGCTCCCCCGTCGGCGGCCCTGGTCAGCAGGCCGCACGTCTGGGAGGAGGTTACCCGGGCTGCTGTTGTACGGCCTCCTCGAGGCATAAAAAAAGCCGTCGGCCTCTCCGCCTTCGGCTTTGGGCTTTTGGCCTTCGGCTAACCTTCCAGCACCCGCTTGAGGTGGAGGAAGATCTCGTACCAGTCGCGCTTGGACTCCGGGCGCTTGCCGCGCAGCTCGATGCGGGCCAGGGTGCGCTGCCACTCCGGGGTAATCTCGGCCCCCAGGGTGGGGTCGGCAATCAGCTCGGCCAGACCCTTGGGCAGCGAGGCTTCGGTGCGCTCACCGTAGAAGTCTACGGGGGCTAGCAAGTCGTTGACCGTTACGTTGTAGGAGCCAGCCAGGGTTTGCAGGGTGTCGAGGGAGGGGTTGGTGCGGCCCCGCTCGAGGTCCGACAGATAGGGGACGGAAAGCCCACTCTTCTCAGATAAATCCTTCAGGCGCCAGCCCTGCTGGCTGCGCAGTTCACGGAGACGTTCGGCTAGTGTCATGGTTCTGACGGTAGCATAAAATCTTTCTACGGTCAAGACGTAATGTCCCGCTTGGGTATTGCGTTATGCAGATAGATTATGCTAATATCATAATGGGAGGCAAGCACATGAACATCAACGAAAACGTTTGGAAAACCATTGGACGCGGAACCGTACATCCGAGTGAAGTGCTGAATACCCTCATCGAACTCGACAACCGCAAGGGCCAGATTGGTTTGTGGGCCTTGGAAAACGAATTGCGCGAGAAAATGCCCCTGCTTCGCCCGCAGGCCCAGCCGCTGGCCCAGGCCTGGCTCGAGGCCACCATCCAGTACCGCTCCACCTACTACCCCGAAACCCGCCTGACCCGCCTCTGGAATCGCCTGGTGGGGGCCGACGCCCCAGGCGAAGCCAGAACCCTGCCCATGGCCAGTTAAGTTGCGCCCGTATAAGGTCTAGAGATGAATCCAGGCTGCACTAGAAAATCATGCTCCGGGCGCAATACCCGAATGATTTTCGATCATGCCATTATCCAAAACATAGGCGGGAGGTACTTAGCCGCCCACTGACCCCAGGGTTGAAGCGCATAGGGGACGGGAGGCGGTTATGTTCTCAACATTTTTTTGGGAAATCGAGGCCAGGGATCGGTACCAACGCCTGCTCGAGGACACCGTGGGGATTGTCCCCACCATTCCATCTGTACAGGAGGCTCACATGATGCAACTCGCTCAGCAAGTTCAGGTTTCGGCGGTGGAGAATATCCGTCCAGTGTCTGCTTATGTGTTTGTCTCGTGCGCCCAACCCAAGCGCATCGTGCACGCCCTGAGCCGCCTGCCTGGGGTGGTCAAGGCCGATGCCCTGCTGGGGGCCTCCGAGGCGGTGCTGGTGGTGGAGCGGCACAACTTCGAAGCGCTGCAAACCCTCTTGACCGAAGTGCAGTCCACTCCCGGAGTCAAGAAAGTTTCAGTAAAGTTAGCAGCATGAACGGAGCCCCCTGATGTCCAAAATTGTGCCCAACTTATGGTTTGATCAAGAGGCCAAACAAGCTGCCGAGTTTTACTGTGCGGTGTTCCCCGAGGCCAAAATCACTCATGCTGTGGTTTTGCGCGACACCCCATCGGGCGACTGCGATCTGGTCTCGTTTGAGCTGGCGGGCCAGCCCTTCATGGCCATCAGCGCGGGGCCGTTGTTCAAGTTCAATCCTTCGGTCTCTTTTATCCTCAACTTTGACCCTTCCCAGGGCCGTACCAGGGAAGACCTCGAGGCCCTGTGGAACAGTCTTTTGTCCGGCGGTGAGGAGCTAATGCCGTTGGGCCAGTACCCTTTTGCACCCCTTTTTGGTTACCTTCGAGATCGGTATGGGCTCTGCTGGCAGTTAATCCTTGCGGACAACATGGAACCCAGGCTTCCCTTTGTCATCCCGTCACTCTTATTTGTGGGGGATTTGCATGGCAAGGCCGAGGAAGCCCAGAACTTCTATTTGTCAATTTTCAAAGATGCTCACAGTGGCGTGACCTTTCGCTACCCGGCTGGCTCGGAACCCGAGCAAGAGGGGACGCTGATGTACAGCGATTTTACGCTGGAGGGCCAGTGGTTTTCGGTTTCGGAGAGTGCCCTACAGCATGGTTTCAGCTTCAATGAAGCAGTCTCATTTATGGTGTTTTGTGATACCCAGGCAGAGATTGATTATTACTGGACAAGGCTCTCGGCAGTTCCCGAGGCCGAGCAGTGTGGCTGGCTCAAGGATCAATACGGCCTGAGCTGGCAAATTGTGCCCAGGGCTATGCTGGCTATGCTCCAAGACCCCGACCAGGAACGGGTGCAGCGGGTTAACCAGGCCGTGCTCCAGATGAAAAAGCTCGAGTTGGTCCAACTGCAAAGGGCGTACGCCTAAGCAGTTACGACCAGGGTTATGCTAACCAGGGCGATCTATGAGGTCGCCCCCCATTTTGAGGTGCCCCATGAAGGTGATGGTCTCGGCAATCGTTCCGGTAATGCCCAGCCGCGATGTGCAGGAGTCGTTGCGTTTTTATCAGGCCTATCTGGGCTTTCAAGACCCCTTTACCTGGGGGGAAAACCCCGTCGAGTACGGCGGACTGAGCCGGGATGGGCTGCGGCTGCATTTCTACCACGAACCCAACCCCCAGATTGGCCAGAACTATGCTTTGCGGCTCGAGGTAGACGAGGTGGACTTGCTCTATGTGGGCTGCGAGGCGGCGGGTATCGTGCACCCCAACGGCAAGCTGGAAAACAAGCCCTGGGGCACCCGCGAGTTCACCATACTCGACCCCTCTGGGGTAGCCATCCGGGTCTATCAGGAACTTTAGGGAACAACATGCTCCTTAGGGGCTTGTAACAGGGCCTGGCTCAGGGCTTCGCCGGGCTGGCCGTCGCCCCGGTAGGCCTCGGGTTCTTTCTCGATCCAGACGTAGCCCTTGCTATGGAACTGGAGGCTGCGAAAGCCCTGTGCGAAGGTCGCTTCGATGAGCTGGCCCAGCGTGCCCGCCTCGAGGCCCTTTGCTTGCATCTCCTCCAGCAACTTTGGCGGCAGGTCGGGCTCGAAGCCCTGCTGGGCGGTGAGCAACTGGTAGGCCCGCTCCCGTTGCTCCATGGTGCCGCCTTGGGCGAAATAGCGCTCCAGCACCCTGTACCAGTCGCCGCTCCTGGTGATGGGGGCCATGTCGGCGTAGGCTTGCTCGAGTTCCTCTGGACTGTAGGCCCGGTAGTGGTTTTCGTGCACCACCAGTTCGCGCGACAGGCGCGGGCGCGGCGCTGGGCTTTCGTCCGGCACGCCCACACACAGCCCCGCTACCGGCACCACCCCCTGCGGTAGCTTGCAGAGCCGGACAATCTCCCGAATGCCGTTCAGCACCCCTCCAATCCATACAATGCCGTAGCCCAGACTCTCGGCCATGGTGGCCAGTGCACTTCCAGCCAGCACCGCATCGGTAATGGCAAAGTGCAGGGCGGTGCGGGGCCAGCGTCCAAAGGCCCCCCCTCGGTGTTCCACCAGCTTTTGTAGCCGGTGCACATCGGCCAGAATCAGGAAAAACTCGGCGCAGGTCTCGATGTGAGGGTTCTGGCCGGAGTGGCTCGAGATTTCCCTTCTGAGCACTGGGTCGCTGATGCGAAGCAGGCTGTACATCTGCGCGGTGGCATCGGTGGGGGCCCGCTGGGCTGCCAACAGAAGCTTGTCCAGGTCGCCCTCGCGCAGGGGCTCGGGCTTGAACTTGCGCACGCTGGCCCGGCGCTGGTATAGCTCGTAGAGGCTATTCACGAGGCTAGATTACCGCAGGAGTTTATTTCGAAAGGGGCTGTACTAGATAAGCCTAGAATACCCCCTCCTCTCTGAGCCAGCGTTTCAGTGTTTTGAGTTGTTGACGCGGTGAGCCATAGTTGAA
>FWPV01008390.1_pt1 | contig 18107 bp, 12 predicted proteins | sample 2228371 | NCBI WGS metagenome assembly FWPV01 (sample SAMEA103939776, study PRJEB20133) | metagenome
GAGAGGGGGTGGCGGGCCGCAGGTCCGGCGGGGGTGAGGTCTCCGGGGCCTGCCCACCCTCATCGATCCACCGCACCACAAAGGCCAGCGGCGCCGCCCCGAACAGCAGCGGGATCGCGCTCTCACGCCCCCAGATCGACACGACGGCCAGCCCCAGCCCGCCGATCAGCAGCGCCGGATGTCCGCCGCGCATATAGCGCAGATACAGGTACAGCGCCGCCAGCGTGATCGTGACATGGCCCAGCATGTCGCTGACGCGGAAGAAGCCCTCCAGCAGCACCAGATCGGGCACCATGTAGGCCAGGTAGGACGCGCCGCAGACGAAGGCGAACAGGCGTCGGCGCGGGGCCAGCAGCGCCACCGAGAGGTAGATCAGGAAGGCATTGGCCGTGCGCAGCAGGACGATCATGACGTAGCCGGGCAGCGGATGCGCGTCCACCAGCGGATAGGTCAGCCAGAACACCAGCAGGTTCAGCGGGCGGTCGAAGAAATAGGTGATCTCGTCAATCGAGACACCGTAGGTCACCGGCCATTCGTCGCCGCCCCAGGCGTTGCCCCAGTCGGTGCCCAGGTAAAAGGCCAGCGCCAGCGCTGCCAGCAGCGCCAGCGCCCACAGGTTGGCGCGGCGGCCCGGCCCTCTGCCTGCGACCTCACCCCCGCCGCGGCGCACTGTATTAGCGCTCGCGGCTTCCCCCTCTCCATTCAATGGAGAGGGGGGGGCGGACCGAAGGTCCGGCGGGGGTGAGGTATCCCGATCAGCGTCTAGCCCAGGAGCCACCACAGCAGCACCCCCACCAGCGCCCCCACGCCGGAGCTGATCAGGTTCACCAGGTCGTTGTTCAGCCAGCGGAACCCGCGCAGCAGCCGGTTGGGCGTGCCGTCGGGGTCGATGCGCTTCTCGGTCTCCTTGCCGCGCGGCTCCGACCAGTAGATGGCCTGCACGGTGGCCCCCAGCAGGCTGTCGAACAGCGACCCGGCCAGCCCGCCGAGCGCCGACCCGACGATCACGCGCAGCGCCAGCGGCCCGGCCTCCAGCCCGTAGCGCGCGATGCCCGGCCCGCCCAGCATGCCCTCCAGCGCGATCAGCGCCAGCGCCGCCAGCCCGATCGCCAGCCCCCCGGCGAACGTCGCCAGCGTGCCCTGCGCCGAGATGGCCCCCGACGTGCCCGGCTCCACCTCGCGGAAGGTGGTGATCAGGCGCGGTGGCTTGCGGCTCAGCACGCCCAGCTCGGTGGCCCAGGTGTCGGCGTTGACGGTGGCCATGGCGCCCACAAATGCCGCCAGCAGGATCGGCTGCGGGTACAGGTGGTAGGCCAGCGCGATCAGCGCGCCCGCCCCGGCGTTGGCGAACGCCTGCGCGATGTCACGCCTGTGCCCCTTGTCGAACTTCTCGGCGGCCACCCGCGCCTTGAGCGCCTCCTGATAATGCGACAGCACGCTGGAGAGCACGAAGAAGGCGATCAGCACCAGTCCCCACGCCCAGCCGCCAAAGCCGAAGATCATCGTGCCCACGATCATCGCCCCGGCCACGCCGCTGCCGGAGAGCGATCCGCGCCAGTAAGCCAGCCCGGCGATGATGCCGCTGAGCGCCAGGCCCAGCCCCAGTTGAATCAGCAGGTCCATTTCTATCTGCCCGTGTATCCTGTCAGGATGACGCCGCATTGTACCACATACCGGGGCCAGATGGCACGGGCCGCGGCCCTTTCAGGAGCGGCTCATTTGGCAGACCGCCCGGTCTCGCCGTATACTTCAGGCCGTTCGGCAGCAGTCAGCATTCCCACAGGAGGGACTCCGCCCGCATGGCAAATATCGCCCTGATCACCGGCGCGTCAAGCGGCATCGGCGCGGCCTACGCCCACGCCCTGGCCGCGCGCGGCCACGACCTGATCCTGGTGGCCCGCCGCGCCGATCGGCTGGCCGCGCTGGCCGCACGGATTCAGGCCGATCACCCCGTGCGCGTCGAGACGCTCATCGCCGACCTCGCTGACCGGGCCGGATTGGAGCATGTGGCCGCCCGCATCGAGGCCGAGCCAGGCGGGCTGGCGCTGCTGATCAACAACGCCGGGTTCGGCGTGGCCGGGCCGTTCGAGGCCGGTGACCCCGCCGCGCAAACCGCCCTGCTCGATGTGCACGTCATCGCCGCCACGCGGCTGGCCCGCGCGGCCCTGCCCGGCATGCTGGCCCGCGGCGAGGGCGGCATCGTCAACGTATCATCGATCGCGGGGCTGCTCACCATTGGCGGGTCGCCGCTGTACAACGCCAGCAAAGCCTATCTCAACAGCTTCTCGACCAACCTCTACGCCGATCTGCGCGGGCGCGGCATCCGGGTACAGGCGCTGTGCCCCGGCTTCACACTGACCGAATTCCATGCCGAGGTGCGCCACGGCGACGGCCAGCGCCCGCCCCTGCCTGCCTGGTTATGGATGACGCCGGAGGATGTAGTCGCGGCCTCGCTGCGGGCGCTGGGGCGCGGGCGCCCGGTGATCGTCGTGCCCGGCTGGCCCTATAAGCTGGCGGCGGTTCTGCTGCGCCTGGGCATGGGGCCGCTGATCCGCACGCTGCGCCGCGCCGTGCGGGGCCGCCCCCCGCAGCAAGATCGCTGAGACCGGCCCCCTCACCCTGGCAGCCGGAGGCTGCCCGTCCCTCTCCCACGCAGGGGCGAGGGACCGGACGGACGCGCCATGGCGCGTCCCTGCAGCCGACCCGCGCCACCCCCGCCGCCCGACACGCCTGGTGGATGCCCGCACCGAATCGCATATAATGATGGTGTCGGCGGTGCGCCTGCCCGGCCCGCCATGCGATTTGGTTAATCCGGGCAGCACTGCTAGAATCAAGCTGTCCGACCTACCGTTGTGCGTTCGTCTCTCGTTGACCCAGGCCGGGCCGTCTCCCCGGCCACTGGATGGAGATCATGAGCCCTTCAAGACTGACTACAGAGGTCTGGCCCGTCACTCATCCGGGGCAGGCCCCGGAGAACGAAGATACGGTGCTGGTGTACCAGCCTCCCGATCCGCAGCGCGTACGCCTGGATGGCAGCCTGTACATTGTGGCCGATGGCATGGGCGGTGCACAGCGCGGCAAGGTGGCCAGCTATTACGCGGCAGCCCGTGTGATGCACGCTTACTACAACAGCCAGGAGCCTGACCTGGGGCTACGCCTGCGCGAGGCGGTCGAGATCGCCAATGCCGAGCTGTATGCCTACGCCCAGCGCCGCCCTGAGCTGGTCAAGCTGGGGACTACCATCGTCGCGGCGGTCATCCGTGGCGAGCAGATGCATGTGGCCTCGGTGGGCGACAGCCGCGCTTATGTGATCCGTGAAGGCGAGATCCACCAGATCACGCGCGATCATACGCTGGTGCAGCAGCTCATCGATGAGGGCGCGATCACCCCGGAGGAGGCCCGCAACCATCCCCGCCGCAGCGTGGTGCTGCGCCTGCTGGGCGCCGCGGAGACCGTGGAGGTTGATGTGATCGATTTCCGCCTGCGGCCCGACGACGCTGTGGTGCTGTGCAGCGACGGCCTGACCACCCAGCTTGACAGCAGCGAGATCGCCGGGATCGTGTGGACGTCCTCGCCGCGGGCCGCCGCCGAAACGCTGGTGCAGAAGGCCTATGACCGCGGCAGCAAAGATAACATCAGCGTGGTGACGGCCCTGCTGCGGGACGGCGCCCCGGCCATCCAGGTCGAGACGCCGCACACCTGGGACGGCTCGCTGCCGTCCTTCGAGCAGATGCCGGCGCTGGTCACCCGGCCCGCCGCGCCCGAGGCACCGCCCCCGGCCCCTGTTGGGCCACCGCCTGCCGTCGAAGATCAGGGCTGGGCCACCGCCGGGGATGAGACCGTGCCCACGCGACCCGCCATCGAAGATCAGGGCTGGGCCGCCGCGGGGGCCGAAACACTGCACGCCGCCCCCACCCCGCCGCCCCCCGGTGTGGTCAGTGCACCGGGCTTTGAGGGCAGTGTTCAGCCTGCCCCATCCTATGGCGCACCTGCCGGCACACCGCCGCCGCAGCCCGCGCCCGCGCCGCCGCAGTACGGTCCGGCCCAGCCGCGCGGCTACCAGCCGCCTCCCGGCTATGAATTCGACCCGGTGACGGGCCTGCCACCAACGCCAGTTGCAGGCCCCACCGGGCCGCAGATGCCCCCTGCACGCCGCCCGGTGGCGCAGCCCACGCGCCCCACGCAGCTCGCCGAGCGCCCGCGCCGGGGTGTGCCGCTGGGCCTGTTCCTGATGGTGGCGCTGCTCACGGTGCTGCTGGTGATCGCGATGGTCTTCATCCTGGTTAACCCGTTTGGCTGGCAGCTCCCGCAGGTCGCCGGGCTGCTGGGCGGTGAGGAGCCGACGGCCACCCCCACCACTGCGCCGCCCTCGCCAACCCCGGAGGTGGTCGAGCCGACGCCTACCACCCCATCCACCCCGGAGCCGACACCCCTGCCGCAGGCCCCACCTGGCATGGTGCTGGTCGATCAGGGCAGCTTTCGGCGCGGGGCCGAGCAGGACGAGATCGATCAGGCGGTGCTGCGCTGCATCCAGCTCGCTGAGGACAATACGCTGTGCTATCCGGAGTACTTCTCGGATGCCACCCCGGTGCTGGAGATCGTCCTCAGCGCCTTCTATATCGATGCCTTCGAGGTGACCAACCTCGATTACGCTGAATGCGTGGCCGCCGAGGTCTGCACGCCACCCTCCAACGACACCTTCTACGCCGACCCGGCCTTCGCGCAGCATCCCGTCACCTACGTGACCTATGACCAGGCGCAGGATTACTGCGAATGGCGCGGCGGGCGTTTGCCCACCGAGGCCGAGTGGGAGAAGGCGGCGCGCTATGATCCCCTCAGCGGCGAGTCCTACTGGTTCCCCTGGGGCTATGACTACGAGGAGGGCCGCGCCAACACGGCCAGCGCCGGGCTGGGTGGCACTGCCGCTGTGGGCTCGTTCCCTGGCGACCTCAGCCCGCTGGGCCTGTATGACATGGCGGGCAACGTCAGTGAGTGGGTGCTTGACTGGTACTTCCCGAACTACGAGGGCTTCGGCACGCTGAACCCCACCGGGCCTGACACGCAGCCGCTGCCGCAGCCGTTCCGTGTGGCGCGCGGTGGTAACTTCGAGCGCATTGAGCCATTCGCGCGCGCTGCGCAGCGCCTCGACGTGCCGCCGCAGAGCTCGGTGCCGTGGCTGGGCTTCCGCTGTGTGATCGAGGTGCCGGGTGCGGCGGCCCCGGCAGGCGAGACGCCTGCGGCAGCGGAGACGCCCGCCGGTGAGGCCACCCCCGCCGCGGAGGAGACCACCACCCCGGCCCCGTAAGGCCACCACATCTGAGGTCGATAAGCCCCATCCCGGCATGTCGGGATGGGGCCTTTTGCTGCCTGATGGGGGCGGATGCCGTCACCCCTCATGGTGAGGGGGCACAGAGGGCAGGCACATCCGATGCCGCGCATCGGCGGCCTGCCCCTACAGGGTCGGGCGGGGGAGGGTGGCGCGGGTCGGCTGCAGGGATGCGCCATGGCGCGTCCGTCCGGTTCCTCGCCCCTGTGTGAGCAAAGGGCAGCGGACGCGCAGTTGCGGGCTGGCAGTGTGGCCGATCACCCGCTCTGCCCGACTGCCGATCGGTCAGGGCATGTAGGGGGCTGCCCTTGTGACCGCCCTCCGGCCTCCCCGCACCACCCGGTGACCTGCGGTCGCTGCCCCCTCTCCGGCTTATGCGCTGCCCCCCGGCTTCCAGAAGCACTCGGTGGCGGTGGCGATACACACAAAGCCCAGCTTCTCCAGGATCGGGCGGCTCATCGGGCTGGCGTCCACCGTCAGGAAGCGCCTGCCGCGCGCCCGGGCCTCGGCGGCGCGGACTGCCAGCAGGCCGTGATAGAACCCCTGCCGCCGGTACCCCGCCAGCGTCGATCCGCCCCATAGCCCGGCGAACTGACTGTCCTCGGTGTACTGCACCCAGGCGGCGCTGATCGCCCGGCCCCCGTCATACGCGGCGAACATGCTGAGCGTCTGCGGCTGGTTGATAAGCTGGTCGGTCAGGGTCTGGCCCAGGTCGCTGAAATCCTCCCCCCACACCTCGCCCAGCAGCGCCATCACCTCCTCCACGCCCTGCGGCGTGTCGATGCGCCGGATCGCGGCCTGCACCCCGGCGGGGACGGGGCGGCTCAGCACCCCGGTGGACTGCTCCAGGTCCAGCACCATGATCGTGTCGGCGGGCTCGCGCACCTCGAATCCGCGCGCCATCAGCCGCTCGATCAGGTCGGGCGGCGTGTCGTAGCTGTAGACCTTCCACTCGAACTCGCAGCCCAGCGCGCTGAAATAGGCGATCTGCTCGTCGATCGCCGCCTCAACACCGGTGGCGTCCAGCTTCGACCAGATCACCCAGCCGCGCTTCACCGGGCCGGTGGACACATGCCGCACCACCTGCGGTGACGCCTCGCGCCGCGTATCAGGGTAGCGCACAGAGAAGCGCTGATCGTCATCGTACAGGGCACGCAGCTCATCGATCTGCATGGTAAGCTCCTCTCAGGGGTGAGCCATCTCCGCGCTGTCCCGGCAAAAAGGGGGTTCCCCCGGCGCGGGGTTCGCTGTACACTGGTGCTGGTAGAGCATACCCCTCAACCCCGCACAGCGAAAGAGGAACTGTGATGAACATCCGCAGAGTAGAAAGCCGGGCCGACCGCCGCCGCTTTATCGAGTTCCCTTACCGCCACTATCGCGGCGACCCGATCTGGGTGCCGCCGCTGCGCAGCGAGCAGCGCGCTCAGTTCGACCCGCGCAAGAACCCAATGCTCGATCACTGCACCTACGAGCTATTCCTGCTGGAGGACGACCGCGGGCAGGTCATCGGGCGCATCTCGGCGTTCATCGACAGCCTGGCCGTGCAGCACTGGGGCGAGCGCATCGGGCTGTTCGGCTCCTATGAGTGCATCGACGACCCGGAAGCCTCACGCCTGCTGCTCGACACGGCGCGCGGCTGGCTGCGCGAGCGCGGCATGGAGGCCATGCGCGGCCCCTGGAGCTTCGCCTCGCAGGAGTGGGGGCTGGTGGTGGAGGGCTTTACGCCGCCGCCCGTGATCCTTGCGCCCTACAACCCGTCCTACTACAACGACCAGCTCACTGCATTCGGGCTGAGCAAGGTCAAGGACCTGCTGGTGTACTACGCCGACACGGCGGAGGGCTACCAGATACCGCCACGCTACCTGACGCTGACCGACAAGATCGCCGGGCGCTACGGGGTCAGCGTGCGCCCCGTCGAGATGCGCCGCCTGGAGGAGGAGGTCGCCACAGTGGTGCGCGTGATCAACACGTCGATCGCGCCCAACTGGGGCTTCTACCCCGTCACCGACGCCGAGGCGCGCGCCATCGCCCGCGACCTGCGCCCGATCCTCGACCCCGAAGCGGTGCTGATCGCCGAGGGGCCGGACGGCCAGGCGATCGGCTTCTCGATCCCCCTGCCCGATGTCAATGTCATCCTGCGCGGGCTGAACGGGCGGCTGCTGCCCTTCGGCTGGCTCAAGCTGCTGATCGGCCTGCCGCGCGTGCGCCAGTACCGGCTGTGGGCGCTGGGCGTGCTGCCGGAGTATCACGGCAAGGGCATTGACGCGCTGCTGTACCGCCGCACCTGGGAGGTGCTGGCCCCGAAGGGCGCACGCGTGGAGGTCAACTACGTGCTGGAGGACAACGTGCCGATGAACAACGCGCTGCGCCGCCTGGGGGTCAAAGACCTGCGGCGCTACCGCGTCTACCAGATGCTGATCTGATGTGTGATCTTTGACACTGGTCATGCGGCCCGGCTTTCCTCTATCCTGTGGGGTAACCAATCCCATCCGGTTTCTGAGGGGGTGCGCCTGTGATCGCCGTTGTCATCCTGTCCATCGTCGGGGTGCTGCTGCTCGTCCTGCTGGGCGTGTGGATTTTCGGGGAGCGCGGCCATCTGCTGCTGCCCTCCACCCGCGCCTGGATTCGCGAGGGCGGCGGCCTGCGCTACGTATTCTCTTTTGATTTCTGGCATGGCTACGTCTACGGCCGCTGGGCCAACCAGTACATCGGCCTGGGCATCCGGCGCACCATCCCCAACGCCGACCCCGCCGATCCGGATCCGCGCTGGGCACGCGAATACCACGGCAAGGTGCTGCCGCTGGAGACGGCCAAACGGCTGATCACCATCCAGAAGGACATCCCCTACCAGACGCTGGAGCAGGTCATCCCCTTCGAGACGGCGCGCGATATCGTGCTCAGCGCCGAGCCGGAGATCGCCCTGTACGACTGCCCCTGCCGCGCCGCTCATGAGAACCCCTGCCAGCCCACCCGCGTCTGCATGCTGGTGGGCCAGCCCTTCGTCGATTTCATCGTGGAGCACAACCCGCACAGCGCCGAGCGCATCAGCACCGCGCAGGCCGTCGAGCTGCTGGAGGCGGAACACCGCCGCGGCCATGTGCATGTGGCCTATTTCAAGAGCGTGATGCACAACCGCTTCTATGCCATCTGCAACTGCTGCTCATGCTGCTGCGGCGGCATCGCCTCGATGCGCCACGGCGTGCCGATGGTGATCGCCTCCGGCTACGTGGCGCAGGTCGATGAGTCGTACTGCGCGTCGTGCGGTTCCTGCGAGGATGTGTGCCCGTTCGGCGCGATCCAAGTCAACGGGCGGGCCGAGGTGGACTGGGAGAAGTGCATGGGCTGCGGCGTGTGCGAGGGCCAGTGCCCCAACGACGCCATCACCATGGCCCGCGACGAGCGCAAGGGCGTCCCCCTGGAGGTCGAGAAGCTAACCGGGGATTGACCCCCCGATCCGCCGGCCAATCTGCTGCCTTCCTCCTCGCCAGAGGCCGTTATAAACTACTCTGACTCTGCGTCGTGCCTGACGGATACCTCACCCCATTGAACCAACGGTTCACCGGGCCTGCGGGGCCGAGCGCAGCGAGGCGTGGGGGTGAGGTCTTTTGACACATGGAGTAACTGAAGGAAGTTCATAACACGCCCTAAGCCGCCGCGTGTCACGCACCCAACGCGTATCTTGTAGGGGCAGCCCCTGTGGCTGCCCTTCTCTGAGGCCGCGCCCGCAGCCAGTCCACCCCGATCCCCGCAGTTTTCCGACAGCTCTTGACAAACTGCCCCGGATTGTATAAACTTTGTATATTGATTGTATAACAAACGACAAGGTGGTTAGATGATGGCAGGTGTTCCGGAGACAACGACCGGTGAGATGACCGAGGAAAAGGCCCGCCGCTACCGCGGCCTGCGCCGTTTCAACGCGTTCATGGGGTTCATGCATCTGGTGCAGGGCGTCCTCATGATCGTGCTCAGCAACGATACAACCTATCCGCTTTATACCAACTATCTGCGCTTTGACCTTGAGACCTTCAGCCTGACGCCCAACCCGACCCTGGTGGGCGAGCTGCTGTTCGGCCCGGCGGTGGCGGTGTTCCTGCTGCTCTCGGCAGTGGCGCACTTCATCCTGTCCACGGTGGGCTATAAGTGGTACGTCGGCATGCTGGAGCGCGGCATGAACCCGGCCCGCTTCTATGAGTACGCGCTCAGCTCATCGCTGATGATCGTGCTGATCGGCATGCTGGTCGGCATGTGGGACATCCCCAGCCTGATCCTGATTTTCGGCCTGAACGCCATGATGAACCTGTTCGGCATCATGATGGAGTACGACAACGAGAACCGCCAGAAGGTGCGCTGGGCGTCGTTCATCTTCGGCACCATCGCGGGCATCATCCCCTGGATCACCCTGACGATGTACGTCATCGGCGCGGCCAGCTCCGCCGAGGCCGAGCCGCCGGCGTTCGTTTACGCCATCATCGTCTCGATCTTCGTGTTCTTCAACATCTTCGCGGTGAACATGTTCTTGCAATACAAGAAGGTGGGGCCCTGGAAGGACTACCTGTTCGGTGAGCGCATGTACATCGTGCTCAGCCTGGTGGCCAAGACGGCCCTGGCGTGGCAGATCTTCGCCGGGACACTGGCCCCGGTCTGATCTGCATCGCTCCGATGAGGGGCAGGCCGCGCGGCCTGCCCCTTTTTGTTTCCCACGCCAACGCAGCAGAACGCACCGGGTGCGCTAGAGGCTGTTATGAGCTTTTCTGAAGCTGCGTCATGCCTCACGGATACCTCACCCCCGCCGGGCGCAGCGAGGCGTGGGGATGAGGTCTCTTCAGGCATGGAGCAGCCTAACGGAAGTTCATAACACGCGCTACTGCCCATCCTCGACGAAAAGCTGCGCGCTGGAGCCCGTCTCTGTGGCCGCGATGCTGATGTTGATGATCTCGCCGCCCTGCGCGTAGCTCAGCAGCGTCGTCTCGTTCTCGGTGACCGGCTGGGCGAAGACCTCCCAGCCCTGTGCAGCCAGCGTGTCCTGATAGTACGCCACCACTTCCTCGCGCCCGCGCGGTGACTCGAACAGGATCAGCCCCGGCAGCCGCACCAGGTCGGTGGCGTCCTCCGGGATGGGGTACGCGATTGCGCATTCGGCAGGCACGGCCAGCCCCACCGGGGCCACCGAGGTGACCTCGAAGTGCCACGTCAGCTGCCCCACCTCCCCGTCCGCAAAGCGGCGCTCGGCGACCTGTCCGGAGAAGTCATAGCGCAGCACCGCACCCGACTCCTCCGCAATAACGATCTCGGCGTCCACGTCGCTGAACTCGCCCAGCGTCCCGGCTGCGGTGTAGCGCGTGCCCGCCAGCCCGGCCACTGTCTCCGAGCCGGCCTCGCGCAGCGCCGGGCCGATCACCTCAGGCGCGATGAAGTCATCCGGCAGCGGGAAGGAGGCTCCCAGGCCCACTCCTGCGGGTGCGATCAGGCAGCCCGCGTCCCCCACTCCCGGGCCGGTCAGATACTGTGTGTTGCCCAGCAGCGTCAGGGTCACATCGCCCAGGTCGATGGCGGAGTCCACACCCTCCAGCCGCAGCGAGCGCAGGGTGCCGCCCGTGCCGTCGGCGGCCAGGTCAAGCTGATAGGTCCACGCGGCAGCCTGCCCCACGAACCCGGCGGTGAAGCTCGCTGCGTAGCCGGGCAGCATCTCAAGCCCCATGCCGCCATAGACAACATCCCCTGCCACTGATCCGTCCGGGCTGCCTTTCACGCTCCCGGCAGCCCCGCCGCAGCCTGCCAGCAGCAGCGCTGCCAGCGCGATCCATGCCGTTTTGATGATGCGATGAGTCATGCGGTTATCCCTTTCTGTCATAGTTCTCACCCCGGGGGAATTGACCTCACCCTGAGGGGGACGCGCAGTTGCGGGACGCGCAGTTGCGCGTCCCTGCGGGTCGGCTGTGTGGCGCGATCACCCCCTCTGAGCGACCATCGGTCGGGCCTCGCCCTATCAATCAAACGTCACACCCCCCGATCTGTTAGAGACCTTGAATAGGAAAAAGGTCCCGGTTGTGGGCTATCCCTGCAGACAGCCCGCCGGAATTGTAACAGATCGTCACGCCGCTCGTTTTATCAGGTGCAGCCAGCATGATCATCATGCAGGAGAGTTGAGGGATGATGCATAGGAAAACACTGTTTGCCATTATGCTCGCGCTGGTGCTTGCCCTGGCCTTCACCGGCACGGCGGCAGCCCAGGACCCCACCCCGGAGAGTGGTGAAGAGGAGACCATCACGATCATCAGCGGTCGGGTGATCGCCGTCGACCTGGAGGCCGGGACCGTCACGCTGCTCACCGAGGAGGGCGAGGAGATCACCCTCTCGCTGGCCGAGGACGAGTACAGGCATCCGGTTGTGGCGCTGCTGGCTGCCTACTTCGGCGGCGGCGGCCTGGACGACTACGCTGCCGCGCTGGCGGCGCTGGAGGTCGAGCTTCCCGACGAGCAGGGCGACCCCGTCGCCGGGACGGTGGTTTCAGTCACCGAGATGACCGACGCCGAGGGCAACCCCTACTGGGAGGTCGTCATCGAGGATGACGACGGGAACCAGACCACCGTGACCATCACCGATGAGGAGCTGGCCGCAGACCTGCTCGACGCGCTGGAGACGCTCGACACCAGCTTTGAGGTCGAGGAGGACGGCGAGACCATCGCCACCTCGGATGATGTGGGCGACGCGATCGAGGCGTACCACGAGGAGGGTATCGGCCTGGGCGTGCTGGTCAAGCTGTATGCCATCGCCGAGGAGTCGGCGCTGGCCTGCGAGGCTGCCGAGGACGGCGAGCCGGTAGCCGAGCCTGAGCAGCCTGCTGAGGGTGAGGCTCCCGCCGAGGGCGAAGACGAGAGCTGCGGAGTCACCGTCGAGGAGTTGGTCGAGCAGTTCAAGGGCGGCGGTGGCCTGGGCCAGTTGTTCCAGGAATATGGCAAGCCCGCCTTGCTGGGCGTGGGCCACATCCGCCAGGCGCTCAACGAGAAGGGCGGCGGCGTGGGCCTGATGGCTCAGGAGGGCGAGGACGACGAGGGCGGTATGCCCGGCGGTATGCCCGCCGGTGCGCCCGGCGCACAGGGCATCTGCAACGCCCGTGAGCGCGGCGGCAATGCCAACGCGCGCGGCCAGAACGTAGAGTGCCCGTAACCCACCCGCGGTAGAGTCGCGGGCCCTGCCGGTTAGCCAGGCGGGGAAAGTGGCTGAACGCGCCGCAGGGATGAGGCATCATCCCCGTGGCGATGGCGGGGCCCGCGTTCTACACTCAGCAAGCCGCAACACAAAAGCCCGGCCAGCGCCGGGCTTTGCTATCTACAGTGGCGATCGCTCAGGCCGCCGGGCTGCTCGTCGCGGCCTGCGCCTCCACCGGCAGCCATATCTCGAACAGGGCGCCCTTGTCTGGCCGGTAGCTGGCGTTCACCTTTACCTGCCCATTGTGCCGCCTGGCGATCTCGCGGGCGATGGCCAGCCCCAGCCCCGTGCCCGGCATCCCGGAGCTGCGCCCCACTGCCCCCCGGTAAAATCGCTCGAAAAGGCGCGGGATCTCGTCATCCAGCACGCCCGGCCCCGTGTCACGCACCTGGATCGCCGCCCAGCGTGCGCCATCGGCGTCGACCATCTCCGTGCGCACGCTCACCTGTCCCCCGGCAGGGGTGTAGTTCAGCGCGTTGGTCACCAGGATGCTCAGCGCCTGCTCCACCAGACGCGCATCGGCCTGCACCACGGGCAGGTTCGCCTGCCCCTCAAATGTGATGCTGAGCTGGCGCTGCCCGGCCAGGGGGATCCGATCGCGCACGTAAACCCCCACCAGGTCGTTGAGCTGCACCGCCTGCAGGTCAACGGCGATCTGCTCACGATCCAGCCGCGAGAGATACAGAAGGTCCTCGATGATCGACTCAAGCCGGCTGATCTCGCGCTGCAGGCGTGCCAGGTAGACCTCCTGCCGGGCCGGGTCGCTGGCGATCAGGTGGTGGTGCAGTTTCAGGCTGGCGATCGGAGTACGCAGCTCGTGCGACACGTTGGCCACGAAATCATCCTTGAGCCGAGCCAGGCGGGCCAGCTTGTCGTTGGCCTCCTCCAGGGCTGCAGTTCGCGCCGCCACCAGCTCCTCAAGGTGGCTCTGGTAGTGCTGCAGCTCTTCCTCGGCCTTCAGCCGCTCTGTGATATCACGGGCGATGGTGAAGATGGTTGGCTGGCCATCCAGTTCGCACAGGTGGGCGCTGACCTCAACCGGGATCTCGCTGCCATCGGCGGCCCGGTAGTTCGCGTTAAAGACGGCGCTGCCCTCCCGTCGCAGCAGGGCCATCATGCTGGCGCTGGTGTGGGGCATGGCGGGGTTGCAGATGCTGGCGTGCGGCAGCGACCGCAGTGCCCCCTGCGGATAACCCAGGCGTGTCCGGGCGGCCTCGTTCGACTCCAGGCAGGTCCCGCATCCACCGTCCGGGGTCATCTCATAGACCATCATGATGTCCTGCCCTTTGCTGAACAGAATGCGGTAGCGCTCGCGGCTGTTGTGCAGCTCAGCCGTGTAACGCTGCAGGCGGATGTAGGCCAGGCCGATGATCAGCCCGCAGCTCCCGCCGAACAGCACCGGCACAATGTAGCCTTTGGGGATCACGCCGACACCCAGCATCAGACGCTGCAAGGTGGCGAAGAGGGAGAGCAGAGCTGCCCCCACCACAAATGATAGGGCCCCCGAGACGGCAAGGCTCCAGTCGATTCCACCTTTTTGATGCATGAAACCATCCCCGCGCGGATCGTCGCTCCTGCACTGTTACAATCGAGTATAGCCGATTCTGTGCAGGAAATGAGGGCTGCGCCAGAAATTGTTTGATGATTGATACACAGCCCGCCGGTCAGCACCCGCTGTTATGGAAGCTCTCGGTCAGCAGGCGGGCCAGCGCCAGCCCGCTGTTGATCGGCAGCCAGTCCACATCTGGCGCGTCACCGGGATAGCGCTGCACCCACCACATGAACTCCATGATGTACTTGACCGGCTCGCACACGCGCCCTCCCGCCGACTGGAACACGTACTGCTCCGAACGGAAGTCGATTACGTGCGCCATCTCGTGCCCCCAGCGGCTGTTGAGCGCGCCGGGGTAGCCCAGCAGCACGTTGGCGGCCTCGTCGGGGGCCACCAGGATCACCTTCTCGCCGCTGCGCGGCACCATGAAGCCCTGGCTCAGCCGCGGCGCGATGCGCACCCGCAGCGGTTCCTCGCCGCCGCCGTAGGTCGCCTCCAGGATGATGGCCGCCTCCAGGTCGCTGAACAGGTGGCCGGAGCGGTAGGGGGTCAGCAGCGTGTCGATCACCTCCTGCCGGTCGGGGTTGGGGTTGTAGCCGCTGGCGCGCAGCACCTGGCTGCTCAGGAAGTCGCTCAGCGGCCCCTCCTCCACCACCACGCGCCCCTCGATCTGCGCCTGCAGGAAGCGCTCGCGCCGGATGTCCACCGTGCCGGAGTCGGGCAGGATGGCCCAGGGGGCGTAGTCGGGGTTGGGCAGGTAGTCGCGGATGAGCTGGCCGGTGCTTGCATCCCAGGGGATCAGGCGCAGGTCGCCGCCATGGGCCGTGGCTGCCTGAGCGTAGGCGGCGGCGTTCTGTGTCACATAGGCCGCACCCCGCGTGTAGAAATCGTCCAGCAGCCCGATCACCGGGTCGGGCAGCACCCGCCCCCAGCGCCGGTAATACGAGAACCCGTAATGGTAAAACTGCTCGCCGCCCGGCCCGGTGACACTCCACACGCCGGGGTTGTCGCGCACATTGAGCCGGTAGCCGGTGCGTGCCTCGATCACGTCGCCGCTGACGGTATCCACCCACGCGACGATCTGTGGCCGCCCGCTTTGAGGGTCGATCAGGCTGTAACCCACTGCCTTGAGCAGTCTGCCGTTGTATTCCTCCACGGGTGCGATGAACAGGTTCCCGATGCGGTGCACCGCCCCGGCCCGCATGGCCATGATCGTCAGGGCGTCGGTGTCGCGCAGTGCGGTGTCATCCCCGGCGTGGAACTGCGCCCAGCGCGCTGTAAGGTCACGGTCCAGCAGTGCGATCTCCTCGCGAGCCAGCGGGCCGACCGCCTCGCGCACCGCCGCGGGGTCCAGCCGGTGCGGCAGCGTCACCAGTACGTTGAGCGTGGGTGCGCCCGCCGCCCCCACCTCCACCGTCACCGCCCTGACCACCGAGCGATCCCCCGTGGCCTCGATGCGGTGCGCCAGCACAAACGGCGACTCGCCGATCAGCAGCGCCTGCAAACCGTACTCGGTCCGGTCCAGCGGCGGGTTGGCCGTCAGCGGGAGGAGCAGATTGGCCGTCTCCCCCTCCGCCAGGCCGAGCAGCTCGTCGCGCACCCAGGCCCAGTTGCCGGGGCGCAGCGTGCGCCCGCCCCACGCCGCCAGCGCTGCATCGAAATCGCCCCGGCCCGACTCGTACAGCACGAAGTATACGCCCGGTTCCACATCCTCGAAGGTGAAGCGCCCGGCGGCATCAGAGGTGGCTTTGTCTGGAAGCAGAGTGCAGTCGGCGGGCAGGTAGGCCCCGCCATCCGCCGAGCGGCACAGCGCCACATCGATGCCCGCTGCGCTGGGCGTGTCGTTGTGGGCGATGAGCGTGCCCTCGACCGTGTAGGTGACATCCCCCTGCGCCTCCTCGACGATCGGATCGCCGCCGGGGGCGGGGGTGCAGGCCACCAGCAGCATCGCTGCCAGCAGCGCAAGCAGCCGGGTTGAGGGGGATCGGAGAGCCATGGTGCGCCTGTTGATCGTGATGACGTGGCCAGCCGGGCAGCCCCGGCGGCAGGCAGATTGTAATCGCCAGGGGCAGGCCGGTCAACCATCAGCCCCCTTAACCGTACGCACGGGGGAGGGGCCGGAGCGACAGCCGGAGGCTGAGCCGCGACGGCGGGTGGGGGTGCGGCCTGCCGTGCCGCGCGCCTCACCGGCCACTGGAGCTGGTGGTGTAGTCCGCCGCGTAGAGGCCCATCTCCGGGATGTCGGGCAGCGGAACCTGATACAGCCATGCGTCGAACAGGTCGTCCATGTTCTCCCCGGCGATCTCCTCCGCCAGCGCGATCAGCTCCGGGGTGGAGGTGTTGCTGTAGCGGAAGCGATCAGCGTATTCGCGCAAGAAGGTGAAGAAGGCCTCATCGCCCAGGCGCAGGCGAAGGGCGTGCAGCGTCAGCGCGCCGCGGAAGTACACGGCAGGGCTGAACATGTTATCCGGGCCGGGGTCGCCGATGGGGAAGTCGAAGTCATCGGCGCTGCTGGCCACCAGGCGATAGTAGAAGCTCAGCTCCTCATCGAAGGCGCGCGGGCCGCCCGTGTGCTCGGTCCACAACGCCCCGGCGTAGGTGGCAAAGCCCTCGTTGAGCCAGATGTCACTCCAGTCCGAGAGGCTGACGCTGTTGCCGAACCACGAATGGGCCAGCTCGTGCACCACCACATACTCATCGGCGAAGGTGTTGCCAAAGGTGCTGAGCGTCTGAGTCTCCAGCGCGAAGCCCAGGTCCAGGTCATGCACTACCGCGCCATAGGCCTCGAAGGGGTAGGGGCCGAAGATCGTCTCGAAGTAATCGATCATCTCGTCCTGGCGGGCGAAACCGGCCCGCACCAGAGGGTCCACCCCCGTGGCGAAGTAGTTGCGGATCGGCACGCCGCCCTCAGACTGGTCGGTCTCGATCTCGAAGTCACCGATGGCCAGCGTCACCAGGTAGCTGGCGATCGGGTCACGCGAGGCCCATTCATAGGTGATGCGCCCGCCCTCCTCGCTGACATCCTGCAGCAGGCCGTTGGCCGCCACCACATAGGGTGCCTCCACGCTGATCGTCATGCTGTAGGTCGCCTTATCCAGCGGGTGCTCGTTGACCGGATACCAGGTGGCGGCCCCCCCGGGCTCCCCGGCGACCATCACCTGCTCCCCGTAGTAGTGCCAGCCGGAGGCGAAATCCCGCCCGGCCTCCGAGCTGCCGCGCGGCACCCCGCTGTAGGCCAGCGTGATGGTGAAAGGTTGGCCTGCGCTTAGCGCCGCCGCGGGGATGATGGTTAGCTCCGAGCCGCTGCGTGTGTACTCCGCAGGCTGGCCGTCCACCTGGAGGCTGTTGATGGTGAACCCGGTGAAATCGAGGTTGAAGCGCTCCAGGTCCTGCGTGGCCACTGCCTCGATGCGGGCCACGCCGTCGATGCGGTTGTCGGCCATGCTGATATCCAGGTCAAGCGCGTAGTGCTGCACATCGTAGCCGCCGTTGCCCATCAGGCGGAAGTAATCATCGCCGATGCCCGCCGCGCCGATGCCCTCCTGAGGGGTTTCGGCAGGCGTCGCGGGAGCCGACCCACCGGGCGAGCCGTCCTCAGCCGGGGCCGCTGTGGCAGGCTCCACCTCCTCGACGACCACGGTCGGCGCTTCCTGTACTGTTCCCTGCTCCGGCCCCTTCTGCGGGCCGCTGGCCGGGATGCATCCGCCGAGCAGCAGGACGACCGCGATGATGGTGGTCACCATGACTAAACGATGAGGCTTCACAGGCTCCCTCCCCTCGCAAATAAAAAAAACCGCTTTACCGCATAATTGCATTATGGGGCCATTTTCGTCCGGGCGCAAGCGAGTCACCCTGCCGCCGCGCCGACCGGAGGTCGGGCAGAGGGGGTGATCAGCCACACAGCCGCCCTGTAGGGACGCGCAACTGCGCGTCCGCCCCGTGGCCATGCAGCAAAGCCGGAGGGCAGCCACACAGCCGCCCTGGCCCCCTCGCCCTGAGTGCCCTCTGCGAGGGGCCAGG
>FWPV01008391.1_pt1 | contig 18105 bp, 14 predicted proteins | sample 2228371 | NCBI WGS metagenome assembly FWPV01 (sample SAMEA103939776, study PRJEB20133) | metagenome
CGAGTTATTTATACATGATATCTTTTCTTTAATCCATAAGCCTTACGAGATTGATAATATCAGGATAATAATCAGGTCAGGGGAAAAAATCTTAATCACAAAGCTGCGCCCGGAAACAGGCTGACCGTCCAGGCGCAGCTAATTTTTTCTCAACTGTTTTGTCGCTCTTGTTTTGGGTGCTACATCCTCTCGACCTGGTAAGGTATCTCAGTAATCACGATACCTTTCTTGAAAAGCAAGGCAAAGCGGAGCCATAAGGCGGTCTGAGTGTGCAACAGGTTCGCCCAACCTCTTTCAGGGACGAACTGTGGCACCACCACGGTGATGATCTCGCCTGGCTGGCGCAAAGCGGCAATCTTTTCGATGTAATCCACCAATGGCTCGAGCAGCAAACGATATTGCGAGTCCAGGATCACCAGGCGGGTGTTGTCCCCCCAGATTTCCCATTTCTTGCGCACTTTCTCGGCTTCCGCCGGGTCAATCGAGACATGGACAGCAGTGACATCAGGGGAAAGCGAGCGGGCGTAATTTAACGCCTCCAGAGTCCCTTTATGGACGCTGGATATGGGCAGGATGACCCGATGGCGATGGATGCGTCGCGGCATCATATAATCTTCGAGAGACAGGTTCTTTGCCAGATTTTTGTAATGGCGATGAATGGTTATGAATATCATCACCTGAGCGGGGATTAGCAGCAGGACAATCCAGGCGCCATCATGGAATTTGGTGACGGCAAAGACCATCATCACGATCGCGGTGCAGACCGCCCCAAAACCATTGATCACCATCTTGACCATCCAGCGTGGATCATGCACCAGGGTCGAGCCAGGTTCAACAAGCTTTTCCCCTGGCTTGAGATGTCCCGATTTCCACCAACGCCGCGCCATGCCGGTCTGCGAGAGGGTGAAGGAGAGAAAAACGCCGATGGCGTAGAGGGGGATCAAGCCGGTCACGCTGGCGTTGAATAGAGTAATGATCAAGCATGCAATCAAGGCGAGGACCACAATGCCACGCGAGTACACCAGGCGACTGCCGCGGAAGGTGAGCTGGCGCGGCAGAAAGCCATCCGCCGATTGGATCGCGCTCAGGCGAGGGAAATCGGCAAAGGCTGTATTGGCTGCCATGATGAGGATGACGGTGGTGGAGCTGATCAACAGCAAGTAGAGAACATTTCTACCGCCATAAATAGTTCGAGCTAACTGAGAAATGACCGTCTCGGACTCGGAAGGGATGGCGTGAATTTTACCAGACAGAAAAGTGATGCTCAAAAAGAGCGTGCCCAGGATAACCGACATGGCGATGAGCGTCAAACCTGCATTGCGGCTGCGCGGCTCGCGGAAGGCGGTGATGCCGTTGGAGATTGCCTCAACCCCGGTGAGCGCAGTGGTCCCGCTGGAAAAGGCGTGAAGGATAAGGAACAGGGAGATCGCCTGCATCGACTCGACCATCTCCAAGGGCGGAGGATCCACCACGGTACCCAGACTGCCGGTCAGGTAACGGAAAAAGCCAACCAGCAAAGTGAAAGTCATCATGCTGATAAAGAAATAGGTGGGGATGGCGAAAGTTATCCCCGATTCTTTCACCCCGCGCAAATTGACCAACATAATGAACAACACCATCGCCACAGCAATGACGACCCGATAAGAAAAAAGCTCAGGATAGGCTGAAACAAGTTGGGCAACCCCGGAGGAAATGGAGACGGAAACCGTCAGGATATAATCGGTCAGCAGCGCGGCGCCGGCGGTCTGAGCAGCCAGCTCCCCCAGGTTGTCTCGGGCGACGATATAGGCGCCGCCTCCCCCCGGGTAAGCATGGATAGTCTGCTCATAAGAGATGGTGACGATTGCCAGCAAGGCGACGATCGCAATCGAGATTGGGAAAGCGTAACCAAAAGCGGCGGTCCCGGCAGCGGCGAGGATGACCAGGATTTCCTGAGTGGCATACGCCGTGGAGGAAAGCGCATCCGAGGCGAAGACCGCCAGACCGATTGCCTTGCCGATGGTCTGGTGCGGGGCGTCAGCGGTCGCCAGGGGACGACCAATCAACCAGGTGCGCCAGTTGCGCGGGGGGGCTTTCTCAACCTCCCGATAAAGGACATTATCGCCCTCTGTATCTTCTAATGGCACGTGAATACTCATATGGTCAGATATCCTTCTAACCGCCGGGGTTTTGAGAATGTCACCTATACTCCAGGCGGAGCAAACGCACAACAATATATTATAATGTGCCTTCAAAGATTCAAGAGACGATGCCAGGTTTGAGCAAGGTTTTCACAAAAGCAGGGCAAATCGCGACGCGCCTGGGTCTCTTGTCGGCTTGGTTGCAGGATTGATGGCAATAGGAGCAGGTTCCCAATGAAATTTCTCTGGATTTTGCTAAGCGTAACTCTGATGTTCATTTTATCCGCCTGTGCAGGCGGCGGTGAAGGAAACAATATCAAAATCGAAGATGCCTGGGTGCGGGCTGTCTCACTCATGCCAGCCCAGGAGCAAGGGGGCGAAATGGGACAGATGGCTGGAGGCATGAGCGCCGCTTATATGCGCATCCTGAACTCCGGGGACAAACCCGACCGATTGTTGAAAGTCTCCAGCGACGTCGCCACCAATGTTGAAATGCATATGAGCGAAATGAAAGAGGGCGTAATGACCATGCGCCCGGTGGAAAGCATTGACGTGCCAGCCAACGGTCAGGTAGAGTTAAAACCGGGTGGATTGCACATCATGCTCATCGACATCAACCGAGATTTGATGGCAGGCGAAAAAGTGAAGCTTACCTTGGATTTCGAAAAAGCCGGGGAAATTCAGGTCGAAGCTGAAATCCGCGCGCCATGATCTCCGAATAAGGCTCAAGGCTGGCTGACCGCCGGACGCCAGACCGGGTCGAAGTCATCACCTGGGGCGTCGGTCAGGCGCGTTCGCCCTGCCCCGCTGGCGGACATTATATAGATATCGTGGTTGCTGCCTTCTGGCCAGCTCTCAAACACCAACCATAGCCCATCCGGAGAGTACCTCGCCTCCCGCACAGGCACCGGACCCAATTCAAAGCGATATTCGTTATACTCGCCCTCCTTATACGACGCTGCCACAATCCCAGGGATACGACGGGTTTGGTTGAGCTGGGTGAACAGGATGACCTCTCCATCTCGCGACCACACCGGGTGCAGATTGATATTATCGGCGCTGCGGGAGAACAGTTGTTGGTCGCTGCCATCCGCGTTCATCGTCCAGATTTGCACCGGTCCTTTCTGGGTGGTGACGAAAGCCAGGCGGGTGCCATCTGGCGACCAGGCGGGTTGACGGTCGTACGAATATTGCAGCGACAGGCGTTGGACCGAATTATCTTCGAGATTGATGACATAAATGCGTGGGCGCATGGCATTTCTCAAAGAGGTGAAGGCGATCTTTTTTCCATCTGGCGACCACGCCGGATCAAAATCGCCGCCGCCAACGCTTGGCAACGGCACCGGTCCGCTGCCATCCATGCCGATAATGAATAAACCCGACCCACGATATTGATCCTGGTTCGTGTCACAAGGCGAGATGAACACCAGCTTCATCCCATCAGGCGACCACTCAGGTTGGCATGCGCCTTCAGGAAAATCCGTCAGTTGGCGCAGCCCGCTCCCATCAACATTCATCAACCATATCTGAGTTGAGCCGCTACGCTCAGAAGCAAAAGCAATTTGCCCCCCGCCTCCCCCAACCGGTGTCGGCATGGGTGTGGGAGAGGGCAGAGGATTGATCATCGCCACCGGTGTTTCGGTGGGTTGAACGGTGGGAGACGGCTGAGCCGTGGGGCTTATAAGCGGAGTTTGGGTCGGTTCAGATGAGGCGGTAGGGACATGGGTTGAGGTGGGGGTGTGGGTTCTGGTAGGAGCTGCTGCAACAACAGGAACCTTCACCGTTGGTGAGGGGACAACCAGGGAAATTGCCTGAGCCACTAACTCAGGATCATACAGATAGAGCGCAAAAGCGCCCAGGACGAGCAACGTCAAAACCAGAAGACCGGTCCAAAGCCGTTGCCTTCTCGGGTTGGACCAGATTTGGGACCGAGGTTCGCTGATTGGCGAACTGATCGGGATGGGCAGGGGGGAGCGACTGCTGGGTTGAGGAAAGTAACCCGGCGATAGAGGGTCTGGTTCGGTAATATGACTCGGTAGATGTGAACCCGATTCTCGGTTAACCCCCGGGGCTGGTGAGATTGTATATTCTCCCGTCTTACGGCGGACGAACCCACCCACCGAAAGCAACGCCTGTTTAAATTCCTCTGCGGTCTGGTAGCGATCATCCGGGCGAATCGCCAAAGATTTCTCAATCACTGCCGCCAATCGTCTGGAAACCCTGGGGTTGTGCTTGCGAATGGGGGTCAATTCTGCCTGATCCATGGCGCGCGCCAGGGCATCTTCGGGGATGACGCCGGTCAAGCCGGCGTAAAGCGTCGCTCCCAACGAATAAAGGTCTGAGCGATGGTCTGTGCGCGCTGTTCCGTATTGTTCAGGCGGAGAATAGCCAGGAGTCATGGCGCGCGCTCCGGTAGTAGTAGCCTGGTCGGACTGGATCATCTTTGCCAGACCGAAATCCACCAGGAAGATCTGCCCGTTGGGGGTGATTTTGACATTCCCAGGCTTGATGTCCCGATGCACAATCGGCGGATTGCACGACTCGAGGTAACTCAACGCATCACAGATTGCCGCGCCAATCATGATGGCTTCCTCGTCAGACAGAACGCCGGTGCGATCCATCCTCTGGCGCAGGTCTTCCCCCTCGATATAATCCATCACCAGATATTGACCCTTGCCCTCGATCACGAAATGATCGGTGACCCGGGTCAGGTTCGGATGGCGCAATGTAGCCAGGATGACCGCCTCGCGCCGAAACTGGCGGGCGTACTCTTCGGTGGTGAAGAGATTCTCCTTCAGCGCCACATCCATGCCCAAATTCTCATCTACGGCGCGATAGACCGATCCCATGCCGCCTTGACCCAGGATTTCGACCACACGGTAACGAGAATTGAGCAGTGTGCCGGGTTCTAGAGCCATAAACCAGATAATCGTTACTGAGGCTGGGTGCTACTTCAACAGCCGTACAGAATCACAAGCCACCGGACGTTAAATATCCAGATTTCTCACATCGCGGGCGTGAGTTTGGATGAAGCGACGTCGAGGCGGCACCGCGGAACCCATCAACATATCGAATGTGCGATCGGCTTCAGTGGCGTCTTCAATGGTGACCAAAAGTAAGGTGCGTCGGGCAGGATCCATGGTCGTCTCCCATAACTGTTCGGGGTTCATCTCACCCAAACCTTTATAGCGGGAGATGCTCACTTTGTCCGCGTCCTTACCCAGTTCTTTGAGTATACGATCTTTTTGCGCCTCGGTATAGGCATAACTCACCTGAGACTTGTTTACAATTCGGTAAAGTGGCGGCTGAGCGATGTACAGATGACCTTCCTCGATGAGAGGCTGCATATAACGAAAGAAGAAGGTGAGCAGCAGGGTGCGGATATGGCTGCCGTCAACATCGGCGTCAGTCATCACCACCACGCGACCGTAACGCAAACCGGTCAGGTCGAATGTTTCGCCCACACCGGTGCCCAGGGCGGAGATGAGCGCTTTCACCTCATTGTTCGCCAGGATTTTGTCCAGCCGCGCCCGCTCGGTGTTCAGGATTTTGCCCCGCAAGGGCAGCACAGCCTGAAAGTGCCGGTCACGTCCCTGCTTGGCGCTGCCTCCAGCAGAATCGCCCTCAACGATATACAGCTCGGTCTTCTCCGGATCGCGCTCGGAGCAATCTGCCAGTTTCCCCGGCAGGGTCAGGCTTTCCAGGGCAGACTTGCGAATCACCAGATCGCGCGCCTTACGCGCCGCATCCCGGGCGCGGGCTGAGGTCAGGCACTTCTGGACAATCGCTTTACCCGCTGAGGGATTTTCCTCGAGGAATGAGCTGAAAGCCTCGCCCACAACCTGCTGGACGAAGGTTTGCACTTCGGGGTTCATCAACTTGACTTTGGTCTGGCTCTCAAACTGCGGGTCGGGGTGTTTGATGCTGATGATGGCGGTCATGCCCTCTCGGGTATCATCGCCGGTGAAGTTCGGGTCACTATCCTTGAGCAGACCAGTTCGGCGCGCATAATCGTTGATGGTGCGCGTCGCCGCCGCCCGTAAACCGGTGAGGTGTGTCCCGCCGTCAACGGTGTTGATGGTATTGGCAAAGGCATACACCGATTCGGCGTAGGCGTCGGTGTACTGAATCGCCGCGTCCACGGTGATGCCATCCATTTCCTTTTCGACATGCATCACCGGATGGAGCACCTCGCGGTTGCGGTTGAGGTAGCGGACAAAAGAGGTGATGCCGCCCTCGAAGTAAAAGGTCATTTCCCGGTCAGAGCGTTCATCCTTGAGATAGATTGTAACCCCACGGGTGACGAAAGCCATCTCGCGGAAACGCTGGACGAGAGTCTCAAAACGATAGTCGATGTCTTCTTTAAAAATCTGCTGGTCAAACTTAAAGGTGGTTTGGGTGCCGGTATCTTCCGGATTAACCTTGCCAATCACCTGAACCGGACCGGTCGGATACCCCCGCTCGTAGCGCTGAAAATGCAATTTCCCTTCGCGCCGGACGCGCACCTCGCACCACTCCGAGAGGGCGTTCACAGCAGAGACGCCAACCCCGTGAAGACCTCCGGAGACCTTATACGAGCCGCTGCCAAATTTACCGCCAGCGTGCAACATGGTCATCACCACTTCTAATGCCGGCTTTTTCATCTGCGGATGGATATCCACAGGGATGCCGCGCCCGTTATCTATCACAGTCACGCTGCTATCCGGATGGATATACACCTCGATGCGGTCACAAGCTCCAGCAAGCGCTTCATCGATTGAGTTATCCACCACTTCATAAATCAGGTGATGCAAAGCCTTGATATCGGTGCCGCCCACATACATCCCAGGGCGTCGTCGAACCGCCTCAAGCCCTTCCAGAACCTGGATATCCTTGGCTTCATACGAATAAGTCTCGCCTTTAATCACAATATCCTCCAAAAGATATGGCTTCAACGCCATCTGTCCAGGATGGCGCTTCTTTGCCAATCCTCTCCCTGAATATGATTACGTACCCGACAGTAATGCAGCCTGTTGTATTAATCTCTGCAACCAGCGGCTCGCATCCCGATAATATACAAAACTGGCGGCAATCAGAGCCGTGGCAACAAACGCATGCCCGGCAAGCCCAATCAACACCAGCCACGAATCGTCTTTGGGAATCTGCCATAACATGGACAATCCCTCATCGAGAACCAAAAGAGCGATGAAAAACAAGACCGTTTTTACCATGGTCGCCCGTGTGATGCGAACGCTATCCCGCATGGAAATTAACAGCGGGGAATTGTAGAGAAAGATTCCATGCGGTGAAAACACGAATGGCAGCAAGAACCACAACGCCACGCCGGCAAATATCCACATGCCAATTTGCCCAAAGGGCAGCGCTCCCATCGCCGCCAAGGAAATCAGGCAACTCGCCGGGATGCTGAGCGCAAACATAAAAATCGCCAGAAATAACGCCAACAGGATTGTCCGTTTGGTCATCTTCGACCAAAGCGCAAATATGGGCTTTAATGAAAGTTTCTCCGAGGCGACCACCTGAGCAACCATGGCAAAATAGAAAGCGCCCAAACCCAATCCAACCAGGGTCAACAGGAGCCAGAGCAAAGCAGCAATCCCTAGCGAAGGCACCTGCCAGCCAGGAGGCGCACCCAACGGCGTGGTTATCGGCTGACTGGTGACCATCAGGCTGGGAACCCCAACTGGAAAACTCCGCAACACTGAAAAGAGGTTCAATCTGTCAACCAACAAGGACCAAAATTGACTGGTGAACCGAAACAAATCCGCCATCTCACCATTATTTGCCCCAGCCTGAGCCTGCGTTTCGGCAATAATCTGCTGCGCCAGTTGGTCCAGGCGCAAATGAGGACCAAACCAGAGCAGCAAATCCAACAAGATCGGCAAAAACAGCAATCCGAGATGATTTGCCGTCGCGTCAAAACCAGCCATCAGAGAGCCCATCAGGCTGGGAGGAGCAGGCACTGCCTGAGTTTTTACATTTTTCATGCCGGGTTTGATTTTACCATATGGGCATATGAGAAGCGATCGCGGAAAATATATAATTGACATATCTTCAATCTATGCTAGACTTTTATTGATTGTAAGAGCAAGTTACTCTCATTGTCATAGCATGTTATATCGGTCACACGTGCAGCAGAGAAAATGAGCGATTACGTTAACATCCTGAAACAGGCGGATATTTTTTACCGATTTACTGCAGAGCAATTGAAACTGGTCTCAAGCTTTTGCCGAGAACAGACTTACCAGCTCAATGAAATCATCTTCAGCGAGGGTTCTCAGAGCAACGAACTCTATCTCATTGCCGATGGTGAGGTGGAGCTTTCAGTTGATCCGAACCTGGTGAGTGAGAGTTTTTCCGGCGAATATCAGCCCGAAGTCATCGCAACGCTGCGTAGAGGGCAGTCCTTTGGAGAGATTTCCCTGGTAGATCCGGGCTTGCGTTCTGCCTCTGCCCACGCTTCACAACCTCAAACCCGCCTGGTCATCATCCCCAGGGAACAGCTCATTCAAGCCTGCAAAAATGACTCGCAACTTGGTTTTCGCCTGATGTATAACCTGGCGGCTGATTTAGCCCTTAAAATTCGCGGCGCAGACCTGCTCATCCGCCAGAAAATCCTCTACCGCCAGCAGCAGGAGAAATCATCCCAAGAATCCACTTAATTTCCTTGACCTGACACGCGCTTATCGGTAAAATCAACCAATTAAGCGGGCTGCTCTTCAGAACGAACTCAAGCTTTAACACGACGACAGGTAAATTGCAAGCTCGCGACCTTTTTACGCCAGAAGTGTTGTACATGTCGTCACAAAGTAATTGTTTTTTAAAGGAGGTGAGTATTAACGAAGAAAAAACACATCATTTACGCAAACGGTTCGATGACTCGGAAACTTAATCTTTAAATTACACACCAAGGAGAAGAGGAAGATGTCTAAGAAACTGTTTTTTGTCATCTCCATGCTGCTGGTTGCGAGCATGGTGCTGGCTGCCTGTGCACAACAGCCGGCTGCCCCAGCTCAAACCCAAGCCCCGGAAGAAACCCAACCCCCCGCCCCCGCTGCTGAACCCATCAAAATTGGTTTGCTCTCCCCGCTGACCGGCGCGGTTCCCACCTTCGGTCAGTCCACACGCGAGGGTGTCGAGCTGGCAGTCAAAGAATGGAACGCCAAAGGCGGCATTCTCGGACGCCAGATTCAACTGCTGGTGGAAGACAGCCAGTGCGAAGCCGACCCGGCTGTCAACGCGGCGAACAAGCTGATTGACCAGGACGGCGTCAAGTTCCTGATCGGCGAAGTGTGTTCCAAGGCTTCCATCCCGGTGTCCGAGATCGCCAATGCCAAGGGTGTGATCCAGATCAGCCCCACCTCCACCAACCCCAGCGTGACACAAAACAAGGACGGCAGTACCAAGGAATATATCTTCCGCGCCTGCTTCATTGACCCATTCCAGGGCTTCGCCATGGCGAAATTTGCCTATGGCAAGGGCTATAAGACCGCCTTTGTCATGTATGATCAGGGCAATGACTACACAAAGGGTCTGGCTGAGAACTTCGAGAAGACCTTCCAGGAACTCGGTGGTCAGATCGTCGGTAAAGAGACCTACACCTCCACCGATACCGACTTCTCAGCCATCCTGACCAAGGTCAAGGACAGCGGCGCTGAAGTGCTCTTCCTGCCCGATTACTACAACATCGTCAACCTGGTAGCACCACAGGCTAAGCAACTCGGCGTTACCGCCGTGATGATGGGTGGTGATGGTTGGGATTCATCGGATCTCGATGTCGAAGCCGCAGATGGTGGTTTCTATTCGAACCACTATGACGCCTCTGACCCACGCCAGATCGTCAAGGACTGGCTGCAGCGCTACGGCGCAGAGTTCAAGGATGCCAGCGGCAATCCCAAGGTTCCCGATGCGCTGGCAACCCTGGCATACGACGCAGCTAATATCCTCTTTGCTTCGATCCAGAATGCTGGCACCGACGACACTGCCAAAGTGAAAGATGCCATGGCAAGCGGCAAATTCGAGGCTGTTTCCGGCACCGTCACATTCGATCAGTTCCATAACCCCATCAAGAACGCAGTGGTGATCGGTGTCAAGGATGGCAAGAAAGTTGCTGTCGAATCGGTTGCGCCATAACCCGCGCTTCGCCATACAAGGGGCGGTCTGTCCGACCGCCCCTTAACCAATTCATTCCCCCGGGGTGAAGCATGACCACGACCTCCATCGCAAGATCTAGACCGACCTTTTTCGAACAGGTGATCCGGAAGCGCTGGATTGGCAAGACTTTCCTGATTGTCATTGCTCTGGTTGCCTTGTGGAAAATTGTCATTTCTTTTCAAGCTGGTCCGGTTGTCTTCTTCCAGCAAGTGATTAATGGTTTGCAATTGGGTTTCGTCTATGCGCTCATCGCCCTGGGTTACACCATGGTGTACGGGATTGTCCGTTTGATCAACTTCGCCCACGGCGATGTTTTTATGGTGGGCGCTTTCACCAGTTTTTATTCCATCGCTCGCTTCAATTTACACACCTTGCCTGAGCGAGTTTTTCCCGCTCTCCCAGATTGGCTAAGCACATTTATCGGGGTCATCATCGTGATTCTGATCTCAATGGTCACCTGCGCTTTCCTGGCATTCACCATTGAACGAATCGCCTATAAACCCTTACGCGCCGCGCCGCGCATCTCAGCCCTGATCACAGCGATCGGCGTCTCTTTCTTTCTGGAATATTATGGGGCGTTGCCTTTTGTCTATACCAATAACTTCGTCACCTACAAACGCCCCTTCCCGGTGCAGAACTGGGCGATCAGCACCCAGGGGATTTCCCGCGTCACCGCCGAAACGCCCGCGCCACCGCAATCGGTATTAATCACCAATATTGCTGTCATTATCATCCTTGCTTCCATCTTCCTGGTTTTATTATTGAATTTTATCGTCCGCAGAACACGCATTGGAAAAGCGATGCGCGCCAGCGCTTACGACAAACCCACTTCTCGCCTGATGGGCATCAACGTGGACGGCATCATTTCGGTTACATTTGCCATCGGAGCTTCATTGGCGGGCGCCGGAGGCGTGCTATATGCCATCGCTTATCAGCAAGTTTACGTGTTTATGGGGATCATCCCCGGTCTCAAAGCATTTGTCGCTGCCGTATTGGGAGGTATCGGCAGTATCCCGGGCGCATTTGTGGGGGCGCTGATCATCGGGCAAGCTGAAGTGCTCAGTGCAGCGTATATCTCTACTCCGATGCGCGATGCGGTCGCGTTCACAATCCTGGTGCTCGTCTTGCTGGTCCGCCCTACGGGTATATTTGGCGAACCTACGACCGAGAAGGCATAAGCCTATGTTCAAGAACCTTTCCCGCGACAAAATTATCTTCTTTGGTGGGGCGCTGATTTTCTTCGGCGTCATCCAGGCGTTGCTCAGTCTGGGTATGTTAAACGACTTTTGGAGCACCATCATTCGCCTGGGCGCGGTCTATGCCATGGTCAGCCTGGGGTTGAATCTGATTTACGGCTTCAATGGGCAGTTCTCCCTGGGTCAATTTGGCTTCTACGCCATCGGCGCCTACACCGCCGCCGATATCACTTACCGCTGGTTGAACGACAAATCGGCGCTGGGTTTGACTGTGGTTCTCTCGGCGGTTCTATTAACCGGGCTGGCAATCCTGGGATTAAGGAGGGTGTTGGGGAAAATCCGAGGGCTGGACGCGCTTTCCGCATTTGCCATTTACCTGGTTGCCGTCCTGGCTCTGGCGTTCGCCGGCGCCTACCTGGGCATTTTTCTCGATCCCATCTTTACCTCAATCCTCGAAGCTTTACCACCTGCTGTTGCCCTTCAAATCGTCTATGTCCTGGCGGTCTTACTTGCCGCCCTGGTCGCGGCGGAGATCAGCTTCCTGTTCGGTCTCCCGGTTTTGACCCTGGGTTCAGACTACTTCGGTATCGCCACCCTGGGATTTACGATCATCGTTAAGGTGCTTCTGGATAACTCCGATACCATGTTGGGTCTTGTCGAGATGAAAGGCGCTCGCGGGATGATTGGCATCCCGAAAGTGACCTCCTGGTTCTGGGTGTTTCTCTTCCTCTTTTTGGTGGTACTGGTCCTACGCAACCTGCTCCATTCCAGCTTTGGACGCGCCATCGTTTCAGTGCGCGAGGATGAGATCGCAGCCAAAACGATGGGCATTGATGTGGCAAATTACAAAGTCCTCACGTTTGTGATCGGCAGTCTAATCGCCGGGTTGGCAGGAGGGGTGTATGCCCATATCAATGGCTTTCTCCATCCCAATACCTTCAACTTTATCAAGTCCTTCGACCCAATGATCATCATCGTCCTGGGTGGATTGGGCAGCCTGACCGGCACCATTGTCACTTCTTTTGTCTGGATCTTGTTACTGGAAGGGGTGCTGCGCCTCGTCCTTCCGACCGGATTTGAGACCTGGCGCTATGTGGTTTATCCTCTCATCTTACTGCTGATGATGCTGGTGCGACCAAAGGGCTTGATGGGAGATTACGAATTCCCCTTCCTGCGTCAGGTTCTGCCGCCTATGTACGCCAAAACCGCCTCCACCTCCGGCAAATCTGTCAATTTCACCCCTGGTCAGGGTGGCAGCCTGGAGTCTCCCAAATCCCAGGAGGTGGCATAAATGAGCATGGCTACCAGCTCAAATGGGAACAAACCTCTGCTGGAGATCAGAGATCTGAGCATCCAGTTCGGCGGTCTGCGAGCGGTAAACAACTTCTCGCTGACGCTTAAGCCGCACGACCTGCAAGGGCTGATCGGTCCGAACGGCGCCGGGAAAACCACGGTGTTTAACATGATCACCGGCGTCTATGAACCGACAGCGGGCGAGATCATCTTCGATGGCGTCCCAATTATCGGGTTAGAGCCGCACATCATCAATCAGCTTGGCATCGCGCGCACATTCCAAAACATCCGCCTGTTCCCCAACCTGACCGTATTGGACAACGTGCGCATTGCTTACCATACCCACGTGGAATACAACATGGCAGATGGCATATTCCACAATCGCCGTTTTGCCAAAAACGAAAAAGAATTGACCCAACTGGCGCAGGAATTCCTGGGCGTCTTCAATATGCAAGACCGCCAGGGTGAAATCGCCAAAAATCTGCCCTATGGCGAACAACGCCGTCTGGAAATTGCCCGCGCTCTGGCAGCCGAACCTAAACTACTCCTATTGGACGAACCGGCAGCCGGCATGAACCCCGCCGAAACCCAACAATTAATGGACTTAATCCACTTCATCCGCGAACGCTTCAACCTGACCATCCTCCTGATCGAACACCAGATGCGTGTGGTCATGGGAATCTGCGAACACATCACCGTCATGGATTTTGGCGAGGTGATTGCCAGAGGAAACCCAGGCGAGATTCAGTCTAACCCCAAGGTCATCGAGGCATATCTTGGACCGGGGACAGCCGCCCTGACGGAAAAATTCCGCCGCAAGCGAGAGGTATGAGGTATTGAAATGCCAGATTCAAACACCTCAAGAATGCTCGAAGTAGAAGACCTGAATGTTTATTATGGCGCGATCTACGCCTTAAAGGGCATTAACTTTTACCTCAACAAGGGTGAAATCGTCGCTCTGATTGGGGCGAATGGCGCCGGTAAAAGTACCACCCTGAACACGATTTCGGGGCTGCTCAGACCGCGTAAAGGTCGAGTGATATTTGAAGGTGAGGATATCACCCAAACCTCAGCCGATCAAATCGTCCAAAAAGGCATCGTCCAGGTGCCGGAAGGGCGCAAGATATTTGCCACCCTGACCGTGGAAGAGAACCTGGAGATGGGCGCATTCTCTCGCAAAGACAAGGCGGAGATAAAGCGCTCGATGGAAAACGTCTTCCAACGCTTTCCACGTCTGGCAGAGCGCCGCTCCCAGTTGGGTGGAACGCTCTCCGGCGGAGAACAGCAAATGCTGGCGATCGCCCGGGGGTTGATGTCCCAGCCGCGCCTGATGCTCCTGGATGAACCGTCGATGGGATTGGCGCCCCTGCTGGTGGAGCAAATCTTCAGCATCATCCAGGATATTAACTCCCAAGGCACCAGCATCTGTCTGGTTGAACAAAACGCGCAGATGGCGCTCTCCATCGCCGACCGGGCGTATGTACTCGAAACCGGGCGGGTTGTGCTCGAAGGTCCGGGGCAGGAACTGCTGCAGAACGAAATGGTGGTAGAGGCTTACCTGGGTGGTCATTGATCTGCCACGGTGGAGGAATGATGTCAACCATTCAGAAAATCCTTTTCTTCTTTGTCTTGCCCCTGATTGCTCCGCTGCTCTATCCTCCCCAGCTCATCTTTGGGACGTGGTTTGTCCCATTAATTGCAGCGATCTTCTTCATCGGTTTGGGCATCCTGCTGATTCGAGGGAACTCGACTGTCCTTACCCTGAGCATCTTCATCCAGGGCTTGAATGTGATTATTCGCCTGATGATGTTTTTCCCAAATTTGCTCCAACAAGGGCAATTTAACAGCGTCTGGCTGATCACCAGCGTGTTGAGCATCGCCCTTTCGACTTATCTGCTGCTTCGGCTGGACCGCACCGACGTGCGGGTGACCATGGTGACGTAAAACCTGTGCAGGCGGGGGAAATCCCCGCCTGATTACTAAATATCCACTTATGCCTTCTGCAGAAATCATCACCATCGGTACCGAGATTCTCCTCGGTGAGATTCTTGACACCAATGCCCAGTTCCTGGCGCGCAGCTTAAGGGACGTGGGCATTGATTTATATCGCAAGACCACGGTGGGGGATAACCCTCAGCGCATCGCTCAGGCAATCCAATATGCCATGCAAAGCTGCGATATCATCCTCACTACCGGGGGGCTGGGACCAACTGTCGACGATCCCACACGTGAGGCGGTCGCCCTGGCGATGGGGGTTAAGACCGAGTTTCACCCGGAGTTGTGGGAACAAATCCAGGCTCGTTTTCGACGCTTCAATCGCCAACCCACCGAAAACAATCGCCGCCAGGCGTACATCCCACACGGGGCGATCCCCGTGGAAAACCCGGTTGGCACTGCGCCGGCTTTTCTCTACGAAGGTGGGCGCGCCACGGTCATCTCGCTGCCCGGCGTGCCGCGGGAGATGGAGTATTTGATCGAAAACGCCATCCTGCCCTATCTGCGCCAGAAGTTCAATCTGCAGGGTATCATCAAAGCGCGCAACATCCATACCGCCGGAGCTGGAGAGTCCCTCATTGACAATCTCATCGGAGATTTGGAAAAGCTGAGCAACCCCACCGTTGGCTTGGCTGCCCACTCGGGACAGGTGGATGTGCGGATTACCGCCAAAGCCAACTCCGAAGCCGAAGCGGACGCCCTCATCCAGCCCGTCGAAGACCTGGTGCGCCAGAGATTGAACGAGTGGGTTTACGGCGCGGATGAGGAGTCTCTGGAGACAATCGCCCTCAGGGCGGTGACCCGGCAAGGTTGGACATTAGCGGTGGTCGAAGCGGGGTTGGTCGGGAACCTGATCCGTCGCCTGGCGGAAGCGGGAGAAGGATTCCTGGGTGGAGAGTTGATTCCGAACATCTCCGCACCCGAAGATCTCCAAACAGCCGTTGAGACTTACCGTCAATGGCGCAAGGCAGACGTTGGCTTGGGTGTAACTGTGGTACCCTCTGGTGAGAAACAAGAGGTGCTCATTATCCTCATTACTCCCAACGAAATACGCCAGTTCGCCCGTCCATACGGAGGTCCGCCAGAATACGCCTCACGCTGGGCACTTCATCACAGCCTGGACATTCTCCGCCGAATATAGGGCGCCTGAAAGAAAGGATTTTTGTGAACAAACAAGCAGACCTTATCCTGACCAATGCTATCGTCCTGACCATGGACGAGAACCTGACCCAGTACGAACCTGGCGCAGTCGCCATCAAGGGTGAGAGCCTCCTGGCGGTCGGTCATGAGGCAGAGATAAAAAGCAAGTACGAAGCCTCAGAGACGATTGATTGCAGCGGGAAAGTTTTGATGCCCGGTTTGGTCAACGCTCACACCCATGTACCCATGACCTTGCTCCGTGGCTTGGCGGATGACCTGCGCCTGGATGTATGGCTTCTGGGCTACATGATGCCGGTCGAACGTGAGTTCGTCTCCCCAGATTTTGTCCGACTGGGCACCTTGCTGGGTTGTATGGAGTTGATCCGCACTGGCGTGACCAGCTTCGCCGACATGTACTACTTCGAAGAAGACGTCGCTCGCGCCACCGCAGAGGTGGGTTTACGCGCCGTCTGCTCACAGACCGTGATGAAATTTCCGGCGCCAGATGCGCAGTTTTACGAAGAATCGCTGGCAGCCGCGCGCGATTACATCCAACGCTGGAAAAATCATCCTCTGATCGTCCCTTCCATCGCGCCGCATGCTCCATATACCTGCACCGAAGAGATTCTCAGAGCGACAGCCGCCCTGGCAACCGAATTCGATGTCCCCCTCCACACCCATCTGGCAGAGACCGCTCTGGAAGTGGAGAATTCGCGCGAAGAGTTTGGCATGCCCGTGATTCCTTATGTCAAGAAAATGAATATCTTCGACGCCAAAGTGCTGGCGGCTCACTGCGTCCACATTGACGAAGGTGAGATGCTCACCCTGCTGCATCATAAAGCCGGTGTGGCTCATAATCCCTCGTCTAACCTAAAACTGGCTTCGGGTTTTGCGCCGGTCAAGAAAATGCTTGAGACCGGTTTAAACGTTGGCATCGGCACCGATGGTCCCGCCTCAAACAACGATTTGGATATGTTTGAGGAGATGCGACTGGCGGCGTTTGTTGCCAAAGCTTCGACCAGCGACCCGACAGCCCTGCCAGCCCAGGATGCCCTCGCGATGGCGACCCGTCTTGGTGCAAAAGCATTGCACATCGGTCATCTGACCGGCTCGTTGGAAGCCGGTAAACGCGCCGACCTGATTCTGGTCAGCATTGACCAGCTCCACAACACCCCTCGTTTCCATCGCGATCCGAATGGTATCTATGCTCAACTGGTGTACGCCTCCAAATCTACCGATGTCACCGACGTGATGGTCAACGGAAAGTGGCTGATGCGTTCACGCCAGTTGACGACCCTGAACCCCGACTCGCTGCTGGAACAGGCTGCCGAGTATGCTCGGCGGATAGATACATTCCTGATCCAGCGCGAGCAATCCGTGCTCTCCAAACTGATTGCCATTGGCGGCGCCAGCGAGGCGGAGAGCTTTGAGGTGCAGGTTAAGGTACGCATTTCAGACCCTCAACCGGTTTTGCAGGCAATCGAAAACCCCGAGATCGAGATTCTCCACAGCCGACATTACCATGAGTATGATACATATTTCTCCTTCTCCGATCCGAGCCAGGGGCATCTGCGCTATCGCGAAGATGAGTTTATCAATGAAAAAGGTCAGGTAGATCGGATACGCTATCGGCTGACATTGTTGGGTCCGATGCGTGAGCGTCAATATCCCAGCGATGTCCTGCTCTCACGCAGCCGGTTCATCGCTCCGGCAACCCACAGCCTGCGTTTCTACCGCGAATACTTCAAGCCCAGCGGGGAGACCTTCATCCAAAAAGACCGCCTGCGTTGGCGGGTGCTTTACCAGGGCACGGAGTTCTACATCAACCTGGATCATCTCGAAGTCCCCGACCTGGGGTACTTCCTTGAGGTGAAGAGTCGCACCTGGAGCCGACGCGATGCCGAACATAAGGCTTTGGTGGCGCAGGATTTAATCGCTGCCCTGGGCGTCTCTTCTGAGAAGACTGTGCCTCAGGATTACATCGAGATCATCGAGGCGGTTTGAGAGCGATCACTCGCTCAGAGTTAAGGCGGCATATCAGCAATTCGATTGCAAGGTAATTCGATCAAAGCAGAAGCAGACTATCCATGGAATCTATCCAGAGCTTCATGATACAACTTGCGCGCCAGGCAGGTGAACTGCTGGTGGAGCGCTATCGTTCAGAGAACAATGTTCGCTTCAAATCCGATCGTTCCCTGGTTACCGACGCT
>FWPV01002521.1_pt1 | contig 18095 bp, 16 predicted proteins | sample 2228371 | NCBI WGS metagenome assembly FWPV01 (sample SAMEA103939776, study PRJEB20133) | metagenome
CGAGGACCCTCATCCCCTTTTCAACGACCGCGAATACGCCCAGCGGCATGGTTACAAGGATGTGGTTGCCCCCCCCACCACGGCAGCTATCTACGCCACCAGGGCTCACAAACAGAAGAGGAAGCTTCCTCCAGGGGGCATTCATGCGAAACAGATGTTCCATTTCCTCAGGCCGGTATACCCGGGGGACACCCTGATCTCCACGGCAAGGGTCGTGGACAAGTACATCAAGAAGGAGAAGAGGTACGTGGTCATAGAGGTGGAGACCAAGAACCAGCACGGGGAGACGGTGGTCGTGAGCCGTTCAACGGGGATCTGGCCCAGATAGGTCTCCGCCCCTCTTCCGAGGGCCGCCGAGTCATGGCAGGACGTAATGGAAGGGCAGGAGGTGTCCAGATGGTTCCCCAGCACGACAGGCCTTTCTCGGGGATCGAGATCGGAGATGAACTGCCGGTAGTACGAAAGCGCATCACCCAGGAGGTCATCGACCTCTATGCCAAGGCCTCAGAGGACCCGAATCCGCTTCACACCGACCCCGAGTTCGCCAAGACCACGCCGTTCAAAGGGACCATCGCGCACGGGACCATGTACCTCGCCTATGTCTCGGAGATGATCATGCAGTGGTTTCCCACGCAATGGATCTCAGGTGGACAGATGGAGGTCTCCTTTCTCGCCCCTGCCAGACCAGGGGATGTGGTCTCCGTGAGGGGAAAGGTTGTGGAAAAGGTGGAGGGCCCTGGAGGGCGGGAGATCCTCATGGATATATCCTGCCACACCCAAGACGACAAGCCCATCGTGGTCGGGAGGGCCCGGTGTCCGGTTCGGTGAGCTCTGAAGAATCCTCGGCAGGAAAGAGGCCTGTCTTCTCTTGCCGCTACGAGGTGTGGGAATGGGGCTCGAGCAGATCCAGATGACCGTTGATGAAGGGGTGGGGGTCCTTACCCTGAACGATCCCGAGCGACTCAATGCCCTCAACCAGGGGATGCTGGGGGAGATCCGTCAGGTCCTCCAAGAGGTGCGAAGGGGGGACGTGGTCAAGGTCGTGGTCATCACCGGGGCGGGTCGCGCCTTCAGCGCCGGGGGGGACATCCGTCGCATGGAAGAGCGATTTGACGAGTCCCTCTCTGATGCAAGAGAGAGGATAAGGAACTTTCACGGTGCCATTCTGTCCCTGAGAAACCTGGAGAAACCGGTCATCGCCTCTGTCAACGGGGCAGCCGTGGGCGCGGGGTGCAGCCTGGCCTTGGCCTGCGATCTGAGGATCGCGTCTGAAAAGGCGCGGTTCGGACTGACCCACGTCAAGCTAGGTCTTACCCCGGATGGCGGCGGGATGTACTTCCTCCCCCGCCTGGTGGGGCCTTCCAGGGCGCTTGAGCTGTTGCTCACGGGGGAGATCGTAGACGCGAGGCTGGCCGAGGCCATGGGCCTGGTGAACCGTGTGGTCCCTCACGAGGAGCTCCAAGAAGCGACCATGGCCTTGGCCCGGCGGTTGGCCAAAGGGCCGTCCCTGGCCATGGGCATGATCAAGTCAACCATGTACAGGGGGCTCGGGATGGACCTGGCCGAGGAACTCGAGCTGGAGGCATTGTCCGTGCCCCTGTGCCTGAAGTCCGAGGACCACAGGGAAGGGGTCAGGGCCTTCATTGAGGGCAGGGAGCCGAGCTTCAGGGGACGTTAGGGAATCACACGCGTGAAGGGACCAGTCATGGACTACGAGATCTCCGAAGAGGTCAAGCTCATCGTCAACACGACCAAGGAGCTGGTCCGGCGCGACCTGGATCCCATAGCCGAGGAAGTGGAGAGACGAGGTGCCGTGCCAGATAGGGTCGTGGAGAAGATGAAAAGGCTAGGGTACTTCGGCCTCCGAGTGCCCGAAGAATTCGGTGGGGGTGGCTTGAGCACCTTGGGTTACTGCATGGTACTGGAGGAGCTGAGCAAACCTCACAAGGCCTTCTGGAGCCTGATCTACGTCAACAATGGCATCGGCTTTCAGACCATCTATAGCGAGGGGACCGAGGAGCAGAAGCGTAGGTTCCTGCCAGCGCTGGCATCCGGCCAAAAGATCGCCGCCTTTGCCCTCACGGAACCCGAGGCTGGTTCGGATGCGGCGGCGATTCGGACCTCAGCGGTTCGGGACGGGGATGCCTTCGTGATCAACGGGCTGAAACACTTCATCACCAACGGTCCCATAGCCCATGTGGTCATCACCATGGTGGTCACGGATCGAGCCCTCGGGGCCAAAGGCGGGATCACGGCCTTTATCGTTGAGAAGGGGACCCCTGGCTTTCGCGTGGGACAGATCCATCAGACCTTGGGGGACTCGGCCACGCTCCAAAGCGAGCTGATATACGAGGGATGCCGTGTCCCTGTCTCCAACGTGATCGGGGCCGTCGGCCGCGGGTTCCAGGTGGCCATGAAGTTCCTCGACGACGGTCGTCTGACCATGGCTGCATGCGCCATCGGCCCAGCGCAAAGGCTGCTGGATCTTTCCGTGGCCTACTCCAAGCAGAGGGTGGCCTTCGGCAAGCCCATAGCCCAAAGACAGGCCATCCAGTGGATGCTCGCGGACATGGCCACCGAGATCTACGCTGCCAGAGAGATGCTCTATCGGACCGCATGGGCGAAGGACCAGGGCAGGACGGTGACCCTAGAGTCCTCCATGGTGAAACTGTTCGCCACGGAGATGGCCTTCAGGGTCGCAGACAGGGCTGTGCAGATCCACGGGAGCATGGGTTACGCCAAGGAGTACCCGGTGGAGCGCTGGTACAGGGACCTCCGCAGCGCCCGTATCACCGAAGGTCCTTCAGAGATCCAGCGTATGATCATCGCCAGGGACATACTGGGGCTGAGATGACGGCCGCGGCGTCGAAGGCCAGGGGCGACGAGGGGGAGAGATCGTGGATCTGAACTTCCCGGAAGAATGGCTCATGTTGCAGGAGACCGTCAGACGCTTCGTTCAAAAGGAACTCGCGCCTTGGGAGGAGGTGGTGGAGGCCAAGAAGGAGGTCCCGAGGGATCTCCGCGAACGGATCAAGAGCAGGGCCCTGGAGGCAGGGATATATGCCATGCGGATGCCGCGGGAGGTGGGCGGCGGGGGGGTTGATCTCTTGGGCATGAGCTTGGCGATGCAGGAGCTGGGCAGGACCAGCATGGCCCTGGACATGGTCATCGCAGGCCCCCCCCCGTTTCTCATCGAGGCGAAGGGGGGGCAGATAGGGCGCTATCTCATGCCATGCATGAGAGGCGAAAAGGAGACGTGTTTCGCCATCACAGAGCCGCACGCGGGTTCGGATATAGCGGCCATAAAGACGGCTGCCTCCAGGGACGGCGATTCTTTCATCCTGAACGGGGTGAAGCACTTCATCACGGGTAGGTACGCCGACTTCTTCATCGTGATGGCCGTCACGGACAGGGGGCGCGGCCCCCATGGTGGGATCACGAACTTCCTAGTGGACCGGGACCATCCAGGGGTGAAGGTGACCAGGACCCAGGAGGTCATGGGGCAGTGGGGCCACCAACCTGTGGAGATCGTCCTGGAGGAGTGCAAGGTCCCCTCCGAGAGCGTCCTAGGGGAGCTGGGAGGTGGCTTTGCATCGGCCATGAGGTGGCTCCCCCAGGGCAGGATCTACATGGGTTCCAGGTGCATCGGGACGGCCCAGCGGATCATGGATCTGGCCGTTGACCACGCCAGCAGGAGGGTCACCTTCGGCAAGCCCCTGGCCCAAAGACAGGCCATACAATGGATGGTAGCCGAGATGGCGACCAATATCTCGGCGGCCCAGGCCATGACCTACAGGACAGCATGGGAGGGGGACCGTGGGATGGACATAAGGGCCAAGTCCTCCATGGTCAAGCTCTTCACCAGTGAGATGGTCTGGAAGGCGGCCGACGACGCCCTGCAGATATTCGGCGGGATGGGGTACATGAGGGAGTGCCCCATCGAGAGGATATGGAGGGATGTCCGGGTCATGAGGATCTGGGAAGGGACCTCCGAGATCCAGCGGATGCTCATCGCCAGAGGCCTCTTGACCGACCTAGAGGCCCTCTGAAGGGAGGTCCTGGTCCGTCGGTCCCATGGGACATGGCCCCGCCTCCCAGAGGCGAATCGGTTCGAACGCGCCATTGCTTGATGTTGGAGGAAGGAACTCATGAGGCTGGAAGGGAAAGTGGCCGGCATCACGGGGGCTGGCAGGGGGATCGGGAGGGCCGTGGCCATGGCCTTCGCGAGAGAAGGGGCCAGGGTGGCCATAGTGGAACTGGATGTCGAGGAAGGGGAGAAGGTGGCCGAGGAGATAAAGGCCATGGGCAGGGAGGCCGTGGCCTTCGGGGCGGATGTGGCCAAAAGGAAGGACGTGGATGGTGTCGTCCAGCGGATATTGGAGAGATGGGGTCGCATCGACATCTGGGTGAACAACGCCGGCATCATCAGGCCCGCCATGCTCCACAACATGACCGAGGAGCAGTGGCAGAGTGTCATCGATGTCCACCTCAAGGGGACCTTCAACTGTCTCCAGGCCGTGGCCAAGCCCATGATGGAGCAACGTTCAGGAAAGATCATCAACGTGGTCTCAGCCGCGGGTATAAGCGGTACCGTCGGACAGATCAATTACAGCGCTGCCAAGGCAGGGATCATCGGTCTGACCAAGTCCGCGGCCAAGGAGTTGGGCAGGTACTTCATCAACGTGAACGCCATTGGCCCTGCGGCCATCACTCGGATGACAGAGAAGATCTACACGGACCCCAAGTTCGCGCCCAAGTACTTGGAGCGCAAGGCCATAGCTCGCTTTGCACAGCCCGAGGAGGTCACGGGGGCCTTCGTATTCTTCGCCTCAGAGGAGGCCAACTATATCTCAGGCCAGGTCCTGAACGTGGACGGCGGCACCACGATGTGAAGGGCGAAGGGATCCCTGGTCGGCAGGTGTATCCTCCATGAAGAGGTTGTTGTCCGGCAACGAGGCCATCGCAAGGGGCGCGTTCGAGCACGGGGTGCGCGTGGCTGCCGGCTATCCAGGCACCCCGAGCACAGAGATACTGGAGGAGTTCTCCAGGTACCCCGGAGTATATGCCGAGTGGGCCCCCAACGAGAAGGTCGCCTACGAAGTGGCCATGGGGGCGTCTTTTTCTGGTGTGAGGGCCTTGGCTGCCATGAAGCATCTGGGGGCCAATGTGGCCTCCGATGCCCTGGCCATACACCCGTACCTGGGCGTGAACGCAGGTTTTCTCCTGGTCAACGCCGACGACCCCGGGGGGTTCAGTTCCTCCAGCGAACAGGACAACCGCCACTATGCGAGATTCTTTGGACTGCCGGTCCTGGAGCCATCCGACAGCCAGGAGGCCAAGGATTTCGTTGGCGTGGGGCTCCGGGTGAGCGAGCGATTCGATCTCCCTGTGATGATTCGTACAACCACCCGTTTGGCCCATTCCAAAGGCATCGTGACCTTGGGCAGGAGGTGTAGACCCAAGCCCAGACCGTTCAAGGAATTTCGTGCGGTAGGACCCCCAGGGCAACTGGTCCGGCACAGGGACCTACTGCGCCGTCTCGAGGAGCTTGAGCGCCACTGCGAGGAGGCCACCTTCAACAGGGTCGAGTGGGGGGACCCTGAGGTGGGCGTCATCACAAGCGGCTTTCCGTATCAGGTGGCCAGGGAGGTCATCCCCTCTGCCTCTTTCCTCAAGCTCGGCATGACGAATCCCCTTCCCAGGGCCCTCATAAGGCATTTCGCATCTCGGGTGAGGCGCCTCTTCGTGGTGGAGGAACTGGAGCCTCTCCTGGAGGCTCAGATCGTGGCGATGGGGATCCCGGTGATGGGCAAGGGGGTGGTGACAAATCGCGTGGGGGAACTCTCCCAGGAGTTCATGGAAGAGGGGTTTTCCAGGGTCCTGAGCGGAGGCCCGGCCCATATTCCCGCGGAGGAGAGGGTAACCTCCCACTGGGAGGGAAAGGAGGACCTCCCCCCCAGGGCACCGACCATGTGTCCCGGGTGCCCTCACAGGGGGGTCTTCTATGTCTTGAAGGGCCTTCGGGTGATCGCCACCGGTGACGTGGGTTGCAACACGTTCGGGGCGGTTCCCCCTTGGTCGGTCCTGGTGAGCCTGGTGTGCATGGGCTCTAGCATCGGCAACGCCCTGGGAGTCGAGAGAGGGCAGAGGGTGGCCATGGGGGATGATGGGGCGAGGCCAACGGTGGCCGTCTTGGGAGATTCTACCTTCATTCACGCTGGGATCCCGGGTCTCGTAGACGCGGTCTACAACAAGGGTTGGGTCACGGTACTGCTCCTGGACAACATGACCACCGGCATGACAGGCCTCCAAGAACATCCTGGTACAGGGAGGACCTTGATGGGGGAATCCACCGGCAGGGTGGATTACGAGGGCTTGTGCCGCGCCATTGGGGTGAGGAGGATTCGCACGGTGGATGCCTACCGGCTGTGCGAAATAGAGCACGCATTGCGAGAGGAGATAGAGGCCAAGGAACCCTCGGTCGTCATAGTGCGAAGGCCGTGTACGCTACTTCCGGGGGTGGAGAGGCACCGGCCGTTCTCAGTAGACATGGCCAGGTGCACAGGATGCCAGGCCTGCACAAAGCTCATGTGCCCGGCCATCTCCCATGAGCCACCATCCCCCGTGAAAGGCCCCAAGAAGGGCCTGAAGGTGAAGATAGATCGAGGGCTCTGCACAGGGTGCTCCGTATGTTCGCAGGTTTGCCCCAAGGGGGCCATCATGCCCGCGGGGGACTGAAGCCATGGAGATCTTCAATCTCTTGATGGCTGGGGTGGGAGGGCAGGGGATCCTCAGGGCCACGGACGTCCTGGCTGATGTGGCAATGGCCCATGGCCTGGACGTGAAGAAGACGGAGATCCACGGCACGGCCCAGAGGGGAGGGATGGTGTACAGCCATGTGAGATTCGGGGTGAAGGTCTTCTCGCCCATCATAAGGCGAGGGACCGCGGACTCTCTGATCGTCTGCGAGGCGGTGGAGGCCTTGCGTTGGGCCGATTACCTCAAGCCGGGAGGGAAGATGATCCTGGACCCGATCAGGGTCGTTCCCCCTATGGTCACGTTGGGATGGTTCGGCTATCCCACAGACGTATTACCCAGGCTCAGGGACCGAGGGGTTGAGGTGATAGTGGTAGACACCCATCCCATGACAGAGCGGTTGGGAAGCAGACGTCTTGCCAACATGATCCTCATGGGAGCGCAATCTCGCTTCCTGGATTTCTCGCTGGAGCAGTGGCGCAGGGGGATCCGCCGCCATGTCCCCAAGGGGACCGAGGGGCTGAACATGCGGGCCTTCATGATGGGCCGGCGATGTCTCGGATGAGGGATGATCCCGGATTCTCTGAAGAGGGCATCGGCCGATCCTTTGGGGTGGGCCAATGGCAGGAAGGCCATGGGTAGAAGGGTCATAGGATATTTCCTCCCCGATGTCCCTGTGGAGATCATCCACGCTGCTGGGGCCGATCCGTTTCTCCTGACCGGGGCGTCGTGGACCTCTTCGGGGGTGAGCCCTCGTCTTCAGGACTATGCCTGTCCCATAAGCAGGGGGGGGCTTAGCTTGGCCATCAGCCACGAGATCGACTTTCTCGACGGGGTGGTGCTCCCCATTGTCTGTGACACCACGCGCTGCCTGGCGCACATCTGGAGGAGCAATTGCGAAAGGCCTCTCCTCCACAGCCTGCTCCTGCCGAGAAAGCGGGACAGCTCCGAAGGAAGGGGTTATCTCCTCATGGAGTTCTCTCGGCTCAAGGAGCGGCTGGAGGAGGCCATGGAGGTAGCCATACCCCTGGATTCCATCAGGCGAAGCATCTCCCTGTACAATCGCCAGCGCCGGGCTCTCAGGGAAATGTACCTCCTGAGGCAAGCTGGATGTATGGGCCTGAGCAATGGGGAGTTCCAGGACCTAGTGCGATCCTCCCTCATCATACCCCCCGAGGAGCACATCCCCTCCCTAGAAGGCCTAAGGGCCCGGCTCATGGAGACGCAGGCCAGAGATGGAGGGGGATCCATACGGATATACGTATCGGGCAAGGTGGCCGAGCCTCGTGAGTTGTTCGCCTTTCTGGATGAGCTCGGCTGCACCATCGTTGGGGATGACCTGTGGGATGGGTATTACTCCTTCTCTTCGGATGCGGAGGAGTCTTTGGATCCTCTGGAGGCGCTCACGGAGTACTACTACATGGATCGTCTCCCCCTGCCGGTCTTCCTCGATTCCCCTGGAAGAAGAGACCGAATGGTCGCTGAGACGGCTCGATCGCTGTGTGCCGACGCAGTGTTACTCCTTCATCCCAGGTCATGTGAGGTCTTTGCCTTTCATTATCCCGCTGTCAAGATGGCCCTTCAATCGGTGAACATCCCGCATCTGCTGCTCGAGTTGGAACCGGGGCCTGGGCTCACGACAGGACTGCGCGGACAACTGGAGACCTTTGTTGAGGTCTTGAGATCCCGTATGGCCGGTTGATTCCGGCCCACTGGGGCAAAGATGGAGGGAAGGATCTCGGCCCTGGACCTGGCACGAGAGATCGCCGAAGGACACTATCGCCAGGCCAAGGAGGCGCACCAAAGGGGAGGGCATGTGGCGTGGGTGAACGCCATCTTCCCGGTGGAGCTCCTCTACGCCCTGGATGTGGTCCCGGTCTACCCGGAGAATCATGCGGTGATGATATCCGCCAAGAAGATGACGCTGGAGGTCGCAAGGGCAGCGGAAGAGCGGGGGTTTTCACCGGATCTTTGTGGGTACGCCCGCTGCGATCTCGGTTCTCACTACTCCGGGATCAGCCCGGTGGGCGGTCTCCCCATGCCTGACTTCCTCCTCACCACCAATGCGCAGTGCGGGACCCTCACCGAATGGTTCGAGGTCCTCAGTCAGGAACTCGGCGTTCCCCTTTTCTTGCTGGATGTCCCTTTTCCCGTGGATGCCTCATCCGAAGGGAGCTGTATCCGTTATGTGGTCCATCAGCTCCACGATCTGGTCCGTTTCCTCCAAGAGGGGACCGGCAGGGAGTTGAGGGAGGAGAGGCTGGTGGAGATACTCCGGATCTCCCAGGAGACCACGGCCGCGTGGAAGGAGACCCTTTCGATGACCAGGGCCATCCCCTCTCCCTGGACTGTATTCGACCAGACCATCGCCATGGGGCCCATCGTCAATCGAAGGGGATGCCAGGTCGCCTTGGAGTTCTATGGGAAACTCAGGGAGGAAATGGATCAGAGGGTGAAGAAGGGGGTCGCCGCTGTGGAGGGGGAGAGACATCGGCTCTTCATGGGCAACCTTCCCATCTGGCACGACCTGCGGGCGTTCTCCGAGTTTTTTCGCTCTCATAGGGTCTGTTTGGCCGCGTCATCCTACGTCCGGGTCTGGAGCGACCTCTCCGTCTCCCCTGAGGACCCGTTCCAAGGCTGGGCGGAGAAGCTGGTCCACTTCGATCTGGGGATTCGAGGGAGGGCGGAGCTGATCGTTGAGATGATGCGAGACTACTCCCTTGACGGCTTCATCCTCTATTCGAACCGGAGCTGTAAGATCGCCTCCTTCGGCGTTTACGACATCATGGAGACGGTATCCGAGAGGACAGGGGTCCCTGGGTTACTCTTCGAGGCGGATCACGCGGACCCCCGTCGGTACTCGGCCACGCAGGTGAGGGCACGACTGGAGGCCTACTTCGAACTCCTGGACCAGGGGCGGGAGGCGGCCTGAGGTGGGGTCCATAGGGCCCTCGGGGCGGAGGGGTCGGAGAGATGGCAGTGGAGGCCAAGGGACTGAAGGTGCTGGTGGCTTCTCGTCAAGCCAGCGACTACGGCCAGATGATCGAAGAGAGGTTCCCAGGGGTGAAGGTCATCGCGGCGGAGATCCTCAACGAGACAGCGGAAGGGTGTGTCCAGGGGGATGTGGAAGACGTTGACGTGATTGTGGCCGCTGCCGCCCTCCCGTACACCATGCCCAGGATCAGGAACCTGAGGTGGTTTCAGGCCTTGTCCGCGGGTTACGAGCACATCCTCAGGACAGGGCTCATCACCAGGGAGGTGATCTTCACGAGCGCTGCCGGGGTGGCGGCCATACCTGTTTCGGAGACCGTCGTGGGCTTCATGCTCAGCCTGGTGAAAAAGTTCCCCCAGATGTGGGAGAGACAGAAGGAGAAGAGGCTGGTGAGGAGGGTCGGGGAGACCGGAGAAATCTACGGCAAGAGACTTGGGATACTGGGTCTCGGGAACATCGGTGGCACAGTGGCCAAGAAGGCCAAGCTCGGATTCGAGATGGAGATCCTGGGATACGACGTGAGCCTCCCTGCGGATGCCCTTGTGGATGCCTTCTACAGTCCTGGCCAACTCAAGGAGCTCTTGGCCCACAGCGATTTCGTGGTGATCGCCCTTCCCCTGACCCGCGAGACGCACGGCCTCATGGGGGAGGATGAGCTGAGGGGTATGAAAAAGACCGCCTATCTCATCAACGTCGCCAGGGGAGAGATAGTGGTGAAGGAGGCCTTGATCCTTGCCCTCAAGGAGGGGTGGATCGCTGGGGCGGCCCTCGATGTCTATTGGGGAGACCCGACGACGAACCTCCTCGCGCCGGAAGACGAGCTGTGGCAGTTCGACAACGTCATCATGACTCCCCATAACGCTGCGACCTCGGATAGATACCTCCCAAGGGCGTTCGATCTCTTCTGCACGAACCTGGAGAGGTTCATCAAGGGCGATGAACTCATCAACGTGGTAAAGGAAAGATGACGCATCTCACGACAAGGAGGCTCTGGCCATGGAGCTCCTAGTTCACGGGACCCTGGATTCCAATGCCAGGAAATACCCTTTCAAGACGGCCCTAGTGGACGGGCAGCGCCGCATGACCTATTCGGAGCTTGCCGAACGGGTCAATCGCGTGGCCAACTCCATCCTCGGGTTGGGGGTGCGCAAGGGGGAGAAGGTGGGCGTGCTCCTTTACAACTGCATGGAGCACATAGAGAGCGTCTTCGGGATCTCCAAGGCAGGGGGGGTCTCTGTGCCCATCAATTACAGGTCCGTCCCCAGGGAGCTGGAGTATTTCATCAATCATTCGGAGTGCAGGGCCCTCATCCTCGGGGTGGAGTTCGTCGAGGCGGTGGACTCCATCTTGCTTAACTGTCCCCTGTTGGAGGAGAGGAATTGTGTGGTCGTGGGCCCATGGAAGGGGCGCAGGATGCGCTCATACGAGGAGCTGCTGGAGCGGGCCTCGGTCGTGGGACCTGAGGTCGACATAGGGGAGAGGGATCCGTTCACCATCTGTTACACCTCGGGGACAACGGGACGGCCCAAGGGGGCTGTGATCTCCCACCGGGCCAGGGTGCTCCTCTACTTCTGCTGTGCCGTGGAGTTCGGGGTATCGGACGAAGACGTGTACCTCTGTTTCGGGCCCCTTTATCATCACGGCCCGGCCAATGGGGCCACACGCACGATCTGGGTGGGTGGCAAGGTGGTCCTCATGAGGGCCTTTGAACCTAGGCTTGCCCTGGATCTCATCGAGAAGGAAAGGGTGACGGTGGGATTCATCGTGCCCACCATGTCCAACTTCATCCTGAACCTGCCAGAGGAGGAGAAGGCGAGGTACGACGTGAGCTCCGTGAGGCTCCTCACATCAGGGGGCTCCCCCCTGCACACGCACACCAAGGAGGGGCTTCTCAGGTTCTTCTCCAATGCGAGGCTCCACGAGCTCCTGGGGGCCACGGAGAACGGTTGCATCACAAACCTCAAACACGCGGATCAGTATCGGAAGATCCGCTCGGTGGGTCTGCCCTTCGTGGGGACGGAGATCAGGCTCCTGGACGACGCAGGCCAGGAGGTCCCCAAAGGGGAGGTCGGCATCATCTACTCCCGGGGCCTCACGCAGTGCGACGGTTATTACAACATGCCTGAGGAGACAGAGGCGGCGAGGGTAGGGGAGTGGTTCACCGTGGGGGATATGGGGCGTCAGGACGAGGAAGGTTATCTCTACGTGGTGGACCGGAGGCAGGACATGATCATATCGGGAGGGGTGAACATCTACCCTGTTGAGGTGGAGGAGGTGCTCTGCTCCCACCCAAAGATACTCGAGGTGGCGTGCATAGGGGTCCCTGACGAGAAGTGGGGGGAGGCCCTAAAGGCCGTCGTGGTCCTCAAACAGGGCCAAGACGCAACCGAGGAGGAGATCATCCGGTTCTGCGAGGGGAAGCTCGCCGGATACAAGAAGCCGAAGTCGGTGGATTTCGTGCGGGAGCTCCCCAAGAACCCGGCTGGTAAGGTCCTGAAGAGGGTCCTGAGAGAGGGTTACTGGAGGGAGGAGACGGTCAGGGTCGCCTGACCCGACCGGGTCCCGGGGGAGGAGGTGTTGATGTGAATGGGGGAAGAGGATCTGCAATAAGGATAAGGGGGCCGTAGACAGCAGGGTGAAAAATACCATTTGCTGACGGACCGATCGGGCTCCCAGGGAATGCGTTGCACCCAAGAAAAGGAGAGGATGCCATGAAGAAGATAGCCATTATGCTCTCTTTGCCGTTCCTATCGGTAGGGGCCTTAGGGGCCCTCCAACAGGCATCTCCCCAGGAAGTGATCAACTGGAAACTGCAGTGCTACTTCCAGACGCCGCAGAGCCTGGGGTACATGAACCAATTCATCGACAAGGTCAAGGAGAAGAGCAAGGGCAGGCTCCTCATCAAGGGGTATTCGGCCGACCAGCTCGTCAAGACCATGGGGGTGCTGGACGCGGTGGACGCGGTGGCCGGCGGAGCCATCGAGATGGGGTGGGGCACAGGGATCTATCACGAGGGCAAGATCCCGGAGGCTGGAGTTGAATTCGGCCTCCCCTTCAGTTGGGAGACATGGGCCGAGCAGAAGGAGCTCTATTACAAATACGGCTTGCTGGAAAAGGTGCGTGAGGCATACGCGGAAAAGGGACTCTACTTCGTCAGTCCTCATCCGGCTGGCCCTTATCTCCTCATGACCAAGAAGCGCATAGAGGGCCTCGACGACCTCAAGGGCATGAAGTTGAGGGCCCCTGGGATGGAGGCCAAGATCCTGGCCTCTTTTGGGGCCTCCACGGTGGGGATGCCGGGGGTGGAGCAGTACATGGCCCTGCAGAGGGGGACCATCGACGGGACGGTCTATGTGACCCTTGCCCTGAAGGCCATGAAGCTCCACGAGGTGGTGGACTATGTCTACTACCCGGGCTTCATCAAGCCCACAACCGACCTCTATGCGAACCTCAAGGCCTGGAACAGCCTGAGTCCAGATCTGCAGAAGGCCGTGCAGGAGTCCATCGACGAGATACTGGACAAGATGAACGAGGGATACGACAGGGAGGACGCCCTTGGCCTCATGAACTCCCTCATCGACGGGGGTCTGAAGGGGGCCATACGCTTCTCTGATGCCGACGTGGCGAGGCTCAGACAAGCGGCAGTGAAGGTCTGGGATGAACTGGCCGCGAAGAGCCCCAGGTGCAAGGAGATGGTGGAGATGGTCAAGAGGTTCATGAAGGACAAGGGCAAGATCTGAGGATGAGGTTGGGATGAGAGGCGCGTTGGGGGACGGCTGCCCTGTGAGGTCCCTACGAAAGGGCCCCCCTAACAGGAGGGGTGTTGAGATGAAGGGCTTTCTGAGGGCCATCGATGTCATCAACGGCTGGATAGGGAAGGCGGTCTCGTACCTCGCCCTGATCATGCTCGTGACGATCGTGTACGAGGTCGCGGCCCGATACCTCTTCAACCGCCCCACCTTGTGGGTCATGGAGTACAACGGGTACCTGCTTTGCGCTTATTCCCTCCTGGCAGGTGGGTATACGCTCCTCAACAAGGCCCACGTGAGCGTAGACGTCCTTTACGGCAGGTTCCATTACAGGACCAAGGCCATCATAGACTGCTTCACTTGGCTTCTCTTCTTCATCTTCGTAGGGACCATCGTCTACCTGGGCTCAGGGCTGGCCTACGAGGCGTTTGTCAAGAAAGAGGTGGCGGCCTCCGTCTTGGAGACCCCCCTCTTTCCCGTCAAGGCCATGATCCCCATCGGCTCCGCCCTCTTGTTTCTTCAAGGGATGGCGAAGTTCCTCCGGGATGTTCGCACAGCCCTCACCGGAGCGGAACCGGAGGACAGCGGAGAGGGAGGGATATTCGGGAGAATCAAGAAGGAGTGAGGGATTCGCAATGGAGACATGGCTTGCGACCATCCTGCTCTTCGGTTGCCTCTTGGGGCTTCTGGCCCTGGGGCTTCCCCTCGCCTTCGCCTTCGGGGGTATCGCTGTCATATTCTCCGTCGTCCTTTGGGGGCCCCAGGCCCTGGTCCTCCTACCAGTCAATGCCCTGGAGGATTCCACGAGCTTCATCCTCATTGCCGTCCCCCTCTTCGTCTTCATGGCCAACGTGCTCGAGAAATCAGGGGTCGCCGAGGACCTCTACTCCATGATGTACAGATGGATGGGGAGGCTTCGTGGGGGGTTGGCCGTAGGGACGGTGATCATATGCGCCATATTCGCTGCCATGGCCGGTCTGAGCGGGGTGGCGACCATCACCATGGGGCTCATCGCCCTGCCCTCCATGCTCAAGAGGGGATACGACAAGCGGATGGCCGTGGGGTGCATTTCGGCAGGCGGGACCCTGGGGATCCTCATCCCCCCGAGCATCATGATGATCCTCTATGCCTTTCTTTGCGAGGAGTCCGTCGGGAAGCTCTTCATCGCAGGGATACTCCCGGGGATCCTCCTCACCGTCATCTTCAGTGTCTACATCGCCATCCGTTGCTGGCTGAAGCCGGCCATGGGGCCTCCCATTGAGGAGAGGGTGAGTTGGGCAGAGAAGCTCAGGTCCATGAAGGCATTGGTCCTTCCCTTGGCGCTGATCGTCGCGGTCCTCGGGGCCATATACTCCGGCATCTGCACCCCAACCGAGGCGGCAGCGGTGGGCGCCCTGGGGGCAGTGATATGCGCCTTGGCCAACCGCAGGTTGACAAGGGAGGTGATGGGCAGCGCCCTTACGAGGACCATGATGATAACGAGCATGGTCATATGGATCCTCATAGGGGCGAGCGCCTTCACGAGGATCTACACGGCGGCAGGGGCCCCCGATCTGCTCAACAGCATCATATCGGGCCTCCATGTGTCCCCATGGGTCATGATAGGGTTCATGATGTTGGTCTTCTTCATCCTGGGCATGTTCATGGACCCCGCCGGTATCATCATGATCTGCACGCCGGTCTTCATACCTATAGTCAGGATGCTGGGATTCGATACGATCTGGTTCGGCATCCTCTTCGTCATAAACATGGAGATGGGGTATATCACCCCTCCTTTTGGTTTCAATCTCTTCTACATGAAGGCCATCGTGCCCAAAGAGGTAAGCATGTTGGACATTTACAGATCCATCATCCCTTTTGTCCTGCTGGAGTTGATTTGCCTCGTCATCGTGATGATCTTCCCGGAGCTGGCCACATGGCTGCCTGGCAGGATGATCGCCAAGTGACTGGGCAGGGGATGGATACGGGGAGAACGCCCCCGAGGGGCCTGCCGGGACTGAAGAAGCAACATGGGATAGGAGGAGGTGGGGATGGCCAAGGTGAAGGGCATATCTCACGTCGGTGTGGCCGTGGAGAGCATCGATGAGGCCTTCGCCCTTTTTCGAGACTACTTCGGGGGGGAACTCCTTTACAAGCGCGAGGTCCCGGCCCAGAAGCAGCTCTCGGGGATGGTCTCCATAGGGGAGTGCAAACTGGAACTGATGGAGCCGGCTGATCCTGAGGCGGTGGTGGCCAAGTACCTCAAAGGGAAAGGACAAGGCGTGCACCATATATCGTTAGAGGTGGAGGGCCTGGCCGAGCTGGTCGTGGAACTGGAGAAAAAGGGGGCTGTGATCATAGGCAAGTCCCTGGAAGGGGCCGACAAGATCGCCTTCTTGCACCCCAAGAGCGCCGTGGGGATCCTCTTCGAGCTGACGGAGAAGGGAAGAGGTCCCTCATAGGAGGCCGAGCGAGGGAAGGGCACGTGTGAAATGGATGACCGGGCGAAGCTGGACTTCATCTTCAAGCCGCGCTCCGTGGCGGTCATCGGGGCATCCGACTCACCAGGCAAGTGGGGAAACTACGTGCTCGGGAACATGATGGCCCACGGTTTCGCAGGGGAGGTCTATCCCGTCAACCCCAGGGAGGAGGAGATCATGGGCATGAGGGGGTGGAGGGACATCGCCAGCCTTCCGGAAGGGATAGACCTAGCCGTGATCGCCCTGCCGGCCTCTCAGGTCCTGGAGGCCGTCTCGGAGTGCGGCCGCAAGGGGGTGAAGGGTTGCGTGGTCATATCCGCCGGTTTCGCCGAACTGTCCGCGGGAGGCAGGGCCCTTCAAGAGGAGATAGGGCGGATGGGCACTCGATTCGGGATGAGGATCATAGGGCCCAACTGCAACGGGGTCTTGAGCCATCCCGGGAGGCTCAACCTCTCCTTCGATACGCCACCCAAGCCCGGTCCCATAGCATTCCTGTCGCAGAGCGGGACCTTCGGGGTCTCCATGGCCAACCTGGCCTCCAGGCGCGGGTACGGGGTCAACTTCTTCGTGCATCTGGGAAATCAGGTGGACCTGAGCTTTGCGGACTGTCTGGACCATTTCCGCCAGGAGCCCTCGGTCCGGGCCGTAGTCTGTTACATGGAGGGGGTAGGAAGCGGAAGGAGGCTCTTCGAGTCCATGAGACGGGTCACGAGGGACAAGCCGGTCATCGTCTTCAAGGGGGGCAGGAGCGAGGCGGGCCAAAGGGCCGTCCTCTCTCACACCGGGTCCCTATCCCAAGACCAGGGGGTCTTCGATGGGATGTGCAGGCAGGCGGGCGTGATACGGGCGGAGGAGCCTTTCCAATCTTTCGAGATGGCGCATGCCTTGGTATCCCAGCCGTCCGCCGCAGGGGGCAATGTGGCCATCGTCTCCGGAGGCGGCGGGTTCTGCGTCACGGCCACCGATGCTTGCAGCAGGATGGGACTGAACATACCCCCCCTGGACTCGGAGACCCGGGCTGCCATACGGAGATTGATCTCCCCCGTGGCCCCGGAACCATCCAATCCCATAGACCTGGCGGGGGACATGAGGCCGTGGGTGTATTCCAAGGTCATAGAAAGTGTAGGTAGCTTGGATTACATAGACGGGATACTGGCCACGACCCCCTTTTGGATGCCTGTTCAGTACAGGACGGCCCAGACCATAAGGGCCTTGGCGGAGGCCATCGAGACCCTCTTGGAGACCTTGGCCAAGCTGAAGAAGCCGCTCATCCTGGTTCAGTCTTCGGAAATCGGCAACAACCCCTTGGCCGCCCTCGTGGTGAGGGCAGGGGTCCCCATGTACGAGACCCCGGATGCGGCAGTCAGGGCCATGGGCGCCCTGGTCGCCCACGGGGCCTGGGCGGGGAATGACGGGAGGAGAGAGGGGAGATGGGCAAGAGGGACCTGATGGGGGACCTGGTGAGGTTCGTGGTCTCGACCCGATATGAGGATATCGATCCGGCCATGGTCCGACATGCCAAACAGCAGATCCTCGACACGTTGGGGGTCATCATAGGGGGGTCTTCTGCCAAGGGGTGCAAGGAGGTGGTGGAACTGGTCACCGAATGGGGAGGCAAACCGCAGTGCACGATCCCTGTCTTTGGGATGAAGGTCCCGGCACCACATGCTGCCCTGGCCACAGGACCCATGGCCAGGGCCTTGGAGCTCGGGGACACCTGCCCCGAGGCGGCTCATGTTAGCGAGTACGTGATCCCGGCCCTCCTCCCGGCAGCGGAGCTGGCTGGCGCAGTCTCTGGCAGGGATTTCATCCTCGCCTATGTCCTGGGCTGCGAGACCTTGATCCGCATTGGCGAGCCGGCCTTCACGGCCATGTCGTTGTATGACCAGCACAAGTACTGCATGTTCCGGTATTTCGGCCCCACGGCGGCCGTGGGAAAGCTCCTGCGCCTGGACGAAGAGACACTCTGGAACGCCATGGGCCTCGCCTACAACCAGGCGGCTGGTGATCTGCAGATGTACGATGACGGGGTCCTGAGCGTCAGGATACAGCATGGATTCGTGGCAGAGGCGGCCATCAAGTCCGTCCTTTTGGCCCAGAAAGGGATCACAGGGACGAGGAACATCCTCGAGGGACAAA
>FWPV01008392.1_pt1 | contig 18094 bp, 15 predicted proteins | sample 2228371 | NCBI WGS metagenome assembly FWPV01 (sample SAMEA103939776, study PRJEB20133) | metagenome
GGCGCCGTCCTTTTCCATCGCCTGCAAGCCGGGTAAAACGACCTCCGGTCCGAAGCGTTTCGCCAGCCAGATCATGATCCGGGTTCGAACAGCCGGCTTGAAAGGCGGCAGCTGCGACCCGCCCTCGGTGTAAAGATCAGCCCACTTCCGGGCGTGCTTTTTCTCAATTTCCGCCATCCGCCGATAAACCTCTGCGATCCGCTCGTCCGCCACAGTTAGGGAGAGCGCATCGTATATCGCCGCGCTGTTCATCTCATCGTTGTAAAATTCAAGCTGCTTTTGTTTTTCCTGTTTTTCTGCCATTGAACGGGTCCCTCCTCCGACAAATGGATTCTATCTCAATTTCGCAGTCATTCAGTCCGCCGGCGCGCCCCAGGATGTGAGATAATTCAGTTATGTCCGCTCGACCCGTAACGGTTTCACAGGCAGCCGCTGCTTACCTTGACTCGGTGCGTCTGGCGCGCAGCCAAAACACAGCCCGCACCTACCGCAACGGTATCGCCCTCTTCCTGGAAATCCTAAAGGAAAACGGGCAAGACCCGGAGACGCTCCCCGCCAAGGATTTAGATGAAAACGCCATTATCTGGCTGATCCATGCCCTGAAGAACCACGCCCCTTCGAGTGAGCGCCTGTATTTGACGGCCGCGACGGGCTTTTTTGTGTACCTGTCTGCGGAGAACCTGGCAGAAATCAACCTGCCGCGGGTTCGCCTTCTGATCAAGCAGCGCGCCCGGCGGCCCGGGCAGCGCCTTCCGCAATTCCCTGCCGACGCCATTGATAAGATCCTTGAATATATGCTGACACCGGGCAACTTGGGCGCTCAAGACGACCTGGAGCGCTTGCGCAACTTGCGCGACCGGGCTTTTCTGCTCACCCTGGCGGATACCGGACTACGCGTCCATGAAGCCTGCAACCTTCGCCGCGGCGATATGGATTGGAACGAAGGCCGGGCGATCATCGTTGGGAAAGGCAACCGGGAAGATGTCATCCGCTTCTCCAGGAGAGCTATGGAAGCGCTGCAGCGATATTTACACGAGCGCGCCGTCCTCGATGGCGCCAGTGGAAAAAACCTGGCCGCCCTCCCCCTCTTTGCCCGTCATGATAAGGGGGCCGGTAAGAAAGTCAAGCCGATGAGCACCGCTACCGGCCGCAACATCGTTGCGGAGAGAGTTGTCGAAGTGCTTGGCGTAGCAGCCAGAGGCAGCATCACCCCCCACTCCTTCCGCCACTATTTTGTTACCCGGGTTCTGCTCTCCTCGGGCAATTTGAAGCTCGCCCAGGAGCTGGCCCGCCACCGCAACATTGCCGTGACCCAGCGCTACGCACACCTTTCCAACGACGAGCTGGATAAAGGGTATTGGGAAGTCTTCGAGCAGAAATAAACCCGAAACCGCGGCTATTTTTAGCCTGGAATCACCCTTTTGGATATTGGAAATCATGCAATCCGCCGTCAGGCGTATTGTATAATGGATTATATCTGATTGCTTTTGTCTTTTTAGTCATAATACAATCGCGGAGCTCGGTCAACATGGAAAGAACCAGGTTCGACGTCATCGTCATTGGCGGGGGAATTGTCGGGCTGGCAACAGCCATGGCGCTTACCCGCCAGACCGAAGCCAGCGTGCTCGTAATCGAAAAAGAAAAGCGGCTGGCGGCTCACCAGACCGGTAACAACAGCGGGGTGATCCACTCCGGCATTTACTACAAGCCTGGTTCGTTGAAAGCGCGCAACTGCGTCGAAGGCCGCCAGGCGTTGATCGAATTCGCCGAGGAGCACAGGATCCCGTACGAACGATGCGGGAAGGTGATTATCGCCACCCGACCGGAGGAATTGCCCGCCCTGGATACACTGGAACAGCGGGGCAGGGCAAACGGCCTGGCGGGCGTGCGCAGGCTAAGCCCGGACGAGATCAAAGAAATCGAGCCTTATACAGCCGGTCTGGCCGGGCTGCACGTGCCCGAAACTGGCATCATCGATTACAAACAGGTTTGCGATCAATTCGCTCGAGTGATCCAGGCAAATGGCGGACAGATCCTCACAGAGGCGCGAATGACCGGTTTAACCCAATTTGACGCCGAAATGGTCGTCAAAACCACCTCGGGCGAGTTCAATTCCAGGTACCTGATTAATTGCGCCGGCTTGCACTCTGACCGGATTGCCAGGATGTGCGGCGTCAGGCCGAACGTGCAGATCATCCCCTTTCGCGGTGAATACTACGATGTCGTTCCAGAAAAACACCACCTGGTCAGAAACCTCATTTATCCCGTACCCGATCCGCGCTTTCCCTTCCTGGGCGTCCACTTCACGCGCCGAATCAACGGCGGGATTGAAGCCGGACCCAATGCCGTTTTAGCATTCCGCAGGGAGGGGTATAGATTTTTCCAGACCTCTATTCCGGATCTATTATCCTACGCAGGCAGCATCGGCTTCTGGAGAATGGCGGCTAAATACTGGAAAATGGCCGCAGGCGAGTATTACCGGTCGTTATCCAAGGCTGCCTTTGTCAGTGCACTGCAGAAACTGGTGCCCGAGTTGAGTTACGGTGACGTTCACCGCGGCGGCGCGGGCGTGCGCGCGCAGGCTCTGGTGCCAGACGGGTCGCTCGTCGATGATTTCATGATCGCCGAGGCTGAGAGAATGATCCACGTGCTTAATGCGCCGTCGCCGGCCGCCACTGCTTCGATCTCCATTGGCCGGACCATCGCGAATATCGCTCTGTCTCGTTTTTCATTACCAGAAAAACAGATTGCGTGAGCCGTATACTCGCTCATAACTCGCCGGCTGTGGTTTAATAGATAGAACGAGAATACAGGATCGGGGAGGATTGGTTTATGAATTACCGACGCTTGGGCAAATCAGGCTTGCGCTTAAGCGAGTTATCGCTTGGCGCCTGGGTAACTTACGGCGGACAGGTCGGAGAAGACATCGCCGAAAAATGCATGGCTGCGGCTTACGAAGCCGGGGTGAATTTCTTCGATAACGCCGAAGCCTACGCCGGCGGTCAGGCTGAGGTCGTGATGGGCAGAGTGATCAAGAAATTAGGCTGGCGGCGAGAGTTAATTGTCGTGTCCACCAAGATCTTCTGGGGAGGTAAAGAACCCAACCAGCGCGGCTTGAACCATAAGCATATCATCGAAGGCGCGAATAATTCGCTGCGCCGCCTGGGGATGGATTACGTCGATCTGATTTTCTGTCACCGCCCAGACCGTGAAACGCCGATCGAAGAAACCGTCCGGGCGATGGATATCCTCATCAAACAGGGAAAAGCCTTCTACTGGGGGACATCTGAGTGGAGCGCCGCAGAGATCATGCGCGCCGACGCGATTGCCCGCCAGTACAACCTTACCCCGCCGACGATGGAGCAACCGGAATACAACCTGTTCCGGCGCGAGCGGGTTGAGGTCGAGTACGCGCCGCTTTACAAAGAACTGGGCTATGGGACAACCACCTTCAGTCCGCTCGCCTCCGGGCTGCTTTCCGGCAAGTACAATCAAGGAATTCCCGAAGGAAGCCGCTTTGCATTGAATGGCTATGAATGGCTGAAAGAGAGCATGTACAAGCCCGACCTGATCGAAAAAGTCCGACAGCTAGGCCGACTGGCAGCTGACCTCGGGTGCACAACCGCACAACTGGCCATCGCGTGGTGTCTGAAAAATCCGAATGTGAGCACGGTGATCACAGGCGCCAGCCGCCCCGAACAGGTGCGCGAGAATATGAAAGCGGTTGACATCGCTCCAAAACTGACACTGGATGTGATGGAAAGAATCGAGGAGATTGTAAAAAATCGGCCAGAAATTGAAGAATTGGAGTGAAAAGCTGCCTAAACCAGCTTGGCTAGGGTCGAATCGACACGCGGATTCCCCAGCCGCTGGTTTGCCAGTCATTGGCGCTGGTCTCCGGCAATGCCCAGCGGTAGATCCATTTGGCGTCCTCGCAGCGCATGTTGACGCAGCCGTGGCTCATCCGGTTGCCAAAATTATTATGCCAGTAAGTGCCGTGGAGGCTGTAACCGTCCTTATCAAAGAAGCAGACCCACGGCACCCCCGGGTACGCGCCCGAATCGAGGGTGTCCGTGAAGTGTTGGTCGCCCATATGCCGCGATACGGACTTAACCTGGATGTGGTGATCTCCCAGAGGCGTCTCAGTGGGCAACTCGCCCGGCTGCAGATCTCTCTGGAGCGGTATACCGGAGGATATTTTGGTGTGTAAAACAACCGAACCGTTTTCGAAAGCGGTGAGTTCTTGCGATTCTATCGCGACCTCGATCCATTTTTGGTTGCGTGGGATTTCTGGAGAGATGGGTTCCAATTCGCTGGGTTGAACGCGGCGTAAGTGCCCGGTTGGAGCGTAATACTTGCGCCCATAGCTATCCTGGATCTCATACCAGGGCTTGCCGTCCGGTCCAGGCGCGACGGCCAAAACCCAGTGGGTTGAATTGAAGTAAAGCCGGTAATTTTTCATCCAGCCGCCCTTTTCCAGGCGGTAGGAGCGGGTATAGGGTACGCAGACTTCGAAAAGGCAGCCTTTTTCAGGGATGTATTCGATCGATGGCTGGTAATTGAATTGAACCGGCTGGATGGAACCGCTGTGAACATATCCTCCCCAAACACGGTACCATTTCGGATTTCGATACCCTTCTACCTCGAGCTGATCATAAAGCTGCACCAGCTCGTCGCGCTTTAACGAATAAACTGGGTCAGAATCTCTTGCCGGCACGCGCCAGACCTGTACCCTGGAAGCAGTAATCCTTCCGAGCGCAGGGCAGCCGTTCCGCTGAAACCAGTTACCGGCCGGAAAAATGCCCAGTGCAGCCGCCCCTAATAAAGACCGGTGCAAGAATTCTCTCCGCGAAAACTGTGATTCCATCTTTACGACCTGTGTAACCAACCGGCAAGGTTTACGGACACTCTGTGCTGGACAAGCCGCCTTTCAAGTGGGCGGACCTGGCGCCTATGGAATCAAGACGAACTCTAACGTTATCCAGTTCCCCGCCGGGAAGCCCTTTGAGGCGATTGGTTGTATTGTAGCACTCACCGCATTCAAAAACATGATTTTCCAATAGGTGCGGCTTATTGAAAGAGTAATCACTGAATATAGAAAAGGCGGACTTGGAACCAAGCCCGCCTTGATCGCGCACGGAAAAACCGGCTAGACCATGACTTCTTCAGGAAGCCGCATGACCTCGTTCGCCTTGATTAATTCGTCAGGAACATTGAAATCCAGGTCCGTGCCGGTCATCTGGCGAACATAATCCTTCACAATTTTGTCCCAGTATTTCTTCGTGACGTAGTACACGCGTGCGCCGCCAAGCTCATGCTGGTATTCAGGCCACGGGTAGCTCGGCTGAGCCATCCCAATTCCCCACCGCATCCAGCCGTTGTAGCTTTCGTACGTCGCCCACCACTCTTTATTGCCGAGGATCTCGAAGCCGTAGTAGGCTTTGGCATAGTACATCACCGCCCCGATGCGCCCGCCACGGACCAGGGCCATCGTATGCAGACTGATGTTAATGTCCTCGTTGAGTAGCCGCCCGTTGGCAAACCCCACCCATAAACCGTCGATCAACCCGACCAGGGTGTAAGGATCTTTCAGGCGTTTGCGGTACCAGCCGAGAATTTCTGCGTAGACGCGGGCGCCGACGATATCATAGAAGTCGTGATCGGCTTCCATAACTTTTTTCATGTATTCCATCATCATCGGCGCTTCTTCCATCTTGGCTTCCCGGATCAACATTGTCCGGCCGTCTTTCAACTTCACCTGACATACGGGCCAGGGCTTTAAATCCATCGCCGGCGCCTGCAGAATAGGCTCGATCTCCTCGACATCGAAGGTGATTTGCTTTTGGGATACTTCTTCAGGGGTAGGCAGTCTCATAACGGTCTCCTTATATTGTGGGGATTAACTTAAATTGGATTTAGAAATCGCGTTGATGCTATCCACGTGGGCCGGATTGTACGCATCACCGAATTTCGTCTTGGGAAGTGCGGCTTTCTTTGCCATCAGTTCTTCGTATTCTTCGTCGTCCACCATGGCCACACAGCGCCCGATGCTGGCTTCTCCATCCACAAAGCGCCACGGGAAGAAGGCGACCGTGACGCGCCGGTTGAGGAGAAGGTCCAATTCGCCGCCGATGCACTCGGCATGGATCAGGCCGTAGGGGAACATCTCCAGATGCATCAGCTGGTATTTGCTGTCATCGTAGAATTCCGCCAGCTTCATGCCAAATTTCTTCTGGAACACCTTTTCCGCCTGGCGAGCCTGGCGGGGCATCCAATCGCGGATGATGGTATTCATCGGATGGTCAGCGCTGCCGCAGTCAACGCCGATCCAGCGCAGTTTCTTGGATTTAGCCCAATCCGCAAATTCGCGGTCCGGCCCCGGGTGCATGACCATATAACGAATTTCATTCGCGGTTGGCATGTCCCAGCCGAAGTGGTGGTATCCGGTATGGATAATCAGAATGTCGCCCTCACGAACCTCGACCCTTTCCTCGACCATCTTGCTGGTGTAAACATCGTAATCGCCGCAGCAATCGGACAGATCGACGATGGCTGCCTCGTGGCAGAGGAAATCCATATCGAGCGAGGCGATATCCTTACCCGGGGTGTGGAAATGGATTTCGCCGTCGAGATGAGTTCCCAGATGGTTCGAGTGGGTCATCACCTGCCCGTTGGCACCGTTAGGAGCCAGGCGCTTGAAATACTTGACCTGCAGCGGTTCGTATGTCGGCCACGGTGGAGTCGAAATTCCCAACGGTATCGTTAAATCAATTAACTTCATATCTCAACCTCCTCTTGATATAGTATTAAAGAATCCTCCCCTGTCAAAGTTCAGGGGAGAGACGAGCGGGGAAACCGATCCTGTTACAGAAAAACATCACTGCCTGCCAGAGCCGGCTGATTTTCATCCATCCTGGTACCGAATTTGCATGCTTGGGAAGATCCGCGCGCATTGAAGTTCAGTCACTCACCTACCGACAAGGGTTCAGCATGCCCGGCGTGGGTGTTGCCCCACTTGGCTATCGCATCGTAGGGCTGGCAGCCTTTGTCATTATCTTATAAAATAAATATCATGTCAACTGATAAACCTCACGAACGTTGTCTGACATCATCATCGGCCGCTGATTCGACCTTCTCGGCGGCGTGGATCGGCAGGCCGGTCCGAGGGATCCTCGCCAGGCAAAAATCATTCACAGTCCGTGGAGTGACCTCGCGGGGGGTCTTTCTGGAGACCGAGGGCGGCTGGATCGCTTTTCTCTCCAACGAGGTTTATCGAGGCCCCCTCACTTTAAACATCCAAAACTACAAAGACCTTCCGTGGGTTGAACCCGGACTGAAAGGCTGCATTCAAGACGGGATCATCGCGTTTGACAACCTTGACTTCCAGGTATCCTACCGCGGGGCAAAGGATTGGAGTACGGTTGGGCTTGTGAAAATCGTTAGCCACGATGATAAGGCTATGCGCAATTTCAGGGTCGAAACCTTTGTCAACAAGCTCCTTCAACTGCGCGACCAGCCCAATGAATACCTCGTAACCGCTCACCGCTTTTTTTTATCGAACGAATTCATTCCGTCTTCGGATCTCTCCCCGCGTCTGGAGCAGATCGCCCGCGCTTTTTTATCGGGTTCGCTTTCGCCAGCCCAGAGTGCGGTCCATTTCCTGGTCGGCCGCGGGATGGGTCTAACCCCTTCGGGGGATGATTTCCTGTCCGGAATCCTCTACGGGCTGGCGCTCTGCGGCCAGTTCCATTTTGACCACGGCATTGCCTTTCGAGATTTTATTTTGGCCGCTATTCGGCTGAGGTCAACTTCAATCAGCGCCAATCTGGCAGAATGCGCTGCCTCGGGCGAGGTGGATGAGCGCATTTTCACCGCAGTCGACTACCTGATCAACGGGAATTCATCTGAACAGGCCGCAGTCGAAGGCATCCTGAGTTGGGGATCTTCATCCGGGGCAGATACGATCGCCGGCTTTCTGATTGGATTGAAAGTCGTCGAGCAGCGCAAGATCGGCCGAGGGGCGGCTGACTCACCCTGACTCCTGGAAATATTTCGCGATCAGCTCCAGATCCCTTCCCGAAGGCAATCCAAACACCTCGAATAATCCCCGCGCGGTTCCAATTCCCCCGCTGTATTTTTCAAGGTATTCTCTGGTGTGGGCGTAGAATTCTTCATCGCTTAAAATTTCACGCAATTCGACCAGGAACTGGGCTCCGCGCAGATAGACCGCATTCCGGTAAGCGGTGAATCCGGGGTAATCGTAAACCGGCAGGTTAATATAACCCACGGGTTCGTAGTAATTCCACCACCAGTCGACCAGTTCGGGAAAATAATGCTCATAGTAGAGCAATTCGCTGAAGGTGCACCAGGCTTCATCCAGCCACGGCTCCATCGCCTGATCGTTGCCCACCTGCCCGAAGAACCATTGGTGAGCAGTTTCATGAACAGCGATGATGGTCAAGTACCCCCTCTGGGTGCCGTCGTACAGGTTATAAAAAGCCTTGCTCAAAAAGAACAGCCCGTCAAATTCCATCCCGTCTAAAAAATCCGCCTCCACAATGGATAAAGTTTCGTGCGGATAAACGCCATACAGATCCCCGTACAGCTCCAGCGCGGATGCGGTCGCGCCGAGCGCCGCCTCCCCGGCCGCCCGTTGAAACCCGGCGAAGTAACTCCGGACGGTCACCCCTCGGATTGTGGTTTCAGCCATCTTGTATCCGCTGTTGATCGATAGAGCAAACGTGCGCGCCGATTGGAGCTGATAAAGGTATTTGCTCGGTTCCCTCGACTGATTTTCCGCGCTGGCGGCGACGAGAATATCCGCCGGTGCATCCAAAAGCTCTAACTCGACATGATAGTCAGCTGCCGGGTAAACCAGGAATTCACCAAAGTAGGAAGGCTTGTGCGCCAGCCACTCGCCATTGTCTCCTTTCGGCGGCAGGAATAAATACCAGTCAACCAGGTTCATTTGACGCTCGGTATAGCCGTACGGCTGCGGTTTGACCATGTCAGATGGAGGCGGAATTGCTGGAAGAATCAGCTCATACTGGATGAACAACTGGATCATGCCGCCAGCCGGCAAATCTGGATCTAACCTGATAGTCAGGCGGTTACTGTCAAGGGAGGTATCCACGGCATACTCGCCGCCCGGCGCATTCAAGGATACCAATTGAAAACCGTTCGGGTATCGATTTGGCTCGGCGATCAGCAGAAGCTCGGTCGTCGCCTCCGCGGTATTGTTGGTGTAGTAAACCGTTTCCTCGACTGACGCCGTCCGCGCTGGAAAATCGATCCTGGCTTTCAGATCATAACACGGCCTCTCCACGCCGATGATCGGCGCCGCGGTCTCCGTGGGCGCAGCACTCGGCGAGGGTTCGATTTGTAAAGGCAGAACCTCATCGGTAGGGACTGAACTTGTTTCCATCGGCGTGGCAGCCGGCGGCGGAACAGCCGGCTGGACCGCCGGGAGCGTCTTTCCGCAGGCAGCAAGGATTAGGAAAGCGACTAGAAGCAAGGTCGGCTTTAGAATTGTCCGCATGATGGAACAGCTCCCTGCCAGTATCGATGCAGAGATTATATAGCACAAACGGCTGATTTACGCTGTCCCGCCAAGTTCATCGATCAGTTCTTTCGCCCGCTTGGTTTGCTTGCCGCGTTCCTCCGTGTTCAGCACCCGCTTGCGGATGCGAAAATGATTTGGAGTAACCTCCAGCAACTCATCCTCTGCCAGGTACTCCAGCGCTTCGTCCAGACTCATTTCCCTAGGAGGCGTCAGGCGGACCTCGATGTCCCGGTTGGATGAGCGCATGTTCGTCAGGTGTTTCTTCTTACAGACGTTAACCACCAGGTCGCTTGGACGATGGGTTTCACCGACCACCATGCCCTCATAGACGTCCACTCCCGGCCCGTAAAACAGGATACCGCGCTCTTCGGCATTTTTCAGTCCGTAATTTGTGGTCTGCCCGTTTTCCCAGGCGACAATCGAGCTCGAGCTGCGCGCCGGAATCGGCCCCACGGCGGGATGATAACCGTTAAATATGGTGTTCATCACGCCCATACCGTGGGTGGAGGTAAGGAATTGATAGCGAAAACCGAGCAAGCCGCGGGTCGGAATGATATAGATCAGGTGAACCGTGCCGTCCGGGTTGTTGGTCAGGTCAACCATCTGCCCGCGCCGCTGGCCGAGCATTTCCACAACGGTGCCCAGCGTATCCGCGCTCGTTTCGATGTGGAGCTCCTCAAACGGCTCGAGAAGCTGGCCGTTTTCGCCGGTTTTGAAGATCGCTTCTGGACGCGAAACCTGGAACTCATAGCCCTCGCGCCGCATGGTTTCGATCAGGATGGCCAAATGCAGCTCGCCGCGGCCTGACACTACAAAGGTGTCCGCATTCTCGGTCTCCGCTACCCGCAGGGCGACATTGTTGCGAAGCTCAGCAATCAGCCGCTCGCGGAGCTTGCGCGAAGTACTCCACTTGCCTTCCCGCCCCGCGAAGGGCGATGTGTTGACCCCAAAGGTCATCCTCACGGTGGGTTCCTCAACCCGAATCGGCGGCAGCGCGACCGGATTCTCCGGATCCGCCAGGGTCTCCCCGATTTCAACCCCCTCCAACCCGGCGATCACAACGATGTCGCCAGCCTGTGCTTCCTCCACTTCAACTTTCTGCAGACCCTGGTGGGTGAAGAGATAGCGGGCCCGCTCGCTCAGCACCTGCCCGCTGAGGGTGATCCGCGCCAGCGCTTGGCCGGCCCGCACCCTCCCGGCATGGATTCTTCCGACGGCCGTTACTCCGCGGTAATCGTCATAGCCGAGATTGGTCACCAGAATCTGCAAGGGCGCGTCGAGGTCCACCCTGGGCGGCGGGATGTGTTCTAAAATCGCCTGGAAGAGCGGCTGAAGGTCGCGGCTCAATTCTTCGCTTCGCCCTGCCTGCTGGGTGACAGCGTTGGTGTAGATGACTGGAAAATCGGCCTGCTGCTCGCTCGCGCCGAGCTCGATGAAGAGGTCGAAGGTCGCGTTCAGTGTGCGTACCGGATCAGCATCCCTGCGGTCCATCTTATTGATGACTACAATGACCCGATGCCCGACTTCGAGCGCCTTCTTCAGCACAAAGCGGGTTTGCGGCATAGGACCTTCCGCAGCATCGACCAGGAGAAGCACACCGTCCACCATATTCATCACCCGCTCGACCTCGCCCCCAAAATCGGCATGACCGGGGGTGTCGACGATGTTGATTCTGACCGGTTCGCCTGTTCGGAGGTCGGGAATCACGACCGCGGTATTCTTCGCCAGGATGGTGATGCCCCGTTCGCGCTCGAGGTCAAACGAGTCGAGCACTCGCTCCTGAACCTGTTGATTCTCTCGGAAAACACGCGCCTGGCGGAGCAAACCGTCTACTAGGGTGGTTTTTCCATGGTCAACATGGGCGATTATTGCAATATTGCGGATGTCCGCGCGTTCCTCAATCATCAGGTCTTCCTGTTTACAAGTCTGAAAAAGTACCACCCCGGCGAACCGCCGAGGTACCAGCCGGCCGTGTATATTATCAAATCCTGCTCGTTTTGAACAGCCCATCACGAAGGAATATACATTCCTTAGCGGTGAATGCTCTTGCGGAGAAGGAGCAAATAAAGGCCGAAAATAATCAATGCGACCGAACCGGTATTGGCAATGAACGCCGGCGCGCTGCCAGGATCACCGCCAATATATAACCCCCAGCCGACCATCGCCATGACTCCCCCGGGGATCAGCGGCCACCAGACGAATTTTGCCAAAACAATCCGGGCGAAAAATACGATCAAACCCCAGCCGAAGGAAAATGCCGCGATCATCAGCCCGGTTTTGGAAAGCGGGTTGGCTGCCGTTTGGGTTGCCCAGGCGATATAGACTCCAGGGCCAATGGTAACGAGCAAGCTGGCCGGGATGATCAGTCCGTACAACCGCCAAAAAATTCCCCAGATCAGCAAAATGAGTCCAAGACCGCTGGTCAGATATAAAACAAAGGCCAAGAATGACCGGTCGCTGAAAACCATGTAGCCGCCGAGCGCCGCGAACAAGCCGCCTGGCACCATCGGCCACCAGGCAGTTTTTCCCCTGCCTGGAAGCGATCCCGCAGTGATCAGTCCCCAGCCGGCTGCAACCGACAGCAACAGGATGCCAATCCTGGCAGGAAGATCGCCGTCAGCGTATGGGTTGAAAGCCAGAAATAATCCCACGCCTGTTCCGGTTAGCAGACCGCCCGGGATCAGCCAGCCGATGATCTGGCTGCGGGTTCCTTCGATAAGAAACAGAATCCCAGCCAGCCCAACCGCCGCCCAGGGCAGCCAGCCGGTTCCGAGATATTGCTCCAATAGGACCAGGGCTCCCACCAACAGCAGCGCTGCGCCAAGCAGCACGGGAATCCGTTTTTGATATTCATCCTTATCCTGAGTCTGGTTGATCATAGCCTTGATTTCTTACACTTGTAGCATCTTCTATCTTATCCAGCCTTCCGTCGTCCCGTATATGACTTGAGACCTATTTATCCTTCACAATCCGCTCACATTCACCGCTCAGATGATTCCCAGCTCCTTGGCGCGTATCACTGCCTGCATCCTGTCCCGCGCCTGAAGTTTTGAAAGGATGCTGGTCAGGTGATTCTTGACGGTTCCCTCGGCGATCACCAGCGTGCTGGCAATTTCCTTGTTGCTCGATCCTGTCGCAACCAGACGCAGAACCTCCAATTCCCGCATCGACAGCGGCGTCTCCAGACCTTCAACGCCGCGAGGAGCGCTGCGAGAGATTCGGGCGAATTCAGTCATCACCTTGGCTGTGATTGACGGCAGGAGGAAATACTCACCGCGGGCTGCGGAGCGGATCGCCTCATACAATTTACTGGAGGGAACATCCTTGAGCAGATACCCCACCGCTCCGGCACGCAGCCCTTCAAAGACGAACTCATCGTCGTCAAAGGTGGTCAGGACAATGACGCGGCATTCTGGCAGGGTTTCTTTCAGGCGCCGGGTAGCAGTTACGCCGTCCATGACCGGCATGCGCAGGTCCATCAACACCACCGCGGGGCGCATAGTAGCGCACAAACGAAGAGCTTCTTCCCCGTTCGAGGCTTCCCCGACGACTTCAAAATCCGGTTGAATCGTCAATAAGGTTCGCAGTCCCTCTCGAAAAAGCGCCTGATCGTCGACAAGCAGAATTTTAATCGTTTGATTCATCCTGGCAATTTAACCTCAAATCCAAAGCCTTGTTCACAATCGCGAATGATCGTCATGGACCCATTCAGGTGGGCAACTCGTTCCCGAATACCGATTAAACCATATCCTTCGGATAAATCATTCTGCCCGACCCCGTTATCTTTAATCGTTAGGCAAATGTTGTCCGGGTTTTCATAACTCAATACGATCGAGTACTCGCTGGCTTGAGAGTGTTTACAAATATTACTGACGCCTTCCTGAACCGCGCGATACAGGGTCCATTGGGTTTCCGGGCTGATCTTGCGCGGCTCGCCGAGGACCGTAAAATTGGATCGGATGCTGAACGAGGTTCCATCTTCGATGATTTTTTGAATCATCTCGGTCAGATTGGCGCTCGCCTCCACCGAGCGCTCGCGCAGGGCGGAGACTGATTCCCGCACATCCTCCAGCGCCTTCTGTGTCAGCGCCTGGGCTTTGGCGAGCATTTCCTGCGCTTTTTTCGGATTGCGCTGCCCTAACGCTGCCGCCGCCTGAATCTGCATGTGGATCGTGGTCAGGTAATGCCCCAGTCCGTCGTGGATTTCCCGCGCCAGGCGGTTGCGCTCCCGAATCGTTGCCAGATCCTCCACCTCGTCCGCGTATTCCCGCAGGCGCTGGTTTGCGATGGTCAGCTCATTGACCAACCGCTCGACTTCCCGCCGGGAGGCTTCCTCGTTGATTGCCATTTGAGTAAAAACAACGATAAAAACCAGCCCAGCCACAAAAGTCGGCAAACCCTCCCAAACGGTCTGGAGCGAACCGCTGAAGATATAAACGGCGCTGACATAAGCTAGTGTGATCGCCAGAAGGACGGCGTAACTCATTCTCCAGGGAAGCAGCACAACCGCATGCCCGGCTAGCGGCAGCAGCACCATCGCGTTGAAGCCCACCCCTCTGCCAAGATAGACGATCATCCCCGCCAGAGGGATTTGGACAGCGAAGTAGAGCAGCTGGAGCAGCAGGGATTGCGATCGGGCGCAGTAGCCGTAGCCGTAAATCCCAATCGTCAGATAGGCAATCCCCAGCCCAATCATCGCGATGATTTCGATGGTGGAGGCGGACTCGATTGCGCTAAAGGTCGCAAAGTAGGACGCAAGCACGACCAGGGAGAATGCCAGGTCTGCATCCCCTCCGGTCCGTATGCCGTATGACTTGGTCTGCCCCATGTTATGTATTATAGCACCCGGATTCGCCCCACCCCATCGGTCCCGATTCACATTCCGGGCACGCCGGTCACCTATCCGCGTTATGACCGTTCTCGCCATTTCCGTGATCCGGCTTATGACCAAAGGCAGATCAGGTTTACTGAACAGCGGAATAAACTGAAGTCGCTCCTCCATCCGCATTCAAACGGCAGACGAGTGATGATATGAACATTCTTCTGGTCCAACCCTTATTCCCGGATACATTCTGGAGTTTTAAACACGCGATTAAATTCGTCGGAAAGAAAGTGACGAATCCTCCGCTTGGTCTGTTGACCGTGGCGGCCATGCTGCCCTCATCCTGGCACAAAAAATTGATCGACCTCAACATCCACAAGCTGGAGCCGAAATGGATGGACTGGGCTGATGCCGTCATGATTTCGGCAATGAACGTGCAGCGAGCGTCAGTGGAAGAGATCGTCCAGGCATGCAAGGCGCGCGGCAAGAGAATCATCGCGGGCGGCCCGCTTTTCACCGGCGAATACCTGCATTTTCCCGAGATTGACCATTTCATCCTCAACGAAGCTGAGCTGACCCTGCCGCCCTTCCTGCGCGACCTTGCGGAAGGCTGCCCGCAGCGAATCTACCGGACCGAGGAGTTTGCCGATATTCGCCAGACGCCCGTTCCGCTCTGGGAGCTGATCGACCTGAGCGCTTATGATTCGATGAATGTCCAGTTCTCGCGGGGCTGCCCGTATCATTGCGATTTTTGCAACGTGACCGCGCTGCTCGGGCACCGCCCGCGGACTAAAACTGCCGCCCAGCTGATCGCCGAATTAGATTCGCTCTACAATCTGGGCTGGCGGCGCAACATCTTCATCGTCGACGATAACTTTATCGGCAATAAAAAAGTGCTAAAAAATGAAATTTTGCCAGCTTTGATTGAATGGCGCAAAGGGAAAAAAGGGTGCTCCTTTATAACTGAAGCATCCGTCAATCTTGCCGATGATCCTATGCTGATCGAAATGATGGTTAAAGCCGGGTTCATCTCGGTTTTTGTCGGAATCGAGACGCCAGATGAGGTGGGGCTTGAAGTCTGCAATAAAAACCAGAATCAAAACCGCGATCTGGTTGAAACAGTCCATATTCTCCAGCGGGCCGGATTGCAGGTCATGGCAGGGTTTATCGTCGGATTCGACACGGACACCCCCTCAATCTTCGACCGCCAGATCGAATTCATTCAGAAATCGGGGATTGTAACCGCCATGGTCTGACTGCTCCAGGCCCCGTACGGAACGCGGCTCTATCAGCGCCTGGTAGCCGAGGGCCGCCTTCGAGACGAGATGACCGGCGACAACACCGACGGCACCACAAACATCGTCCCGCTGATGAATCCAGGCGTGCTCAAACGCGGATACCTGCGCATCCTGACCAGGATTTACTCCCCTCCAATGCTTTACCAGCGTATCCGCATCTTATTGTCAACATACAATCCGGTTAACAGGCCGGTGCATCTGGAATGGAATGAAATCTTCGCCTTCTTCCGCTCGATCCTGCTGCTGGGGATCCTGGGTCGCGAGCGTAAATATTACTGGAGGCTGGTCTTCTGGTCGCTTCTGCGCAAACCGAGCGTTTTCCCGCTGGCGGTCACACTGTCCATCTACGGTTATCACTTTCGCCGCATCACCGAGAAGCTTGTTGGGGACGAAACGCTGGAAAAAGCCGGCTATGAAAAAGTCTTGACGAGCCGATCTAAGTTGAAATCTCAAACCCACAGTATTGCCGACTGAGCAGCGCGGCGATCACTGACCCTGGGTGGCGACGATTTCGGCGGCTTTTATGTTGAGCGCTTCCATGATCGTTTCGACATCTCCGCCCTCCAGCACTGCGCTGACCGCTGATTCGATTTCGACCCGCACATAATCGTAGCCGGGCAAGGCTGGCTCGAATTTGGTGTTCCGCATCAGGTTGTAGGCCGTTTGATAAGCCGGATAATCCGCGAACCAGCCGGCCAGATCGTCATCCAGGTCGTTTCGCACCGGCAGCGTACCGCTTGTCCGCGCCCAGCGCGCCTGGGATTCAGCGGAAATCAGGTGTTTGAGAAACAAAAACGCCGCAAGCTCGCGCTCGGGTGAGCTCTTCACAATCGACAGCGACGGCCCGTAGCTGTTGCTGACCGGTTCAGGGGTCAGCCGCGGATAAGCGGATGCCCCCCAGCGGAAATTCAATTGGCCGGCCTCCTCCAGCTCGCTAAAGTATGTAATCAGATTGCTTGAGGCCAGGAGTATTGCGGTTTTTCCCTGAATGAATTGCTGCTGGTCGTAATCCCAGCTTGGGCTCTGTCGGGCGCAGCCTCTGGCGATCAGGTTTCGTTGATAACTCAACGCGGCTTTCACCTTGTCGTCATTTAAGATAAAACTTTGCGCGTCTCGGTCATAAATGTCTCCCCCCAATGCAAAGGTCCAGGCGGCCAGCCGGGATGCATCGCTGAAAAAGAGAACGCCGGTGGATTGATCCGCCGACTCGGATAGAAACGGCCGCCCGGCAGCGGCGCAGGTGATTTGGCTGAAGGCATCCGGAGTGGCAGGCGGTTCGCTGAAACCCAGGCTGCTGAGCCAATCCGCGTTGTAATATAGGATATCCACCGATCGATAGAATGGGATGCCCAGGCGCTGACCCTCTGCGGACGGGTACAAATCTTGGCTCCAGGGTCCTGGGAACAAGGCTAAAACATCGTCCTGGGAAAAACCCCAGGTTGGGCTCTGAACCAGCTCATTCAGGTCAATCAGCCAACCGTTGAGGTTGTAAATAGCCGCCTGGTTTTGAAAAGCGATGAGGATGTCCGGCGCCTCGATTGTACCGCCGACTTCCAGCATCTTATTGAAAATGTCCACATAGCTCCCCTGATTGGCCGCAGCGACCTGAATCCCAAAAGGATTGCTGGCATTAAAGTCGTTAACAACCGCCGCCAGAGCCTGTTCTCGATCGTCGCCGTAAATATGCCAGAAAACAATTGGCTGCCCGCGAGGATCAATCTCACCCAGAGGATCGTAAACCGTGGGTGTCGGTAAGGGGGCTGCGGTTTTGGTTGCTGCGGGAGTGGATGAAGGGGCGGCGGTCGGGCTGGAAATTTCGGCAGGCGGCGTATCTCTCACTCCCAGCTCGGCTGGTATCGGGTTGTGAGTCATCGCACAGCCCGCAAGCCAGACTGCGGCCAGGAATAGAAATATCAGGCAGGATGATTTTCGAGGGATCATGAATTATCCAGTACTGGATGATTGTAATCGATGACCGCTAATCTGGGAGGAAATATCAAAGGGGCGGTATGGAAAACCCCGGTAAAATCAATTGTATAATTTTTCTCAACCTCACGATTCCTTTCAAACCCATATCAGGAGAATCCATGACCGCTTTAATCGCTGCCATCGACCAGGGCACCACTTCAACGCGCTGCATTTTGTTCGATGCGAACGGACATATCCGTGCCCAGGATCAAAAAGAGCACCGGCAAATCTTCCCTCAGGCTGGCGAAGTCGAGCACGACCCTCTGGAGATATGGGCAAATACTCTCGATGTGGTCCACAACGCCATGGAGAAAGCCAGCGCTGTTCCCAGCGACATTCTCGCGATCGGCATCACGAATCAGCGCGAGACAACCGTCGTTTGGGACAGCACAACGGGCAAGCCGTTTTACAACGCAATCGTCTGGCAGGATACCCGAACCGCAG
>FWPV01008395.1_pt1 | contig 18092 bp, 19 predicted proteins | sample 2228371 | NCBI WGS metagenome assembly FWPV01 (sample SAMEA103939776, study PRJEB20133) | metagenome
CATCTCAAAGAGTTTCTCAGCTTCCGGCACGGATTTCGGGCGATAGTATTCTTTGATCATCCGGTTAGCCTCCCTGATTTTCACAAAAAATCCGGCTGCTTTTAGTGTTTTCATTCTTGGGCAAAAGTATCAATTAAAAGCTTAACATCACCGCCAACCGGGTAAAGAATCGGGCAGGTGCAGCCATATTTTCGGTATTCATCCACTTTGGCACGGGCTTCTTCCGGTGTTCCGGATGCAGTGATTCGATGAATCAGGTCTTCCGGTACCAGATGTTTGGCTTTTTGAATTTGCTCATGCGTGGCTGGCCAACCGAGAATGGATTGAATTTCCGCGACTACATCAGGCGAGACACCGGAAGCCTTTGCGATGTGCGGTTGTTGAGCCAGATATTGGGTCAACAATTCGCGGGTCGTATCAATTGCCCGTTCGCGGTCGTGGTCAACCGAACAGACTACCAACTGCGGGCGGTCAAGATCATCCAGTGTACGGCCGGACTTTTTCGCGCCTTTTTCCAACAACTCCAACGCTTTGATGTTGTACTCCGGCGGAACACAGTAGTTCAAAACTGCTCCATCTGCTATTTCTCCGGTTAATTCCATCATCTGGTCGCCGGTCGCGCCAATCATAATCGGCACATTTCTCGGTTCACGCCGTCCATGTACCACATCCAATTCAATGCCCTCTACATGCACAAACTCTCCATGAAAGGTAACACGCTCCATATTCAGCAAGCGTCGTAATACAATTACGGTTTCTCTCATTGCGGTTAATGGTTTTCTTCGCTCAATCCCTACATTTTTTGCCAGAGGATCCCACCATGCCCCGATTCCGCAGATGATTCGATTTGGCGCAAGATCATCCAGCGTTAGAAACGTAGCAGCCAGCAGACCAATGTTCCGTGTCCAGTTATTGATGACGCCCGATCCCACTTTAATCCGCTCGGTGACTGCCGCGTAAGCCGCCATAGGGACAATCGCATCCCTGACCAGACGGCTTTCTGCCTGCCAGACCGCTTCAAAGCCTCGTTTTTCAGCATATTTAACATACTCAAGGCCATCACGCAGATCATGGGCATCTTGCAAATATAGCGCTACTCTTTCGGACATGGTTTCCTCCTTATCAAAATATGGTTTCAAGGTTCGATTTGCATCGCTTCAATTTGTTTCAACAAATCCAAATCCTCGGGTAAATCCAAATCCAGGCTTAACGTAGATAAATGACAAATTTCCACTCGCACCCCTTTTGCACGTGCCTGTTCAACATGTTGATGGAACGAGCCCGGCCCGTAGCGGTATTCGATTACACCGGCTGGATTCATGTAAAGAGCATTCGTGCCATCATTTCGCCGGTCAGGCGAGATAACCACCACAGGCGGGTTCTTTGCCTGTTGAAGTATTCGCTTAACGTCATTTACAGAAAGCAACGGTAAATCAGCCGGTAAAATAAGAATTTCCTGTGCTGCGTACATTTGAGCGACAACAGTGGCACGTTGTAAAGCCGTGTTCAATTCCGGTTGACCATCTTCCTGAACGGTTCTGGCGTTATACTCCCTTGCCAGTGATAAGGCTGCCGGGTCACGACTGACAACCAGGATATGTTCAATTTCTTCAACCTCTCTTAGGGTACGAAGAGTGCTGCTCAGCATGGTGAAATTCAACAATGCCCGTTCATCTTCCGATAACACACTTGCGAGGCGTGATTTACCACGGCGCAGGGGTTTTACGGGGACAATCGCCCACAAGCCCATTCGTTAAAACTCCCTTCTTTCTCTATTTTGATAGATTTCTTTGCTGAATGTGAGGATTTTTTTCGCCAGAGTCAGGCGTTCCTGCTCGTTGTGCATCATGGTTTGCGTGATTAATACCATTATACCTGACGACCTCACGGATGACTCCAGACCTCTATCCAGTTCATCCATTACAAAACCCCATAAAAACGGCTGATAGTGACGAGCGACTGCTAATGCAGAAGGTTCGATCCCTAATTCTCGATACATTTTTGCAGCCGGCCCTTTGACCGTCCGACCCTGGATAATTGGAGAAACTGCAATTGCCTTTTTAGAATGGATGGTAGAAGAAACGCCCTTAAGCGACAAAATTGGTTGAACACTCACCCAAGGATTGGATGGGGCAATTACAATCAAATCGCTCGCTTCAAGAGCTTCAATAACGCCCGGCGCAGGTGATGCCCTCTCACATCCCTCAAAGGCAAAATCCTTTACCGTTGGCTGACATCCGTAACGGACAAAATAATCCTGAAATCCAATCCATCCATATTCTTGCGTATGCACCATTGTGCGAACGGGATCATCACTCATCGGCAGTACCTGCGCTTCAATACCCCATCGCTCACAAAAAGTTTTTACCACCCTACTCAAAGGCTGACCTTCCTTCAAAAGACGGGTTCGTTCAAGATGGGTAGCCAGATCCTTATCACCTAATTTGAACCAGGTCGGTCCGCCCAATTCGGCGACACATTGAAGCACTTCGAAAGTATCCTCTTTTCTCCCCCATCCGGTTTGAGGATTTGCCAGACCTGCCAGCGTATAACAAACTGTATCCAGGTCGGGGCAAATTCTCAATCCGAAGTGATCGAAATCATCGCCAGTATTGACAATAACTGTCAGGCGAATTTCCGGTTGACACAACGCAAAACCATGCGCCAATTTCGCACCACCGACACCGCCTGCCAGTACTGTGACATTCATCGAAAAACTACTCCATCAACGGAATAAATCCAATTCGATAGGACGAAGTAACTCTTCAAAACGACCTTCGCGCAACGGATATGGAAATCCCCTCGCATGAACAATCGGTGTTCGTTCGTCTGCCTGTCCCATCACCAGGGAAGCAGCCGCCGCCAGTTCATCTGCTGCTGCCACCTGAGTGATTCGCAATTGATAACCAAACATATCGGCTTCACCGCGTAAGTCAACCAGACCCGGCATACCAGCCAGACCAATGGACACACCAACGGTGCCTAATCGCCAAGCCCGCCCATGGGAGTCGATGATCAACACCCCAATTTTGGCTCCGCTTTGCTTTTCAATCTCAGAGCGGATTTGCTGGGCAGAACGATCCGGATCCTCGGGCAGCAGCAATACCCACTGATCAGGATCGCCATACGGCCCGCTCACATTGGAATGGTCAATTCCAGCATTGGCACAAATAAACCCCTTACGATGCTCCACAATGATCGTTCCAATGCGCTTTCTTAGCACTTGACGCGACTCGCGCAGCACCAGTTCAATAAAACGAGGGTCTTTCTCAACTTCCGCAGCAATTTTTATAGCCTGATCAGAAGGATGGACTTCCGGTAAATAAACCAGGCGGTTTTCGGCTTTGGAAACAATTTTCTGTGCAAAGACCAGAATGTCTCCATCCAGCAATTCAATACCCTGTTGAGACAAAGCCTCCACAGTAATCTTTGCCAGATTATCCCCCGGTTGGATTAAGGGTATATCAGCTAAGGGTGTCAATTCCAATTTTTTCATCTTTTACCATCAAGACTTTCGCGGGATACCTGTGATCCGAATTCCCGAAGAAGGCACTCCATACTGTTTGTTCAACCCGATCAGGATTGAGGTCAATCCCTCAACCACCACCGCATTTTCAACCGGTCCGGCATTCCATCCAACCAGGCCCGCATCCCCAACCAATTGCAGCACCACTTCTCTTGCTTCTTTATTCCCGCCGCACACCAGCACATCACATTCCACTTCTTCATCATTCAGCAGATGTTCATAAGAAATATTTTGAAAAGCAGCAACCACCTGCACCCCTTCGCCCATAATTTTTTGGGCCTGCTGGGTAGCGCTGCCTTCGGGTGGCATCTGGACGCGAGTAACCTTGGGCGGCACCAGTGGCACGGTTACATCAATGACAATTTTGCCCTGAGCAAAAGGCTTCATCCGTTCGCACATTTCAGCATGAGCAGCATAAGGAACTGTCAGGGCCAGAATATCAGCCTCTTGGGCAGCCACTTCATTTGCCTCACCACGGACATAACTATCCTTACCAAGCAAGGCCGCAACTTCCTGTGCGGCTGCTTTTGCCTTCTCTTCCTGCCTTGAACCAATAATAATTTGATGCCCCGCTCTAGCCCAACGGTAAGCCAGTCCTTTACCTTCTTTTCCGGTTCCCCCAATAATGCCAATAGTATAAATTTTTTCCGGCGACATTCCACTTCTCCTTCTTCTCACTCGTGTTGAAATAGTTGTTGAAATCGCTGCCAGGTAAGACTGGACAGGCTGCGCGCTTCGTAAGTTATCTTCTCCTCGTCTAAAGTGAGCAATTCTCGATTTCGCATCAAGAACTTTCCTGCTACCATCGTTGAGGTAATCATACTCTCATGGAAGCCGAAAACAATATGCCATGGTAAATTACCTTCATTCATTTCGGTAAATGGGTGATAGTCAACAAAGATCAAATCCGCCTGCGCCCCTTCACAAATTACTCCAAGCGGGCCGAGATTGAATTGTTGTTCGGCTAGTGCGCGATTGTTATAGACTGCCATTTCTACAACCGTTGTTGCCGGCATTCGGCGTGGATCACGATTCCATAACTTATGTGCCAGATAGGCTGTTTTCCATTCCTCCCACATGGCGTTAGAAAAACCATCATTCCCCAAACACACTTTGACGCCGGCACGCAGCATGGCTTCAGGTTGAGACATTCCTACCGCATTGTTCATGTTGGAACGAGGTTGGTGCGTAACCCATGTGCCGGTTTGTGCTAACAATTCGACCTCTTTTATGTCTACGTGAACAGCGTGAACAGCAATACTTCTCTCGCCCAAAATGCCGTGCCGATAAAGCCTGTCTACGACTCGTTCACCACACTTGTACAGGCTGTCATACTCATCTGCCGGGTCTTCCGCCACATGAATGTGAAAGCCAACATCATCGGGAGCGGCATTGCGGCATTTTTCGAGGGTATGCTCAGAAAGGGTTAGACTGGCATGCAAGCCAAACATCGCTGCTAATTTACCCGGCATTGGATTGTTGTTTTTTATTAATTCTATAAATCGAATGTTTTCTCGGATCCCTTCGTCAGCGCCCGTCTCCCCCTCACGATCAGTTACTTCGTAGCATAAGGATGCCCGCACCCCTGCTTGAATAACAGCCTGCGCGATCTCATCCAATGACCCAGCGATTGCATTAGGTGAAGCATGGTGATCAATCAGCGTTGTCGTGCCATGCTTGACCGCATCAATCAGGCACACCAGTGCTGAATAACGCACATCTTCCAGACTGAGCGATTTGTCCAGTGACCACCATAATTTTTCCAAAATTTCAGGAAAATCCTTTGCTGGCATTCCCGGAATACCCATTCCCCGCGCAAAAGCCCCATAAAAATGTGTGTGAGCGCAGATATTTCCCGGCATCACATACTGCCCGCCAGCATCTACCACCTCTTCATCAGGAAACGCTTGCTTCAGATCTTCAAATTTACCAATTTTGGCAATTACCTCGTTTTTAATTAATAAGGCTTTATCCTCAAGAATTTGATTGGGACGTTGCCAGGTAATGATCTTGCCATTTTTTATGATCATATTACCCTCGCTCTCTATTTTTAGAGGATGAAATTAAAAAACCGAAAGGAATCCCTTTCGGTTTCTCAGCAGTTATACCGGAACAGAGACCGGGCATTGTTGGATTTTCGGGATGAAGTGAATGGCGCTTTTTTCATAGGATCGGTGGATGAGGAGGCGGCACTTTTCGACGGGCAGATGAGGATTACCCGACGCCAGTCAAGATTTTCTTGAACTGACCACCGAACCTTTACTGTATTTATTTTAGCAGAATTTCGATTGGAAGCAACAATTCTTTCTGAATAATGACTTTTGTCATATAATCAAACAATCTTCATTCAGGAGAATTGCATATGAATAACCGTCAAAAGGCCATTGAATACGCAAAGGCCATGCAAGACAGTTTCTTAAACCAATTGAAAGAGTTCGTTCAAATACCTTCAATTTCTACCGATCCTGAAAAAAAAGACCAGATGCAGGCTGCCGCTGAGTGGATTACAGGCAAGTTTAAGAAATTAGGACTTAGTAATGTTTCTATTTTCCCAACAGACGGCCATCCAGTAGTTTATGGTGAATGCCAATGCTCCGACCACCCCGATGCGCCGACAGTGTTGATCTATGGTCATTACGATGTCCAGCCTTCCGAACCTGACGACCTCTGGCAGAGCCCCCCTTTTGAAGCTACCCAACGTGGGGAAAATCTCTACGGGCGTGGTGCTTCCGATATGAAAGGGCAGGTGGCTGCCAGCATTTTTGCAGTGGAGTCCATTCTCCAGACCGGTAAAATGCCGGTCAACGTAAAGTTCATGATCGAAGGTGAAGAGGAGATCGGTTCTCCGAACTTAAATTCCTTCATGGAAAGCCATAAAGAATTGCTCAAATGCAACGTGGCTCTCAATCCCGACTCCGGCATGATCGCCGCCGATTTGCCCACTATCACGTATGCGTTACGCGGGCTGGCTTACTTTGAACTGCGGGTGTATGGCCCGGAGCATGATCTTCATTCTGGATTATTCGGCGGTGTAGTTCACAACCCGGCACAGGTACTATGTGAATTAATTGCCGGCATGCATGATCAGGATGGACGAATTACCCTGCCGGGTTTTTACGACCGTGTTCGTCCTCTCACCGAAGAAGAAAGAGCCGAACTGGCTAAACTACCGATGGATGAAGAATACTACAAACGCCAGACCGGCGTACCTGCCCTATACGGTGAAAAAGGATATACACCCGCTGAACGGGTTGGCGCTCGACCCTCCCTAGATGTTAATGGTATATATTCCGGATTTATCGGTCAGGGTCAAAAAACTGTTATTCCCTCGTGGGCTATGGCGAAAATTTCCACCCGTCTCGTCCCGGATCAAGACCCCGCCGCGGTTTTCGATCAACTGAAACAATACCTGATGGAAAAAGCACCCAAAACCGTTCGATGGGAATTAATTCAAATGTCTTACGGAGGCGCATCCATATCAGATATCCACCATCCGGCAACTCAGGCACTCGCCAAAGCCTTCGAATCTGTTTGGGGCAAACCGCCTGTATATAAACGCGAAGGCGGCAGCATTCCTGTGGTCGGAAATATGCAGCACATTCTTGGTGTCGAGTCAGTGCTTACCGGTTTTGGTTTATCTGACGACAATATCCACGCCCCAAACGAAAAATTGCACCTGCCGACATGGTATAAAGGAATTGAGACACTGATTCATTTCTTTTACAATTATGGCGAGTAGAATTAAAGCTGGTATCGGATAAGATATGAGTACGGATAAATTAAAATTACCCTCCTATGGCGGGCAGGCTCTCATTGAAGGCGTGCTGATGCGAGGGAAATACGCGCTGGCTGCCGCCATGCGTGCGCCGAATGGGCAAATCGTCATCGAAACCGAAGAATTAAAGGGAATCTATCAGTCCAGCCTAAGCAAGATACCCTTCCTTCGTGGCCTGGTGCTGCTCTGGGACGCGTTGGGTTTGGGAACGCGTTACTTAACCCGCTCAGCCAATCTGCAAGGCGGTGAAGAAGAAAAAATTGAGGGTGCTTCTTTGTATCTCACCCTGGCTGCTTCACTGGCTATCGCGGTTGGCCTGTTTTTTCTAACGCCTGCAGCCATCGGTAAGGCGATCCAGAATCTTACGGGTATCTCCACCTTCGCAATGAACTTAATCGAAGGTATTTTACGCCTGGGTGGGGTCATCCTCTATATCTGGGCTATCGGACGAATCCCCGATATCCAGCGAGTATTCGCCTATCACGGTGCTGAGCATAAAACCATCAATGCCTTTGAAGCGGGTGCCGAGTTAATACCAGAAACCGTCAAGCAGTACCCATTGGAACACCCCCGTTGCGGGACATCATTCCTCTTAACATTGATTATCCTTTCGGTGTTCGTTTTTTCACTGGTTGGAAATTTGCCGCTCGGGTTATTGTTGCTCTCCAGAGTACTGCTGATACCGGTACTGGCTATGCTGGCATACGAATATATCCGCTTTACTGCCAATCACATGGATCACCCACTGATTCGCTGGATGATCCGTCCAAATCTGGCGCTCCAATCCCTGACCACCCGCGAACCAGACCTTGACATCATCGAAGTCAGTATTGCTTCATTCAAAGCCATGCTCGAACATGAAAACAAATTGAGGGAGAGAGTTATTCTCCCAGCACCTGAATCTTTAGCCGTCTCTGGCGTGGGCGAATATCAAAATCAACCAGAATAATTTGCTGCCAGGTACCTAACATCAATTGATGATTTTCAATGGGAATGGTCACAGATGCCCCGAGCAGTGCCGCCCGGACGTGACTGTGACCATTTCCATCTCCCCAGCGGGCATTATGTGCATAATCATCCGTAGTTGGTGCAATTTTTTCAAAAACTCTTTTTAAATCCTGTAAGCAGCCTGATTCGTACTCAATTGTTGTCAATCCACTGGTGCTCGAAGGGGTGAAAAGCAAACAAATCCCCATTTCAATATCGGTTGAGCGAATTATTTCCGCAACCTTGCCTGTAATATCCACAATATCCGTGTTGCCTCGTGTAGCAATTTCGATTTCACTGGCATAAATTTTCATCCCGCACCTTCCTGAACGAAATAGTAGAAAACTAATCAAAAACTACTTGACCGCTTACCGAACCTCATTATACTGATATTGAAGATCTTGGGTAGCGGCCTCGTTACATGGGAAAACAAATCTATTTGTTAATACTTGGGATCTTAATCGGCTTACTGGCAGCAGGATTAATCCTCCTTGTTTCTGCTCCTGCCCGCAGTGCACCCATTCTGATTTTACCCACCCCCACTCTTCAATACATTGCCATTCACATCACCGGACAGGTGGCACAGCCGGGTGTTTATCATCTTCCTCCCAACAGCAGGGTGGAAGATGCGATAAACGCAGCAGGTGGATTTTCCAATCAGGCAAATTTAGATCAAATCAATCTGGCTGCTCGTTTGAGCGACGGTCAAAAATTATATATCCCCTCAAACGGAGAGTATTCAACTATCAAACCTTCAGAACCGGCTCCGCCCTCAATAGCGCCAACCGAAAAGTTACCTGAAATAATTGACCTCAATTCAGCCACGCAACAGGAATTGGAGAGCCTCCCCGGTATTGGCCCCTCCAAAGCCAGTGAAATCATTGCATATCGGCAAAAAATTGGCAGATTTGTTACAATTGAGGAAATTCAAAATGTACCGGGAATTGGAGCAGTGTTGTTTGAAAAAATTCGTCCTTACATCACCGTATCCAATTTGCCATGATCGGAATTGAGGAAAAGATGGAGCTAAAAAAACAAATCGAAAACGCTTTGAAGGATGCTATGAAATCTGGCGATGAAACCCGTAAACGGACTTTGCGGTTGATCATTGCCAGCATTAAGAATGCAGAAATTGATAAAGGCTCAGCGCTGGATGATTCCGGCGTTTTGGGTATTATTCACAAAGAAGTCAAGATCCGCAAAGAGGCATTGGAAGGTGCCGAACAGGCTCATCGTGAAGATCTTAAAGAAATGACCCTTGCTGAAGTAAAGATTTTGGAAGAATTTTTACCCAAACACTTGGATGAAACGGAACTAAAAAAACTCATTATCGAAGCCATTGAGGAAACCCAAGCCAAAAGCCCTGCTGATACAGGTAAAGTGATGAAAGTGGTTATGCAGAGAGTGCAAGGCCGAGCAAGCGGCGATCAAGTCAGCAGGTTTGTACGGGAGTTGTTATCTCAATAACAAACGATGAATAATAATCGCAGTTGGTTAGTAGCCAGAAGAATTAATCGAAATCTCTTTCGATTGTTTTTGCTGCTATTAACCAGCATAATATCTTATGGAGCAATGGTATTACCAATTGCTATTCGACAACCGATTGCTCCTTTGCAAATAGGCGATGTAGCCTCACAGGATATTCAAGCCCCATACGATCTCTCTTACATTAGTGAAGTATTGACGGAACAAGCCCGTCAAGAAGCTCGTAATAGAGTTTCACCAGTCTATCTTCCCACCGACCCGGCCATTGCTCGCCGGCAAATTGAAAAACTAAGGGTTACCCTTAATTTCATCACCAACATCCGTTTTGATACTTTTGCAACTCCCGAACAAAAATTGGAAGACTTATCGGCGCTCCAGGATATTCAAATTTCACGGGAAACAGCCGAAGCCATATTAGAATTGAGCGATTCTCGCTGGCAAACCATTCAGCAAGAATCGCTTTCGGTACTGGAACAGGTAATGCGGCGCACCATCCGCGAAGACCAGTTAGAAGATGCCCGCCGCAGTATCCCCACATTGATTAGTTTTTCCCTTCCAGAAGATCAGGCAAAAATTGTTGCTGAATTAGTTACCCCCTTTGTTGTTCCCAACAGTTTATTCAGTGCAGAATTAACCGAACGAGCGCGCGAAGAAGAAGCCCGCAAGGTTGAGCCGATTGTCAAAACCTTTCTTGCCGGTGAAACGATCGTCCGCCGCGGACAAATCATCACTCCGCTGGCATGGGAAGCATTAGCCGCCTACAGCCTCATTCAACCCCGCAGCCAGCAAGAAAACTTTTTAGCAGCCTTTGCATTAATTGGATTGATAACCGTCTTCACCGGTCTTTACTTCAATCGGCGGAAAATGCCGCTGGTGGAGAATCTCAAAGGATTATTGCTGCTCTCGATAACATTTGTAGTCTTTCTGTACGGAGCGAAAATAGTTATTCCCAACCGCACGGTTATTCCATACATTTATCCAATACCAGCCTTTGCTCTTTCTCTTGCCAGCCTTTTCAGCCTGGAAGCCGGTCTGATCTTCCCGATGATCTTATCGATTCTGGCTGCTTACGGGCTTCCAAACAGCCTTGACTTGACCTTGTATTACATCTTGACCAGCATGATTGGTGTGCTGGTGATGGGCAAAGGACGTCGGATTGCCAATTACTTTTGGGCCGGGATAGCCATAGGGCTAAGCGGAACGGCTATTATTCTTGCATATCGCTTGCCGGATACAATAACAGATTTACTGGGTATAGCAACCCTCAGCGGAGCGGCATTTCTCAACGGCTTGGCATCCGCTAGCCTCACCTTGCTTTTCCAGTTCCTGTTTGCTCAATTATTAGGCATAACCACCGCATTGCAGTTAATGGATCTTTTACGCCCCGATCATCCACTTTTGCAGCATATATTACGCACCATGCCCGGTTCTTATCAACACTCATTGCAGGTCTCTAATCTTGCTGAGCAAGCGGCAGAAGCGATTGGCGCGGATGCGCTACTCACCCGTGCAGGAGCCATTTACCATGACATCGGCAAATCGTTGAATCCTTCTTTCTTTATTGAAAATCAGGTTGGCAATAAAATTGATTCCCATGATGATTTAGACCCGGAAGAGGCAGCCCAAATCATCATCCGCCATATAACGGATGGCGTGGCACTGGCTCAGAAATACCGCCTCCCTCGCCGTATACAGGATTTTATCCTTGAGCATCACGGCACCCTGATAACACGATATCAGTATTCTCAGGCACTCAAAGCTGCCGGCGGAGACCCCACCAAAGTGGACATCAACAAGTTTCGTTACCCCGGCCCGCCGCCCCAATCGAGAGAAACAGCCATTCTTATGCTCGCTGATGGCGTTGAGGCACGTGCTCGGGCTGAATTGCCCAAAGATGACGATGAACTTCGGAAAATTATCCGGGGGGTCATCGAGTTTTGCCAGAAAGAAGGCCAGCTGGATAACACGAACTTAACCTTACGCGACCTCAGTTTGATTACCGAATCATTTATAAATACACTTCGAAACACCTACCATCCACGCATAAAATATCCAGAAATCAAAACCACAACGCAAGCCAGCGTTTCGGAAAAGGAACCTCAAACGGTTGTATCTCCCTTAAACCAACCCACAGAACCCATAAAAAGCCAAGATGATGATTAATATCCAGATCGAACCCCCATTTGATCAAGAGATTCCAGAGGAAAAAATCTTGCAGGTAAGTCAGGCAGTGTTGGAACAGGAACAAGCCGACAACGAAGTGGAAACTACAATTGTTCTGACCGACGACGAAACACTAAAATCCCTTAACTTTCAACATCTCGGCATTGATGCTCCGACGGATGTATTATCCTTCCCCGCAAATGAATTCGACCCCGACCAGCAAATGCCCTACATTGGGGATGTGGTGATTTCAGTCCCTCGTGCAAAAGAACAGGCAAAAGCGGCCGGTCATCCATTTGAAAATGAAATTAGTCTGTTGATTGTGCATGGAATTCTTCATCTTTTAGGTTACGATCACGATAACGAGGAACGAAAGGCTCTCATGTGGAAAAAACAAGCCGAGATCCTATCCAAGCTGGATATCCACATCAATCAACTGCCCGAATGACACTTCTACGGTTTATTGTCGGTCGGCGGCCAGCCTTTAAACACGCTTTTCGCGGATTGAAACACGTGTTGTTGACTCAGCACAATGCCCGCATTCACCTGACGGCGACCGTTCTTGTAGTACTGTTTGGTTTTATTTTGAAATTAGAAAAGACCGAGTGGGCATTGGTTGTCATCGCGATTGGCTTGGTGTGGATTACAGAAATCACCAACACCGCCATCGAAGCATTTGTTGATCTGGTAACTCAGCAGTATCACCCGCTCGCTAAAATTGCCAAAGATACGGCTGCAGCAGCAGTATTATTTGCTTCATTCATCGCAGTAATTTTAGGTGTGATTGTTTTTTTGCCATATTTAATTCAATGGCTAGCCAGCCTCAATCTGCTTCGATAACGGGAGTGATCATGTCACAATTTCGCTTTGGTACGGTAGGTTCTCCAATTTCCACACCGAAAAAACCGGGAGGAAGTGTAGGTGCAGTTCAGCAAATCCGTTCGCTGGGCTTATCAGCCCTCGAATTGGGCTGGGTGCAATCGGTTCGAGTTTCTGAGGAAACCTGCCGGCAAATTCAAATGACAGCATCGCAACTGGATGTGTCTATCAGCGTCCACGCTCCCTATTTCATTAATTTAAACGCCGATAATGAGGAATGGCCAAAGTCACGTCAACGCTTAATGGATGCGGCGTATTATGGTTTTCTGGCGGGTGCAACGGATATTATTTTTCATCCCGGTTCTTATTTCAACCAACCTCCGCCAGAAGTACGAGAAAAAGCCATTCAACGGTTATCCGACTGCTTAGAAGAACTTCGGGTTAAAGGGATAGATGTAATATTACGCCCAGAGACAATGGGAAAATCAGCCATGCTGGGCTCGCTGGAAGACACCCTAATCATGAGCCAACGCCTGGATAAAGTAGAGCCCTGCCTTGATTTCGCTCACCTTCATGCCCGCGCTGGTGATGGCTCCATGAATAGCCGGGAGGAATGGCTGCAAGTGCTAAAAGAATATCAAAACTGGCTGGGAAATGACTCTCTACAAAGACTGCACATTCATCTTTCGGGTATTGAATATGGCTCTAAAGGTGAAAAAAATCATCTCCCTCTGCGCGAATCGGATTTTGATCTAAGGGGATTGTTTTACGCGCTTAAGGAGATGAATTGTTCAGGTAGAATTTTATGTGAAAGCCCAATTTTGGAAGAAGATGCACTTTATATGAAAGAGGTTTGGGAAGAGTTATAGATATTCTTTCAGGTTATGCTCAACCGCATACGCTGCCGCCTCGGCCCGGTTGCTCACGCCTAATTTTGAAAGAATACTGCTGACATAATTTCTGACTGTACCTTCCCCTAAAAACAGGACTTTCGCGATTTCTCGATTGGTCTTTCCTTCAGAAACCAGCAACAAAACATGCTTTTCTTGCTGACTCAAATTGGCAAAAGCAGAGGCTTCTTCTTCTTTCACGGCGCGGCGTACTTCTTGAAAAACTCGCTGTGTCACGGCAGGGTCTAACAAGGCCTCTCCCCGCCCAACCGCTTCAATAGCACGAATCAAATCCTCACCCCCAATTTGCTTCAACACGTATCCAGAAGCACCTGCCCGAATAGCCGAAAAGAGCATCTCGTCTTCAGCATACGATGTCAGCATGATTACTTTTGTTTCAGGATACTTTTGGGTGATCTCCTCACAAGCCTCGATGCCAGAAGCCCCCGGTAACCGAATATCCAATAATACGACATCTGGCCTGAGTTGAGCCACTTTTTCTAAGGCTTCTTTGGCTGTACCTGCTTCGCCGACAACTTCAAATTGGGGATGATGTTCGAGCAAAGCCTTTAAACCAAGGCGTACAACTTCATGATCGTCTACCAAAACGATACGCTGTTTGCTCATAGATGCCTCCACGCGAAAGTATAGCGAATTAACTCATCTCTGGCAAGTGAAAAGACCATCGAACGTTATTTATCATACAGGTAATTATCTATGAATTTGTTTTTGTACAATTTCTAATGTTTTTAATTTGGAATTCTTGAATGGGTGTGGTAAACTAAAAGCAGGGCGGTTACACATTTTCGCTCACTGTATAATTTTCAGGAAGACCGGTCGAAAAAAATGAATTCAAGCCTCAACCGCACGGTCATTTATATCGAAGACGATCAAGAAATGATTGACCTTGTGTCAATGATATTGAGCCGGCGCGGCTACGTTGTTCAGGGAGCACAAGGGGGAAAGATTGGGTTGGAGTTGGTCAGAAACCAACCGCCGCACCTGATCCTGCTGGACTTAATGATGCCAGACATGGATGGTTGGGAAGTCTATCAAAACTTAAAATCAGACGAGAAAACAAAAAACATTCCTGTAATTGTGATTACCGCCAAAGCACAAGCCATTGACCGGGTTCTTGGGTTGCATATCGCCCACGTGGATGATTACATCAGCAAACCATTTCGACCGCAGGAATTACTGGAAAGCATCGAGAAAGTTCTTGCCAGAGCCGAAAGTAAAGATCATTGAATCTCTTGTTCTAATGACCACGTGGATTAAAATTCAAAATCTGAATCACCCAGAAGCATCTCCGATTAAAGCCCGTCTTTGCACATCGTTTTTGTCCAGGCTGCGTGGTTTGATGTTGCAAACATCGTTGGGCAAAAATGATGGAATATTGATTGATGAAAAAAAAGACGGAATTGCCAACACTGCTATTCATATGTTCTTTATGCGTTTTCCAATAGCAGTCATTTGGATTAACTCAAATTACGAGGTTGTTGACTCAAAAATCGCTTCTCCCTGGATGCCTTTTTACGCCCCCTCCAAACCTGCCCGGTTTATATTAGAGACCCACCCTAGCCGCCACCTCGACTTCAAAGCCGGTGATCGAGTAAAATTGCTGCATGAATAAACGCCGTCATTACATTTATATTTTTACAATTATCACTTTTCTCTTTTTTCCCCATCTTAAGGTCAACGCTCAATCTTCAGGCGAATTGCCAGTTTATATTGTTCAAAGCGGGGACACCATTAACACCATCGCTTTAAGGTTTGGGGTTTCCGCTCAGGATTTAATAGCGGTAAACCAGATCGCCAATCCCGACCTCCTCACGATTGGTACTTCTCTCAAAATTCCCGGTTATGAGGGGATTTCCGGTATTCTCAAATTGACCATCGCACCTTTTGGAGCCAATTTACGAACCATCAGCCGACAGTATCAGGTTGATGAGGATTTTATTATTCGCCTGAATCAATTAACCAGTCCCGCACAGATTTATGTGGGCTCAACCCTTATCCTGCCTGAAAGAAAAGATGTAACAGAACCTAAACCTCTCACAACGCTTGGTGAAGGTGAAGCAACACTCGAAACATCTGCCCGATACTTAACAAACCCCTGGAAGCTCGTTTTATATAACCAGAAGGACAGCGCTGCTGACTTGCTTAGTGGAGAAGTAATTTTCAGCGATACTGCCACAGAAAGCACCGGGGTATTTGGTTCTCCGTTGATACAAAACATTGAAATTACACCCCTTCCACTCCGGCAGGGAAAAACCCATTTGATTCGGGTCTTCTCCACAATGCCACTTAACCTTTCCGGATCCTTAAATAATCACCCTCTCTCCTTTTTCCAGGAAACGGACAATCAATATGTGGCTATTCAGGGAATTCATGCCATGGCTCAACCCGGCTTGGCCATGCTGATACTGAAAGCCCAATCCGCCGATCAATCCTCGTTTGAGATTGAACAACCGATATTGCTTGAACCGGGTTACTACCCTCAGGACGTCCCCCTTACGGTTGATCCGTCCACTTTGGATCCCGCCATCACCCAGCCGGAGGACGAATTAATTCGTACAATCACCAAAAAAGCCACTCCACAACGATTTTGGACAGAAAAATTCCGCGTACCGGTGGACGAGCCATGTATTCGTTCATGGTTTGGCAGCCGGCGTTCTTATAACAATAGCGGTTATATATACTTTCACACCGGTGTAGACTATGGGGTTTGTGCCAACAACTTGAATATCTACGCCCCCGCCCCCGGTGTGGTTGTATATGTTGGAGAACTAACCGTACGGGGAATTTCCACAATCATTGATCATGGCTGGGGAGTGTATAGCGGCTTTTGGCACCAAAGCAGCACCAGAGTGAATGTTGGAGACTTTGTAGAAACCGGCCAGCTGATCGGCGAAATAGGCGGAACCGGTCGTGTTACCGGGCCGCATCTCCACTGGGAAGTGTGGGCCAATGGTGTTCAGGTAGAACCACTGGACTGGCTGGAAAAGGCATACCCGTAAAATTGTCAACTTTTATCATTATCAGGGTATAATAAAATACAATACCATCACAATCTAAAAATTTTCATCCATCGAGCATTAGGAACATGCCTGTTCAGATCGAAAACTTGCAAGAATCGTACTGGGAAAAGTTTGAAATTCAAGAAGAAGATCTCGAATTTCTTTACAACCACCTCTTAGAAATTGAAACACCTCTCACGGCCAAAGAATTAGCCGAGGTATTAATCCGAGAGCGAATTCGCCGCGAAAAAGAACGTTTACTATCGCTCCAAACGGCGGGGGGCGAGATTTACCAACCCAAAAAATCATTTCAAACAGGCGAACGGCTTCAATTTCCTGCACTCAATTGGATTAAGGGAGAAGTACTGGCAATTCGTTCTGGTTTCAACCCGGATCTGCCCCCCTTCGAAGTTATCAAAGTCAAGATGGAAGAGGGCAGCATCAAAGAGTTTGCTGCCTCGCTCACCGATCATGTCCTTAACCAAGACATCCGGAATGACGCCGCAGAACCATCCTTGAATGCTGATCGGATTCTTGAAAAATACAGTGATCAGATAGCCAGTTTAATCACCCAAACTTTTGAAAACGTCCCCGATCTAGTTCAAATTGAAGGTGCATGGTTTCCACGTTCTCTCTTGGTTGATGTAAGCGTTGGGCATCTCAATCTTGCAGAAGCCCTTCTGGAAATGTCCGGTGGTGGCCCCTTGCCAACCGAGGTGATCTTGGATCAAATCGAACTGCCCACCGACGTCAACCGAAAATTAACCGAGTTTTCAATGAATCTGGCTTTACAGGAAGATGAGCGGTTTGATGAAGTCGGCCCGGCCGGTAAAACCCTCTGGTTCTTAAGACGGCTTGAACCAGAAGGAGTACAGAACACACCACTTTACCTACGTTATCAACCGGTTTCCGTAGATACCAGTGCAGCCAGAGCAGAAATTGAAGCATTGAATCGGCTGGTTTTTGATGAATTGGAGCCAGAAGGAGATTTACCTCGTAAAGCCGAGGAAATTGAGGTCAGTCTAATTTTCCCGCATTGGCGATCCGGGACAATCCCGCTTTCAAAGAGTATTGCGCGCCTGTTTCCAACAGCTTATGAAGCTCCTCGCGTTCGCTTTCTTTTTGTGGATGAAGAAACCGGCAAAGAATTTCCCGGCTGGGTAGTTCGTCCCAACCGCTATGTATTTGGGCTTAGAGAATGGATTGAAGAAAAAGAATTAATCCCCGGTTCTCTATTTGTAATCAAACAGGGCAAAGAACCGGGTAAAGTTATTGTAAGGGCTCTTAAGAAAAAATCCACCAAAGAATGGCTGCGAACCGTCCTTGTTGGAACAGATGGCGGCGTGGTGTTGACGATGCTCAAACAGCAGATTGCCAACGAGTACGATGTGCGTATGGCAATTGCCATACCCTATGTTGCAGCTTTA
>FWPV01008402.1_pt1 | contig 18084 bp, 16 predicted proteins | sample 2228371 | NCBI WGS metagenome assembly FWPV01 (sample SAMEA103939776, study PRJEB20133) | metagenome
AGCCCCATACTGGCGGCCAGCATCCCGATGGCCTCAGCGGGCTGGGCGTGGAGGTGTTCTAAGGCACGGAAAGAACCAGCCACCAGCTCGCGAAAGGCATCCGGACTTTGCGCAAGGGCATCGGCGCGGGCCGCCAGAACATCCAGGATGAGTCCCGGAAAACGGCTGCTGTCCAGGAGACGGCGGCCCCCGAGGGTAGCCACCTCACTGGCGTAGGGTTCGAAGGTGACCAGGGCCTCCACTTCCCCTGCCCGATAAGCGGCCACATGACGGTCTGCATGGATCGTCACCTTGTGCACCTCCTGGGGCGAAAGGCCGGCCGCCTCCAGGGTCTTGGCCAGCATAAGGGCGCCCACGGCGGTGTGCTCATAGCCGATGCGCCGGCCGCGCAGGTCCGCAAGCCGCGCGATCTCCGGGCGGGCCAGCACCACGTCGGCGCCGGCGGATTCGTCGAAGAGCATGATGACGTGGATGGGGAGTCCTCCCTCCCGTCCCGTCAGGAACTCATCCAGGGTCAGGGCCGCGGCCTCCACTTCACCCGTGGCCAGGCTTGCCAGGCTGGTGCTGTTGGAGGGGGATTCCACCAATAGCAAGCGCGCCGGGTCGTAAAGACCCAGCTGCCGCGCGAGGAACAGGGGGGCATATCCCAACCAGGCGTTGCTCGCCACCCGCATGGGAGGCTGGGGTCGGGCACAGGCCACCATCCCCGCGAACAGGAGCGAGGCGAATGCGCTGCCCAGGAAACGGCGGCGCTCAAGGGCTGTGGGGTGGGGTCGCATCGGCGGCGGGTACGGCAATGATGCTGCTCGTCACCATTATCGGCGCTTCGGCCGGGAACTTGAGGGGGAGGGCATGGGGGCGTGCCTTCACACGGGGTCGATGCGGGCCTCGTTCATGCGCTGCAGCCGCTGGCAGAGCGCCGCGATGATCTGCCGGGATAGGGGCGCCGAGGAACGCATGAGTTCCTCCAGCAGGGCTGGCGGCAGCGCCAGCACCACCACCTCGGTGTGGGCCTTCACCGTGGCGGTGCGCGGCTCTCCGAGCAGATAGGCCATCTCGCCAAAGAGTTCCCCCTCGGCAAGCTGTCCCAGAGGGCGCTCTTCGCCATGGACCTGCTTGGTCAAATCGACCCGCCCGGCGTAGAGATAGTAGGCGGTCTGGGAGGTGTCCCCCTCGCGGATGATGGCCTCCCCGGGCCGAAAGGTCTCGCCATACTTGGCGAGCAGCCGGTCGGCGCGCCCGAACACGAACGCCTCCAGACGACTCACGCCCGGACGGTCTTTGCCCAGGAACAGCTTCTCCAGGGCGGCCACATCCACCTTGCTCAAGGCGTACAGGCACTGGGCCCCCAGGTAGAAGGCCAGAAAAGCAATGTAGGCGGCGATGAGCACGAACACCACCCCGCCCAGGGCCCCGTACACGGCCCGGTATTTCTCCACATGGAAAAAGGCCCCGAAGAGACTGAACAAGGCATAGAGGGTCAGGGTGGCCAGGAGGGCCAGCAGGGCAGCCTGCCGCAGCCGGGGGTGATGGACTGGCAGCCGCCAGTAGGCCAGCAGCACCAGCAACCACACCGTGCCTAGGAGCAGCGCCAGGTTGAGCAGGCTGAGCAGGAGGCCGCGGCCGGCGCTCAGCAGCTCGTACTCCATCAGAAAGTTGAGCATCCCCTGGGCGAGCACCGCCAGCCCCACCAGGGCGAAGGCGATGGGCAGGATGACATAGGGCAGGGTCCAGGAGACGACGAAGCGCCTGCGCCTTTCCTCCGGGAAGATGACATGGAAGGCCTGCTCGATGGCGTGCACCAGCTTGCGGGCCGCAAGTAACAGGGTGAGGAGACCCACCCCGCCGGCCCCCAGCAGGGCATGCCTGGGGATCAGCCCCATGCTGGCCAGGGTGTCCAGATGGAACTGCTGATACAGGGCCGCCAGCAGGATGGTGGCAGGCGCCGAACGTTCGGCCAGGACGCTCAGCCACTGCAGGCCGTAGGCGAGCAGCAGGAGCAGCGGCGTGGCTGAGAGCAGAAAGTAAAAGGCCGTGGCGGCGGCATGATTGGCGAGGCCGTTCCGGTGGAACAGCCTGGCGGTGAGATAGATCGCCTGCAGCAGCCAGTCCAGCCTGTGGCGAAGGGGCATGACGGAGGGAAGTGGGTGGGATGGGCAGGCAGGATGGATGTTACGGCCTCGGCCGCGCATTATCACCCTCCCTCCGCCTGCACGCGCTACCAGTTACAATGATCAGTTTGAACCCTACCGCGTTGGTGCCATCATGCCACTCATCCGACCCTTCCCGGCCCTGCGTCCCGCACCCGGGCGCGCCCAGGAGGTGATCGCCCCGCCCTATGACGTGCTTGACAGCAGGGAGGCGCGCCTTCTGGCCCAGGGGCGGCCCTGGAGTTTTCTGCACATCTCCAAGCCCGAGATCGATCTGCCGGAAGACACCGACCCCTATGCTCCGGAGGTCTATGCCAAGGCGGCGGAGAATCTGCGCCGCATGCTGGAGGCAGGGGTTTTGCGCCGGGACGAGCGGCCCTACTACTACGCCTACCGGCTCGTCATGGGGGGACACGTCCAGACCGGTCTGGTGGCGGTGGCCAGTGTCGCGGCCTATGATGCAAACCGCATCCGCCGGCACGAATATACCCGCCCCGAGAAGGAGGACGACCGGGTGCGGCAGATCGAGGCCCTCAACGCCCAGACCGGGCCCGTGTTGCTGGCCTACCCCCACGCCCCCGAGGTGGATGCCATCCTGGAGGCGGCCACCTATACGGCACCGGCGGCCGACGCCGTCTCAGAGTCCGGGGTGCGCCATACCCTGTGGGTGATCCGCGAGGAAGAGCCGTTAGCGCGGCTGACAGCCCTGTTCGAGGCCATGCCCGCCCTGTACATCGCCGATGGTCACCACCGCTCCGCCGCTGCCAGCCGCATTTGCGCCAAGCGGCGCGCCGCCGACCCCTACGCCACCGGCGAGGCATCCTACGATTACTTCCTCTCGGTGATCTTCCCCGCCCGCGAGATGCAGATCCTGGACTACAACCGGGTCATCCGCGACCTGAACGGCCTTAGCGAGGAGGTCTTCCTTGAGCGGTTGCGCCAGGACTTCAAGGTGGAGGGCGCCGGCGCCCCGGTCAGACCCGCCCGGCCCGGGGAATTCGGCCTCTACCTGGGGGGGCGCTGGTGGCGCCTGCAGGTGCACCGGGAGCGCATCCCCACCGACCCGGTGGCCCGGCTGGACGTGAGCCTGCTGCAGGACCTGGTGATCGGCCCCATCCTGGGCATCACCGACCCCCGGCGGGACCGGCGCATCGATTTCGTGGGGGGCATCCGGGGGTTGGCGGAACTGGAGCGGCGGGTGGATTCCGGCGAGATGCGCCTTGCCTTCTCCCTGCATCCCACCCGCATGGAAGACCTGATGGCGGTGGCCGATGCCGGTCAGGTCATGCCGCCCAAATCCACCTGGTTCGAGCCCAAGCTGGCCGACGGCATGGCCTCCCATGTGCTGGATTGAGGGCTCTCGATGCTGCCCTGGAAGGAGATCCGCACCGTCCTGCTAGACATGGATGGCACGCTCCTGGACCTGCATTACGACAACCATTTCTGGCAGGTCCATGTGCCGGCCAAGTTCGCACAGAAGCATGGCCTGTCCGAGGCCGAGGCGCGGGCGGAGTGCTTCCGCCGCTATGACGCACAGGCGGGCACCCTCAACTGGTATTGCGTGGATTACTGGACCGAGCAGCTCGAACTCGACATCGTAAGGCTTAAGGAGGAGCTGGCCCATCTCATCGCCGTGCATCCCGAGGTGCCGGAGTTCCTGTCCGAGCTCAAGGCGGCCGGCAAGCGGGTGGTGCTCGTGACCAATGCCCACCACAAGACCCTCAGCCTCAAGATGCAGCGCACGGGGCTCGCGGTGCATTTCGATGCCATCCACACCTCCCACACCTTTGGCGTGGCCAAGGAAACCCCTCTGTTCTGGCAGCGCCTGCGCCGGGAGGAAGATTTCGACCCCGCTAGCACCCTGCTCGTGGACGACAGCCTGCCGGTGCTGCGGGCCGCCAGGGACTACGGCATCGCCCACCTCCTGGCCATCCGCCGCCCGGACACCCGCCAGCCGGAACGGGACGTGGGGGAATTCCGGGCCCTGGGGCGTTTCGCAGAGATCATGCCCGTGGCGGCGGGCTAGCCGTATTACCGCCCCGCCTCGACGATGAGCGCGGCCGCCACCCGCCGTCCCTCCGCCACCAGGATGTTGTAGGTGCGGCAGGCGGCGTAGCTGTCCATCACCTCCAGGCCGATGTCCTGCATGAGGAGCCCGGCCATGAGCTGCGGGGCGGGGAAGCGGTGGCGGCGGCCGGTGCCCAGGAGCACGATTTCCGGCCGGTGTCGGCCCAGCTCCCGCAGATGGTCCTCCGTCAGCGCGCTCCACTCCGGCACGGGCCAGTCGGCGATCACCCGGTCGGGCAGTACCACCAGGCTCGCCTCGTAGCGCCGGGCATCCACCTCCACATAGCCGTCGCCGTAGCCGGTGATCACGTGTGCGCCGCTGGCGGTGCTCAGGTGCAGTTTCATGGTTGCCAGGTGGCGGAATTGTCCGGGGATGGGGGGATTGGTTAAGATTACAGCTTTTGCAGCCTTGCGTCAGCGATGGACGATTTTCCGCGCATCAAGCGCCTGCCACCCTATGTGTTCAACATCACCGGCGACCTCAAGATGGCCGCCCGGCGGCGCGGCGAGGACATCATCGACTTCGGCATGGGCAACCCAGATCAGCCCACGCCCCGCCACATCGTGGACAAGCTCATCGAGACGGCGCAGCGCGGCGACACCCACCGCTACTCCATGTCCAAGGGCATTCCGCGCCTGCGCAAGGCCATCACCAACTGGTACAAGACCCGCTTCGACGTAGACCTGGACCCGGAGCGGGAGGCCATCGTCACCATCGGCTCCAAGGAGGGCATCGCCCACCTGGCACTGGCCACCCTGGATCAGGGCGACATCGTGCTGGTGCCCAACCCCAGCTACCCCATCCACATCTACGGACCGGTGATCGCCGGCGCGGACATCCGCCACATCCCCATGACACCGGGGGTGGACTTCTTCCAGGAGATGGAGACGGCCATCCGCAACCATTGGCCCAAGCCCAAGATGCTGATCCTCAACTTCCCTTCCAACCCCACCACCCAGTGCGTGGAGCTCGACTTCTTCGAGAAGGTGGTGGCCATGGCCAGGGAATACGGCATCTGGCTGGTGCACGACCTGGCCTATGCCGACATCGTCTTCGACGGCTACCGCCCCCCCTCCATCCTGCAGGTCGAGGGGGCGAAGGACATCGCGGTGGAGTTCTTCACCCTGTCCAAGAGCTACAACATGCCCGGCTGGCGGGTGGGCTTCATGGTGGGCAATGCCACGCTGGTGGCGGCCCTGGCGCGCATCAAGAGCTATCACGACTACGGCACCTTCACCCCCATCCAGGTGGCGGCCATCACCGCCCTGGAGGGGCCCCAGGACTGTGTGCGGGAAATCTGCGAGACCTACCGGCGGCGGCGCGACGTACTAGTCAAGGGGCTCAACGACATCGGCTGGAAGGTGGAAAAGCCGCGCGCCACCATGTTTGTCTGGGCCCCCATCCCGGAGCCCTATGCCCCCATGAAATCCCTGGAGTTTTCCAAGCGACTGCTGGAACGCGCCAAGGTGGCGGTCTCCCCGGGTGTGGGCTTCGGCGAGTACGGCGACGACCACGTGCGCTTTTCCCTCATTGAGAACGAGCACCGGACTCGCCAGGCCCTTCGCGGCCTGCGGGACATGTTCAGGAAGGACGGACTGTTGCAATGAAACCCATCCATGTCGGTCTGCTGGGGCTGGGGACGGTCGGCGGCGGCACCCTGACCGTGCTGCGCCGCAATCAGGAAGAGATCGCCCGCCGGGCCGGCCGGCAGATCCTGGTCACCCATGCCGCCGTGCGCAACGTGGAGCGCGCCCATGCCCGCTACGCCGCCGAGGGTATGGTGATCACGGACGATCCGGAGCGGGTGGTCAACCATCCAGACATCGATATCGTGGTGGAGCTCATCGGCGGCATCTCCCCGGCTCGGGAGCTGGTGTTGGCCGCCATCGCCAACGGCAAGCACGTAGTCACCGCCAACAAGGCCCTCATCGCCAAGCACGGCAACCAGATCTTCGCCCGTGCCCAGGAGATGGGGGTGATGGTGGCCTTCGAGGCGGCAGTGGGCGGCGGCATTCCCATCATCAAGGCCATCCGCGAGGGGCTCAGCGCCAACCGCATCGAATGGCTGGCCGGCATCATCAACGGCACCTGCAACTTCATCCTATCCAAGATGCGCGACGAGGGGCGCGACTTCGACGACGTGCTGAAGGAGGCCCAGGAGCGGGGCTATGCCGAGGCCGACCCCACCTTCGACATCGAGGGCATCGACGCTGCCCACAAGATCACCATCCTGTCGGCCATCGCCTTCGGGGTGCCCATGCAGTTCGATGCCGCCCACATCGAGGGCATCTCCCGCCTGCAGGCGGCCGACATCCGCTATGCCGAGCAGCTGGGCTACCGCATCAAGCTGTTGGGCATCACCAAGCGGCACGCCCACGGTATCGAGCTCAGGGTGCATCCCACCCTGATCCCGGCCCGCAGGCTCATCGCCAACGTCGAGGGGGTGATGAACGCCGTGCTGGTGAAGGGCGATGCCGTGGGCCCCACCCTGTATTACGGGGCCGGGGCGGGGGCAGAACCCACCGCCAGCGCCGTGGTGGCCGATCTGGTGGACGTGACCCGGCTGCATACCGCCGACCCCCACCACCGGGTGCCGCATCTGGCCTTCCAGCCCGACCGCATGTCGGATCTGCGCGTGCTGCCCATGGAGGAGGTGGACACCGCCTGCTATCTGCGCATGCGCGCCTTGGACCGCCCGGGGGTGTTGGCCGACGTGACCCGCATCCTGGCCGATCTGGACATCTCCATCGAGGCGGTGATCCAGCGCGCCCCCGAGGAGGGGGAGAGCCAGGCCGATGTGGTCATGCTCACCCATGTAGCCAAGGAACGGGCGATCAACGCTGCCATCGAACGCATCGAGGCCCTGCCCAGCATCCAGGGCAGGGTGGTGCGGTTGCGGGTGGAGACCTTGCACGGTTGAGCATGCGCTATATCAGCACCCGCGGCGGCGCCCCGGCGCAGACCTTCCTGGAGATCCTGTTGGGCGGGCTGGCACCGGACGGCGGCCTGTACGTGCCCGAGTGCTACCCGCGCTTCGGGCGGGAGGAGCTCGCGGCTATGCGCGGCATGGATTACCGGGAGCTGGCTTACACCGTACTTTCGCCCTACATGGACGACATCCCGCCGGCAGACCTCAAGGCGCTCATCCACCGGACCTATACCACCGCCACCTATAGCCATGGCCGCCGGGATTCGGATTTCACCCAGATCACCCCGGTGCGGCGGCTGGAGGAGGGGCTCTATCTCCTGGAGCTGTCCAACGGCCCCACACTCGCCTTCAAGGACATGGCCATGCAGCTCCTGGGCAATCTATTCGAATACGCCCTGGAACGCACCGGCCGGGACCTCAACATCCTGGGGGCGACCTCCGGCGATACCGGCTCCGCCGCCGAATACGCCATGCGCGGCAAGCGGCGCATTCGGGTATTCATGCTGGCGCCGGAACACGGCATGACCCCTTTCCAGCAGGCCCAGATGTGGACGCTGCAGGACCCCAACATCCACAACATCGCCATCCGAGGGGTCTTCGACGATTGCCAGGACATTGTCAAGAATGTCTCGAAAGACATCGAATTCAAAGAAAAATACCGCATTGGCGCGGTCAACTCCATCAACTGGGCGCGGGTGGCGGCCCAGGTGGTGTATTACTTCAAGGCCTATCTCGCAGTGGCGCGGGAGATCGGCGAGCCGGTGAGTTTCTCGGTGCCCTCGGGCAACTTCGGCAATGTCTGTGCCGGGCACATCGCCCGCATGATGGGGCTGCCCATCCGCAGGCTGATCGTCGCCACCAACGAAAACGACGTGCTGGACGAGTTTTTCCGCACCGGCGTGTACCGCCCCCGCAGCCCAGCCGAAACAAGGCACACCTCCAGCCCGTCCATGGACATCTCCAAGGCGTCCAACTTCGAGCGCTTCGTGTTCGACCTCACGGGGCGCGACGCCGCACTGGTGCGAGACCTGTGGCGGGAGGTGGACCAGGGCCGTGCCTTCGACCTCAAACCCTCGGGGCTGTTCGAGCGTGTGTCCGGCTTCGGTTTCGTGTCCGGCTCCAGCTGCCACGCCAACCGCATCGCCACCATCCGCATGGTGTGGGAGCGCTATGGCACCATGATCGACACCCACACCGCCGACGGCCTCAAGGTGGGACTGGAGCACCGGGAGGCGGGCGTGCCCCTGGTATGCCTGGAGACGGCCCTGCCGGCCAAGTTCGAGGATGCCATCCGCGAGGCCCTGGGGCGTGCGCCCGAGCGACCTGCCGGCCTCGTGGATTTGGAACGGCTGCCCCGGCGCGTCCAGGTGATGGATCCGGACACCCAGGCGGTGAAGGACTACATCGCCCGTCACGCCAACGATTGACGGCCTTTCTAAGGCCATGCAGCGCCTGCTCCTACTATGGCTGTGTCTCTTCGTCTGGCTGCAGCCGGCAGGCGTCCTCGCCCTGCAGGCCGAGAAGGGGAGGGCCACCCCAGGGGAGATCCATGTCGCCCAGCTCCCCCCCGAGGCCAGGCAGACCCTGGCCCGCATCCGCCAGGGCGGCCCTTTCCCCTATGCCAAGGACGGCGCCGTGTTCCACAACCGGGAGGGGCTGCTGCCTGCCAGGCCGCGTGGCTACTACCGGGAATACACCGTGCCCACCCCGGGCGCGCGCCACCGGGGGGCGCGCCGCATCGTGGCAGGGCGGGACGGCGACCTCTGGTACACGGACGACCATTACCGTTCCTTCCAGCGCATCCGGGAATAGGCAGATGCAGCCTGAGTTCGAGCCTCTCGATCCGTCCTCCAACGGCGTCTACCGGGTGGGGGGAGGCCTACCCGCCCTGCCCGGCCTGATCCGTCTGGACGGGCGTAGTCTCGCCACCAAGGCGGCCCTGCTCGATGCCTTGGGCCAGGCCCTGGACTTCCCAGACTACTACGGTGCCAACTGGGACGCCCTGGAGGAATGCCTGCAGGATCTGAGCTGGTGGCAGGGGCCGGTGCGGGTGCTGATCGAGCATGCCGGGTGCGTCCCAAGGCATGACCTAGAGACCCTGGTGGCGATCTGGGGAGAGGCCGCCGGCCTCTGGGCCAGGGCGGGCAGGCCTTTCCTGCTTCTGCTGCAGGGCGTCGAAGGTTTGATCCGTCTCCCCAAGATCGGCTGAACAGGCACCGGCTTGCGCCGGTGCGCTGCGGCTCACCAGCCCGAGGGGGAGCGCCTGCCGCTGCCCGCGACTTGGCCAGCCATCGGGCGGGGGCCGGTGGGCCTGCGCCCCTTGCCCCCTGCGGGCTTGAGCCCCCTGCCGGCGCGATTGCGGACCTCGATCCCCCTGCCGCAGCCGGGCAGGGGCCGGGGTTCCAGGCCGGGGAGGGTGGTCACCGGTATGGGGCCACCCAGGGCGCGTTCGATCCCCTTGAGCCTGCCGTGCTCCCGGTGGTGCACCAGGGTGTAGGCCCAGCCCTCGCGGCCGGCCCGCCCGGTGCGGCCGATGCGGTGGATGTAGTCCTCCGCCGCCATGGGGAGATCGAAATTGACCACGTGGCTGATCCCGGGTACATCCAGACCGCGGGCGGCCACGTCGGTGGCCACCAGGATGCGGGTGCGGCCTTCGCGCAGGGAGCGCAAGGCCCGGTTGCGGGCGCCCTGGTGCATGTCCCCGTGCAGGGCATGCACGGCGTGTCCCTGCTCTTTGAGCCGGCTGGCCAGGTCCTCGGCACCTGCCTTGGTGGCGGTGAAGACCACGGCCTGGCGCAATGCCCGGTCGCACAGCAGTCCCTCGAGCAGGCGCAGTTTGTGGTCATGGCCGTCGGCATAGAGGACCTTCTGCTCGATCCTGGGCGCCTGCTCCGGCATGCGGCCGGTCTCGATCCTTTGGGCTGCGCGGGTCACCCGGGCCGCGAGTCTGCCCACCACCCCGTCCAGGGTGGCGGAGAAAAGCAGGGTCTGACGCCCGGCCGGGAGCCTCGCGACGATGGCCTCGATATCCTCGATGAAGCCCATGTCCAGCATGCGGTCGGCCTCGTCCAGCACCAGGGTCTGGAGGTTCGACAGGTCGAGCCGGCCGCGCTCCAGGTGATCCATCAGGCGGCCAGGGGTGGCCACGACCAGGTCCAGCGGGCCTTTGAGCTGCCGGAGCTGCAGGGTGTAAGGGGCGCCTCCCACCAGCAGGCCGATGCGCACGCCGCGCCGGCCAGTGAGGTCGGCGGCTGCCCTGGCCACCTGCTGGGCCAGTTCCCGCGTGGGGGTGAGCACCAGCACGCGCGGGATGGGGGCGGCAGGGGAAGACATCAGGCGCTGCAGGCAGGGCAGCAGGAAGGCGGCGGTCTTGCCGCTGCCGGTCTGGGAGGAGACCAGCAGGTCGTACCCCGCCAGGGCGGGGGGGATGGCCTGGGACTGGACCGGGGTGGGTTGGGTGTAACCTGCCTCGGCCACAGCCTGCAGGAGTTGGGGCGCAAGGCCCAGCTGCTCGAATGACATGGGCGTTTCCTTCACGGTGGCTGTCGGCACGCGGCCGACGGTCGATGCCCGGGGGCACCGCTGGAATCATCGGCGTAGACCACTTGACTTCGCCGATGCCGTGGAAGGACGAACGCGAAAGGTGGGTCGAAGACGATGAGGGTGCGCGTCCACCAACCAGGAGGCGCACCCTGCCATTGTAAGGCAAAAACCTGGGGGATGGCGTTTTTTTGTGGTCAACCCTAGCAGGCGCATGGACAGGTCCACCGCCTGCACGTGTTTGGTGAGACTGCCCACCGAGATGCGGTCCACCCCGGTCTCGGCGACGGCCCGCACGTTGTCCAGGGTGATGCCGCCGGAGGCCTCCAGCTGGGCGCGGCCGGCCGTCAGACGCACCGCCTCGCGCATGCCCGCCAGATCGAAGTTGTCCAGCAGCACGAGGCGCGCGCCGCATGCCAGGGCCTCATCGAGCTGTGCCAGCGTCTCGACCTCGATCTGTACGAACACACCTGGCGGGGCGAGACGCCTGGCGGCCTCCAGGGCGGGTTGGATGCCACCGGCGGCGGCGATGTGGTTCTCCTTGATGAGGATGCCGTCGTAGAGCCCCGTGCGGTGGTTTTCACCGCCCCCGCATCTGACGGCGTATTTCTCGGCCAATCTGAGACCCGGCAAGGTCTTGCGGGTATCGTAGATGCGCGCCCGGGTGCCGGCCACGGCCTCCACGTAGCGCCTCGTGGCACGGGCCACGCCGGATAGGGTCTGCAGAAAGTTCAGCGCCGGGCGCTCGGCGGAGAGCAGGGCGCGGGCCTTGCCCCGGACCTCGCACAAGGCCTGGCCGGCCTGCACGGCCTCGCCGTCCCGTGCATGCCAGCGGATGTCCACCTCCGGGTCCAGGGCGCGAAAACAGGCGTCGAACCAGGGCTGCCCGGCCAGTATGGCATCTTCCCGCGTGAAGACGCGGGCGCGGGCGATCCGCTCGGCTGGGAGCAGCTGGGCGGTGAGGTCACCCCGCGCGTCCAGGTCTTCGGTCAGGGCGGCGGCGACGTTGGCGGCCACCGCTGCGGCAAGCTCGGCCTCAGTCCAGGTCACGTGGTAGCCGGTCCCAGTCGATGGCCACTTCAGGCAGAACGCGGCTGGCCGTGTGCCCGACGAGCTCGAATACGTCCGGCCGGTCGTAGGCGCCATCGGTCAGCCAATACACGGTGACGATGCGGTCCGTGGGGTGGACCAGCCAGCATTCCCGTACTCCTGCCCGCTCGTAGACGGGCAGCTTGACAGTCTGGTCATGGGCTGCGGTAGGAGGGGAGAGCACCTCGATCACCCAGTCCGGGGCGCCGCGCGCGCCCTTTTCGTCCAGCTTGCTGCGGTCGCAGAACACCGAAAGATCCGGCTGGACCACGGTGTCCACCCGATCGTCCGCTTCGTCGGCCTTGGGCAGGCGCACATCAAAGGGGGCGATGTAGACCCGGCAGGGGTGGCCTTCCAGGGCGTTGGCAAGTTGACGTCCGAGCTCCAGGACGATCTCCTGATGCCGCCGGTTGGGGCCGGCCATGGCATAGGCCACGCCGTCGATGAGCTCGTAGCGCGTGTCCTCCGGCCAGCTCGCGTAGTCGCTATAGGTGTAACGTTCTTCGGGGTGGCGTAGCGGCAGTCCCATGGCTTGCCTCCATCGCAATGACCCTGGCCAAGTATAACGTCTATATCTTGAAATGATCCCCGCCTGCCCCACCTTGCCTTCAGACAAAACCCCACAAGGATCAAGACCATGCGTTTCGACAAGCTGACCACCCCCTTCCAGGCCGCCATACAGGAGGCGCAGAGCCTGGCGGTGGGCAACGACAACCCTTACATTGAGCCGTTGCACGTCCTGGCGGCCCTCATCAATCAGGAGGACGGCAGCGCCAAGGCCATCCTGGAGCGGGCAGGGGTGCGGGTGCCGGCCCTGGTCGCCGGCATACAGCAGGCCCTGGACCGGCTGCCCAAGGTGGAGGGCACCGGCGGCGAGGTGAACATCTCCCGCGAGCTGAACAACCTGCTCAATCTCACCGACAAACTGGCCCAAAAACGGGGGGATGCCTACATCGCCTCGGAGCTCTTCCTGCTCGCCTGCATGGAGGACAAGGGCGATGCCGGGCGGCTCCTCAAGGAGCATGGGGCCACAGTGCAGAACCTCACCGCCGCCATCGATGCGGTGCGGGGCAAGGCCAAAGTGGACAGCCAGGATGCGGAATCCCAGCGGCAGGCCCTGGCCAAATACACCGTGGACCTCACGGAGCGGGCGCGCCAGGGCAAGCTCGATCCGGTCATCGGCCGCGACGACGAGATCCGCCGCGTGGTGCAGATCCTGCAGCGGCGCACCAAGAACAACCCCGTACTCATCGGCGAGCCTGGCGTGGGCAAGACCGCCATCGTCGAGGGACTGGCGAGCCGTATCGTCAACGGCGAGGTGCCCGAGAGCCTGAAAAACAAGCGGGTGCTGGCGCTGGACATGGCGGGGCTGCTGGCCGGTGCCAAGTACCGGGGCGAGTTCGAGGAGCGTCTCAAGGCGGTGCTGAAGGAAATCGCCCAGGAGGAGGGGCGCATCATCCTGTTCATCGACGAGATCCACACCATGGTGGGTGCTGGCAAGGCGGAAGGGGCCATCGACGCCGGCAACATGCTCAAGCCCGCCTTGGCCCGCGGCGAGCTGCACTGCATCGGCGCCACTACCCTGGACGAATATCGCAAGTACATCGAGAAGGACGCCGCCCTGGAGCGCCGCTTCCAGAAGGTGCTGGTAGACGAGCCGACGGTAGAGGACACCATCGCCATCCTGCGCGGGCTGCAGGAGAAATACGAGCTGCACCACGGCGTGGAGATTACCGACCCGGCCATCGTGGCGGCGGCGGAACTCTCCCATCGCTACATCACCGACCGCTTCCTGCCGGACAAGGCCATCGACCTCATCGACGAGGCCGCCGCCCGCATCAAGATGGAGATCGACTCCAAGCCCGAGGAGATGGACCGCCTGGAGCGCAAGCTCATCCAGCTCAAGATCGAGCGGGAGGCCGTGCGCAAGGAGAAGGACGAGGCCAGCCAGAAGCGGCTTGCCCTGCTCGAGGAGGAGATCCGCAAACTCGAAAAGGAATATGCAGACCTGGAAGAGATCTGGAAGGCGGAGAAGGCCGTGGTCCAGGGGGCCCAGCACATCAAGGAGGAGATCGACCAGCTCAAGGCCCAAATGGCGGAGCTGCAGCGCAAGGGGCTGTTCGACAAGGTGGCCGAGATCCAGTATGGCAGGCTGCCCCAGTTGGAGGCCCAGCTCAAACAGGCCGAGGCGGCGGGTAGCGAGAAGCGCCAGTTCAAGCTGCTGCGCACCCAGGTGGGCGCCGAGGAGATCGCCGAGGTGGTCTCGCGGGCCACAGGCATCCCGGTGGCCAAGCTCATGCAGGGGGAGCGGGAGAAACTCCTGCACATGGAAGAGCGCCTGCACCAGCGGGTGGTTGGCCAGGACGAGGCGGTGCGGGTGGTGTCGGACGCCATACGCCGCTCGCGGGCGGGGCTTGCCGACCCCAACCGGCCCTATGGCTCCTTCCTCTTCCTGGGGCCCACCGGGGTGGGCAAGACCGAGCTGTGCAAGGCCCTGGCCGAGTTCCTGTTCGATTCCGAGGAACACATGATCCGCCTGGACATGAGCGAGTTCATGGAGAAGCACTCGGTGGCGCGTCTGATTGGCGCCCCGCCCGGCTATGTGGGCTACGAGGAGGGCGGTTATCTCACCGAGGCGGTGCGGCGCAAGCCCTACAGCGTGATCCTGCTGGACGAGGTGGAAAAGGCCCATCCGGACGTGTTCAACGTGCTGCTGCAGGTGCTGGATGACGGCCGGCTCACGGATGGCCAGGGCCGCACCGTGGACTTCCGCAACACCGTGATCGTCATGACCAGTAACCTGGGCAGCCAGATGATCCAGGCCATGGCCGGGGACGACTATCAGGTGATCAAGCTCGCGGTGATGGCCGAGGTCAAGAACTACTTCCGGCCCGAGTTCATCAACCGCATCGACGAGGTGGTGGTCTTCCATGCCCTGGACGAGCGGCACATCGCCGAGATCGCCCGCATCCAGCTCAAGCGTCTGGAAAGCCGTCTGGCCCAGATGGACATGAAGCTGGAGGTGACCGAGGCGGCCATCGCGGAACTGGCCAAGGCGGGCTACGACCCGGTCTACGGCGCCCGGCCGCTCAAGCGGGCCATCCAGACCGAGATCGAAAACCCCCTGGCCAGGGAGATCCTCTCGGGGCGCTTCGGGCCCAAGGAGGTCATCCGGGTGGACGTGGAGAATGGTCGCTTCGTGTTCGAAAACGTCATCGAGGCGGAGGTGGTCTGAGCTGCAACGGCCCACTGGGGGAGCGTTGTTGGGTGCATCCAGGGGCCTGAGCCGGTCATTGGGGCTGAGGCTTGGTCTGGCCATCGCCCCCCTGCTGATGGCCGTGACTGCCGGCGCGGCGCAGCTACGGGATGTGCAGGCGGTCCCCCATCTGGACGAGCGGGGCAGGGCGGGCTACCAGGAGTTCCTGGCCGCGCCGGCCCCGCGCGCCTTTGTCATCGCGCCCGGTGGCGCCTGGGCCTGGCGTGCCGAGATGGGCAGCGCGGAGGCCGCAGTCCAAGCCGCCGTGGAGGACTGCCGGCGGCTGACCGAACAGCCCTGCGTGCCCTATGCCATAGACGCGGCGGTGGTCTTCGACGAGGGTGCCTGGTCCCGCCTCTGGGGACCCTATCTTTCCCGGGCCGAGGCCGCCAAAGCCCCCGTAGGCATCAAAAAGGGCCAGCGTTTCCCGGATTTGCTGCTCACGGGCCCCGACGGCCGGCAGCGTAGGATCAGCGACTTTCGCGGCCGGGTGGTGGTGGTGCATTTCTGGGGTTCCTGGTGCCCCCACTGCATCAAGGAGCTGCCGGATATGCAACGTCTCTACACTAGGCTGCGCCATGCAAAAGACATCCGCTTCGTCCTCATCAGCGTGCGCGAGCCCTACAGCCTCTCACGCCAGTGGGCAAGGCAGCAGGGGCTGGATTTGCCCCTTTACGACGGCGGACCGGCGGCAGAGAAGGACGGCAGCTTCCGCCTCGCAGGGGGCGGCAGCATCCGCGACCGGGAGCTCGCCCGGGTCTTCCCCTCTACCCACGTGCTGGACAGACACGGCGTGGTAGTCTTCTCCCAGACCGGCCCAGTGGCCAGATGGTCAGAGCTGGAGCCGTTTCTGCGCGATGCTGCCGCCCGTTCGGGGCGCTAGGGGAAACCCTGAAGAAAGCCGCGAGCGGGATGCGGCGCAAGGCGCACGGAGCGCAGCGACCGAGACAAGCGCCAGCGCAGGACGCCACGGAGTGGCGGTCCCGAGCGAAGCGAGGGATGACGCGCAGCGGCACACATATCCAGGAGATAGGCGAGGGAGCGAAAACGAAGTTTCGGCGCAGGCGAATATCGGCGCCGCCGATGTTCAGCGAAGCGGCCGAAGCCAACACCGCGCAACGAAGCCGCGCGCCCGCGCAGCAATTTATTCAGCGTTTCCTTAGCGGCTTCATTGACGCGAGCGCCGTGCCTCGCCGACGCCATCCAGTCCGTTCTCGAGCAAGACCGCATAAGCGGCTTCAAGGGGGTTGGTTTCGACTCGCATCGCCATGAGGGGTACACTCCTTTCTCGAAATCATGGCGTCACACCATGGCCGCGCTGCCTTGCCGGGGGAGCTGCTCTGGCGCTGCGCGCCTTCGCACCTCCCCCGGCAATCCTGCCCCGCAGCGAGCAACAGGGAATTTACAGAAAGAACAATACATAACTGGCAGGGGGGTGGGCTCGTCCTGCTCGTGCACGCCGAGTCCTGCGAGTACAAAGAAGGTGGGCAGGGGCAGGGGCGCCAGGATGAGGTGGAGCCTCACCTGCCTGCCGTCATGCAGGTGGGCTCGCTGGCGTAACTATCGCGCCATCAGGGGCGCTTCAGTCCACCTCTTCCCAGCCGGTGATCATGGCCTTGAGGTGGGAAGTGGGGGTGTGACCCGTGGTGGTCAGGTAGACGTGCACGATCAGGAAGAACAGCATCAGGAAGGCGCCCAGGGTGTGGAAGAAGGCCACCCACTCCAGGCTCAGGAAGCGGTCCCAGCCCCAGGCCGGCCATTGGTCGTAGAAGATGTAGAACCAACCCGTGACCCAGATGAGGGGCCCCACGAAGCCCAGCACGAAGAGATAGGCCAGGCGCTGCAGGGGGTTGTGCTTCCTGAGGGGCGTGGGGCGGTAGGGGTGGGGGGACTGTAGGAAGATGCCGATGGCATAGAACTTGATCATGTCCGTCACCTTGTCGAAGGTGGGGATGTATTGCCGCCACTCCCCCGTGGTGAAGTGCCAGAAGATGGCGAACACCCACAGCCCCACCAAGGTCCAGGCGGCGATGGTGTGGTATTGCACTGCTTGCTCGAAGCCGAACAGGCGGTAGCTACCGTGCACCTCGAAGCCGGTAAGCAGCAGGAAGATGATCAGCCCCGCCTGGGACCAGTGCCAGAAGCGCTCGAAGCGTTTGAAGACGTAGATCTTTTCACTCATTTCTTGGCTCCTTTGCGGGCGGTGAGGATACGCAAGCCCCCGTGGCCGAGGACACCCAGGAGCGCCAGCCCGGCCAGGGACCAGCCAGCGGTGTTGAGCAGCTCGTTGGCGCGGCGGCCGGGCATGTAGATGCCTGGCACCTTGTCCAGACGGCCGACCCCCACGGCAGGGGCATGGCACTGGGCGCAGGTGAGGGCATCCTCCTTGGGCGCTACCATGTGGGTGATGGGCCAGCTCATCTCAGTGGCGACGAAGGCGTACTTGCCGCTGTACTGGGCGCCGATCTCCCGCATGCCGAACTCGATGGCCTTGTCCCAGTTAAAGTTGGACCAGAAGGCGGCGTCGTCCTTGCCCCAGGTGTGGAAGACCACCAGCATGTTGTTGCCCACGTCATAGGGCTGTTTGCCGCGGAACACCTTGATGGGCCAGATCTTGGACTTGCCGTCCGTGGGGCTGCCCTCGAAGCTGTTGATCTTGATGACCTTGGTCGGGTCCAGCTTGGTCTCCCGCAGGGTGTAGTTCACTTGGCCGTTGAACCAGATGTACTCGGGGATGACGTTGGTCTCGTATTTGAAATCCCCCTTTTTGCTGTCATAGGCGTCGTGACCGGCGCTGTCCTTGAGCTTGAAGGGCTTGCCCTTTTCATCCAGCTTGCCGGCCGTGGACCAGTCCCACCACATCTTGGTGGCCTTGCCGCCGCGCGCGTACTCGGGGATGTGGCAGGTCTGGCAGGCGATCTTGCGGGCGTGGGTGTTGAGCCGCCCCTGGTCATGGGGCGTGTCCCCGTGACAGGCCTGACAGGTGGCCGGGTTGCCCGCCTCGGGACTGCCCCGCACGAGCTTGCCCTTGGGGGCCGCGGTGGGGGCATAG
>FWPV01008408.1_pt1 | contig 18076 bp, 13 predicted proteins | sample 2228371 | NCBI WGS metagenome assembly FWPV01 (sample SAMEA103939776, study PRJEB20133) | metagenome
ACATATTGCTCGTCAGCTACCAGACTTACCGTCAATTATCTGGGTGAAACCTTCCTCCACTGGCATCTCGCGCCTTCGTGGCGCACTGAATTTTCCGGGCTAAACCTCTCACACGTTCACGCCGGCGCTGGGTCGCGGTGAGGAGTCTGTTGACCTGCCGGCGGCTTCGTTACGACTTCGGTGACCCTAATCCCCTGCGCCAGGGGAATCTGGTTCTGGGATTAATTGACATCGGCCACTTGGGGAGGACCAATATTCCTGATCAATGCAGGACATGGTGACATTGCCAGGAAATGGTCCGGCCTCGGGAGTGCTGGTGGCCTAGAAGAGCCTGGGGCACCCTGTCCCTCCAGTTGTAAATTCCCAGGCAGAATCTTAGTAGTTGCTGGGGAAGAAAAAAAGAAGGGGGTCAGCTCATCAACTAACCCCTTGAATTTACTTGGTAGCGGGGGCAGGATTTGAACCTGCGACCTTCGGGTTATGAGCCCGACGAGCTTCCAGGCTGCTCCACCCCGCGTCAATAATCGCTAAAAAAATTTATATCAAACCTTGAGGCCCGCGTCAACCGCCCCGGCGGAAAAAGGCCAAAAAAGCCTTCAGGAGGAGCGCTCCCGGGACACCGTTTCCCCGGCTCGCTTCAAGTCCGCCGCCACGTGGGGAAGCCCGGCAAATAACAACACCGCCGCCAGCGCCAGGGCCGCCAAGGTCAGGGAGACCCCGGCGGTGAGATTGAAGCGGTCGGAAAGCACCCCGATGAGAAAGGGCGAGGGAACATCGCCCACCAAGTGAATGACGATGATGTTCAGGGCCACCGCCCGGGCCCGGCGGGCCGGCCCGGCCAGGCTGACCACCAGGGCGGTAAGGATGCCGGGATTCAGAAACAGGAGAAACACGGCCCCCACCAAGCCGGGGATATAATAGGCCGGCAGGTCGGCAAAAATGGCCAAAGCCCCGCAGGGCAGAGCCAAAGTCGCTCCCACGCCGCTCACCCACAAGGCTGCGCCGGGAGTGCGTCTCATCAGCCTGGCCCCCAAGAGGCCGCCCGCCACCGTGCCCAGCCCCCCTGCTACCGTGACCGCACCGAAGAGCAGATAATTGGCCTGGGCCAAAGTCAAGCCTTTGGCAACCTCCAGGTATCGGGGCATCCAAAAGGCCAAGCCGCCCAGGGTGAAAGTTACCATGCCGTAGCCCAGCATCAGCCGCTGGAGGGTAGGAATGCGCCACAACGGCCGGTTTGGGGCCGAAGGTGATGGGGAGTCCTGAAGGGCAAAGGAAGATTGGGGCTGCAGCCTCACCGGCAGCCGGGTCACCGACCAGGCTAACAAAAGGCCCGGCAAACCGCCCAAGAGAAAGGCCGGCCGCCACCCCAAACTGCTGCCCAGAGCTCCTCCCACCAGATACGCCAGGGCAGATCCCAAAGGAATGGCCAGATAAAAGATCCCCAACGCCGCGGAGCGCCGGGCCAAGGGCAACAAATCTCCCAAGAAAGCCGGCGCCAGGGTGCCGAAAGAGGCCTCCCCCACCCCCACCAGCCCCCGGGTCAAGACCAGCATAGGATAGGAGGTCACCCAATAGGTGAGGCTGGTGGCCAAGCTCCAGAGAATGGCCCCGCCGGCCATGAGCCTGATCCGGCCGAAGCGGTCTCCAAGGTAGCCGAACAGGGGCGAGGCGATTAAATACACCAGGAAAAAGGCGGTGCCCAGAAACCCGAAGGCCCGGTCGCTTAGACCCAGTTCCGCTTTGATGAGGCTTCCCAGGGCGGCCACCAGATAGCGGTCCAGGTAGTCCAGGAGATTGAGACCGGTAAGGATGAGGAGGATGCGAGTCTCCATGGGCCGATGGTCGCCTCAATTGGGCCGCAAGGCTCGGGTTCGCAGGTCCCCATCTGGTCCTAAGGCGCCTGCAATCCAAGGCCGGCCGCCCAAGCGTTCCCTGGCGTCTGGGAAGGGCTGGGGCCGGGCGGTGAAATTGCCTCCCCCCTCCCGCGGCATCAGCCCATGATAAACCGACGCACTGGATTTGGCCAGGGTTCCCTTCAGCCCCCCAGGTTTTCCCAATATCTCCAGAACTCCGGGAAGGATTTGCGGACGCAACCGGGGTTGCGGATGAAAAGGCCGGGAACTTTGAGACCTGCCACCGCAAAACTCATGGCGATGCGGTGATCGTCATAGGTGTCAATTACCGCGCCGTGGGGTTGGCCGCCCCGGATGCACAAGCCGTCGGCGGTTTCCGACACGATCACCCCCATCTTGGTCAGTTCGGCGGCCACCGCCGCCAGCCGGTCGGATTCCTTGTGGCGCAGGTGCCCTACCCCGCTGATGACGGTCTCCCCGCGGGCAAAGGCGGCCAGCACCGCCAAGGTGGGCACCAAATCCGGCATGGTGGTCATGTCCACCAAGATGCCGGTGAGCTCCCCTCCCTGCACGGTGAGCCCCGCGGATGAACTCTCAATTCGGCAGCCCATGCGGGCCAGCACCGACAGGAAGTCAATGTCTCCCTGGGTGGAGTCCACACTGAGGTTGGCAATAGTTACCCGCCCGCCGGTAAGGGCCGCCGCGGCCCAGAAATACGAGGCGCTGGAGGCATCGGCCTCCACGGCGAACTTCCGGGGTTGGTACGCCTGGCCGCCGGGCACCTGAAAGAAGCGGTAGCCACGGCGGAAGTGGGAGATACCGAAGGAGGCCATCACGTCCAAAGTGAGATCCACATAGGGCCGGGACACCAGTTCCCCGGTGATTTCCACCTCCACCCCCAAAGGCGCCAAGGGCCCGATGAGCAGCAGGGCGGATAGATATTGGCTGCTCACCTGCCCGGACAGGCGGGTGTGGCCGCCGGTGAGGCCGCCGCTGACAGTTACCGGCGGGCAACCGTTCCCGCGGTTTGAGACGGCCCTCACCCCCAGGAGCTTCAGGGCGGCCAACAGCTCCCCCACCGGGCGTTCGCACAAGCGGGGGGTACCGGTGAGGATATAGTCTCCGGTCCCCAGGGCGGCCAGGGCGGTGAAAAACCGGTGGGAGGTGCCGGAATTGCCGAAATACAAGGGCTCGGTTACGGGCCCAAAGCGCCCCCCGGTACCGTTCACCATGACGGTGGTTCCCTCCCAGTGGACCCCGGCGCCCAAGCGGACAAGGGCCTGGGCCGTGATCTCGGTATCCTCCGAAACCAAGGCATTGCTGATGATGCTTTGCCCGCTGGCCAGCGCCCCGGCAATGAGGGCCCGGTGCGTCAGGCTTTTGGAGCCAGGCAGGGTAAGGGTGGCCTCAAGCCTCCCCAAAGTTCTGATCTCCCGCTGCTCTTCCATGGTTATCCTTTGGGTGTTCCTTTCGCTGGGACGCCTCCGTCAGACAGCCTCTGAGGCAAGGCTCCGGTAGGCCGCCTGAGCCATGACCGAAACCGGAGCCGGCTGGCCGGTCCAGAGCTCACATTGGGCCGCGCCCTGATGAATAAGCATTTTCAGGCCGTCAATGGTCCGGCAGCCCCGGGCCGCAGCTTCCCGCAGCAGTCGGGTGTGCAGGGGGCGGTACACGATGTCCATCACCAATTCATAGCGGCTCAAGAGCTGCGGTGCAATGGGTACAGGCTCCATCTCCGGCGCCATGCCCACCGGGGTGGCGTTGATCAGTATCTCGGCCGAATATTGCTCCAACTGTGGTGGCGCCACCACTTCCACCCCTAGCTGCCGGGCCAGGCCCAGGGCCTTCATCATATCCAAATCGGTGACGGCCACCTGGGCGCCCTTTTCCAGGAGCCCGAAGGCAATGGCCCGAGCCGCGCCTCCGGCGCCCAAGATGAGAACCCGCCGCCCCTCGATACCGGTTTCCTCTTCCAGTGCCGCCACCGCTCCCAGCCAGTCGGTGTTGTGGCCCACGAGACGGCCCTCCTGGTTTATGATTGTATTCACTGCCCCCATGCGGGCTGCGGCCGCTTCCACCTCGTCCAAGAGGGAAAGAATCTCCTCCTTGAAAGGGATGGTGACGCTGACTCCCCCCAGGTTGAGGCCCCTTACACCCGCCACCGCTTGGGGCAGGTCAGTGACCGGGAAGGCCACGTACACTGCGTTTATCCCCAAATGGGCAAAGGCGGCGTTGTGCATGGCCGGACTCAAAGAATGGGCCACCGGCCGGCCCAAGAGGCCATAGACCCGGGTGGCGCCGTCAATCACCGGAGCAGGCGCCATATCCGTTTCACCTCATTCACCGTGAGTTGGCCCGGGGCCGAAGCCCCTTTCCGGGAAAAGGGGGCATAGGTGAGGAACCCCCCCACCAGGGGCGACGCCACTCGGGACCAGGTCCCTAAAGGGCCCATGCAAAAGGCGATGATATCTTTGCCCGCGGCCCGGGCCCGGGGAATGAGCCCCAGAACCCTGATATTGTCCTCCGGGGTGCGGGCCAGGGTGACGAGCTTCAGGATATCCGCCTCCGCCGCCAGCATGGCCGCCAATTGGGCCTGCAATTCGGACTCCGGGGGAGTGCCGGCGAAATCATGCCAGGAGAGGATCAGACGGCTGTCTCCCCGGGCGGCATAGAGCTCCCGGCGAAAACCTGGATCCGTGCAAAACTCCACATCTATGCAAGTGGGGCGGTATGTGAGGGCTTCCTGCAGCACCCGCCGGCGCCCCGCCTCATCCCCCCGCCAGCGGCCTCCTTCCTGGGGATGGCGGTTGGTGACCACCACCGGCCCGGGACGGGTATGAAACAGACGGGGGAAATCCACCTGTTCCAGATAATCGAGCCGTAGCTCCACCCAGCACCCCTTGCGGGCGGCCCTCAGATAGACTCCCCGGGCCCGCCGGGCCGCCTCCTCCACCACCGGCACGCAGATGCGGAGAGGGAAGGATGGGTTGCGGGGAGGGCCGGGGGAACGCAGTTCCCCCGCCCTCTCCGCAAACTCCCCTCCCAACCCCCTGGACGGGGTTGGGGGAGGGGGTTTGGGGGAGGGGGCAGAGGCCTTTGGCCCCTGGCCCCCTCCCCCAAAGCCGCGCTGCTTCACCCCCCTCAACTCAGTCGCTCCACGCCCGGGGCTTTGGGGAAGGAGCCCAGGAGTTTGAACCAGGCGCTCATCTCTTTGATTTCTTCCAGGGCGGGACCCACCTGGGGATCGGCCCGGTGGCCGTCCAAGTCCACGAAAAAGAGGTAGCGCCACGCCTCGGTCTTCATGGGCCGGGAGACGATGCGGCTCATGTTGATGCCCCGCTGGGCCAGGGGCCGCAGAGTGTGATAGAGGGCGCCGGGCACATCATCCACCGCAAAGATGATGGAGGTCTTGTCGCTTCCGGTGGGCCCGGGTTCGTCCGGACCGATGACGAAGAAATGGGTGACGTTGCCGGGGTTGTCCTCCAGGCGCTTTTCAATCACCTTGAGGTCGTAAAGAGGAGCCGCAAAGGCACTGGCGATGGCCGCGGAATTGGGGTTTTTGGCGGCTTTCTGGGCTGCCACCCCGGTGGAGGCCACCTCAATGACGGTGATCTCCGGCAGATGGGTAGCCAGCCAGCGGCGGCACTGCCCGAAGGCCTGCGGATGGCTGTAAATTACCTCCACATCCTGAATCTGGCCGGATTTGGAAAGCAGGTCGTGGCTGATCTCCAGGTAAATTTCCCCGCAGATGTGCAGCGTCGTTTCGGCAAACAGGTCCAGGGTCTCGTTCACCACCCCCTCGGTGGAATTCTCAATGGGCACCACGCCGTAGTGGTATTTCTCCTTGCCTACCTCGCTGAAGACCTCCCGGATGGTGGCCATGGGCTTGTAGCGGGTGGCGTGGCCGAATTTTTTCAGGGCCGCCAGGTGGGAAAAGGTGGCCTCCGGTCCCAGGAAGGCGACGCTCAGGGGTGCCTGGATTTCCCGGGCCGCGGAGATGATCTCCCGGAAGATGGAGCGCAGGGCCGCCGAGGTCAGGGGGCCGGGGTTTTGGTGCAGAAGCTGGGCCAGGACCTCTTCCTCCCGGCGGAAGTCCAAGGTACGGGCCCCCTCCCGGTTCTTGATGAGGCCGATCTCTTGAGCCAGGGCCTGCCGTCGGTTCAGGAGCGCCAAGAGCTCCCGGTCCACTCGGTCGATTTCGGCGCGCAACTGTTCTTTGTCCGTCATGTCATTTCTCTAGGATGGTTTCCTGGACCTTGTGGCCGAAATGGCGGCCGGCCTCCTCCAGGGCCGCCAACACTTCATCCCCGGGCTGTAAGGCCACGATGGAAACGGCCTGGCCGTCCGGGCGGGTGAGGCGGATGGTTTCGGCGTTCTGCAAGATGATGGAGAATTCCTGGCCCTCCGCTTCGGCGCTCACGAGCATCAAAGGCCGGCTTTCCACCTTGGCCCGGCCCACCACCGCCGGCCGGGTGCGGCCTTCCCAATTCACCACCAGCACCTCGTCCCCGGCCTTCAGCTCCCCCAGGTACCGGGTCTTGCCGCCCGTGACCCGGATATAGGAATGCACCGGCCCGGCGTTAACCCGGAAGGGCCGCGGGGCCACGTAGGGGTTCTCCAGGGATTCGGCATGCACCAGGAAAAGCCCCCCGGAGGAGTTGCCCACCAGCATCCCTTCTCCCAGGCCCATGTTGGCGCAGGTGTCCACGCAGACCCGGTCCCCCATGCCCAAAGGTTTGAGGCCGATGATGCGGGCCACGGTGAGGGGCACGGGGGGCGAAGCCTCCTTCACCAACCGGGCCACGGCCTTGATGACGCCGGGGTCCCGGCTGTTCAGCACCAGGCCGTCCACGCCTTTTTCCAGGACCCCCAAAGCGGTGCGGGCTTCATCCAGGGCGGCCACCTCCACAAAGATATTGCCGCTTTGGGCCACCAGGTTTTCCAAAGGGATGATGGTCCAGTCGGGGGTCTTGACCACCACCGGCTGCTGGCGAGCCAGGCGCAGCACCTCCCCTTCGTCTGCGGAGGAGGTGACGGTGACCTCAGAAAAATCCCGCCCCGGCACAAGATCTCCGTCTTCCGCCACCACCTGGATGAGTCCCAGGGCTTTCACCTCCGGGGCCTTGTTCGCCGGCACCCAGACTGCGTCGGCGCCGGACTCCAAGGCCGTGGTCACCAGCTTTTTGTCCCAGGGGTCCACTTTGACCCAGAGTGTCTTCATAGTGCATCCTTTGCTCTTGAGGGCCGGCCAGCAACCGGGGATGCGGCCCCGGTGATCTCAGGGCCATGCCGATCCCCTTCCCCGCCGCCCCTCCGGTTCCGGGAACCCTTCGACAATACCCTTCACCCTGCCGTCAAAAATCCCAACGCCTCGTCCACACTGGCGTTTTCGTGCACGATGAGGCTGATGGCCCCCACCATGCGGGAGGGGTCCCGGTGCTGGAAGATATTGCGGCCGATGGAAACACCGGCGCCGCCGGCCTCGATGGAGCCTTTCACCATCTCCAGGATATCCCTATCGGAGCTCATCTTGGGACCGCCGGCGATGACCACCGGCACCGGGCAGCCCAGCACCACCTCCCGGAAGGACTCCACCGAGCCGGTGTAGGAGACCTTGATGATGTCGGCGCCCAGCTCGGCACCCAGACGGGCCACGTGCTTGATGGCCCCGGGGTCGTATTCGTCTTTAATCTTTTCCCCCCGGGGATACATCATGGCCAGCACCGGCATGCCCCAATCCCGGGCCTCCCGGCTGACCTGCCCCAAGTCGTTGAGCATCTCCTTCTCCGAGCCATTGCCGATGTTGACATGGATGCTCACCGCGTCGGCCCCCAGCTTGATGGCCTCTTCCACGGTGCACACTAGCGTCTTGGCGTTGGGAAAGGGGCTTAAGGCAGTGGAGCCGGACAGGTGGATGATGAGCCCCACGTCTTTGCCCCGCCGGCGATGGCCGCCCTCCACCAGGCCCTTGTGAATGACGATGGCGTTGGCCCCGCCTGAGGCCACGGCATTCACCGTGGTCTTCATGTCGATGAGGCCCGGGATGGGGCCCACGGTCACCCCGTGATCCATGGGTACCAACACGGTACGGCCGGTTTCCCGGTTCATGATGCGTTCCATGCGGATGAGTTTGCCGATCACGCTTCCTCCTCCCGCCGCCGCCTGCGGGGCCACCCGGCCAATAAAAAAAGCCGTGGCCCCTGCTCTTGCGCCACGGCTTTTAAAAGTTTTCTGGGGTTGGGTTCAGGTGCTTTTAAAAGTCGAGGCGCAACGGTAGCCCCAAAAATAATAGTAGCTAAAATAAAAGTACCGGGGCTGGGTGGGCTGCATGTGAAAATTTCCTCGACCTGTTTTTATGCTAATTTTTTCCAGCGTTTCCTGTCAAGCATTTTTTCGATATAGTTTGATTATTCCCGAAAGCAAGTCGTTCGCCAAGGTTTTTGAGGGAGGTCGGGGAGGAGCCCGGCTCCCCCCCATAACCTGATGACAGACAAGGAGCCTCTATGCCTCGCATTGATGATTACAAGGCGGCCATCGCCCTGTCAGTGGCGGCCTTACAGAAGCGCAACCCCAAGTTCCTGGCGGCTCGTAGCCGGGCGGAATACACCCTGGAAGGCGACCGGGAGGTGTTGCTGCTCCCCTATTTCGGCCAGGTGCGCCGGGTGGCCTGGCCCGAGGTGACCGTGACCGACCCCAGCAGTCCCCGGGACCTGCCTCTCACCGAGCAGATTCTCATCCTGCATTATCTGGAACGCACCGACGGCGAAGCCCCCAGCGGCCACACCATTGACTTCCGCCAGGTCCCCGACGGCGGCGGCTTCTACTGGTCGGCCTTCGTTTCCCGGGCGCAAAAGCCTTTGCTGGAAACCTTCGGCCACGATTTGGAGTTCTACCTTCAGGTGGCCTTGGCCGCCGGAGGCGAAGCCCAGGATTTGGGGGACCTGTCGGTGCGCTTCCTGGCCTTCCCCCTGGTGCCCGTCACCCATGTCTTCTGGCGCGGGGACGAGGAGTTCCCCCCCACCGCCAGTCTCCTCTTTGATGAGACCATCAGCCGCCACCTGTCCACCGAGGACATCGCCGCCCTGGCCGGCGCTTCGGTTTACCGCCTCATGGCCGCGGCCCGGGAGCTTCGGCAGAAGAAGTGAAAATAGTTGAGGGGAGGGCCGGAGGAGCAGCGGCTCCCCCGCCCTCCCCTCAAGCTCCCCTCCCAACCCCCTAAATAAGGGATAGGGGGAGGTGGTGTGGGGGAGGGGGTAAGGGGCTGTGCCCCTTGGCCCTCTCCCCCACGCCTCTGCTCACTCGCGCTCGCCGGTGAGTTCGTGATACACGGGGAGGTTGCGGGTGAGGAAGTCGAAGATGAGGATGCCGCCGGCCACCAGGGAGACGGTGATGATAATCTCAAAGAAGGAGGGGAAGTAGCTGAACTCCCGGTAGCCCCCGTAGCTGGTGAGGCTGACGTTGAAGCGGTTCAGGACCACCCCGAAGGCGGCGATGCCGGCGCCGGTCAGGAGCCCCTTCTCGGACCGCCGCACCGCCGGCAGGGACAGGAGCAAGGCCGGCAAGGCCACGGTGCCGAGGAGTTCCACCAGGAAGAAGAAGTTGGGCTTGCCCCAGGCCAGGACCGTGGCGCCCCGGGAGTAGAGGTCGGTGACCTTCATAGCGAAGTACACGATGAGCACGGTGCTCAGGCCCTTGGCGAAGCTGGGGAGGATATCCATCTCCGGTTTGCGGCCGTGGGCCCGGGCGCTCAGCAGGCTCTCCACGATGATCATGCTCATGCCGCCGATGATGGCGCTGACGAAAAACAGCGGCCCGATGGCCCGGGTGGCCCACAGGTCGCTCATCTTCTCGGGCAGCAGCAGGTAGAGGGCTCCCAGAGAGGATTGGTGCAGGGTGGAGAGGATGACGCCGGCCACCACCAGGACCAGGTAGATCTCCCGGAAAAAGCTGACCAGTTTCTCCTTCTTGAAGCGCTCCAGGGCCATGATGAGCACGTCGATGGCCAAGACGGTGGTGTACAGCATAACGCACCAGGCCACCTCAAAGAGCACCGACTGGGGGTTCCACATGATCATGGGGTGCCAGATACGCCAAGGCTGGCCCAGATCCAGGGTCAGGCCGAAAATGAACAAGAGGTAGCCCAAAAAGGCGGAGATCTTGGCGGGCCTGAGAAGCGGTTCATACTTCTTCAGGTTGAAGATATAGATGGTGGCGGCCATGGTGAAGCCGCCGCCGGCCAGGGCCACGCCCGCCAGGACGTCGAAGCTGATCCACAGGCCCCAGGGATAGGCGTCGCTCAGGTTGGTGGTGGCCCCCAGCCCGAAGAAAAGGCGGATGAGAGCGGAAATAACTCCCAGGACCACCAGGATATAGAGGGTCGCCCGGCCGGGGGTGATCTTCCCTTCGCCCGGATACCACTTTTTCACCTGTTCGGCCATGGCTCAACCCTCCTTCTTCTCATGCTCGGCGGCCTGGACTGCGGACAGCCGTTTGTTCAGGTAGTGGAGGCCCACCGCCAGGCCGCCCACGGTGAGGGCCACATACGGGACCTTTGACATCCACTCCCGGCCATACATGCCATAGGGCACCTCCCCCAGGTCGGTGCGGAAGCCCCGATGGTTCAGTCCCAGATCCTCAAATGAGGCGGCGGTGAGGTAAAGCTTGCTGGTGCCCCCCACGATCTTGTCCCCGTACACCTGGCCGTAGTAGCGCTCCGGGTGGGCGCCGATGCGGCGGCGGGCCTCCTTCAGGAGCTGGTCCCGGTCGCCGAAGAGCAGGGCGCCGGTGGGACAGGTGGTGGCGCAGGTGGGCGCCAACCCCTCGGCCTGCCGGTCGGCGCAAAAGGTGCACTTGCGGATCAGCGGCACCGCGGACTCCCACTCAAACTTGGGAATCTGGAACGGACAGGCCATCATGCAGTAGCGGCAGCCGATGCAGCGGTCGTCGTTATAGACCACCGGCCCCTCGGGGAGGCGTTTCAGGGCCCCCACCGGGCAGACGCTTTCGCAGGCCGGGTCCAGGCAGTGCATGCACTGGCGCTTGATAAAGTGCCAGCGCAGTTGACCGTCCGGGCCGGACATCTCCCGGAAGATGATGCGGGTGTACTGGTTGCTGCTCAGATAGCGGGGACTGCTCCAGGTTTCACTGAAGACCGCCGGCTTGCCTTCCAAGTCGTTCCAGCTTTTGCAGGCTACCTGGCAGGCCCGGCAGCCGATACACTTGGTGGTGTCGATGAGCATCGCTTTACTCATGATTGCTCCCCTTCCGGTCCGCCATTAGGCCTTTTCGATATTCACCAGGAACACCTTGTATTCCGGGATCATGGTGTTGGCGTCCCCCACCATGGGGGCCAGCTGGTTGGCGGCATAGTTGGTCTTTTTGTCCGGGCCGCCGGTGACCAGGCCGGCAAAGCCGAAGTGCCAGGGCAGGGCCACCATCTCCACGGTGTTCTGCAGCCCCGGCGGGCCACAGGTGAAGGCGGCCACCCGGGCGGTGACGTTGGCCCGGGCCTTGACCTCGCCCCGGATGCTGGTCACCCGCACCCAGTCACCCGCTTTGATGCCTTTGGCCGCAGCCAAAGCCGGGCTGATCTCCACAAACATTTCCGGGAAGAGCTCCGACTGCCAGGTGAGGTTCCGGGTCATGGCCCCGGCCTGCCAGTGCTCCGTCACCCGGAAAGTGGTGGCGATGTAAGGGAAGCGGGGATCGCAGACTTCCGCCAGCTTGTCGTATTCCGACTTCCAGATCTTTACCGCCGGGTTGGCCTGCACCGGGGACAGGGGATTGATGAAGGGACACTCCAGGGCCTCATAGTGTTCGGGGAAGGGCCCCTCTTTGCAGGCGCCCTTGGGCACGAAGAGGCGGCATTTCCCTTCCGGGAGCATGATGTAGGGGGCCTTGGCCGACTCCTCCGGGGGAACCTCCACCTTGGTGGCCGGGTCGATCCATTTGAAGTCCGGGACGTCGGCCCGCACCCACTTGGCTCCGGCCGCATCCCAGCGCACCAGGGCCCGCTTGGGGTTCCAAGGCTGGCCGTGGGGATCGGCGGAGCAGCGGTTGTAGATGATGCGGCGGTTCACCGGCCAGGAAAAGGCCCAGCCGGGGTAGAGGCCCAGGCCGCTGGGGTCTTTTTTGTCCCGGGCCGCGGCTTTGTTGTCCTTCTTGTCGGGGCCGGGATAAAAGCCGGAGTAGATCCAGCAGCCGCAGGCGGTGGAGCCGTCGTCTTTCAGGGCCAGGAAATTGGCCACCTGCTTTTTGTCGGCCACCGTGTAGCCGTTGATCTCCTTGGCCACCAGATGCACATCCGGGTCAGCGCCGTAGTTCCAGGTGAGGTCCAGGATGGCGCCCCGGGCCGGGGCCTTGGCGTCTTCCTGGTAGAGTTTTTTCAGCTCCAGCCCCAGGGCGTTGACGTACCACAGGTCGCTTCTGATGTCGCCCCCGGGTTTCACCGCCTGATAGCGCCACTGGATCCAGCGGCCGCTGTTGCTGGCGCTGCCCTCTTTTTCCAAGGAGTCGGCGGCCGGGAAGAGAAAGACCTCGGTCTTGATGTCCTGGGGGTTGACGCCCGGGCGCTTCCAGAAGACCGAGGTGTCCGTCTCCCAGAGGTCGAAGGCCGCCAGCCACTCCAGCTTGTCCAGGGCGGCATAGGTTTGGTTCAGGTTTGAAGAGCCCACCGCCGGGTTCATGCCCCAGCAGAGCATGCCCTTGATGCCGCCGACGGCCATGTTCTCAAACAGGGGAATCCAGGAATAACCGGCGTTTTGGAAGCCCTTGCCCATCTTGGGGAGGTAGTGATAGGCGAACTCGTTGTCCGCCTTGGCGGCGTCGCCCCACCAGGCCTTGAGCAGGCTCACAAAGAACTTGGGTTTGTTGCTCCAGAAACCCGCCTTGGGGGTTTCCTTGTCCAGGTAATCCTTCAGGGTGGGGTGGTTGGCCTCGCTGGGAGTCCCCAGATAGCCCGGCACGATGTGGAAGAGCAGGGCCATGTCCGTGGAGCCCTGGACGTTGTTCTCCCCCCGGAGGGCGTTGATGCCGCCGCCGGCGATGCCCATATTGCCCAGGAGCATTTGCAGGATGGAGTAGCCCCGGATGATCTGCACGCCGGTGGAGTGCTGGGTGCCGCCCATGGCGTAGAGGATGGTGCCGGCCTTGTCGGGCTGGCCGGTGGCGGCATAAAGCTCCGCCAATTTGAGGAACTGCTCCCGGGGCACGCCGGTGGTGGCCGCCACCATCTCCGGGGTGTAGCGGGAGAAATGGTTCTTCATGAGCTGAAAGACGCAACGGGGATGTTTCAGGGTGGGGTCGGTGAGCGGCTTGCCGTCCGGCCCCGCCTCATAATCCCAGGACGAGGCGTCATAAGCCCGCTTATCCTTCTGGTAGCCGGAAAACAGGCCCTTATCGAAGGAATATTCGGGTTTCACGATCAGCGCGGCGTTGGTGTAAGTGCTGACATAATCCTTGTGGTAAAGCTCGTTCTGCAAAACATAATTGATGAGGCCGCCGAAGAGCGCAATGTCCGTGCCCGGCCTGAGGCGCACATAGAGGTCAGCCTTAGCCGCCGAGCGGGTGAAGCGGGGATCGATGACGATGAGTTTGGCCCCCTTTTCCTGGGCCTTGGTGATCCATTTGAAACTGATGGGATGGTTTTCCGCCGGATTGCAGCCGACGATAATGATGCAGTCGCTGTTGGCCAGGTCGTTCCAATGATTGGTCATGGCGCCCCGGCCGAAGGTAGGCCCCAACGAGGCCACGGTGGAGGAGTGTCAGAGACGGGCCTGGTGTTCCAGGTACACTATGCCTAAGGAGCGCATCAGTTTGGAAATGAGATAACACTCTTCGTTGTTGAGGGCGGCCCCGCCGATGGAAGCCAGGGCTTCGGTGCGGTTGATGGGCACGCCGGCCGCGTTGACGGCCTGGAAATTGGCGTCCCGGGTGGCTTTAACCCGTTGGGCCAGGGTCTTGATACCCCAATCCAGGGGCTTTTCTTCCCAGCGGTCACTGCCCGGCGCCCGGTAAAGGAATTTTTTCAAACGTCGCGGGCTGGTCACCACCTCCATGACCGCCTGGCCCTTGCTGCATAGGGAGCCCTGGTTGATGGGGTGATCCGGATCGCCCTGGACGCTCACCAGTTTGCCGTTCTGGGTGTAGGCCACCAGGCCGCAGCCGACGCCGCAGAAGGGGCAGATGGAGGTGGTGGTTTGGGCGTCCTTGGTTTTGGCCGGGTGCACAAAGCCCGCCCAACCCCGGCGGGGCAGGATGACCTCCGCCAGGCTCAGGCTGGCCAGGCCGCCACCCAGCCCTTTGAGGAACGCTCTGCGGGTGATACCCATGATGCCTCCTCCCTGCAGATGATTGATGTGAATTTTTTCACTAATAATCCATACTTATCTCTCCCCCTGACCAAGCCCCACCCTAATAACTTTCCCACAAGATGTCAATGACTTTCCACAATTTCATGTAACTATAAAAAATAACATTATTATTGAGAACTTTTGTCCGGTTGTGACAATAACCTTTCGTGGGTCTCAGGTAAGCCCTTCCTTTCCCGACCCCCGGCGCTTTGTCAGGAACAGATGGCCCTAATGGCAAAGAAAGGGGATGGGATCCGGAAAAGGGCAGCAGCTGATCTTTGGAGCCCCCGCCTCATGACCCCGGGCCTGCCGAAACAGCGTGGGGCAAGCCGTTGTGCCCCATGGGGCAAAGGTCCGGGTTGGGGGCTGCCAGGCCAAGCCCCCCGCCCTTCCCCCGCAGGGGAAAAACCTGTAAGCAAAGGTAATGATATTTGCTCCCTTGCAGTTTCACTTGAACCACCCTCGGCAGCCTGCTATATTCCCTCCAGCCGTTGCGGGGCTTTCACGAACCCCGCCCCTTGCCAGGAGGTTTTTTTCATGCCGAAGCGCCAGGATATTCACAAGGTGATGATTATCGGGTCCGGGCCCATCATAATCGGCCAGGCCTGCGAATTTGACTACTCCGGCACCCAGGCCTGTAAGGCTCTCAGGAGTCTGGGCTACGAGATCGTCCTGGCCAACTCCAACCCGGCCACCATCATGACGGATCCGGGCATGGCGGACGCCACCTATATTGAGCCCTTGAAGCTGGACTATATGGCGGAAATCATCAGGGTGGAGCGGCCCGACGCCCTGCTCCCCAACTTGGGCGGCCAGACCGGCCTGAACCTCTCTTCCGCCTTGGCCAAAGCCGGGGTGCTGGAGGAGCAGGGCGTCCAGGTCATCGGGGTGGAGGTGGACGCCATCAAACGGGGCGAAGACCGCCTGGCCTTCAAAGAAACCATGGAGCGCCTGGGGATCGAGATGCCCAAAAGCAAGATCGCCCACTCAGTGGAGGAAGCCGAACGCATCGCCGAAGAGTTGGGCTATCCGCTGGTCATCCGGCCCGCCTATACCCTGGGTGGCTGGGGCGGCGGCCACGTGTATAACCTGGAGGAGCTCCGCACCATCGCCGCCCGGGGTCTGGCCGCCAGCATGGTGGGTCAGGTGTTGGTGGAAGAGTCGGTCCTGGGCTGGGAAGAGCTGGAGCTGGAGGTGGTGCGGGACGCCAAGAATCAGATGATCACCGTCTGCTTCATCGAAAACGTGGACGCCATGGGGGTGCATACCGGCGACTCCTTCTGCACCGCGCCCATGCTCACCATCGCTCCGGAGCTCCAGCAGCGTCTGCAAAAGTATTCCTATGACATCGTGGAGGCCATCCGAGTCATTGGCGGCACCAACATCCAGTTTGCCCACGACCCCAAGACCGGCCGGGTGGTGGTCATTGAGATCAACCCCAGAACCAGCCGCTCTTCGGCTTTGGCCTCCAAGGCCACCGGCTTCCCCATCGCCTACGTATCATCGCTGCTGGCCGGCGGCCTGACCCTGGACGAAATCCCTTACTGGCGCCTGGGCACCCTGGAAAAGTACGAGCCTTGGGGCGACTACGTGGTGGTCAAGTTCGCCCGCTGGGCCTTCGAGAAATTCCCCGGCGCCGAAGACCGGCTGGGCACCCAGATGAAGGCGGTGGGCGAGGTCATGAGCCTGGGCAAGACCTACAAGGAGGCCCTGCAAAAATCCATCCGCTCCCTGGAAATCGGCCGCTTTGGCCTGGGCTTCGCCAAGGACTTCCACGAAAAATCCCGGGAAGAGCTCCTGGAACTCCTTTTCGAGCCCACCAGCGAGCGCCAGTTCATCATGTACGAGGCCCTCAGAAAAGGCGCCACGGTGGAGGAGCTCTACAAAAAGACCCACATCAAGCCGTGGTTCATCCAACAGATGAAGGAGCTGGTGGACCTGGAAGAGGAGATTTTGCGCCACCGGGGAAAGGAGCTGCCCGACGCTTTGCTCATCCAGGCCAAGAAAGACGGCTTTGCCGACCGTTATCTCGCCCAGCTTTTGGGGGTGCCGGAGAAGAGCCTCCGGAAGCGGCGCCTGCGCCTCGGTCTTAAGCAGGCCTGGGATGCGGTGCCGGTGAGCGGGGTGGAGAACGCCGCCTACTATTACTCCACCTACAACGCCGAGGATCGGGTCCAGGTGAGCGACCGGCCGAAGATCATGGTCCTGGGCGGCGGGCCCAACCGCATCGGCCAGGGCATCGAGTTCGACTACTGTTGCGTCCACGCCGCCTTCGCCATCCGGGACGAAGGCTTCGAGTCCATCATGGTGAACTGCAACCCCGAGACCGTGTCCACCGACTATGACACCTCGGACAAGCTCTATTTCGAACCCCTCACCGTAGAAGACGTCCTCAGCATCTACGAAAAAGAAAAACCCCAGGGCGTCATCGTGCAGTTCGGCGGCCAGACGCCTCTGAACATCGCCCAGGAGCTGGCCGCCGCCGGAGTGAAAATTTTGGGCACCAGCCCGGACGTCATTGACTTGGCGGAAGACCGGGACCGCTTCCGCCAGATGATGCGCAAATTAGGGATTCCCCAGCCCGAATCCGGCATGGCCGGCACCATAGACGAGGCCCTCGCCATCGCCCAGGAGATCGGCTATCCCCTGATGGTCAGGCCCTCCTATGTCCTGGGAGGTCGGGCCATGGAATGCGTCCACGATGAGGCCATGCTCAGGCACTACCTGGCCCGGGCCGTGGAAGTCAGCCCGGAGCGCCCCATCCTCATCGACAAGTTCCTGGAGGACGCCATCGAGGCCGAGGCCGACGCCATCGCCGACGGCACCGACGCCTTTGTCCCCGCCGTCATGGAGCACATCGAGCTGGCGGGCATCCACTCCGGCGACTCCGCCTGCGTCATCCCGCCCATCAGCATTCCCCCCAAACACCTGGAGACCATCAATGAGTACACCCGCCGCATCGCCATCGAGCTCAATGTGGTGGGCCTGATGAACATCCAGTACGCCATTGCCAACGACACGGTCTATGTGTTGGAGGCCAACCCCCGGGCCTCCCGCACCGTGCCCTTGGTCTCCAAAGTGTGCAAGATCCCCATGGCCCGCTACGCCACCCAGATCATGCTGGGGAAAAAGTTGCAGGACCTGGATCTGTCCCCCAAAGCCATTCCCCATTTCGGCGTCAAGGAAGCCGTCTTTCCCTTCAACATGTTCCCGGAGGTGGACCCCTTACTAGGGCCGGAGATGCGCTCCACCGGCGAGGTCCTGGGGCTGGCCGACTCCTTCGGCCTGGCCTTTTACAAGGCCCAGGAGGCCGCCGGCCAGACCCTGCCCCGTCAGGGCACCATCCTCATCACCGTGGCCGAAACGGATCGCCCCGCGGTCCTGGAGGTGGCCCGCCAGTTTGCCCGCCTGGGCTTCAAAATCCTGGCCACCCAGGGGACGCAGCGGTTCCTCACGGAACAGGGCATCGCCGCAGAACCGGTGCTCAAGCTCCACGAGGGCCGTCCCAACATCGTGGACGCCATCAAAAACCAGGAGATCCAGCTCATCGTCAACACCCCCAGCGGCAAGCTGAGCAAGTACGATGACTCCTATATCCGCAAGGCGGCCATCCGCTACAAGATTCCCTACATCACCACCCTGGCCGGGGCGTTGGCTGCGGCCCGGGGCATCGCCGCCGCCCGGGAACGGCAATTCCAGGTGCGCTCCTTGCAAAGTTACCACGCGGGGATTAAATGAATTGAGAAAGGGGCCTGGGTGAAAGACCCCGGCCCTCCCCTTAACAGGCTGTTGAAAAACTCTTTTTCTTGATGACCGTAATTAATGCTGTGCATAATGGCAAAAAGGTGCTAAAGTCAACGATAACAATAGGTT
>FWPV01008409.1_pt1 | contig 18074 bp, 16 predicted proteins | sample 2228371 | NCBI WGS metagenome assembly FWPV01 (sample SAMEA103939776, study PRJEB20133) | metagenome
CCTCTTGTTCACTGCAATCTGCGCTCAGGCAGCCGGCGCCGGCCGCGCCGCGCGGCTGCTTGTGCGGGCGCTCCCGGGACAGCCGTGCTGGTGCCGAAAGGCAAGATTGAATTCCCCGTAACAACCGCCGCCCGGACCGCATCCATCCTGCAGAGCATGAAAGCCCTTGTATCAGCCGTCGTGGTGGCTCAGGCGCTGGCGGCCGGTCTCTTCGCCGCCCAGCCTCCGGCGGCGCTTCCCGACGATCAGGTCATCCGCGTCGACGTCAATCTGGTCAACATCTACTTCAGCGTCCGCGACCGCAAGGGCGCCTACATCACGAGCCTGGGCAAAGACGACTTCACCATTTACGAAGAAGGCAAGCCTCAGGAGATCCGCTTCTTTTCGCGCGAAACGGACCAGCCCCTCACGCTGGGCCTGCTCGTCGACGTCAGCCGCAGCCAGGAAGCTCTGATCGAGATCGAGCGCAGCGCGTCCAGCCGGTTCTTCCAGCGCGTGCTCCGCGAGAAGGACATGGCCTTCCTGATCAGCTTCGGCGTTGACGCCGAGCTGCTGCAGGACTTCACGGGCTCGCCGGCACTGCTGGCGAGGGCGCTCGACCGGCTCCGCCTGAACGCTGGAGTCAGCGGGATGTCGCCGACAGGTTCGCCGATCCCGCTGCCCGGCGGCGGCCGCGGCACGGTGCTCTATGACGCTGTCTGGCTGGCTTCGAAAGAAAAACTCCGCGGCGAGGTCGGCCGCAAGGCTTTGATCGTCATCACCGACGGTGTCGATGTCGGCAGCCGCGTGAAGCTGCAGGAGGCCATTGAAGAGGCGCAGCGGTCGGATGCCATCGTCTATGTGATCCTGTTTGAAGACCCGCGCTACACCTCCTGGCAGTATGGCGGCGTCTCCGGCGAAGGAGCGATGCGGAGGATGGCGGAGGAAACCGGCGGCCGCGTTTTCCGCGTCAGCCGCCGCGAGTCGCTCGACGACATCTACGACACCATCCAGACCGAACTGCGCAGCCAGTACTCGGCTGCCTATGCTCCTACCAACCAGGCGCGCGACGGCAGTTTCCGCCGCATCGAGGTGAAAACGAAAAACCGCGACTACCGCGTGCAGGTCCGCCGCGGCTACTACGCTCCGAAGGATTGAGATCCGGCAGCCAACGCCACGCCCGCTCTCGCCACGCCATGCACCCCCGCCGCCAGAACCCGGGCTTCCCGGAACCCGAAGAATCGCGGGGACAATCTCGGGGACAGCCTGAACTGAGCGCTCTGCCCCTTTGCGTCCGGGCTGCGCGGGCAGAGAAAAAGAAGAAATGCGGGCGCGCCTTCAGGCCGGCACCATGCGGCTGCGCAGCTGCAGGTAGCTGCGCACGGCCGTTTCCAGCGGCGGCATGGGCGCGACGCCGAGCGATTCCATCCGCCCGTTGGAAAGAGCCGAGTACTTGGGCCGGCGCGCCGGCGTGCGGTATTCGCGGTCGTTCGTCGGGCGCAGGTCCGGTTGCAGTCCGGCTTCGGAGAAGATCATCCGGGCGAAATCAAACCAGGTGATCGGCGTTCCGCCCCCGACGTGGATGACGCCGCTGACGCCGCGTTCCACCAGATCCGCCGTGCGCGCCGCCAGCAGAGGCGCGTAGGTCGGGCTGCCCGTGTGATCCTCCACCACGCGGATGGTCTTGCCTTCGCGCGCCAGCCGCAGCATCAGCTCGATGAAATTCCCCCGCGCCGTCTGCAGTCCGCCCAGTCCGAAGACTCCGGAAGTCCGCACGATGAGCGCGTCGTCGAGATAGGCCTTGGCGTAATATTCGCCGGCGAGCTTGGAGACGGCATACGCGCCGAGCGGGTGAGGCGGGTCCGTCTCCACATACGGTCTGCCGGCGGCGCCGTCAAACACATAGTCGGTCGAGTAGTGCACCAGCTTCGCCCCCGACTGCCTGCAGGCCAGCGCGATGTTGCGCACGGCCAGAGCGTTCACCTGAAACGCCGCCGCCGGCTCGCTCTCGGCGACATCCACCTGATTGTATGCGGCAGCGTTGAGCACGACGTCGGGGTTGAATTGCGCCACAGCGCCTTCCACGGCTTCAGCGTTGGTGATGTCGACCTGCCTGCGATCCCATCCGGCCACGGCATAGCCCCTCTGCCGGAACTCCCTCTCCAGTTCGACTCCCAGTTGGCCGGCGCAACCGAAGACCACCGCTTTCTTCATGTTTCGTACTATAGCGCGGACCCGAGCGGCGACGCTCCGCAAAACCGCCTAATGCCGGAGTCAAAAGCGCCGATAGGGAAAAAAGATATGAGAATTCCGGCAACTTTGTTACACTTTAGCTACGTCTAGTTCAATGGGAGTGGCACGGACGTGAAACGGGTTCTCCATCGCTCGTTCATCCGGAGCCGCCGGGCAGAGGCGCTAAGCTGGGTATTGCTGGCGACACTGGCGGCCGTGCTGGTCGTGTCGCTCTACGTGGGCCTCCGCGGCATCGCCGCCTGAGGGGCCGTAACCTTCCTCCAGCAACGCCTTCATCAACGCCCGCAGGCCGGCGGCCGTGTGAAGCACGCAGTCCACTTCCACGCCCGCCACAAATCCGTCCCCGTCAGCGCGGCAGTGAACGATTTCTCCCAGAAACAGGTCGTCGCCCGCCTCCATCTGCACCAGCGTGCCCGGCCGCAGCCGCAGCGGCATGCGGACCCTCGCCCCTCGGCCCGAAATCTCTTCGACGACGACTCCGAGCGGCGGTCCTTTCCGGGTCTCGCCGTTCTCTTCATGAAGCGTGTTCAGCACCGCCTGCATCGTGACCGGCTGCCGCCTTGTTGTTCGGCGTTCCATGCCCTCCTTATCGGCGGGGCATGCTGAAGCTGGAGCCGGTTTTGCGCAGGCTCAGACGCGCCAGTGCAGCAGCCACGCGGCCGCGGCCAGCGCCGCGACGGCCATCCCGAGCCACCGTGCAAGCCGCTGCTGGCTCTTCCACCCCGCAGTGGCAGAAGCAGGGGGCGTTTCAGGAGCGCCGGAACGGTGCGCGGGCGCGCCGCCCTCTTCAGACGTTTCCGCCTGTCCAGCGATGACCACCGTGCCGCTTTCCCGGCTTTCCAGAGCCTTCAGGCACCGCGCCCGGAGAACCGGCGGCATCGCATCCAGGCTGTCGAACCGCTCCAGCCCGCGCCGGGTCGAAGCCAGGATCACGGTATGGCGGAACCGGCCAGCCTGCGTCCGGATCGTCATCGCGCGCCTCCGCCCGCCGCCGGCGCAGAGTGGTTCCTCGCCGCCAGCTCCATGACGCTCTCGATGAATCCGAGCGCCGCCTTCGACAGCGCCTTGTCTTTCCGGTAGACGAGCCCCAGACGCCGCATCAGCGGTTCCGGCGCAAGGCTGACAGCGGCGAACTGGCCCGCCTCCACGCCCTCGCGGAAATGCGACGCCGCCATGAACGAGATCCCCATGCCGGCCAGCACGAACCGCTTGATCATCTCCGTCGAGTCCAGCTCCATCGAGATCTGAAGATCGTCCTCCACCGGTTCGAGCCATTCATTCAGCCGCGTCCGCGTCGCGCCCCCCTTGGGCAGCAGCAGCGGATACGGCGCGATGTCGCGCGCCGTCACCGACGCCGCGCCTGCCAGCGGATGCGAAGCCGGCACAAGCAGCTTGATTTCGTCGGTATACACGTGCACGACCTGGAGCCGCTTCTCCTGCACGGGCAGCTGCGTGAAGCCGAAGTCGGCCAGGTTGTCCACCACCGATTCCACCACGTGGCGCCCGTAGCTGCGGTCTACCAGCAGCTGGACGTTCGGGAACCGCTTCTTGAAAGAGCTGAACACCGTGGGCAGGACGTAGATGCAGGTGGCCTCGTTGGCGGCGATCACCAGCTCGCCGCGCGGCGTGCGCTCGAGTTCGTTGATGGCGTCCTGCGCCTGCCGGCGCAGATCGAGAATCTTTTCGGCGTATTCGGCGAAGATCTTCCCTGCGGGCGTCAGCTGGATGCGCGTTCCCAGACGCTCGAACAGGCTCGTGTTGAGCTCCTGCTCGAGCTGCCGGATCTGCGCGCTGATGGCCGGCTGCGTGCGGTAGCACGTCTGGGCGGCTTTCGAGAAACTCTTCAGCCGCACGATCTCCAGAAACGTGTGGAGCTGGTCCAGATCCATGGGACTGCCGCCTGCCGGGCGTCGCGCCGCCCGCCGGATTACCCACAATGGTACCATCCGGAAACCGGCGCCAGACAGCTCCGGCGGGTAACACGAGGCCCGGCGGCTGCGCCTGAAAGACAGGCTACGCTTTCAACAGGAGGTCGCGCGATGGAATTCGACCGAAGGGCTTTTCTCGGCACGCTGGCCGCAGCTCAGGCCCGTCTGCGGGCGCAGGAGCGCAAGCTGGGCATTCCGGGGCCGTTTCCCGGACGTGTCGTGGCCGTCGAGCACCCGGCCAGCATCATCGAGGGCGCCTATCAGCGCGAGCCCGTCCGCGAAATGATGCGCCGCGGCATGATGGAGCTCACCGGCGCGCCCTCGTGGCAGGACGCGTGGCGCGTCTTTTTCGAACCCGGCGATGTCGTGATCATCAAGGTCAATCCCGTCGGCCAGCCCTACATCATCTCGTCGGCCGAAGTGTTTCAGGAGATCGTCGCAGGGCTCGAAGCCGCCGGCGTAAAGCGCGGCGACATCTTCGCCTACGACCGCTATCAGAGCGAGTTCCTCAGCGGCGGCTTCCAGAAGTGGCTTCCCGAGGGCGTGCGCTGGAGCTGCGCCACGGTGAAGTACGACAAGCTGCAGCTCGACATGGACGGCTACGACCGCGACCAGTACATCGAGCTGCCCCTCATCGGCACGGGCCATGATCCGCGCGACCCGCACCACCGCCGTTCCTACGTGGCGAAGCTGCTGTCGCAGACGGCGAACAAGGTGGTCAATCTGGGCGTGCTCAAGCACCACCAGAGCGCCGGCATCACGATCGCGCTCAAGAACCTCAGCCACGGCTTTGTGAACAACGTCGCCCGCAGCCACGTCAGCCGCACCAACAACGCCTGCGGCATGTTCATCCCGGCTGTCGTCGATCACCGGATCTTCCGCGAGAAGGTCGTGCTCAACATCATCGACGGCATCAAGGGCGCTTACCACGGAGGTCCGGCGCGCCGCACGGCCAAGTACCTCTGGGAGCACAAGACGCTGTACTTCGGCACCGATCCGGTGGCGCTGGACCGCATCGGCTGGAACGTGCTCGACATGAAGCGCGGGCAGATGGGCATGGCGCCCATCGCGCTCGCGCCGGACGATCAGGACAGCAACTTCATCCGCATGCAGCCCGAGCACGTCGAACTGGCGTCGATGCTCGGTCTCGGCGTGGCGGAGGAAGAGAAGATCGATCTGCGCCGCATCCGGCTGGGTTGAACCGCTGCCAGGTGCCCGGGAATGGCCCGGGGGCAGGGCTCCTCGAAAATCGCGCGCCGCGCGGGGATCGCGAGAGGACCGCTCGCTCTCGCTGCCGAGGCAAGATCGGTTGGGATGCAGCCCTCGGCCAAGGCCGAGGGAAAACCCGTTGGGGAGGGCGCGCTGGGGCACGGTTGGGATGCAGCCCTCGGCCAAGGCCGAGGGGAAACCCGGGGGTAGGGCCGAGGGGAAACGCGTCAGGTGGGGGGATCGCTCGCTTTCGCGGCCTGCGGCCGCTCCGCTCGCGGCTCGGAACCCGCCGCAGGGTGCCGCAGTTTTCGGTCGTGCTGACGACCCGCAGGGGGATCGCGGCTGACTTCCACCGATCCTTGACCAATTTGGTCCGCGATGCTAGAGTAGGAAGTGGACTGATTCGGTCCGGGATTCACGCGCCATGCTCAAGCTGACCAAGAAAGCCGATTACGGGCTGATCAGCCTGAAGCATATCGCCGTGTACGGCAAGGACCGCCCTGCCAGCACGAAGGAGATGGCAGAGGCGTACGGGATTCCGGCGCCGATCCTGTCGAAGGTGCTGCAGCGGCTGGTGCGCGAGGGATTCCTGGTCAGCGAGCAGGGCGTCAACGGCGGCTACCGGCTGGCGCGCGATCCTTCGCTGATCACGGCGCTGGAAGTGATCCGCGCCATCGACGGACCCGTGCTGCTGACGAACTGTTTCGGACGGCAGGGCGAGTGCGAGATCTCGGACAGCTGCAACGTGCGCGAGCCGCTGCGCAAGGTGCACGAGCGAATCCAGCAGGTTCTGGAAAGCATCACCATAGCAGACCTGAGCGAGGAGCAGCCCCCGGCATCCTCGCGCGGCGCAAGGCGGGCGGGGGCGCTGACCGTCATATCCGGGTAGGGGCAGGAGAGGAAAAGGCCATGTTGAAATTCCCGATTTATCTTGATTACCACGCGACGACGCCGATGGACGAGCGCGTGCTCGAGGCGATGCTGCCGTATTTCCGCGAGCACTTCGGCAACGCCGCCAGCCGCAACCATGCGTTCGGCTGGGTGGCCGAGGAGGCGGTGGAGAAGGCGCGGAAGCAGATCGCGTCGCTGATCAACGCCAATCCGAAGGAGATTGTTTTCACCAGCGGCGCGACGGAGTCGAACAATCTCGCCATCAAGGGCGTGGCCGAGATGTACGCCGAGAAGGGCAACCACATCATCACGGCGGCGACCGAGCACAAGGCGGTGCTCGACACCTGCAAGCGGCTGGAGAAGCGCGGCTGCCGCGTCACCTACCTGCCCGTGCGGCCGGACGGCCTGATCGACCTCGACCAGCTGCGCGACTCGATCACGGACAAGACGATCCTCGTGTCGATCATGTACGGCAACAACGAGATCGGCACGATCCAGGACATCCGCACGATCGGGCAGATCTGCCACGAGAAGGGCGTGCTGTTCCACACCGACGCCACGCAGGCGGTGGGCAAGATCCCGGTGGACGTGATCGCCGACAACATCGACCTGCTGTCCTGCACGGCGCACAAGATGTACGGTCCGAAGGGCGTGGGCGCGCTCTACGTGCGGCGCAAGAACCCGCGCGTGCAGCTGACGGCGCAGATGGACGGCGGCGGCCATGAGCGCGGGATGCGCTCGGGCACGCTGAACGTGCCGGGCATCGTCGGCTTCGGCAAGGCGGCCGAGCTGTGCCAGCAGCTGATGCCGGAAGAGATGCCGCGGCTGCAGCGGCTGCGCGACAAGCTGAAGGACGGCATCCTGGCGGAGCTCGACGAGGTGTACATCAACGGCACGATGGAGCGCCGCCTGCCGCACAACCTGAACATGAGCTTCGCCTACGTCGAGGGCGAGAGCCTGCTGATGGGCATCAACGACATTGCGGTTTCCTCCGGTTCCGCCTGTACGTCGGCCACGCTCGAGCCGAGCTACGTGCTGAAGGCGCTGGGCGCGGGCGACGATCTGGCGCACTCCTCCATCCGCTTCGGCCTGGGCCGCTTCACCACGGAGGAGGAGATCGACTACACGATCGGCAAGGTCGTGGAAGTGGTGAAGAAGCTGCGCGAGCTTTCGCCGCTGTACGAGATGGTGAAAGAGGGCATCGACCTGTCGAAGGTCGAGTGGACCGCGCACTGAGGGGCTCGACTGCGGTAACGATTCCAATGCAGAAGGGGATTTGAAGAGACCATGGCATACAGCGACAAGGTTCTGGACCACTACAACAATCCGCGCAACGTCGGCAGCCTGGACAAGAACGACCCGAACGTGGGCACCGGGCTGGTGGGCGCGCCCGAGTGCGGCGACGTGATGAAGCTGCAGATCAAGGTGAACCCGGAGACGGGCGTCATCGAGGACGCGAAGTTCAAGACGTTCGGCTGCGGCTCGGCGATCGCCAGCTCGTCGCTGGCGACGGAGCTGATCAAGGGCAAGACGCTCGACGAGGCGATGCAGCTGAAGAACACGGTGATCGTCAACGAGCTGAGCCTGCCGCCGGTGAAGATCCACTGCTCGGTGCTGGCCGAGGACGCGATCAAGGCGGCCATCGAGGATTACAAGAAGAAGGCGGGCGTGCCCGCCGGCGCCGCGCAGACGGCGTAAATTGGAATTGGGCGCGGGCGTCCGCCGCGCGGACGCCCGGCTGCCCGGCGCGAGGAAGCAGTCCGCATGCCTGAAGTTCACGTCACACCGAAAGCCGTCCAGAAGATCCGCGAGGCGTTCGCCAAGCAGGGCGTCACGGGCGGAGGCCTGCGCCTGGGGGTGCAGGGCGGCGGGTGCTCGGGGCTGAGCTATCTGTTCCGCTACGAGCCGAAGCCGCGCCCCACGGATCACGTCTTCCGCTTCGAAGACGTCGAGGTGTACGTCGATCCGAAGAGCATGGTCTTCCTCGACGGCATGACACTGGACTACAAGGAATCGCTGATGCACTCGGGCTTCGCGTTCGAGAATCCTCACGCGACGAAGAGCTGCGGGTGCGGGACGTCGTTTTCCGCCTGATGGCACACCTGCACGATTGCTGGCACTGCGGGGCGAAGGACGCGGCTTCGCTGTTCTGCCGCTACTGCAATACCATCCAGGCGCCGACGCCGGACTATTACGAGTTTTTCGACCTGCCGCGGCGGCTCGGACTGGACTCGGAAGACCTGAAGAACCGCTTTTACACGCTGAGCCGCCTGCTTCACCCGGACCGCTACACGCGCCGCTCCGAACAGGAGAAGCGGTTCTCGCTGGAAGCCTCGTCGATCCTGAACGACGCTTACCGCGTGCTGAAAGATCCGATCCAGCGGGCGGAATACGTTCTGCGGCAGGAGGGCTTTCCGGTCGGCGACCAGAGGAACAAGGACGTTCCGCCGGAGCTGCTGGAAGAAGTCTTCGAGCTGAACATGGCGCTGGACGAGCTGCGCGGCGGAGACCTTGAAGTGCTGCCGCAGCTGGACGCCATGCGGCGCCGGTTCGTCGGCATGCTGGGCGAAATCGACCGCGACCTGGAAGGGATGTTCGCCCGCCACGACGCCGCGCCGGAAGAAGCGCGGCGGCAGATCCTGGCCGAAATCCGCGCGGCGCTGAACCGGCGGCGCTACATCAGCAACCTGGTCCAGGAAGTCGACAAGCAGCTGGCCGCGCGCAACGCCTGACGGCGCAATCCACCCACTCCCATGAGCACGTTTCAGATTGACTTCTCTTCGGTGCAGGAGCGCCGCATCATTGGCATCGATCTCGGCACGACGAACTCGCTGGCCGCCTTCATGGATCTCACAGGACCGGAGATCATTCCCGGTCCGGACGGCAGCCGCATGGTGCCGAGCATCGTGAGCCTGGCCGCGGACGGCTCGTTCGTGGTGGGCGAAGCCGCGCGGCGTCTGCTGATCGATGCGCCCGAGCGCACGGTGTATTCGGTGAAGCGGCTGATGGGCCGCGGCCGCGAGGACGTGGCCGAGGAGCTGAAGCTGTTTCCCTTCCGGATCGCCGAGGGCAGCGAGCAGGTGATCCGGCTGGCGCTGGGCGACCGCACATTCACGCCGCCGGAGATCTCGGCGCAGATCCTCAAGGAACTGAAGCGGCGCGCCGAGCAATACCTGGGCGAGGAGATCACGCAGGCCGTCATCACGGTGCCCGCGTATTTCAACGACGCGCAGCGGCAGGCCACGCGCGACGCGGGGCGCATCGCCGGCCTCGAGGTGCTGCGGCTGGTGAACGAGCCGACGGCGGCTTCGCTGGCCTACGGCCTCGACAAGCGCAAGGAGGGCGTCGTCGCCGTCTACGACCTGGGCGGCGGCACGTTCGACATCTCGATCCTGCGCCTGCACGAGGGCATCTTCGAAGTGCTGGCCACCAACGGCGACACGCACCTGGGCGGAGACGACATCGACAACCGCCTGCTGGCGATTGCGCTGGAAGACATCGCCAGCGAGTGGGGCGAAGACCTTTCGCACAACGGCGAAGCGGTGCAGACGATCCGGCAGGCGGTGATCCGCGCCAAGGAAGAGCTCTCCTTCCAGCCCGCCACGGTGATCGACATCGAGTACCGCGGGCGCCGCTACCAGCGCGAGCTGAAGCGCGAGCTGTTCGAGAACCTGATCCGGGACATTGTGGACCGCACGCTGGGTCCGTGCCGGCAGGCGATGCGCGACGCCGGGCTGGAGCCGGAGCAGATCGACGAGGTCGTGCTCGTGGGCGGCTCGACGCGCATTCCGATGGTGCGCCGCGCCGTGGAGGCGCTGTTCAAGGCGAAGCCGCACACGGAACTGAACCCTGACGAAGTGGTGGCGCTGGGCGCGGCGGTGCAGGCGGCGATTCTCTCGGGCGACGTGCAGGACAAGCTGCTGCTCGACGTGACGCCGCTTTCGCTCGGCATCGAGACGATGGGCGGCGTGGTGAGCAAGCTGATCCACCGCAACTCGACGATTCCGGCTTCGGCGACGGAAGTGTTCACGACGAGCGTGGACGGGCAGCGGAACGTGCTGATCCACGTCGTGCAGGGCGAGCGCGAGCTGGTGAAGGACTGCCGGTCGCTGGCGCGCTTCGACCTGAAGGACATCGAGCCGATGCCCGCCGGCATGGCGCGCATCGAGGTGCGGTTCCTGATCGACGCCAACGGCATCCTGAACGTGACGGCGCGCGACCTGCGCAGCGGCAAGGAGCAGAGCATCGAGGTGAAGCCGAGCTACGGGCTGACGGAAGAGCAGGTCGAGGCGATGATCCGCGAGTCGTACGAAAAGGCGGAAGAGGACCTGCGCGAGCGGCAGGTGCGCGAGGCGCGCGTGGAAGCCGACAACATTCTGGCGGCGGTGGAGAAGGCGCGCATGAGCGACGCCTGGCTCGAGCTGACCGACGAGGAGCGCGCCGCCGTGGACGCCGCGATCAACGAGCTGCAGGTGGTCTATCACTCGAACGACCATCACCTGATCCGCGACCGCATCGAGAAGCTGGACGCGGCCACGCGCCGGCTGGCCGAGAATCTCATGAATACGGCCGTGCGGCAGGCGCTGAAGGGCACCAAGATCGAATAGGAGACGCCGCCATGACGTGGAACGACTTTGAAGACATCGGCATCGCGCTGTACGAGGCGCATCCGGACCTCGACCCGCTGACGGTGCGCTTCACCGACCTGCACCGCATGGTGACCGAGCTGGAGGACTTCGAGGACGACCCGATGGCGTCGAACGAGGCCAAGCTCGAAGCGATCCAGATGGCGTGGTACGAAGAGTGGAAGGACAACCAGGAGTGAATCAGCGGCGCGCCGCCATGCGCGCCGGGACCGCCTGAGCCAGCTTTGAAGCGAGCCGCGCCGCATCGGCTGATGCGGCATCGACGACCTCCGCATCGTGCCAGCCCCAGCGGCGGCGGACTTCATCGACAAGCTTCGGCCGCACCACCCAAACCATAGGCGCCGGCAGGGCGCTGACCGCATCAAGCGCCGGACCCCAGCCTTCGCCCCGCAGTTCCATCGGGCCGACTTCATCGACGAAAACAACGTCAGCGGCAGAGAGGCTGCCATCGGAGAGAGCCCTGAGGCCGGCGGCGATGGTTTCCTGCCGGAAGCGGTAACAGCGGCCAGAATCGGGCGGCTGGCTGAAATCCCGCTCGGCCAGGGGAAGCCGCTCGCCGGTGGCGAGAATCAGCAGGTCGAAGCGCGTGCGGCGGCCATCTTCAAAATAGCCGGGCGAGAGAATGCCGGCGACGCGCAGGCCTTCGGCCTCGAGCAGGCGAGCCGCAGTTTCGAGCAGCGTGGTTTTGCCGGCGCCCTTCGCGCCTGTGAGCAGGATGCGCGATGGGCGCAAGTGCTCGCGTTCGAACTGCTGCTGCCAGAGTTCGGCGCGGTCGAGCAGCTCCGAGATGGCGCGGCGGGGATGGCGCCAGAGGGCGGGCAGATCGCGCAGGGAGGCGATGAAATCAGGCAGCGCCTGGAAGGCGGCTTCAAGCGCCTGGCGTGCGGGAGCGAGGCGGCCGCGGCTGAGCCGCTGGATCCACGGGGCTCGCTTCAACTCGATGCCGACGGCGGAAAACATCACGACGACGAACACGGCGCGGACGATCATCTCAGCGCCGGCCTCGAGGCCATCGATCCAGCTCCTGCCGCTGCCAAGCGCGCCGAGCACGAGACCTGAGAGCAGCAGGACAGCGGTGAGCTCGATCCACAACCGCGGTTTGGCGAGCCGCCGCATGCCGCGGCGGTAGCGCCAGGCGACGAGAGCCACCGCGGCCAGCAGAGGCGCACCGCCGGCGAGGAGACCGGCGCGGCTGATCCACCAGAGGCCGAGCACCAGCGACGCAGCGAGAACAGGCAGGGCGGCGGGATGGCCAAGCTCGGCGTCGATCGAGAGAGCGGCGGCAGCCGCAGCAGACCGGCTGAGTTCAGCCGCGCCGTTTTCGCGCCGCTGGCGGCCGAGCCACCAGCCTGCCGCACCCGCGGCTGCGCCGAGCGCGGCCTGCACGGCGAGCAGGCCGAGCACGACTTCTCTGGGCCCGAGGGACTGCCAGCCCGTGGCGCGGGCGGCGAAGCGCACGACGCCCTCATAGAGCGCGACGACATTCAGCCCGTAAGTGATGAGCAGCGAGAGGATCTTCTGCGCCAGAGTCCAGGAGACGGCCAGCGCGCCGCCGATGAGACAGCCCGCGAGGCCGCGGCCGAGGGCGCGCACGGCGAAGAACAGGATGACGCCTTCCGTGAAGATGCCGACCATGGGCCCAAGGATGATGGCGCTGGGCGAGATGGACTTCATCAGCGCGGCGATCAGCGCGGCGCGCCAGACAAGGCCTGGCACGGGCCATCGCTGCAGGGCGGTGGTCATCAGCAGCACGCCGGTGGCGGCCAGCATCGTGCCGGCGAACGGGATGCGGAGATTGTGCAGCAGGCTGCCGGCGGTGATTTCCAGAGCGGCCCACAGGCTGCCAAGCGCGGCCGCGCGCGACCACAGGCGCGCCTGCTCAGAGGCGGAAGCGGAGTTTGACATACAGCATGCGCCCCGCTTCAGGATAGCCTTCCGAGACGAAGTAGAAGCGGTCTCCGGGGTTGTTGACGCCGGCCGTGAGATCGGCTTTCGGATGCAGGCGGATCAGCGCGCCGAAGCCGGGAACGGCGAAGCCGGGGACGCGGCCCGTGCGGCCGGCGTCGTTCTGGAAGACGCGCCCGGTCTCCGACTGCAGGCTGGCCTGGAGGCTGAGCCGCGGCCAGGGCGTGTAGCTCATGCGGGCCGTACCGCTGTGGCGCGGCACGTCGACAAGGATCACGTTGCCCCCGGAGAGGAACTTGCGGTCGATGTAAGTGTAGTTGGCGTCCCAGGCCAGTCCGCGGGCGGCCGTGCCGCGCAGGGAGATTTCGCCGCCGCGGTGGCGGGCGTCGCCGAGATTGCGCAACTGCCAGAGGTTCGGCTGGAGGAAGAAGCGCTGGGCGAGGCCGCCGATTTCGCTCCAGAACAGCGAGACGTCGGCAAGCACGGAGCGGCCGAACAGGCGCGACGCGCCGGTCTCCCAGTGGGCCACCGACTCGGCGCCGAGATCCGGGTTGGGAACGGCCTGGCCGAGCCGGTAGGAGTAGCGGTCCTTCATGGTGGGCAGGCGCGTCTTGCGTGCGAAAGTGAAGCGGACTTTGGTGGAGCCGCCAAGGGTATGGAACAGGCCGGCCTGGCCGTTGACCGCGGCCAGGGAGTTGCGGGGGAAAGGCAGGATCTGGTTGTTCTGGAAGTCCATCGCGTTGAGCACGCTCAGCCGGTCGGCGCTGAAGCCGAGAACGGCCGAGGTGCGCTCGGCCAGCAGCACGGTGTCCTGCAATCCCACGGAGATGGAGCGGTCGCGGAAGCTGCGCCACGGCTGGCCGACGTTCCGTTCGCGGTGCGTGTCGTCCTTGTAGAAGAACGAGCCGTGGAGCGTGTGGCGGCGCCCGGCGCGCGTGGAATACTGCGCGATGCCGCCCCAGGAGTCATCGTCGAAGTAGCTGTCGAACGAGCTCGGGCGGGTCTGCGTCAGGTAGCGCGCATCGTCGAAAGAGCGCAGCAGGTTGTCGAACTTGTCGAAGAAGAGGCGCGCCGTCCAGGTATCGGACGAGCGGGCGCGCCCGCGCGCGGAGAAGTAAAAGCTCTCCTTGTCCCACATGGGCCAGCGCCAGTAGCGGATGCGGACCGCAGGATCCGTGCCTGCGTAAGGAGGCTGTTCCTTGTCGCCCCAGTGGCGGTAGTAAGAGAAGACGTATTGCGAACTGGCGTCAGGCGTCCAGGCGGCGCGGAGGCGGAGATCGATGTCCTCGAAACGGGCGTTGAGACGGTCGCCGGCGGGCTGGGCTGGAGCGGGGCGGAACGAGCCGGGCAGAGGGAACGTATCGGCGGAGAGGCGGGAGAAGCCGCCGTGGAGCCAGCCTTTTTCCCAGCGGCTGCCGAGGTTAAGCCAGGAGTCGAGCTGGCCGCCGGAGGCGAAGCCGTGGCCGCCATCGGCGCCGAAGCGCGACTCGGGCTCTTTGGAGACGATGTTGATGGCGCCGCCGAAGGCGTTGGGACCGTAGAGGGGCGACGTGAAGCCTTTGGCCACCTGGATCTCCTGCACGCCGCTGGTGACGAAGCGGTCCAGATCGACGTAGCCATCGTAGGGGATGTAGACCGGGATGCCGTCGATGTAGAGCGGCGTCTGGCGGACGTCGAAGCCGCGGACGAAGACAGCGCGCTCGTTGCGGGCGCCGATGCGCTGGATGGTGACGCCGGGCAGGCTTTCGAGCGCAGAGGAGAGCGTGGGCTGGTTCCAGTCGCGCCAGGAGGGTTCGTCCTGCACCATGGCGACGGGGACCTGAAGGCCGGGGGCGGTGACGTCGATGCCCATGCGGCCGAGGCGGAATGCGCCGTCCGGACGCTGCCGCTCCTGCTGTTCGATTTCCTCGCGCAGGCGCGCGGCGTACTGACGGAGGGCGGCGGCATCGGCGTCTTCAGGCGCGGGGCCGGTTTCGAGCGCGCGGGAGAGAGAGATTTCGCGGTGGAGGAAGCGCAGCTCGGCGGCCACGGCCTCGAGGTCGCGGCCGCTGACAGGACCTTCCGGGCCAAGCCGCTGCTGGATCGACTGCAGGGCAGTGAGCCATTGCACGGGCGAGGGCGCGGTTTGCGCAGAGACGGCGAGAGCAGCGGCGAACGCAAGGGCCAGCACGCGAGGCATGTCTCGTTTCCTTGACATTGACCTGTTTAGTATATCATCGGGAGGGAAGGCGCCCCGGCGTGCCGAGCGGGGCCGGGACCGTTGAAGGAGGGCCATGGAAGAGATCCGCGTCCGGCTGGCTGAAGTCCGCGCGGCGCGCGGCATGAGCGCGGCGGAGCTGGCGCGGCTGGCTGGAGTGAGCCGGCAGACGGTGTACGCGATCGAGAGCGGCTCGTTCATCCCGAACACGGCGGTGGCGCTGCGGATGGCGAGCGCGCTGGACGTGCCGGTGGAACAGCTGTTTTCGCTGGGGGAAGAGGAAGGCGCAGCGGCGCCGCGGCTGTGCCGGGCGGTGATGATCGCGGGGCAGCCGAAGCCGGGCGCACCGGTGCGGCTGGCGAAGTGCGCTTCCGGGTGGGTGTGCGCGCCGTGCCGGATGCAGGGCTATTTTCTGGCGCAGAGCGACGGGCGGATCGTGAAGCTGCTGGGCGGGGCGCGGGTGGAGGTGGAGATGGCGTGCCCGGAGAGCGGCGAGAAGACGGTGGCGGTGGCGGGCTGCGATCCGGCGCTGGGACTGCTGGCTTCGGCGGCGCAGACGGCGGGCGGAGCGCAGGTGCTGCTGGCGCCGGTGTCGAGCCGCAAAGCGATGGAGCTGCTGAAGCGCGGGCGCGTGCGGGTGGCGGGCGTGCATCTGAAAGACCCGGCGACGGGGGAGTGGAACCTGCCGCAGCTGAGGCGCGCGTTGCCGGGCGAGGATCTGGCGGTGGCGACATTCGCGCGCTGGGAAGAGGGGCTGGTGGTGGCGCGGGGCAACCCGCTGCGGCTGCGGCGGGTGGAGGATCTGGCGCGTCCGGGAGTGCGGTTCATCAACCGCGAGGAAGGCACCGGGAGCCGCGCCCTGCTGGACCGGGAGCTGCGCCGCGCGGGGCTGCAGGGAGAACAGATCCAGGGGTATGAACGGATCGCCGAGGGGCATCTGCCGGCGGCGGCGGCGGTGGCGCGGGGCGAAGCCGACTGCTGCGTGGCGGTGTCGTCGGCGGCGCGGGCGTTCGGGCTGGATTTTGTTCCGCTGGACGAGGAGCGGTTCGACCTGGCGGTGCGGCGGGAGGATCTGCATCTGCCCGCGGTGCGCGCGCTGTTCGACGTGCTGACGACGGCCGGATTCCGGCAGAGGCTGGAAGCAGCGGCGGGCTATGACGTCTCGGTGACGGGGAAGACGCAAATCCCGTGAAAAATCAGGCGTTCTGACCGCTTGTTCCGGGCCGATTCTTCGTTTACTCTGATGAGGGCATCCGCAGGGCTGCCGGCCGGATGCCCGCACTGGAGGATTGACCTGCGATGAGCAAGAGGTGGATCGGGGCGCTGGTGGTGGCCGCATGCATGGCGGCATGGGGCCAGGCGCCGCAGAAGCGGCGCGTGGCGGTGCTCAACTTCGACTACGGCACGGTACGCAGCGGGGTGGCTGCGATCTTCGGCACGGACCTGGACGTCGGCGCAGGCATCAGCGACATGCTGGTGGAGGAGCTGATCAAGGGCGGCGCGTATTCGGTGATCGAGCGCAAGGCTCTGGACAAGCTGCTGGCCGAGCAGAATTTCTCGAACAGCGACCGTGCGGATCCGGCGTCGGCGGCGCGGATCGGGCGGCTGCTGGGCGTGGACGCGATCATCGTCGGTTCCATCACGCAATTCGGCCGGGACGACCGGCAGGTGGGACTGGGCGGATTCGGGCGCAGCATGAGCAAGTACGGCCTGGGCGGGACGAGCGTGCGGAGCGCGAAGGCGGTGGTGGCGGTGACGGCGCGGCTGGTGGACGTGGAGACGGGCGAGATTCTGGCCGTGGCGACGGGCGACGGCGAATCGAAGCGCAGCGGCACGTCGCTGCTGGGGGCGGGCGGCAGCGGCGGCTCAGCCGGGGGCGGCGTGATGGACATGCGGAGCACGAATTTCGCCAACACGATTCTGGGCGAGGCGACGCGGCACGCGGTGGACGAGCTGGCGAAATCGCTGACGGCGAATGCAACGCGCATTCAGCCGAAGGTGCGCCCCGTGGAAGGGCTGGTGGCCGACGTGAGCGGCAACACGCTGGTGATCAACGTGGGGACGCGGGCGGGCGTGCGGCCGGGGATGACGCTGACGGTGAAGCGGGCGGGGCGGGAGATCAAGGATCCGGCGACGGGGCGCGTGATCCGCAGAGTGGAGGACACGCTGGGCACGCTGACGATCACGGAAGCGGACGAGGAATCGGCGGTGGGTACATTCACTGGCGCCACGCCGCCGAAGGTCGGCGACACGGTGAAGAACTGAGCGCCCCCTGGGCGGCTCGGGCGAAGGAGGAGGAGCGATGGCATATCAGCCTGGGGACCGGATTGGCGATTATGAAGTGCTGGCCGTGCTGGGCGCGGGCGGCATGGGGAAGGTGTACAAGGTCCGCAACGTGATCTCGGACCGGGTGGAGGCGATGAAGGTGCTGCTGCCGAACCTGGCGGAGCAGCCTGAGCTGGGCGAACGGTTCGTGCGCGAGATCAAGCTGCAGGCGACGCTGAACCACCCGAACATCGCCGCGCTGCATACGGCGCTGCACTTTGAAAACCAGCTGCTGATGCTGATGGAGTTCGTCGACGGCATCACGCTGGACGAGCTGGTGCGCGGGGGACCGCTGCGGCTGGACGAAGCGATCCATTACATTGCGCAGGTGTGCGACGCGCTGGCTTACGCGCACGGGAAAGGCATCATCCACCGCGACCTGAAGCCGTCGAACATGATGCTGACGCCGGACGGCGTGGTGAAGCTGCTGGACTTCGGAATCGCGAAGTTCGCGCAGGACCGCTCGATGACGAAGACGGGGTTCCTGGTGGGGTCGCTGCCGTACATCTCGCCGGAGCAGATCGAAGGGCTGCCGGACATCGATGCGCGGACGGACATTTATTCGCTGGGCATCACGCTGTATCAGCTGGTGACAGGGCGGGTGCCGTTCGAGGCGGACAGCGAATACTCGCTGATGCGGAAGCACCTGCAGGAGGCGCCGGTGCCTCCGGTGCAGGTGATGCCGGACGTGCCGCAGGAGCTGAACGAGATCATCCTGACGGCAATCGAGAAGGAGATCGG
>FWPV01008410.1_pt1 | contig 18073 bp, 15 predicted proteins | sample 2228371 | NCBI WGS metagenome assembly FWPV01 (sample SAMEA103939776, study PRJEB20133) | metagenome
CTTTGCCCCCAAAACCAACGGAATGAGGCAAAAGAAGAGAAATAAAAAGTGCTTTCACTGCATTTTTGTGTGTTCTGTGGGCGTGTTAGAATTAAATTTTCATTTTAGAAATTCAGGTTATATTTGAATCTGATTTTTGTAAGAAAAACTATTTAAAAAAGCCTTAGGCAGAATATCACATTCGCGCAACTCGCTTAAATGCTTACCGGGGGTTATAGCAACGTGATATTTGGAGATGGTCTGACTTTCTGATTCTGATGGATAGGGCCTATCAGTTCGGCATGAAGATCTCCATTCAAGCATAATGCCGTCAGCGGCTGGTTACCGATTTCTCATGATGGTCGTATAGACTTTTTGCATATCGCCGCGGTCGAATTTTTGCGCCAGAGAGCGCATTACTTTGGCCTTATCCTCATGGATTGAAATACCCAATTGATCATAAGCCTCGAGCACACGATGGCGAAATTCGACCTCCTGATTGACCTGCTGGATACATTGATCGATGTGCGGCCTGAAATGTTCGATTTCTCGGAGCTCGTATTCCTCGAGCAACAATGGTAGCATATTATCATAATTCAACACATCTCCAGTTTCCAGATAATTCCAGCAAGTGGCCAGCACTGCCTTTTTGTTGATCCCAAGCGCCCAATGGATTTCTTCAACGGATTCGGGTTTACATTTCCACATGGTTATTCGGCCGCTGGGTTCTTCGACATACCAAACGGTGCCCTCGATGCCGACCAATTTTTCATCTTCGGTCCGCTTTATTCGGCGCTCCATGCTCTCGCGAATCTCAGCGTATTTTTGAACCGGATCATCCTTGGAACTGATCGTATCGATCAGTGGGGCAGGAGGGACCCCTGACAAATTGAGCTGGAAGGGAGGCTTTATCGAAGCATCCTGATTTACGCCGAATAGAGCTGCTGTTGCCAAATCGACATCGTATAGTACAAGATGGGCGTTTCGCTGTCCATACATCTCGAAGCTGATAGCGCAATTGTTTTCCACTGCAAGGAGGGAGAGCGAAGGATGCCGCTGCAATAATTCGTTCCACATATCCAAAAACGGGCCCCAACGGCTATTGCGCAGAACCGGATAAAGCCTGAGCTTATAGGTGAGATACCAATTGCCAATCGCATCATGGTACCGGTAAGCCAGCACATTTGTGCCGTCCAGCTTTTCATAGATATAGATCTTTTTTATTGGGGGGAAATGAAATTTGCCATCCTTGCCGAATGGGTAATGCAATTTCGGCGTTGCCAGAACAAGCTGCGGGGCTGGGCGACCATCGACGTGAGTGATAACGAGAGCACCATACCGATGATCCGGCTTTTGAGAGAGAAAACCCTGCAGCCGAAGATTATCATTGAATGGATCTTCGACCGTGAATGGTTGCAGCCATTTGGCATCCAGATCGATCATTCGTTGAGCAAGTTCAAGTGGTTGTTGATCGGCTTGTTCAGCTATGGTTGGCATATTTTTAACCCAATAGTTTCTCCGTTAAGCTCACAACTGATTCAAAGCTCTAATTTAACCTTTTTAAAAATCCTGGTAAGAAAGGCGAAAGCGGTCGAGAATCTCGAATGAATTAGGATCCAGGCCTATTCCCGCTTCTGCCTTATTGGTTCTCATGAATATAACGGATGATGCATTGAAATGCAAATGATTTTTGCTTTGGTCTTTAGAGAGATACGGTCATCTCACACTTTTCTTCTAAAAACGAAAGAATTCTCAAAATATTATTCCATGGCGATTCGTTTTTCGTGGTCCAAGAATCTTCGATACAGAAGCAGAACTGACACGGAATTTTTATCTGAGCAAGGAACACTTCTTGATAGAATCTGGCATTTTACGCTTGAAAACCCTAAGATGACACCTGAAATTTAAAATGAAAGTTTCACCCACGAAACGCACCAAATGACATGGAGAATAGTTATTATCTCCCTAAATTTCGTGGCAATGCCTTTATTCTGTGGACAAAGCGATTTTAGGTTTGACCGCCATGGTTCATTTCAAAAATTCAGGTCATTTTGATTTTTTTGTTCGATCATCTTCAACAATACCCGATTTCAAGCTATCTGGCGAGATCAAAATTTAATAGTTTTTCAATTGTCCATACGCACAAGTCCTGGGAATGGGAAACATGAGCAGAAGCGAAATTTTTTAAATTTTTGCTTGAAAATATGATCTGGTGGACGTATATTTGTATCGTTTTTTATTGCTTTGAAAAAACGGGTAACGGTTGAGAGATTGCCATGCTCTCAATATGATCGATAGAAATTCTGGAGGTCAATAAAGCTATAGAGCTGGCTTTCAGGCGAATTTTTGGAGCATCCTTTAACAGCCTCTGTTCGAAAGGTGATGCCATTTGTCCACGCAAAAGTGAATTAATCCTTTAGTGTGGTTAAAATCGGACCGATCGGAATTGGCTTTGAATCATTTTTGTTTTCGAACGATTAAACAACCTTGATGATTTGTAAGTAATCTGGAAGATGGGGATCGATTCGCGTTGAAGTGAACCGCCCCATTATTGTTTTTGGGATAGTGGGAGTTCCTCGCCAGCGAGGGAATGGGTGAGGAAATATGAAAGAACAAATGAAGGGAGAAACAATATGAAAAGAGGGTCGATTGTGGCTGCGGTGAAGAGCGGCAAAATTCTGGTATCGGATGGTGCCTGGGGGACAATGTTGCACAAACGAGGGCTTCAGCCGGGCGATTGTCCAGAGCGGTGGTGTTTGGAGCGTCCCAAGGATGTGCTGGGGATCGCTCAGGGATACATTGAAGCTGGAGCGGATATGGTGAAGACCAATAGTTTTGGTGGAACCAGGATCAAATTGGGCTATTATGGTTTGGGGGATCGGGCAGCCGAGATTAATGAGACGGCGGCTCGGCTTTCGCGGCAGGCGGCGGGAGATGCGCATTGGGTCATTGCGTCGATCGGGCCAACTGGGAAGATGCTAATGATGGAAGAAATTACCGAGGAAGAGCTTTATGAGGCTTTTAAGGAGCAGGCGCAGGCACTGGAGCGTGGCGGTGCCGATGCGCTTTGTATCGAGACGATGATGGCGACGGATGAGGCGGCGGTGGCTATTCGGGCGGCGCGAGAAAATACCGGATGCGAGGTGATCTGCACCTTTACATTCGATCGAACCGTCACTGGGGAATATCGGACGCTAATGGGGACAACGCCGCAAGAGGCCACTCGGGTGGCATTGGAATCTGGCGCTCATATCATTGGCACGAACTGCGGCAATGGATTCGAGCGGATGATCGATATTGTTCGAGCGATCCGCCAGGAGGCGCCAGATGCTCCGCTGTTAGTTCATGCTAATGCCGGTCTGCCGAAAAATATTGACGGGATCGATGTATTTCCCGATAGACCAGAGCAGATGGCTGCGCTGGTGCCTGCGTTTATCGAGGCCGGTGCCAATATTATTGGCGGCTGTTGCGGCACGACGCCCGACCATATCCGCGCGATTCGAGCGGCTGTGGATGCGTTCAAGAGATGAATTTCTATCTCATGCGAAGGTCAAAGTAGCAATAGGCTGGCCGACCTGAAATTCCAGCCAGGAGGATCCAGCGAGGCTGTTTCAATTCGCTGGCCTCAAATAGCCTGTTCAAAGTCACAGGAATAAGAAGGTAATGCGGATCGAGTCATCGACAGCACGCTGGGGCCGCCTGCAAATCGCTGCTGATGTCGATTCAATGGGCGTTCTGGATGCTGGTTTGTTGACTGGCTGTTTCGATTGATGCTTGAATTCGCCAAGGGAAAATTTGCTGGCCTTCGCGGTTCAAGTAAATCGATCCGAATTGCAAGAACATGACGTGATTTGAATCGAATGGAGGGGCGTAAATCTGGATTCTTTTATTTAGCAAATCGATGGATTGAATGATTCCCAGGACGATTACGAAATTATTAGCATTGCAACACGCTACCAATAAGGAACGATGGTGGGATGGATTTCGTAAATCAGGTACTCTGCCGTGAAAACTAATCCCTTTAAGCTGGAGGTCTTGCAGGGTCGCGGTTTCAAAATAGCGTTTGAATTTGAGTTCCCGATAATCCTTTCGTATGGTCGGGGTTCGGGGAACCACTGCGCTGGAAGGGATTAAAGTGAACAGCCGAATGGCAGGGTGGTGCTTGAATCCATTGACCCATCGCAGTTCATCACTGGGTTGTCTCAATACGATGAGAAATTGGGGGCGCACCACATCGATCACGCGAAATTGGAATTCGCGGGCGACTGGGTCCAGCACAAACCCAGAAGAATCGAGAATAATCCAATGGCTTCCAAGCGATTGCGCCAGCTCGGTTAATTTCTTGATTCCCACCAATGTCTGCAATAAATGCCCACGCGGCGTGGTTGATCCAACAAAGTATAAATAGGTATTGCCGGAACTATCGCCTGGTTGAAACGGAAATTTGAGCCCAATAGTGGTCGGCGGGCCGATGAGCGATTGTCCAGGATCACAATCGATATAGGCAATGGGATGGGTTTCCGATAGATGTCCTGCGAGAAAATGGCATAGGGTGCTTTTGCCGCTGTCATTAGCGCCGATGACATAGATGATGCCGCCTCGAGTTTCCTGACCAATTTTATCAAGCAATAGCTGCCAGGATTGTTCAACCATGAGCATATTTTGCTCCCATTTGAGAAACCAAGTAGCATTCCGTGTCAGTGGCTTTTCCGTGTCCCTAAAAATCTTCAGGCCACGGAATTGGGACTCACACGGAAAAGATTTTTTGAAATTCACTTTTCCGTGGCAGTTCTTTTTCTGTGTCCTTAAAAATATTCAGGCAACGGAACTGGAATTCAGACGGAAATGAATTCACCGGTGATAGAAAGCATCAATTCAAATATAAAAGCCTGGATTTGATATTTAGAAAAATCGTTTGAAGCCACTTGATTCATCAAAAATTCATTTTGAACAGCATTGATTTTGGCCAATAGTAACATAAAATTTCAAGTTCACCCAACCGAGAAGCATTATTTCAAAAACAATTGAAGGCTGTTTATCACCACCTCGGGATGGAACTCCCAGAACAAAGATGATTCAATAACCCCAGTGTCCACGCAACGAGAACATCTTTCCGCCAGTCGTTGTAACCGCTTTAGCTGAGGCGATTTCACAATGGCCCTGAGCGGTTCCTCATAAACATTCCCGATAGGATGGGATCGGTCCTGGCAATTGGTGACGGTACCATCTGGCTCGATCCGAATGCTGATTTTCGGTGCATGGCATTGATAACGGACCTGCCCGCGCGCGAACATGTTTAAATAGCTGAACGAATTGTTGATGTTCCGGTCCTGTTGCTTTAACTGATGAATTTGTCTGAATCGGTTTTGTTCTAATGCCTGGGGCAATCTTAGGCTTACACTTACCTGATCATCATCGCGCGGGAACTCGATGGGTCCCTGGTTCACCGATTCGAACGTAATCGAGATTTGAAGTCGCTCCGCCAGTCGAGCCAGATCTTCAATCGCATCATCGTTGAGAGTGCTGATGACGGAATTCATGAAAATTTTCGATCTGGCATTATAAGCTCGGGCCAGTTTGATCCCGTCGAGGGCCTTGTCAAATAGATCAGGAACGCCTCTCAACGCATCGTGTCGCTGATCCGGGAGATCGATGGAGACGATCAGAAAGTCAAGATATGGGGATAATCGCGGTGCTTGCTCGGCCAGCAGATAGCCATTGGTGATCACGCCAGTTGCCAGGCCGATGTGGCGGCAATGTCTCAAGATGTCAAGTAGGTCGTGGCGTAACAGCGGCTCGCCGCCCCAGAACGTGGTCGCGATGAAACCCATTGCCCGAGCCTGTGAATAAAAGTTGAGGATTTTGGACGTGTCGAATTGTTCTTGCGACTGGCCGCGCCAGAGACAGGTTCGGCAGTGAGCAAAACACCGGGTAGTGATCAGATGAGAGATAAAGAATGGCCGATGGGTGATAAATCGCGATCGGATCACCGCGCTGGTGGCAACAGCAAATCGCATGAATCGATTTATGCTTTTGATCTCGCGAGTTCTCATTTGGCTCATTCTCCACGAAACGTTTGATGGAAGACAAATTCAAATTGTAACTAACCCAATAGTTGATCACTGCAAGATGTGATTGAAATCGGTCTTATCGGTAATGTTCAAGCATATTGAAAAAAGGCGTGTCATCCTCGTTTAAGATTAGTAATGGGCATTTCAGTTCAGCTTAGCTTGCCATTTTGAAACCAAATTTCACCATTGTCCAAATGATGAGATGAATTCTTTATTTCGAGTTCGATAGTCTTTCCCCAATAGATTTAGTCTTCATCAAGGTGATTGAATGTTGGCATTTTTATCTGATTCGATGAACTCGGGACGCTGAATTGGGGCCATAGCAAAAATGATTCTTGACCTGAAATTCCAAAATGAAAATTTCTCTTTAGATGGGCCCACGAAACGCACAAAAATGCACAGAAAGGCACAAAAACTTTTTTTATTCTGAGAGAGATTTCGGCCCAATGCAGGTATGCCGTAGCAAAATGCCTTTATGGTTCTTTGTCATGGCCCATTTAAAAATTTAATCGATATTTTAACGTTCTTGTCCGTGACAGTTCTTTTTCTCTGGCCTAAAAATATGGGACCCTGAAGCGGAACTGTCACGGAATTTTGTTTGAACTAAGAGCGTTTCTTGATTGTGATCTTCCATTGGTGCTTTAAAAGCTTTTTTATAGAATGGAATGACCCCTGAAATTCTCAAGAGAAAATTGATTTTGAGACTCTCTCGAGACATCCGTAAAGGCAGGATGGATTTTTGATTAAAAAAATGGTCGATTAAAAAAACACTTGACAATAAAAATATTTTTTTTATATTATAGAGCAGTGCTCTGTTATTTGTAGAGCATTGCTCTGTAACTGTCAAGTCATCGGGATCGGGCATGAGATCGCGATGATAGTTCTGCATCCTCGAATGTTATGCGGATCGCTGAATCATTGCATATAAATTCGCTTCACCGCTGCGGCATCCGATTTTATCTGCGATAAGTTCATGCCATTGTTCATAAGCGTTTTGGATTTTATAACACATTTTGTGAGAACAATGCATCCAATTTCGCTTAATCTCTCTAAAAAATTCTCTTGCCGTACTGATCATTCTTATCATTTAACTGGCAATTTTGCTAAAAGTTTTCTATTCCGTCCCGACCCTTCAACCCATATTCATCATAACGCTGCTTCGGAAAATTTTGAGAGGGTGGTTTCATGAGAAGATCTACCTCAAATAAGAAAAAGAACCAGGATAAGTACGAGGATATTTTGATTGCTGCCAAGAGGTTGTTTTCGAAGCAGGGCTATGAAAAGACCTCGGTGCGGCAGATCGTTGAAGAGGCCAATACTTCGATGGGGAATTTATACTTTCACTTTCCCAACAAATTAGCCATTTTAAAGACGATTTGCAAGAATTACATCAATATCCTCCGAGAGCAGATTTATGAGATCCACAAGCTTTCGCTTCCCCCTGAAGTCGGTTTTGCCCTGGATTTGAAGATCGGTTACATCAACACCCTGGAAAACCCCAAGCTTTTTCCGCTCTGGCTGGTGATTCGGCGCATTCCTGAGATTCACAAATATTCGCTGGAGAATAAAAAGATCCGGCTGAAGACCTTCTTTGGGGATCAGATTGCGGCAGAGGAATTGGATTTATTGGCGATCGCCATTCAGGGCATAGCCGATTCGTTTTATGAACAGAAAAAGGCTGGGAAACTGCCGAAGAATTTAACGAAGCCCGGTTATCAGATCATCGATTTTGCATTGCGGTTGTTGGGCTATTCGAAAGCAAGAATCCAGGAGGTGATCGAGCAGGTCGAGGATTACATTCAGCGACAGAATATTACCATTGCTGATTATTTTAAGAGCTGAAGGCTTCACTTGATCATCTCATTTCATACAATGAAGGCAGGTGATGGATAGAGAACATAACTGCGTTGAACTGATTTATAACCAACCTAATGGGGGAACAGTAGTGGATTCCATAGGTACGATTCGCTGCTTGGAGCAAATTATTGAATGAAAAGGCAGCGAATAGCAAGTTTTATTCGGATCAATCGGCAAGGAGGTGATGCGATCAACAGGAGAATCCAAGCGGCTTTTTCGACAATCCCCACAGTTAAATCCCAAATCAAAGGACGTCTGTCCATGCAAAAGCAGAAGGAGCAGGAGGAGACTATGAATCTGTCAAAATCAATCATTTTGTTTGGCGTGCTCATGATCGCAGTTGCATTATTTATGGGCGAATTGAGTGCGCAGGTCAGTGGACGGATCGTTGGCCGGGTCACGGATTCGAGCAACGGCAGCTATCTGCCTGGGGCGAATGTGATGCTCAAGGGCACGAATTTAGGAGCAGCCTCTGGACGCGAGGGAGAATTTGTCATCGCCAACGTGCCGCCAGGCAGCTACACTTTGACTGTCAGCTATATCGGGTATGAAGAATTTTCGACTCCGGTGAGTGTCACGGCCAGCCAGACGATTCGTCAAGATGTCGCGCTCAAGGTGAGCTATGTCCAGATGGAGCAGGTGGTGGTCGAGGGTATTCGACAAGGGCAGGTGAAAGCGCTGAGCCAGCAGCGGACCTCGGTAACCATTCAGAATGTGGTGGCGCAGGAGCAGATGGAGCGGTTCCCAGATGAAAACACTGCCGATGTGTTGAAGCGGATCCCGGGCATTTACATCCAAAACAGCTTGGGCGAGGGACGGTTTGCCTTGGTGCGCGGCACGGATCCGCGTTTGAATATCATTACCGTGAATGGTGAGAAACTGGCGACCAACCGCACCGAGGAACGTTATCCGCAATTGGACATCATCGGTTCCAGCCAACTGGCATCGGTGGAGGTCACCAAGGCGCTCACGCCAGACATGGACGGCGACGCCATCGGTGGTTCAATTAATTTGGTCACGAGGAGCGCTTTCGATTATCCTGGCCGACGGATCGATGCTACGCTGGGCAGCGGCTACGCCAATATCGATGCCAAGCCAATCGGCCAGGGCAAGATCCATTTCAGCAATGTTTTTGGAGAAAATCGAAAATTGGGTTTGACGATCACCGCCAACTGGGATCAGAAAGAACGAGGCACCCATAATACCGAGCCTCGCTGGGCGGATAAGGAAGACATCAACAAAAATAAGATCCCGTTTGCACTGACCGAAGTGACCCTGATGGATTACAATTCCACTTTTACTCGCTACGGTTTGGGCGGCGGTCTGGAGTATCGACTCTCGGAGAATCATCAATGGAACGTGCGTGGGCTTTATAGTTTGTTCCGGGACGAGACTTTTCGTCCTCGGATGCGGCTTCGGGTCGATCGTGGCAAATACCTGAGCCCCGATGGCTTGTTGACCCAGGATTCGCGAATCGTCCGCGATCACACCTGGCGTATCGAAAATCTGTATCAGCAGAATTACTCATTCGGCGGTCTTCACAAATTCGGCAATATGATTCTGGATTATACTGCCGCATACAGCTATGCGGATGAAAAGCATCCCGATCAATATTTGTCCGAGTGGGATTTCGATAAAAAGGTCAATTTGAGCCTGGACCTCTCGAAGCCAGAAGCGCCGAAGTGGACCTTTGCGAATATCGCAGATGATGTTCAATATGATCCGACCCAGTATACGTTGAGCCAGTTCGATTACCGCAGCACGACGGCCACGAATACAATCACTACTGGTTCAGCCAATTTTAAGATGCCGTACAATTTATTTAGCCTCCCTGCAGAATTGAAGCTCGGCGTCAAAGGGACGCTATCGAAGAAGGATCGGGATGAAGATCGCTGGCGCTATAAATGGACGGGTAAGACCAAGGTGAAATTGAATCAACTGGTCAGCGAGGAGGAGGAGAAGGACTTCTTCAATGGTGAATATGCCAATTTTGGCCCAGCCCCGGATCAGAAAAAGGTAGAGCAGTTCTTCCAGGATTATAAAGCCGATTCGATGCAAGCTGATCTGAGGTATTGGGATTCAGAAGGACAAAATTATGTCGCCAACGAAGGAGTGTATGCCTACTATGCGATGACAACGGTGAACATGGGCAAATTCATGTTCCTCGGTGGTCTGCGCCATGAATTCACCCAGAACGACTATGAGGGCACGCAACTCTTTTTCAACGACAAGGGCGCTTTTTCGAGCATGGAGCGGGTGAAAGAGAAACGAGATTATAACAACATCCTGCCCATGGTGCACCTGCGCTATCGACTCACACCGATGACCAATTTCAGGCTGGCTTACACCCATGCGATTTCGCGGCCCAACTACTGGGATTATGCACCGTACTTCTTCGTCGATCCCAGCGGCAAGAAGATTGATAGCGGTAATCCCGATTTAAAGCCCACGACCTCCAAAAACGTCGATTTGATGTTCGAGCATTATTTCAGTGGGATCGGCATCGCCTCGGGCGGTTTCTTCTTCAAAAAACTCGATGACATCATCTACGTCGAAACCTCCAAGGTGGTCGGTGGCACCTGGGATGGATTTACCAAGGAACAGGCCATTAACGGTGGTTCAGCCAACCTGTTTGGATTTGAGCTGAACTGGCAGCAAGAGTTCTCGTTCCTACCTGGTTTCTTGAGTGGTTTTGGAATTTATGCCAACTACACGCACACCTGGTCCGATGCAAAGATGTTAGGTCGGGAAGGTGTGTTGCCAGGACAGGCGGGCGATGTGGCCAATGCCTCCCTAGGCTATGAAAAATATGGCTTCTCGGCTCGCTTGAGCGCCAGCTATCGGGATAAATTCATCGTGGCCGTAGGCCAGGACAAGCCACGAGACGAATGGATTGATAAACACCTGCAGCTCGATTTTTCAGCGACGTACAATATCTTCCCGTGGATGCAAGCCTATTTCGACGCGATCAATCTCACCAACGAGCCCTCGTACAAATATCTGGGCGAGCGTAGCCGTCCACTGGTGGTCGAGTATTTCTCGTGGTGGATGAAAGGTGGATTGAAATTCCGATTTGGCAGTTAGTTTTAGCAAATAATTTAACTAAACGTGACCGTCACCTCGGAGGTGACGGTCACGTTTTAAGTAATACTATTCCGTGGCTCAGGAGGATCTTCCGATGAACCAGTTCAAGCAAGGCGTTATCTTTTGCTTCTCATGCATATTGATGTTGATGCTGGCAGCCAACACCTTTTCGCAGACGATTAATCTTTCTCCGACAAGCTTGTACTTTGGAAAGATACCAGAGGGCAAAGAAGCGATTCGTGAGCTGTTGATCTTTAACATCAGTTTTCAGCCGTTGAAAATCAATAGAATACACATTCAGGGAACTGATGCCGCGCGATTTTCGTTGGTGACAGACCCAGGGGTTGTGACGTTAAGGTTGGCCGAGATGCTGATCGTCCCCGTCAGATTTCGACCATCCAATGAAGGCGCTTTTTCTGCACAAATAGTTATCGAGAGCAATGCCAGCACCAGTCCCAATATCATCGAAATGAATGCTGAAGGCACCGATCTGGATCGGGGCATCATAACGTTTGAACGGATTTTCGGAGGGCCTAATGCCGACGGCGCTAGTTCCGTTCGTATCACGGAAGATGGCGGATACCTCCTTGCCGGTTCAACAATTCGGGTGGATCAAGAATATCACGACGCCATTTTAGTAAAATTAGATGTCTACGGTCAAATTGAGTGGAGCCAGTGGTATGGCGAAGAGGAATGGAGCGAAGGGTTCTCGCGGGCGATTCTTGCTCGAGATGGTGGCTATATCTGTGTGGGCTCTCACACCCACAGCCAGGTGAAAGATGAGCCCAATGTCTGGGTCGTCAAGACCGATGACCAGGGGAAACTGCTCTGGCAGAGATCGTTCGGGCGCACACCGTTCAAGCCCGATGACGGCTCGGATATCATCTACGCCAGCGATGGTGGTTACATAATCGCCGGTCGCTCGACTACGGCACAGGATGAGAACGCCTACATCCTCAAAATCGATGTCAACGGCAATCTCTTATGGGATAAAGTTTATGGTGGAACGGCGGGAGAAAATGCGGCGACCATTATTGCCACACCGGATGGCGGCTATGTTTTCTTGGGATCAACCAGTTCCTATAAGACCGGCGGCGCAGGGGATTATGATTTTTATCTGGTCAAAATCGATGCCTCGGGCAATATGGTCTGGCAGAAAAATTATGGCGGCTCGGATTGGGATCGCGGCGGTTCGATCATTGCCGCTGTCGACGGTGGTTATCTTTTATCTGGATGGACTTCCAGCCCCGAATTTGGCGCTGTCGCCCGCGACATTTTGTTGATCAAAATCGATGACAACGGCAACAAGCAATGGCAAAAACTATACGGCTGGGAGCATCACGACTACGCCTCAGAGGTCATTGCCCCGTCCGAGGGCGGTTATCTCATCGTCGGTAGCTCGGAACGCTACTACGATGCCCCGATGGAAACATGGCAGCCAGACCTCTATATCATCAAAATCGATGTCAAAGGTAATGAACAATGGAGCAAACTTTATGGCGGCCTTAAAGGCGAAGGCGCTTCCGGTGTGCGCCAGACCAGCGATGGCGGCTACATCATCAGCGGCAGCACTGGCAGTTATAGTCGCGACTCCGATATTTATATGCTCAAACTCGACCAAGGAGGCGGGTTCACCCGCGTTGTCGATCGTCACAGGAACGCGCCAGAAGGATTTCATCTGAGCCAAAATTATCCTAATCCATTCAACAACCAAACAAATATCCGGTATAATTTAGATAAAAAATCGAATATTGAAATTGGCATTTATAACGTGCACGGTCAGATCGTACGCCGGCTGGTTCACGATCAACAATCAGAAGGCTCCTATATCATCCACTTCGATGCAGAAGATCTGCCCAGCGGCTTGTATCTCTATCAAATCAAAACCGATGAGTTTTCTGAGACAAAGCGGATGATGCTTTTGAAATAGAGTGAGACAGTGCGCTGATTTTTAAATTCCACGGCCGATGACAATCATGCGGGAGTTCACCCTTTAGGATTTCATTGACACGGAACAAACCGATGAAAGTATTTTTATTTTTATGTTTCAGAATGTGGAATAATAGTTTTATTGACGCGGCACAAACCGATGAAATGCTAAAGGCTGAATTCCGGAGTAAGGCGGTCACATGGCCTAAGCGGAAATAAAATAAAGTTAAATATACAAGCTTTTGCAGCTTTATTGAAGCGAGAAGAATATTTCAATATTAGAAGGTGAATATAGTCATCATGCAGCGAAAGATGTTTTTTATCATATCGGCGATATTATTTCTCGCGCCCTGTCAGATGGTCGCAGGCATAGGGCATAATGATCGTGTTTACTTTGCCACAGGATATAAGATCGGAGAGGTGACGCAGAATTCGGCGGTGGTATGGACGCGGTTGACAGCGAACCCAGAACGAAACTGGAACGGCGTCGTACCTAATCCTCATGAAAGCCCGACTCGGGTGATGCTGGATGTGCCGGATATCCCCGTAAATCTGTGGGAAGGATCCGCCCAGGGCGCTCCAGGGGAGGTTCGGATCCTTTACTCAACTTCCCCCGATTTAAAGGGCGCAAAGGCGACACCGTGGAAACAGGTGAATGCTGAAGCGGATTTCACATATCAGTTTACCCTGGACAAGCTCGAACCGAACGTGCGCTATTATTTGCAAATAGAAGGACGGGCAAAGGCAAATGGTCCGATAACTCGGAGTGCACCGGGTTCTTTTCGAACCGCTCCGACGCCCGATGATCCGCAACCGGTCTGGTTCACCGTTAGTTCATGCCAGATGTATTATCATCGCGACGACCGTGATGGATTCAAAATTTACCCCGCGATGATGCGAGTTTTCAAATCGCTGCCCGACTTTATGGTGCGCACTGGCGATGCCGTGTATTATGATCGTGATAATCCGAGAGCGAAGACGGTTGACCTCTGCCGACTTCATTGGCAGCGGATGTATTCTTTGCCCCTGCTGAAGGAGTTTCATTACAACGTTCCCTGCTACTGGATGAAGGATGACCACGATACTTTCTTCGATGATTGCTGGCCCACTTATGAGGCCCCCTGGATTGAACCGCTCACATTTGAGGAGGGCGAGCGTGTTTTTGTCGAGCAGACCCCGGCGCCGATTGGCGGCCGAGGGTATCGCACCGTGCGTTGGGGAAAGAATCTGCAAATATGGATGCTGGAAAATCGCTCTTTTCGATCGCCAAACGATATGCCAGATGGACCCGAAAAGACCATCTGGGGAGCTGAACAAAAGGCGTGGCTTAAGCGCACTTTATTGGAGAGCAATGCCACGTTCAAAATCGTCATCAGCCCTACAGCTATCGTCGGGCCGGATAATGCTGACCAAGAGGATAACCATTCAAATGAAGCCTTCTACCATGAAGGCAACGAATTCCGGCAGTGGACCCGGCAGAATAAATTGGATCACCTTTACGTTTTCAACGGCGATCGGCATTGGCAATACATGTCCACCGATCCCAAGAGCGGGTTGCGCGAATTCAGTTGTGGGCCATCTTCGGACATGCACGCTTTTCAAGGGACCGGATATCATATCAAGTACCATTCCTTTTATCGCCCCAAAGGTGGATTCATCAGCGTCACTGTGTCAGAGGGTGAACAGAAAGTGCTGGCCCGTCCGCAGCGCATCATCTTCGAACGCACGGTTCCGACGATCAACATTCGCTTCCATGATGTCGATGGGAATATCCTCTACGAATACCGTGATAATGCGCTGACGAATGAGTGATCGGGATGCTTCTTATGATGGCTGAATGCACTTCTGGCTCTTTGATGAGCGGATTTTATATGCCTGGCAATTCGAGTTTTTCAAGCATTCATAGAGAATCCAACCAATGATGCTTCATCAGATAGGGCATAGAATTCTTTAGCAATTTTATCTAGAAGCTTTTGGGATCGTGCAATTGTTAGAAAGGCATTTATCAAAAGCTGTACCTCTGAGCTTAGAATTAATATGTAACCTGAAATTCGAAAATGAAAAATAACGCTCAAAATTGCCACACGAATCCGCCCTAAAAAAAGGTGGACAGACCACCCGAAAATGCACGAAAAGGGCTTTTCATTTATTGAATTTCGTGCTATTCCGTGTATTTCGTGGGCTAAAGATTTTTCATCTTCAATGCTCATGGTGCATTTTAGAATGAGGGCGCAATTCGTTTTTGAGAATTTATAGGACGAGTGAATAGAACATGAACCATTGAGAGAGCAGTGAAAGCAGAGAAAAAATACCACGGCGTAGTCATTCCATTGGTCACCCCCTTTGATCAAAATGGCAGGTTAGACGAGGGGGCGATTGTCAAACTTGTTGAATCTATCGTTGTCTGCGGTAGCTTTCCATTTATCCTGGGTACGACCGGCGAATCGGCTTCAATCCCGTTTGAAACTAAGATCCAACTGGCAAAACGTGTTGCTGATTTTTTGAACGATCGAACGATTATTTATGCGGGCATTTCCGATAACTGCCTGGAAAATTCCTTGAATTTGGCCAATCGATTTTTCGATCTGGGAATCCATATATTTGTCGCTCATCTTCCTTCGTACTTTCCGCTTACAAAAGAGATGATGTTGCGCTATTATGAAATCCTGGCCGAACGTTGTCCTGGTGAGATTATGATTTACAATATTAAATCCACCACGCACATGTCCATTCCGCTGGAACTGATCCAGCAGTTGAGTCATCATCCCAAAATCATCGGCCTAAAAGATTCGGAACGGGACCTGGAGCGGCTAAAGAAATTAATAGAAATGTTTGCCGATCGCCAGGAATTTTCGCTGTTCTGTGGCTGGACCGATAAATCGGCCTATGTGCTGCAAATGGGATTCGATGGCATTGTGCCCAGTACAGGCAATTTGATTCCGAAGAAGTTTTGCGATCTATACGATGCTGTGGTGCAGAGAGATTATACGAGAGCAAATGATATTCAGCGGGAAATCGATCCCGTTGCCAGCCTTCATCAGAAGGATTTGCTCGGCAGCGAAATGGTTGCAGCTTTAAAGGTGATGATGAATCAGTTGGGATTGTGCCAACCCTGGGTGCTTCCCCCTCTGACCCGATTAAATCCCGAACGAGAACAGCAAATCAAAACCGAAATGACGATGTTGAGAATCGAATAGAAATTGACCCTTGCAGATTCAGTAAGTCCCATAGATGTTGTTCAAAAAAATTCCTCTGCGGGATTCTTCAGTCCGTGGGGGACAAAAATCAAAACGCCCGCAGATTGAATAAGTCCCACGGATACTCGTTAGAATGATTTATATCTGCGGGATTCTTCAATCCGTGGGGAATAAAAATCAGAATTCGTGCAGATTGAACAGGTCCCACAGATGCATTTTTAAAAAATTATCCGCGGGTTTCTTTATCCGCGGGGTAATAAAAATTTATGCAGATCAAATCAGGCCCACGGATGCTTTTCGAACGAGTTTTAATCTGCAGGATTATTAAATCTATGGGGAATTAAAATCAGCGGTCCTGCAGATTGAACAGGTCCCACAGATACATTTTCAAAAGATTATCTGCGGGTTTCTTTTATCCGCGGGGTAATAAAAATTTAAGCAGATCAAATCAGTCCCACGGATGTTTATCGAAAAAATTCATCTGTGGGCTACCTCAATCCGTGGGGGAAAATAAAATTTTCCGAGCTTTGAAGAACACAGATCATGAGAAGCAGAACGATGAGAAATATTCCCATGTCAGCAGCGATCATCATTATTCTTTTGCTATCCAATAACGATGTCGCTTTCACTCAGTTCGAAAAAAATCCAATCGAACTCAAACCTGGTCCCCATCTGTTCATTGACGATTACCTCATCGCAGCACAATCGTTCCTCAGCCGTACGGTGAACCAGCCTGAGAAGCTGCCCGAGCCAATCATCACTGGCGGCAAGGATGGCGATCAAAATTTCCAGCCCTACATGAGCGTGCTGCGTGATCCTGATACCCAACGATTTCGTATCTGGTACAACACGCCCGAGACCGCCAGCCAGTCCCATATCGGTTATATGGAATCGGAAGATGGGATTAATTGGATTCGGCCACATCGAGTATTAAAAGATCCGCATGAGATTAAATTTGGCGTCACGGTGCTGGATCGTGGGCAAGATTTTGCTGACCCCAGCCAGCGTTATCTCCTTGCCTCGTACCTCAAAGACGGCATGATGATCGCCACCTCGCCCGATGGGCTGGAATGGACGGCGCTGACCGATACCTCGGTGCTCAAGCATAATCACGACATCACTTCATTGCATTGGGATCCGATTCGGAAGCACTACCTCGCCATCGTCTCAGTCTGGCAGCGACGGGAGGATTGGAAGGATAATCAGCGCATTCCGCATCAGAGCATGAGTCACGATCTGATTCATTGGGACAAGCCCTGGCCGATCATCATGCCGAAAATCGGCGCTCCCATCGAGCAGGGCGAGATGCAATTTTACTCCATGTCTGGCGTCATTCCCCGTGGCTATCTGCTGATCGGACTGGTGAAAGTCCTGCGGGATGATCTGAACGCCACGCCTGGCAAAACAGGTAAGGAGATGGGCGACCTGGATCGCAAGGCAGCAGGATTGGGCTACACGGTTCTCGCCTGGACCCGTGATGGCAGAACCTGGCAGCGGGATCACGAGCCATTCCTGGATCGCAATCACGTGCCTGGCAGTTGGGATCACGCCATGGCCTGGGGCGATGAGCAGATTATCGTGGGCGATGAGACGTTTGTCTATTACGGCGGCTATGCTCGTGGTCATAAAGTCGCCCGTTTCGACGAGCGCCAAATTGGGCTGGCTCGCATGCCCCGTGACCGATATGTGGCACGAGAGGCGGATTTGAATATTGGAACTTTGATCACCAAACCTATTATTTTAAACGCCAATTCGATGACGGTCAATGCCAGAGTAATCGGCGAAATGTGGATTCGGTTACTGGATAAAAATGGAAAATCATGGCCAAATTTTAATTGGGTGGAAATAAAGGGAGATGGAGTGGATCTGCCTGTCAAATGGCAAGGCGACCTCAAGTCGTTAAAAGGCAAAGCGGTTCGGATTGAGTTTCAGATGAAATTTGCCCAGTTGTTTGGG
>FWPV01008396.1_pt1 | contig 18071 bp, 8 predicted proteins | sample 2228371 | NCBI WGS metagenome assembly FWPV01 (sample SAMEA103939776, study PRJEB20133) | metagenome
CATCTGCGTTCCGGCTATTGGCGGTGCCAAATCAGGTATCAACTTCGATCCGAACGACCCACGCAAAGCAGGCGTTTTGAAGCGCTGGTACAAAGCCGTGTATCCGTTGTTGAAGAACTACTACGGTACCGGTGGCGACTTAAACGTAGACGAAATCCACGAGGTTATTCCTATCACCGAATCCTATGGCCTATTGCACCCGCAAGAAGGGGTGGTAAACGGTCACATGAATTTGGAACCGGCTGAAACCGCTCAGCGTATTAAACAATTGCAAGACGGCGTTTTGTGGAAGCTGACCGATGCTCGCTATACCCCAAAAACCGACGGTACCTATACCGTGGCCGATATGATTACCGGCTGGGGTGTATCGGAAGCGATTCGTCATTACTATGATATCTACGGCGGACAGATTGCCGGCAAACGGGCCATCGTTCAAGGCTGGGGTAACGTAGCGGCTGCGGCTGCTTATTACCAAGCACAATTGGGCGTGAAAGTAGTGGGTATCATTGACCGTGAAGGCGGTTTGATCAAAGAGGAAGGCTTTTCTTTTGAAGAAATCACTGAACTTTTTGTGACCAAAGACGGTAATAAATTAAGAGCGAATAATGTGTTGAGCTTCGAAGAAGTGAATAGCCGTATTTGGGATATCGGAGCGGAAATCATGATTCCGGCCGCTGCCAGTCGCTTGTTAACACAAGACCAGGTAGCCCGCATGGCGAAGGCTGACTTGGAAGTGATTTCGTGTGGAGCGAACGTACCGTTTGCCGACCAAGAGATTTTCTTCGGCCCAATCGCTAATTTTACAGACCAGTTGGTGAGTGTAATTCCGGATTTTATCGCGAACTGCGGTATGGCGAGGGTATTTGCTTACCTGATGGGCGAAAATGCGGTGATCAGTGATGAAGCAATTTTCAACGACGCCTCTGCGGTGATTCGCAAGGCGATGATGCGACTGCACCAATTCAATCCGAAGCCAACCGGTTTGGCCAAGAAGGGCTTGGAGCTTTCGCTCACCACTCTAATGAGTTAAGACTATGCAAGAATTTTTAAGACAGGAACATTGGGGTAACACCTATTTAGGTATCGGAAGCTTTATTCTGATACTATTGATTGGCTGGTTTTTAAGGAAGACGGTTTCTCGATTCCTTTCACATTTCCTCTACCGTTTCTTCAAAAAATTCTCCGACGGTTTGGGTCACGATGAGTTTATAGACCTGCTTAAGAAGCCAATCCAGCTCATCATCCTGTTGTTTAGTGTCTATTTGGCCATCATTCAGTTGGAATATCCGGATTTCTGGGGCTTGACAGGGGAACAGATGGAACGCTATGATCGCGTGCTGCGTAGGATCTACGGAACAGGGATGGCTATTGCACTCACCTGGCTGCTATTAAGGGTGGTAGATTATGTGATCATGATTCTCTATCAAAAAGCACAGGAGACGGAAGACACAAGCGACGATCAGATCATCCTATTTATGAAGGATTTGATCAAAGTGATCGTGGTGATCTTGGCCATCTTCTTTGTGTTGAGTGCCATCTTCAGCCTCAACATTACCTCGCTCATCGCCGGTTTAGGTATCGGTGGTTTGGCGGTAGCCTTGGCGGCGCAAGAAACCTTGAGTAACCTCTTAGGATCCTTCATCATCTTCCTCGATAAGCCTTTTAAAACAGGAGATGTAGTGAGTTTTGATAACATCACCGGCACCATAGAAAAAGTCGGTTTTCGAAGCACGCAGGTTAGAACCTTGGATAAAAGTTTATTGACCGTTCCAAACAAAAGTTTGATTGACGGTCCACTGAACAACATCACGCTCAGCCCGTTCAGACGGGTGAAGTTTGTAGTGGGTTTGACCTACGGAACCAAAAGTGAGCAAATTAAAAAAGTGATTGAGGAGATTAGCGAGGTGCTGAAGAATCACGAAGAAACAAAAGACGATTATACCGTTGCCTTTACGGATTTCTCAGCCTATTCCATGGATATCACCGTTATCTTTTTTGTTTTCAGTAACGACTGGAACAAGATGGTGAGCGTGAAAGAAGAGATTAACTTTAAAATCATGGAGATTGTTGAATTAAACGGTTGTGAATTTGCCTTCCCAACCCAGACTATCCACATGGAACGAGGATCCTGATACAGCATTGTTCGGAGTGTAGCGCAGCCCGGTAGCGTACTTGCATGGGGTGCAAGGGGTCGTGGGTTCAAATCCCGCCACTCCGACGAAATGAGAAGCCGTCCAATAGCGACGGCTTTTTTTGTGGTTGGGGTGTTGGAGAAACACAATTGAGAACAAGCTTTCATTCTTCGGGAGAGGGAGAAGTTTTACCTTTGTAAGTGATTGTGCAGAACTTATACATCATCGCGGGTTGCAATGGGGCTGGTAAAACTACGGCATCCTTCAATATCTTACCTGAGATACTGAACTGTAAGGAGTTTGTGAATGCGGATGAAATTGCGAGAGGAATTTCACCCTTCAGACCAGAGAATGTTTCTTTTGAGGCGGGTAGAATCATGCTGGAAAGAATACACGAGTTACTTCAAGAGCGAGAAGATTTTGCTTTTGAAACAACCCTTTCAACAAAGAGTTTTAAAAACACAGTAACTGCAGCGCAGGAATTAGGCTATCAAGTAACGCTCATATTTTTTTGGCTTGATAGTGAACAATTGGCAATAGACAGAGTCAAGAATAGAGTTTTGGAAGGAGGTCATTCGATTCCCGTTGATGTTATTCGCAGAAGATACCATGCCGGATTAAGAAATTTATTCGACATCTATTTGGAGAAAGTTGATAATGCGCTGATCTTTGATAATTCCAAGGCTACACCAGAACTTGTGGCCGAAATGAAACCGAGCAAAGAAATTAGTATTTTCAACGAAACGAAATTCAATTTAATCAAGTCAAGATGAAAAATTCAGCAAATACAGACTTGCTAGAGAAGATTAAGGAAGCCATACTGATTTCTTCTAAGAAGATGCTTGAAACAAAAAAGAAGCTTGGTCATAAGCTAGTTATTAGCGAAAATGGTATTGTAAAAACGGTTGACCCACAGTCGATAGCCTAACAGGGCTCTGTTTTTTCATATTAATCTCTCACGCTAATTGGCAAGCCAAAGGAATTCTACCTTTTGGCTTTTTTTGTTTTACAAATCTGGGTTAAATTGGAATTCTGAGTTGTAAGTACAAGACAGCTCATGCCTTCTGGCCGGCATACAATGCAGCTAATACAATACCTGATCCCATCAACAGCCGCATGCAAGTGGATGTTTTTGGACCGGGATCCGGGACACAGGCTGCAGTGCCTTGTGTGGCCAATGCAGTAAATCAATTGGATATCCTAATCACCTTTGGAAACAATCAATTGCAGATTGAGCTTTATGATCCAAACACACTCTTGTTGATTGCACCGGTATTGCCAATTGCTGGTCCTCCAAGAGCGCAAGTACCTATAAGCTTAAACTTTAACGGACCGGCAACAGGGAATGTGTTGATACGTATTGTTGACCTTGGGCCTGGAATTTATCCGGATGTCTTTTACGTAGATATGGTGAATATCTCCGCCTTGCAGACCATCACTTCAACCGTATGTTGGGATGAAGATTACCGCTTTGGCTTTAACGGTATGGAAAAAGACAATGAGGTCAAGGGAATGGGACTCCATTACACAACGTTCCACCGATTGTATGATCCGAGAATCGGAAGATGGTTTAGTCTGGATCCTGAAATGCAGGAATTACCTGAATTTAGTCCATATGTTTTCAATGAGAATTCTGTGCTAGTGATGATTGACGAAGATGGAGATTTACCAATTTTTGTTTTTTTAGCTAAGGCAGCTATTGGTGGGGGAGTGGAAATTGCTGGTCAGATGATGTCTGGGACGAAATTTAAGGATATTGATTGGATGGACGTTGGAGTCGCCGCAGCTACCAGTATGTTTGGTCCTATTTCAGGTTCATCTAAAATAATAAAGCTCGCAAATACAGGTGTAAAATTTCTCAAGAATTCTGAGGAGTTTATTAAGGCTGGAGTTAACGTTAAAAATGGTAAATTAACTTTTAATACCCCTAGTCGTTTTGCTACAGAGTTAGCTATTGGACTTGGATCGAAATATGTCCTCAGTAAAACGCATGGTTCTAGAATTGTGAAAGGCTTTAGTGATCAAATAGAGACTGGAGTTAAGAAGGTTACTAAGGAAAAAACAAAGATCGCAACAAAAAACGCCATTAAATCAGGTGCGTTAGTTAGAAATGGGACCAAAGGACCAGGAGGAAAAAATTTATCTACGCTCAATAGAGAGAAGGTTATGGAGAAGGCTCAGAAAAATCTAAATAATGTTCATTCAGAAGATGCTATGATGAAGGCTGTCTTATCACCGGGGAATGCCGTAGTTACTGCAGCAGAGAATTATGGGGCAGATAAAATCTCACCGGTTGGAGATGGGAATTTTGGAAGGAAACGGACTGATGGTACTGTATTAGGAAATGATGGTGAAACCTATGTTCACGACCTTAGAGGAGTTTTGGTCAATATGAAAAATGTAGAAAAAATCAATGCAAAACTAACGGCGGATGGTTATAATAAACCTAAATAGAATATTCGATTTTGTTTAAGATTATACCGAATGAATGATTTGCGTAGCCAACTAATTGCCTTTGCAATTGTAATAGGGGGACTTATCCTGCTTGTAAAATTTATAATATGGCCTTACACCTATAAAAAGGAAAAGGAACTTGTAGACAAAGTTCAAGAGAACCCGGCTTGGGCTGTTGGAAGCGTGGTAAAAATTACCCAGGCAAAAGGAAATGTGTATAGGGAATTAGAGTACAATAACGGCTCTGGAAGCATATTTTCTGTCGAAGAAAATGCACGAATAGAACTTAATGATCTTTCGAAATATGTTGTAGTTTTTAACCAAAGCGACCCGAAATTATCTTATGTGAAATGGGATAAACCTCTCATCTCGATCAATTCAAATCCAAAATTACTCCGTTGTTCCTTGAAAAACACTGTGTTGAATGACTATGGATACATCGTGTATTCTGAACTCTTTTGTGTTTGTTCAGTTGGAGGAAGGGAGATGGAGTTTAATGCTTTTGCCGACACAAGTTATCTCGACGGGAGAGACAGTGTGTGGGTGGAATATCTGGACGATTCCAAGTGGCGAATTTATGATTCGATAGAGCCTATGTACTATGGTTTTGTTAATGGGCAGGAGAAGTTAGTTATTGATTGGATTCATTAGAAAGAGATTTAAAGATCCGAAAACTGGAAGAATCTCAGGAAGGCAGGAGCTTTGGGATATTAAAAACTGAACAGGCGATATCAAGCAGAATAAACTCGCTGAAAACCTCTGAAATGCAAAATCCGGCGAATCCTACCCCTCTTTTTCGCACTGATAAGGGTTTGAAAATTATCGCTTTAGAAAACCGAAAACGAGAGTCAGTTCTGGCGGATTTTGCAATAAGCGTCAATATGTTGGTTTTATACAATGCGGATAATGTAATTGATTACTATACGGCAGATATCAAGGGTAGCTATGACTACTACAGTTTTGGTAGTCCAATGCCTGAACGTACTTTCATTACCCAATCCTGCAGTACTCAGACCAATCAGGTGATGCAGATTCCATATCAGGAAGAATTTGATATGGGTGCCTTCTGGCCGGCCTATAATGCAGCTAATACAATACCTGATCCTGTCAACAGCCGCATGCAAGTGGATGTATTTGGACCAATTGCAGGTACACAGGTAGTGGTGTCTTGCGTGGCCAATGTGGTGAATCAATTGGATATTATTGTAACTTTCGGTACAAATCAACTTCAGATTGAGTTATACGATCCAGTAACCATGACATTGATAGCACCGGTATTGCCAATTGCTGGACCTCCAGGAACGCAAGTGCCCATAAGTTTAAACTTCAATGGGCCGGCAACCGGTAATGTGTTTATACGTATCATAGACCTCATGCCGGGAATTTACCCGGATCTTTTCTACGTGGACCTAGTCAATATCTCAGCACTGCAGACCATCACCTCAACAGTTTGTTGGGATGAAGATTACCGTTTTGGGTTTAATGGACAAGAGAAGGATAACCAAATAAGTGGAAAAGGTAACAGCAACACCGCTGAATTTTGGCAGTATGATACAAGGTTAGGACGCAGGTGGAATTTAGATCCCATTGACCAAGTCAGCCTATCAAACTACGTAGTATTTCAAAATTGTCCCGTATCAAAAAATGATCCAAATGGGGATGTCGTGAGGTATGCTGGTATAAAAGAATTCTTTAATGTTACTATTGGACGGATTTTTTCAAAAACTGTTAGAGATAATTTTAATACTTACAGGGCTTCTGCAAATACTTACACTTTTCGAGAAACAGCTGGAGCTCCATTCAGATTGACAAGGGCAGCTGTAGTAAATACTTCCCCAGCAGGGACACCAGCCGCAGCACCTCAAAACTTCGAAGTCCAATATGCCCTAGGTACACCAGTTACAATTTCTGGTGGTAAGGATAATAGACGCATAGTAACGAGAACTATAGAGGGTGATGCCAATCCAGATGGAACACCTAACCGTCATGTCTTAAGACGTGTGGTTCCGGGTAGCCTTATTCAATATCAGCCTATGGAGTACCCCGATAACTTTCAAACTTCCATTGGCGGTGTGGTTGTAAATAATCAGACAATTGTAAATAACAATACAGGAATTAATTATGGCCCTAATGGAGGATTTCCAGCACCTACTCCAGTTCCAATTTTTGGCACATTTACTGTTCCTGGAGCTCCAGCTGGTCCGGGAGTTCGAGCAGTTATTCGGGTTAGGACCGCTCAATCTTGGAGACCGGGACCAACTCCGCCATCTAATGTAACTAAATCACCATATCGTATAAAATATAGTAGATATAAAGGATTGAACACTCGTTTTAGTTTCACGTTTATGCTTCCACGGGCTTTATTTTAAAATTATGAGAATCAAAAAGCTTTTAATATTTCTTATTTCAGGAATTGTCGGAATAGAAGCATATTCCTCGACGTTAGTAATTCATCCAGATACTGTAAGCCTATTTGAAACCCAATCCGGTGTGGGCAAGGACAGATATATTCAAGAATGGTTTTTTAAACGAGTAAAAGGCAGTGGTGAATATGAAGAATCCAAAGTAACAGCGCAGGACAGTCTTGTATTATACAAGTTCGATAGTTCATATTTTAAATTTTATGATAAGGACGGATTCCTTTTGCTAGAAGGTCAAAGGTTAGCTGGATCTACCTTTCTAATAGGAGATATCAGGTTCTATGATAAGGGCAAATTAGAGAGAATCGAACACTGGTCGTATAGTCAACACCTTGATACATGTGGGAGATATGTTTTTGTTAATAGCGAAGTCCCGGGTAAAGAGGGGGTTTGGTCTTACTATAAAAATGACAAACTTAGAAAAACGGAAACCTATGTTATAAAAGTAGTTTCCTGTGAGAAAGCGATATTTACGTGTGTGAGAATCACTCAGTATTATTCCAAGGATGGAGATGTAAAACGACGAAAAGAAAAAGTTATATGGAAACGAACAATTCCTTAAATGTTCAGATATGATGGTTAAGGGATGCTTCAGTCGGGGTTTGAAACTAGTTTTACAATTGTAATTGGATATTAGGAAATGGGTGTACTCAGCGAAATAAATTCAATTAAGTCAAGATGAAAAATTCGACAAATACAGACTTGCTAGAAAAGATTAAGGAAGCCATACTGATTTCTTCTAAGAAGATGTTTGAAACAAAAAAGAAGCTCGGACATAAGCTAGTTATTAGCGAAAATGGTATTGTAAAAACGGTTGACCCGCAGTAGATAGCCTAATAGGGCTCTGCTTTTAACATTAATCACTCACGAAGATTGGTAAGCCAAAGGAATCCGTTCTTTTGGCTTTTTTTGTTCTATAAATCTGGGTTAAATTGAAATTTTGAGTTGCAAACTCAGGACAGCGGTGGGTTTGTTTCAATGAAGAAATTGAGGTGCAATAGCCGGGGATTTTGTGAGTTTCCCTTCTTTTAATCGCGTTTCGTACAGTTCAATTTCCCGAAGTATACGAGGCATCTCCCGATCTAATTTCTTTTCAATCGATTTAATAAAAGTACTCTGAACTTTGTTTGAATTCTTTCGCACACCCAAAGATACGAATCATCTGTTTAGCAAAGTACTATTAAGGCCAAATGATTTAATGCTCCGAGATCTGGTGATGTTGCCTAAGTTGGATTGAGGTATCCAAAAGTACTTGCTCAAGCCAAGGCCATCAGTTAAACAATCCTACAGTCCAACTTTTTGATATACCCCGGAACTCTTTATTCTGTCAGGATTAACCCTCAGAGAACACTATCAGTCAAACAATCTCACGATCTTACAGTCCCACAGCGTCAGCTCGCTTACGCTCCAATGTGACTCGTGTCACCTAACTTCGTTTGATTAATGCCCAATTTTGTGAAAGGAAATTCAAGATGAATAGGTCAAGTATCAGCATAATGAAATGGTCGGGTGCCCTGGTTTTGGGTGCCGTTGTTGGGTATGCCTACTTTCACTTTTTCGGTTGCGAAGGTTCCTGCGCCATCACATCCAGTCCGGTGAGAAGCAGTCTCTACGGTGCCATGATGGGCGGTTTATTTCGTTGGAGTTTAATCACAAAATAGAGATGTTTAAAATGTTGAAAGACCTGTTTAGCACAGGCCCTAAAGTAGATGTACAGCACTTATTGGAAGAGGGTGCTGTATTAATTGATGTTCGTTCCACTAGCGAATACAAATCCGGTCACCCGAAGAAAGCGGTGAACATTCCTTTGGATCAGCTGAACAGCAATCTGAAGAAAATCAAAGGCTATAACAAGCCGGTTATAACCTGCTGTGCATCCGGTATGCGTAGTGGTATGGCTGCCAAACAGTTGAAGTCGCAAGGCATTGAAGCCTACAACGGCGGTAGCTGGTATAATTTCGATTAGCAATTTTGACTTTAGTGATGAAGCCCGACGGCATCCAATGCGGTCGGGTTTTCATTTTTCGCTACCTGGAGTCGGTGGCTAGTTCACACGTATAAACCAGTATTATCAGGCTTGCAGGGCCTATTTCACGGGCAAGCTCCAGCCTCATTTGCTCTCGAAATTCCAAAGGCCGAAATCCAATTTTTGAACTAAGTCGAGCTACTTTATTGGAATTGGGTCTCGAACGTTTCAGGGATGGAGAATGCGTTCTATTTGCCATCGGAATTGAAACCTGAAGTGGTAGCCAAAACAGAGATTCATGGCCTATTTTACGCGAAATTTGGTCTAATACACGCCCTTAAGGTTCGTAAATCCTGTTATCCACAGCAGGCAGGCTCAATCCTGAACTATTTGCAGAAAAATGCAAATAACTTTATGAATGGCGGATATTGTTATACGGATAGCTAGGTTTATGTTGAAAAAAGAGTCATTTTTGTGTCTTGGTTGTGTCAGTTTTGACCTAAAAATTACTTGAATCTGGTAATAATTAGATAAAGCGATGCGGCTAGTTTTGTAGCCTCAAGTTACATTCAGTGCCCAAAGGAAATGAACCGATTACTATCCTACCTGCGAGCGGTACTTTGTGTGTTGATGTTGGTTGCCGGATTGCAGAAATCGAATGCGCAATGTGCGAACATAACGCCCTCTTTTTCTGTTAACGCCACCGGTTGCGGCATTCCACGCAATTATACCTTTACGAACACCAGCACCGGTGTGAGTAGCAGTGTTGCCAGCTATATTTGGCGACAAGGTTCTACTGTTTTGGATACCTTCACCGGCACTTCGTCTACCCCTACTGTTAATATTACCAATCCCGGAACAGACACGGTTTGGTTGGTAGCGATTGATACCAATGGTTGCCGCGACTCGGTGATGCAAACCTTGGTTACGACCACCACGGCCAACACCATTTTTGATCCGTCTACCAGCACCTTTAATTACAGCCCGGTTTGGCAGAATTGTATTCTCTTCCTCTCTGCGCCCGACTCCTTTGTTGTGGATGTTCTAGCGTCGGGCACACTCGTAAATTACCGCATGATCTGGGGCGATGGAAACGTTGACTCCGGAAACTCTTTACCCAACGGCAGCACCATTAGCCATACCTACCAAAGCTTAGGAACCTATACGGTGCAAATTGTATCGCAAAACGGCTCCTGTGTGGATACCGTTACCGGAACCGTTATCAATGAACGCATTCCAACAGCAGGTATCATCGGTCCGCCGGCAGGGGGCAACGTGGGTTGTGCGCCGCATACCGTGCGCTTCATCAATAACTCCTCCAACGTATCCAATGCAACGCAGTTTCGTTGGAATATGGGTGATGGAAGTCAGTTTCTACTAGGGTCCAGTACAGCAAACGATACCTTGTTTCACACCTATACAGCCGGACTTTGCAACGGCTTGGTATCTGTAACCGCATTCAATGCATGCGGAAGCTCAACGGCCACGTGGACGCCCATTTTCGTGAACGATGAAAACGAGGCCTCCTTCACCGTCAACACAGCGAATTGTGATCCGAATCTTCCGTTCACCTTTACCAATACCTCAACCAACAACTATTGTACGCCGGCTCCGCGACTCTTTTACTGGGATTTTGGCGATGGCACCACGGTGGGCTGGATTAACAATACCCTTCCACAAAACCATACTTTTCCGCAGGCCGGTTCCTATACCGTTCGCTTGATAGACAGCAACCAATGCGGTTCTGATACCTTTCAATTTCAAGCGATCATCAACTTTACACCGGATCCCGGATTTATCTTTTCAGTAGATAATGGCTGCCCCCCTTTGGAAGTACGCGTGATTGATACCACAGCCGGGGTGCAGAATATTCGTCAATGGACATACGGCAACGGACAAATCTCTGGAGATAGCATCGATACCGTTACCTACATGACGCCGGGAACCTATAACCTCCAACTTACGGTTACCAATATTTGTGGAACGGTTGCTCGGAGTGTGCCGATTAATGTTTGGAGTCCGCCGGACGCTTTGCTATCCGCAATCCCAGACGGCTGCTCTCCTCATCAGGTAGGCTTTACGAATACGTCTACCTTCTTCCACGATTCAACCGTCAGCTTCTTTTGGGATTTCGGGGATGGCACTTCCTCCACAGACCGCGATCCGCCCGATAAGATTTACACCAATCCGGGTACTTACCAAGTTAGGCTGTATGTAATGGATACCTGCGGAACCGATTCGGTAACGCGAACATTCACTGTGCACCCCAAACCGGAAGCAGGCTTTCAAGCGGATACCGTATGCCAAGGTTCGGCAAACAGCTTCACAGATACTTCAAGTGTGAGCACCGGCAGCCTTACCGCTTGGTCTTGGCGCTTTGATAACCCCGGACAAGGAACATCGTCAGCTCAAAATCCGAGCTTCAGCTTTAATGCTGCAGATACCTTCCCGGTGCGGCTCATTGTGACAAGCAACCAAGGGTGTTTGGATACCGTTGAAAACACGGCTGTGGTATGGGCTAATCCCACTACATCTTGGGCCGTAGCGCCGAATGACTCCGTATGTATTGGCACCGGGCAAACTTTTAATGGAACAGCAGCAGCCGGTAGCGGAAGCATCGTTTCTTATTTTTGGGATTTCGCCAATGGCACAACGTCTTCGCAAGAGGATACCGCTTTCACCTATCCCGCAGCCGGAAACTACAGTGTCAAGTTCAGGGTTATAAATAGCCTTGGCTGTGCTGATTCCAGCACTGGAACCATCACGGTTTTGCCGCTTCCACAGGTCAACTTTACTGCCGATACGGCCTGTGTGGGTCAGTTAACCACCTTTACCGATTTATCCACCGTTTCGCTCGGAACCATTGGTTTGCGTGAATGGGATTTGGACAATAATGGCAGCTTCGATAGCACGGGCCTCAGTACATCGTATATCTACAACTCTGTTGGCTCGCGTTACGTGCGCCTAAGAGTTAGCACCTTATTTGGATGCGAATTCTTGGATAGCAACCTCATCAGTGTTAACCCGCTTCCTGTTCCGGCCATCAGCGTGGATTCGTCTACCATTTGTATGGGCCAGCCTATCACCGTGAGCAATACCACCACAGGAGCGGTAAGCTATACCTATGATTTTGGCGATGGCACACAAATTACCGTGCCCAATACCAACCCGGTGCAGCATACCTATACCGATTCAGGAGTCTATACCATTCGGATGTACGCTAGTTCGGATCGCAGTTGTATCGACTCCACCACCGCTACCGTTACAGTAAGGCCAACGCCACTCGCGCAGTTTACGGTAAACCAGCAAATTGCTTGTGCTCCTTTTAATTTCGTTTTCACCAATGGCTCGTTGCGGAGTTCAGTATACGAATGGTATAGCGATGGTAACTTCGCCTCCACAGCAGAGCATAGACCGGATACCATGATTAGCTTGGATTCGCAAGTTGTGCGCATCACCCTCATCGCTAACAATACCTTTAGCTGTCCGGCCGATACCGCCGAGCTCCTCATTGGAACCTCCCGCAACCCGATTGCGGCTTTTGTAACCAATCCGGATTCCGGTTGCGGTCCTTTGAATGTGGCTTTTGGCAATACCTCACAGTTTGCGTCGAGCTTTACATGGGATTTCGGCAATGGCCAAAGCAGCTCCGCCAGCGATACGAGCATGCGATTCACCGCTGCGGCTGTGAACGACAGCACCTATACCATCCGGCTCATTGCCTACAACTGGCAGGGTTGTCCGGATACAACAGAAGCTCCAATTGTGGTGCACCCCAATCCGGCGGTGAGCTTCACCCAAAGCAATACCGACAGTTGCGGTCCGCTTACGGTGAGCTTCAGCAATACCTCAGTGCACAATGCCGGAGGAACGCAAGGCGATATGAGCTTTGTGTGGAATTTTGGCAATGGACTAATCACCACAGCAGTTGATACCGTGGTGCAGTATTTCGCGTCTCAAAGCATCGACTCGATTTATACTGTCCGATTAATAGGGCAAAGCCGATACGGTTGTTTGGATACATTTACCTCGACCGTTACAGTATACCCGAATCCGGTTGCGCAGTTTACGGTGAGTCAGTCCGACAGTTGCGGTCCGTTTGGTGTGCAGTTTACCAACCTATCCATTCCAAACAATGGTGGAGGAATTGGTATCATGTCGTTTAACTGGGACTTGGGCAATGGCCAAACCAGCACCGCACAAAATCCGTTTACAAGCTACCCGGCTTCCTTGATTCAGGATAGTGTGTTCAATATCCGACTCATCGCTAGATCAGAACACGGCTGTCCGGATACCGCCGTTTCCAGCGTGCGCTCTTACCCTAAACCGAATGCCTTCTACACCCAATCAGACACCAGCGGTTGCGGACCATTAAACGTTACGTTCACGAACCTCTCCGTTCCATACGATACTGGCACGATTAATAACATGACCTTTGCCTGGGATTTCGGTAATGGAATAACATCCACGGCTCAAGATACTACCGTTCGATTCATCTCAGCACCAGCCAACGATACGGTGTATACGGTTCGCATGATTGCCTACTCAGAACACGGCTGTGCGGATACCTTCACCTCCACGGTTCGCGTGCACCCGGGTCCGGTAGCCCAATTTACGGTGAACCAGGCCATCGCTTGTGCGCCGTTCAATTTTGTCTTCACCAATACCTCTTTCAATAGCAACAATTTCTACTGGATGGTGGATGGGGTAGTGACGAGCAATCAGACCACTCGTCCGGATACCTTGATCAGCCAAGACAGCTCCACCGCTCTGATTGGTTTGATTGCAGAAACTTCGTTTGGCTGTCCGAATGATACCACCGAAATGCTGATTGGAACCTCCCGCAACCCGATTGCGGCTTTTGTAACCAATCCGGATTCCGGCTGCGGACCTTTGAATGTGGCTTTTGGCAATACCTCACAGTTTGCGTCGAGCTTTACATGGGATTTCGGCAATGGCCAAAGCAGCTCCGCGAGCGATACGAGCATGCGATTCACCGCTGCGGCTGTGAACGACAGCACCTATACCATTCGTTTGATTGCCTACAACTGGCAGGGATGTCCGGATACAACAGAAGCTCCCATTGTGGTGCACCCCAATCCGGCGGTGAGCTTCACCCAAAGCAATACGGACAGTTGCGGTCCGCTTACGGTGAGTTTCAGCAATACCTCAGTGCACAATGCCGGAGGAACCCAAGGCGATATGAGCTTTGTATGGGATTTTGGAAATGGCGCAAGTTCAACATCGGCGAATGCCGCGGCCTCTTTCATTGCTGCTCAGTTTATAGATACCACGTATACCATTCGTTTAATAGGATACAGTCGCTATGGCTGTCCGGATACGGCCTTCTCTGAAGTGGTGGTTTATCCGAATCCGGTAGCGCAGTTTAGCTTAAGTCAGGTGGACAGCTGCGGCCCGTTTGGCGTGCAATTCACCAACTTGTCGTTCCCGAATGATACCGGCACCTTGGCCGATATGACCTTCAATTGGAACTTGGGCAATGGACAGATCAGCACAAGCCAGAATCCTTTTACAACGTATCCAGCATCGCTCATTCAAGACAGCGTATACACCATTCGCTTGATTGCCTTCTCGGAGCATGGGTGTCCGGATACAGCCTTCAATAGCGTTCGTGCTTATCCGAAGCCTACCGCTGCCTACCTGCAAAGTGATACCAGCGGTTGCGGTCCGTTAACGGTGACTTTTACCAATACCTCTTTAGCTTACGATACCAGCTCCCTGGCCGACATGACCTTTGCTTGGGATTTTGGGAATGGCCAAACTTCAACTACGGCTAACAATACTATCGTTTATACTGCAGCGGCTCTGACCGATACCGTGTATACCGTTCGCTTAATTGCCTTTTCCGAGCACGGTTGTGCTGATACCACATTCTCTACCGTTCGAGTGCATCCAAGGCCAAGTGTTTCGCTCACCAAAGACGATAGCACAGGCTGTGATCCGGTACCTGTAAACTTTACAGCGAGCGGAGTGAATGTTTCAATTTACCATTGGGATTTCCGCGATGGTAACACCACCACGGTGCAGAATCCGAGTCATGATTTTAGGGCCGTTCCATTCTATGATACCACCTACCGCGTGAGTTTGGTGGGTGAGTCGGCCTTTGGCTGTCCGAGTGATACCGTCTTTACCAATGTGACAGTATTAGGTAATCCATTTGCTGATTTCACCGTCTTGCCGGATTCTGTATGTGCGAGCACGACTTCTCAAATGATCAATAATTCTTTGGGGGCTGTAAGTTACCATTGGGATTTTGGTAATGGCGATACCTCCTCAGCGGTCTCTCCTCAGGCCTTCTATACCTTGAATCCAAGCGTTGATACCAGCTATTATATTCGTTTGGTAGCAACCAATACCTTTGGATGCCGAGACACAGCCGATGGATATGTGGTCGTTTCGCCTTCGCCAACTGCGCAGTTTACATTGGATATTGATTCCGGCTGTTCACCGCTTCAGGTGCAGTTTACAGATCAGTCGCAATTTGCTTTCCGTTACAACTGGTATTTCTCCAATGGTTTTAGCGATACGGCCCAAAACCCAAGCGCTACCTTCTCCAATTCAAGCATCAACGATTCGGTCTTTACCGCCACATTGATAGTGACTAATGCAGGGGGATGCACCGATACAGCAGCCCGTCAGATTCGGATTTATCCTTTCCCAACAGCCGATTTTGTGGCGAGCCCTGCGGCAGGTTGCGGTGATCTGAGCATCACGTTCAATAACCAGTCAACGCCAAACGATACCGGCAGCCTAGCGGATATGACCTTCTTGTGGAATTTAGGCAACGGTTTAACGAGCACCGCAGCCAATCCAAGCTCGCTCTATCCGAGGTCGAGTTTCCAAGATAGCCTCTTTCAAGTAAGCTTAATCGGCATCAGCGAACATGGCTGTAGAGACACAATAAGCCGAAATGTGCGCACCTACCCAAGGCCGGTGGCTTCTTTTACACAGAGCGATACGAGTGGTTGCGGTCCGCTTGTGGTGAGCTTTAACAATACGTCTATTCCGAACGACACCGGAAATATCGGCATCATGAATTTCGTGTGGAACTTCGGAAACGGCCTGATTTCGTATGATCAAAACGATACGGTTACCTTCTTCCCGGCACTCACTCAAGATACTGTTTACACCATTCGCTTGATTGCCTTGAGCGAACACGGTTGTCGGGATACCACTTATTCCACAGTGCGTGTTCATCCGGACCCGACGGTCGCTTTTACACAGAACCCAAGCAGCGGCTGCGGACCATTGAGTGTAGCCTTCGCCAGTAGCACACAAAATGCAACGAGCTATTTCTGGAATTTTGGAAACGGTGATACCTCCACTGCCCAACACCCTGTAGCTGTCTTCCAGAATAGGCCGAATTTTGATACGACCTATACCATAGCCTTTTCAGCTGTCTCGCAGTTTGGCTGTCATTCAGATACAATAACTCGTACGGTAACGGTTCGTCCGGATCCGGTGGCGGCATTTACACAGAACCGGGATTCTGTATGTGGAACAAGCACCATTACGTTCGCCAATTCCAGCACCGGGGCTAATAATTACAGCTGGAGCTTTGGCGACGGCAGCACCTCGAGCCAAGCCAACCCACAGCACAGCTTTGCCATGAACCCGAGCAATGACACCACCTACACGGTGCGTTTGATAGCGAGCAATTTCTTTGGTTGTCGGGATACAGTCTTTGGTTCCGTAACAATTTATCCGTTCCCAACAGCGGTCATTACGACCAACGTGAACAACGGCTGTACGCCATTGGATGTAAACTTCGGTCACAACAGCTTGTTGAGTACAAGCTATAGCTGGACATTTGGTAATGGTGTAACATCCACTAGCGAAACGCCATCCAGCAGCTTCACAAACGCGACGCTCTACGACACGATTTACAATGTTCAGTTGAGAGTGGCAAGCGTGCACGGTTGTGCGGATTCGGTGGTAACACCGATACGCGTTTACCCGCTTCCAACGGCGAGCTTCGCTACATTGCCAAGCACGGGTTGTGGCGACTTAGCGGTGAACTTGAGCAATCAGTCAACACCGAACGATACCGGCTCCATCAACATCATGAGCTTTACTTGGGACTTAGGCAATGGCCAGACCAGCACTGCTCAGAACCCGAGTGCGAATTATGTTCGCTCGCTAACGCAAGACTCGGTTTATACGATTCAACTCATCGCTACCAGCGAACACGGCTGTTTGGATACCACCGCCAGAAACGTCAGGGTCTTCCCAAGGCCGGAAGCGGTATTTACCCAAAGCGATACGAGCGGTTGCGGTCCGTTGACGGTTCAGTTCACCAACTTGTCTGTTCCATTTGATACGGGCAGCATAGCGGATATGAGCTTTATGTGGGATTTTGGCAATGGCCAGAGCTCTATGGCGCGCAACCCGAGCATGACCTTCTATCCATCGCTGATCCAAGATACGGTTTACACGGTTAGATTGATTTCCTTGAGCGAACACGGTTGTAGAGATACTACCTTCTCCACTGTCAGGGTGCATCCAGATCCGAACTTGGCTTATACCCAAGATCAGACCAGTGGTTGTCAGCCTTTGTCGGTGAACTTCACTTCTACGGTATTGAACGTGGGCACCTACTTCTGGGACTTCGGTGATGGAGCAACGTCATCGGTAGCGAACCCGAACCACGTGTTTATGGGTCGCCCGGATTTTGACACAACGTATACGGTACGGTTCTGGGCACAGTCGCCACAAGGTTGCTGGAGCGATACCTTGAGCTCAACGGTAATTGTGCGGCATTACCCTGTTGCTGCGTTTATAAAAAGTACGGATTCCATTTGCGGCACGACTAATATTTTCTTCACGAACCAAACCACCGGCGCCAACAGCTATAACTGGAACTTCGGTAATGGCAATACATCAAGCCAAGCTAATCCGCAGCAAAGCTTTGCGATGAACCCAACGGGCGATACAACCTATACGGTTCGTTTGATAGCGAGCAATTTCTTTGGTTGTCGGGATACGGTTTTTGGCTCAGTAACGATTTATCCATTCCCAACGGCGGTGGTGACTACGAACGTGAACAACGGCTGTACGCCATTGGATGTAAACTTCGGT
>FWPV01008413.1_pt1 | contig 18071 bp, 16 predicted proteins | sample 2228371 | NCBI WGS metagenome assembly FWPV01 (sample SAMEA103939776, study PRJEB20133) | metagenome
CACATCCACATCCTTCAGCGCATGGTTCGTCCCGTAATGAACCTGAACCCCGCGCGCCGTCATCTTCGCCGTCGCGGTGTCGGTGGCAAGACCGGTGCGGGTCATGTCGTTCATGGCGTCCATTTCCTTACCAGCGGCGTTCAAAGCGGCGGCGCAGCCAGATGGCCAGGCCATTCATCAACACGAGGATCGCCAGCAACACGAGGATCGCCGCCGAGGTCCGGCTGAGAAAGCCGCGCTCGGGGCTGTCGGCCCAGATGAAGATCTGGGTGGGCAAGGTCGTGGCACTGTCAAAGGGGGTCGCCGGGGCCGCGGTCATGAAGGCGTTCATTCCGATCAACAGCAGCGGAGCCGTCTCTCCGATCGCGCCGGCCATCGCGATGATCGTGCCGGTCATGATGCCCGGCATTGCCAGCGGCAGGACATGATGGAAGACGACCTGCTGACGCGAGGCCCCGACGCCCAGGGCCGCCTCGCGGATCGAGGGCGGGACGGCCTTCAGGGCGGCCCGGGTGGCGATGATGATGGTGGGCAGTGACAAAAGCGCCAGCGTCATGCCGCCGACCAGGGGCGAGCCGCGCGTCAGGCCGAACCAGTTCAGAAACACCGCCAGGGCCAGAAGACCGAAGACGACCGAGGGCACCGCGGCCAGGTTGTTGATATTCACCTCGATCAGGTCGCTGACGCGGCTCTTCGGGGCAAATTCCTCCAGATAGATCGCCGCACCGATGCCGACGGGCAGGGCGATGGCGAAGCAGACGAGCAGCAGATAGGCCGACCCGATGAAGGCACCCTTCAGCCCGGCAAGCTCGGGAAAGCGCGAATCGGCACTGGTGAACAGGGCCCGGTTGAAGGGTGTCGAGACGCGGCCCTCGCCGACAAGCTTGTCGAAGGCGGCGATTTGAACGTCAGTGACCCGGCGGGTCGATTCCTCGGTCTTGCGGTCGACGAACCCCTTGTTCAGCTGGTCGAACGGGTCCGAGACCGGGACGGTGATGGTCAGGACCCCGCCGATCAGCGAGGGATCGGCAATCACCGCGTCGCGCACCATGAACTGCGCGCCGTCCGACAGGATGTCCCCGGCCGCCTTCAGCCCCGCTCGGTCCAGGTCGGGGAACATGTCCGCCACCGCGCCTTGCATGACCCGCCGCCAGGCGCTGCCGAAAATGTCCTCGGCATTCACATCTTCGGCCGGGATCGGCACGTCGATGGTCACATGGGTCTGGACGAAGGCCTTGTAGCCGGTGACGGTCAGCGCCGTAAGCATCAGCGCCAGAAAGCCAAGCGCCAGGGAGATCGAGATCAGCCCGGCGATCTTCAGCCAAAGCTCGCCCCGGCGCCGTTTCCGGATCAGCGCCTGGTAGGCCGGTGCCTTCCAGTCGAATCGGGCGCGCTCGGTCGTGGGGGTGGTCATGTCCGACATGTCCGGCACCTAGTCGTATTGTTCGCGATATTTCCGCACGATGCGAAGCGCGAAGATGTTGATGCAAAGCGTGATGACGAAGAGGAAAGAGCCAAGCGCGAAGGCGGCCAGCGTCTTGGGATTGTCGAACTCGGTATCGCCGATCAGCAAGGTGACGATCTGAAGCGTCACGGTCGTGACACTGTCCAGGGGATTGATGGTCAGCGTGGCGATGATCCCGGCGGCCATCACCACGATCATCGTCTCGCCGATGGCGCGGCTGACCGCCAGCAGGACGCCGCCGACGATTCCCGGTATCGCGGCGGGAAACAGGATCTTCAGCATCGTCTCGCCCCGGGTCGCACCCAGCGCCAGCGAGCCGTCCGACAGCGCGCGCGGAACGGCCGAAAGCGCGTCGTCGGTAAAGGACGAGATGAACGGGATCAGCATGATCGCCATGCTGATCCCGGCCGCCAGAGCGGTGTTGGGCGAGATTTCCAGCCCGATATCGGCCCCGGACGACCGCAGGAACGGCGCGACGACCAGAATGGCGAAGAAGCCGTAGACGATGGTCGGCACCCCGGCCAGGATCTCCAGCGTCGGCTTCACGATGTTGCGGACGCGCGGCGAGGCGAACTCGTTCAGGTAGATCGCCGCGAACAGCCCGATCGGCACGGCAATGACCAGCGCGATGGTCATGATCACGATCGAACCCAGAATCACCGGAATCACCCCGAAGGCGCCCTGTCCGGCGACCTGATCGGCGCGGATGGCGATCTGCGGTTCCCAGCGCAGGCCGAACAGGAATTCGTTCAACGGCACCATCCGGAAGAACTTGACGCTTTCGAACGCCAACGACAGGACGATCCCGATGGTGGTGAAGACGGCGATGGTCGAACAGAAGATCATCAGACCCAGGATGATCTTCTCGACGCCGTGCCGGGCGCGGAATTCGGCCGAGACGCGCGACCGCGAAAATGCGATCAGCGCGACCGACATCAGCGCGATCACCACGACCAGCGCCAGACTGGCGGCGGCATTGCGCGCGGTCAGCGTCTCGGCGGCGGCGCGCTTCCAGTCGGCGGGGGTGCCGAAGACCTGGCCCCCTGCGATGGACTTGATCTCGGCCAGGACAAGCGACACGCCCCCCTTGTCCAGACCGTCAAGCGCCCCGGCGGGCAGGCCCGCCATCACCGACCGCTCGACCACGATCGGCTGCAGGATCAGCCAGACCAGAACCGTCAGCAGGCCGGGCAGGGCGACCAGAAGTGCCGAATAGGCACCGTGAAACCCGGTCAGCGAATGCATCTGGGCACCCGAGGCCCGGATCCGGGCGGCGGCCACGCGGTTCAGGACGTATCCCAGTATCACCGCGGCGAAGAGGATAAGGAAGGCAAGCCCGGTCATGACGGCCCCTTGGCGCAAGGTTGCCGTCCGGGGGGCATCCCCCGGACGGCCAACGCGATCTTACTTCGCCGGAGGCGCCATGTTGACGGCATTGGTCAGCGCGTCCTGGACTTCCTTCAGCTTGGCATCGTCCAGCACCACCAGACCGCGCTCGGACAGATAGCCGCCAGCACCCATCGCGTCCTGCGAGGCATAGGCCGCGAGGAACTCGTTCAGGCCGGGAATCACGCCGCGATGCGCGTTCTTGACGTAGAAGTAGAGCGGGCGCGAGATCGGGTATTCGAACGAGCCGATCGTGTCGAGGTTCGCCTCGACGCCGTTGATCTTGACATCCTTCAGCTTGTCCAGGTTCTCGTACAGGAACGAGTAGCCGAAGATGCCGACCGCGTTCGCGTCCGCCTCGAGGCGCTGGACGATCAGGTTGTCGTTCTCGCCGGCCTCGACGAAGGGGCCGTCCTGACGCATGCGCGAGCAGTCTTCCTCGACGAACTTGTCATAGGCAGCTTTGTCGCCCGCCGCCTTGACCGACTTGGCATAGTCGGTCTCCTCGCAGCCCACGCGCAGCGCGAGTTCGACGAAGGCGTCACGGGTGCCCGACGTGGGCGGCGGGCCGTAGGCGACGATCGCGGCGTCCGGCAAGGCGGGGTCGATGTCGGACCATTTCTTGTTGGGATTGTCGACCAGGGCGCCGTTGACTGGAACCTTGGCGGCCAACGCCAGATAAACCTGCTTCAGCGTCAGGTTCCAGTCGGTCGGGTTGGCGCGGCTTACCGCGATCGCGAGGCCGTCATAGCCGATCAGGGCTTCGGTGATGTCGGTCACGCCGTTCTGGACGCACAGCTCGTATTCCGACTTCTTCATCGCGCGCGACGCGCCGGTGATATCGGGGTAATCCGCACCGACGCCGCCGCAGAAGATCTGCATGCCGCCACCGGTCCCGGTCGATTCGACGATCGGGGCGACGCCGCCCTGGTTGGCGAATTCTTCCGCGACAGCCTGGGTGTAGGGAAACACGGTCGAGGAGCCGACGATGCGGATCTGCTCGCGGGCAAGCGCCGGCAGCGCCGAGGCTGCGGCGACGACCAGAACCGAAGCGGTCAGGTGGATGGATTTCATGGATGCACTCCTGCAATAGGTGCGGCCGGAGATGGCAGCGTGCGACCGGCTCTAGCCGCGCCAAGTGACGCTTAGATTGCAGGATTGTAAAACCTGTATGACAGTCCGGTGCCGATACCGGTGCCTGTCGTGCGGCTGGCGATGGTTCCGCCCCCGTCCGGTTGAAAGGTGCGGCGATCGCCGGGGCGCGCGCTGTCCATGCCGTGACCAGAGCCGATCGCGCGGCCAGGGTCCGGCCAGACGCGCCGTCGGGGAATGTCAGGCCAGTTCCGGCAGGAAGGCAGGGCAGGCGAGTTCCAGCCCCTCGGCATAGATCACCTCGTCCTCGTCGAACCGCAGGGCGAAGAGCCGGACGTTGAGATGACGCTCGACGCAGACGAATTCGCCGTCGGCAAGGCGCGCGGCCGGGATCGCGGCCACCGGCACGCCATAGAGCGCCCGTGCCCGCCAGTCGCGAATGATCACCGGCTGGCCCGGCGACAGCAGCAGATCCTGCTCTGGCCGGTCATGCCGCATGGTCGAGGCTTTCAGCCGCACAAGGTCGACCTGCCGGCGCGCGACGACCGCGACCGATGTCAGCCGCCGGGCACCGGCCCGGGTCACGATGCGGTCGCCGGGCGTCAGGAAGTCGACCGGCAGCAGCCCGTCCAGCGTGCGCACCGTCGTGCCCGTCAGCATGCCCGGTGCCAGAGGCGTCCCGGCCCCGCCTGATGAACGTGAAAATGGCGCGTCGGCATCCATGGGTGAGCCTTTCCCATCCTGTTGGGCAGACCGTCGCAGGGCTTTGTGGTGCGCATTCGATGCCGGTTCGGTGATTTCTGGGCAGTTGTGGCCCGATCTCGCTTGGGTTGTGGCGGGAATGGGGCAGCGCATTTGCCTCTCGCGCCCTCGGGCGGGCTTTGCTAGAAGGCGGGCTGGCGGGTGTGGCGAAACTGGCAGACGCACCAGATTTAGGTTCTGGCGCCGCAAGGCGTGGGGGTTCAAGTCCCTTCACCCGCACCAAGCCGTCCGGCCCGGATCCGGCGAATTACCTCTTACACCGGCGGTGAAGCTTTGCTAGAAGGCGCCCGATGTTGCGCGGGGTCCGTCCCTGCGCTGGCAAGCTATTGCGCATTCGCGCCAGTATGATCGAAGGAAGGACGCCCCCCATGCAGGTCACCGAGACCCTGAACGAAGGCCTCAAGCGCGGCTATACCATCACCGTCACCGCTGCCGAGCTGGACGCCAAGGTGCAGGAAAAGCTGATCGAGGCGCAGCCCGAGGTCGAGATCAAGGGCTTTCGCAAGGGCAAGGTTCCGCTGGCGATCCTGAAAAAGCAGTTCGGCAGCCGCCTGATGGGCGACGCGATGCAAGAGGCGATCGACGCGGCCATGAAGGGCCATTTCGACGCGTCCGGCGACCGCCCGGCGCTGCAGCCCGAAGTGAAGATGGTCGGTGGCGAGACCTGGAAAGAAGGCCAGGATGTCGTGGTCGAGATGTCCTATGACGCGCTGCCGCCGATCCCGGAGGTGGATGCGTCCAAGATCACGCTCGAGCGGCTGATCGTGAAGGCCGATGACAAGGCGATTGCCGAGGCGCTGGAAAACCTTGCGGGCTCTGCCAAAAGTTTCGACGACCGCAAGAAGGGTGCGAAGGCCAAGTCGGGCGACCAGATCGTCATCGACTTCAAGGGCTCGGTCGATGGCGAGCTGTTCGAGGGCGGCTCGGCCGAGGATTACGCGCTGGAGCTTGGCTCGGGGTCCTTCATCCCGGGTTTCGAAGATCAGCTGATCGGTGCCAAGGTCGGCGACGACGTGACGGTGAACGTGTCCTTCCCCGACGGCTACGGTGCCAAGCACCTGGCCGGAAAGGCGGCGGTTTTCGCCTGCACCGTGAAAGCGGTGAAGGAACCGAAACCGGCCGAGATCAACGACGAGTTGGCCAAGAAATTCGGCTCGGATGACCTTGCGGCCCTGAAGGCCCAGATCGCCGAGCGTCTGGAAGCCGAATACAAGGGTGCCGCCCGTGCGGTGCTGAAGCGGTCCCTGCTGGATCAGCTGGACGGCATGGTCACGTTCGACCTGCCGGCCAATCTGGTCGAGGCGGAAGCGAACCAGATCGCGCACCAGCTCTATCACGAAGAGCATCCCGACGATCACGGCCACACTCATGGGGCCATCGAACCCACCGAAGAGCACAAGACGCTGGCCGTGCGGCGGGTGCGTCTTGGCCTGCTGCTGGCCGAGATCGGCCGCAAGGCCGAAGTCACCGTGACCGATGCCGAGATGACGCAGGCCGTGCTCGCCGCCGCCCGCCAGTATCCGGGCCAGGAACGCCAGTTCTTCGAATTCGTGCAGAAGAACCAGCAGATGCAGCAGCAGCTGCGCGCGCCGGTCTTCGAGGACAAGGTGGTCGACCATCTCGTCGGCCTTGCCCAGGTGACGGAGAAGGAAATCCCGAAGGAACAGCTGCAGAAGGCCGTCGAGGCGCTGGACGAGATGTGACCTTCCCCGCGGGGAAGGGTCAGGCCGCGCCTTCGGGTGCGGCCTTTGTCGTTTGCGCTTCGGCCCTGATCACCAGAAGCCCAGCCCCGATCAGAAGCGCGATGCCGCCCCAGGCCAGTGCGGCCGGAAGCTGCGCCCAGAACACCCAGCCCCAAAGCACGCCCCAGATGATGAAGCTGTATTCGAACGGAGCGACCGAAGCGGACGGTGCGACCCGATAGGCATAGGTCAGCAGCGACAGACCGATCGAGGCGATCACTCCGCAGGCCATGAAAAGGCCGAGGTCACGCGCGGGCATCGGCTGCCAGCCCCGGGTCAGGAACGCCAGCGAGGGGTGCGTCGCGCCATCGTAGGCCCCCGATCCGAAGACGGCGGCCAGGGCCAGCGCGCCGGCCAGAAAGGTCAGGTTGCCCCAGAAGGTCATCGCGGCGGCGGTCTCGGTCCGGCCCAGCGCCCGCGTCGCAAGCTGGGTCAGCGCATAGCCAAGCGCGGCCAGGACCGGAAGCAGCGCGGCGGGATCGAAGACGCTGGCACTGGGGTTGAAGATCATCAGCATGCCCACGAATCCGGCCAGCAGGGCCAGGATGTTGGTCGCGCCGATCCTGTCCCTGAAGACCAGGGCTGCGGCGATGGTGATGAACAGCGGGGCGGTGAAGAACAATGCGACGGTGTCGGCCATCGGCAGGGCGGCAAGGCCAAGATAATAGGCGGTGTAGGCCACGAAGTTCAGGATGCCCCGCGCCAGCATCAGGGCCCAGTTCGGCGTGGCGATCGTTGTAAGCCGTCCGTCGAACAGGCGCAGGATGATCAGAAGCAGCGGCACGGCGGTCAGGCTGCGGATGATCATCGCCTGATACAGCGGGTAGTCCCCCGAAAGCCGCTTGAGGATGACGTCCTGCAGCGAAAACACCGCGATCCCGACAACCAGGGCAAGGATACCGCGCTGCGTGGCTGTCATCTGCATGCCGTCACGCTAGCCGCGCCGGGCTGCGGGGCTTGCCTGCCTCCGACACGCCCCGGTCAAAGCGCGGCACGCTTTGCTGCGGTGTCGGGCATCCGGCGTGGCGGTGTCGCGATGTGCGGGCGCTCTTCTGGACCCCCGGGCGGCGATCACGTCGCGCTGCATGGCCCGGTCAGGAAAAAACCGCGCCCGGGCAACCGGACGCGGTCTGGAATCTTCCCCGCGGGGAAGGTTTTACTCGTCCGAGGCCGCAGCGCCCATTTCGTCGAACAGCTCGGCGATCTCGAACTCGGCTTCGGCTTCCGCTTCGGCGGCAAGCTCGGCAATCGACTTGCCCGAGGCCTGCAACCCGGCTTCTTCCGCCGAGCGCGCCACGTTCAGCGTGATCTTGACCGCGACTTCCGGGTGCAGCCGGACGGAAACCGTGTGCAGCCCGAGATCCTTGATCGGCTTGTCCAGCACGATCTGGCTGCGGTTGACGGTGAAGCCCGCCTCGGTCGCGGCTTCCGCCGCATCGCGCGGCGTGACCGAACCGTAAAGCGCACCGGCATCCGAGGCCGAGCGGATCACCACGAAGGTCTGGCCGTCCAGCTTGGCGCCGACGGCTTCGGCTTCCTTGCGGGTTTCCAGGTTGGTGGCTTCCAGCTGGGCCTTCTTGACCTCGAACGACTTCACGTTCGCGTCGTTGGCGCGCAGCGCCTTGCCCTGCGGCAGAAGGAAGTTGCGGGCATAGCCGTCCTTGACGTTGACGACCTCGCCCATCTGGCCAAGTTTGGCCACGCGTTCCAGAAGGATCACTTGCATGTCATGTGCTCCTTATTTCACGGCATAGGGGAGAAGGGCCAGGAAGCGGGCGCGCTTGATGGCCGTGGCCAGTTCGCGCTGCTTCTTGGCCGAGACGGCGGTGATGCGGGACGGGACGATCTTGCCGCGCTCGGAGATGTAGCGCTGCAGGAGACGCGTGTCCTTGTAGTCGATCGCCGGAGCGTTGTCGCCCGAGAAGGGGCAAACCTTGCGGCGGCGGAAAAACGGTTTGGTCGCCATGATGTCTATCCTTTCCTCAGATCAGCGACGCGGAGCGCCGAACGACGGCCGGTCGCCGCGGTCGCCACTGCGGTCGCCGCCACGGTCGCCGCCACGGTCGGGGCGGTCGCCAAAGGACGGACGCTCCCGGCGTTCGCCGCCGAAGCCGCCACGGTCGCCACGCTCTTCGCGCTCGTCACGCTTCTGCATCTGCACCGAGACACCTTCGGCATGCTTGTCGACCTTGATGGTCAGCACACGCATCACGTCGTCGTGCAGGCGCATCAGGCGTTCCATTTCCTGCACGGCCGCGGCGGGCGCGTCCGATTTCAGGAAGGCATAGTGGCCCTTGCGGTTCTTGTTGATCTTGTAGGCCATCGTCTTGACGCCCCAGTATTCGTTCTCGACGACCTTGCCGCCGTTGTCGGAAAGAACTGCCGAGAAGTGTTCGATAAGGCCTTCGGCCTGCGCGTTGGACAGGTCCTGGCGCGCGATGAAGACATGCTCGTAAAGCGGCATGCGGGCTTCCTTCGTGTCAGGGCGGCTTCATAGGACGGGCAGGACCCTTTCCGCAGCCCGTCCACGAGAGGCATCGCCGGTTCATGGAAAAGCGGAAAGGATGCGGCCTTATACAGATGTGGCCCGCCCGCGCAACCCCCGTCGAGATGCGGCTGCCGGGCCGTCAGCCGCGCTGTCATCCGGGCGGTCACGCCGGGTCTTTCGGTCGGCGCAATTCGCGCCGTTCGCGGACGAAAGTGTAGTCGTGGTAGCCCAGGCGCGCGGCCGGAGCATAGCGAGTCGGGTCAAGACGGCCGTCCACGAGGCAGTCGTCGCGGATATGGACGCCCACCACCTCGCCGATCAGCACCTTCTCGGGCCCCAGGAGGTCGACCAGCTTCACCACCCGGCACTCCAGCGTCGCCGGGGCATCCGCCACGCGCGGGCAGTCGATGGCACGGCATTCGGCCTTGGCCACACCCGCCGCCAGGAACTCGTCCGTCCCGCGCGGAAAGCGGGCCGAGGTCGCGTTCATCGCCTCCAGCGCCGCTTCGGCCACGATGTTCACCGCGAAGACGCCGCTGTCCAGGGCATTGACCATGCTGTCGCGGCAGTCGCCCGCGAACATCACCTGCGGGGGCGTGTAGCCCACGGCGTTGAAGAAGGAATAGGGGGCGAGGTTGTCGCCGGTCGCGGCGCGGGTGGAGATCCAGCCGATCGGCCGGGGCGAGACGATGGCCGAGAACGGGCTGTGCGGCAGCCCGTGGCCATCGGCGGGGCGGTAGAACATGTCGGACCCTGTTTCACAAATTGATCGTGACACTGCGCCATGTTACGGCGCGATTCCAGTGAATTTCGGCCAGTGGATTCGGCAAGCACTTCGGGTGGGATCGGCGGCGCGTGTACCGGCTTGAGGAAGAGACAGAGGACGACTGGTGGGAGGTCGAGGCGCTTTATGACCTCTGCTTTGCTCCGGGCCGTTCGGCGTTGTCCTCCTACCGGCTGCGCGACGGCGTGCCCACCGTCGCCCCGCTGTGCCTGACGCTGCGCGATGACAGCAACGCCCTGGCTGCCGTCATCCGCTACTGGCCCGCGCTGATCGGCGAACACGATGTGCTGCTTCTGGGCCCCGTTGCCGTCCACCCGACGCACCAGGGCGAAGGGCTTGGGGCGCTGCTCATCAATGAAAGCCTGGCCGAGGCGCGGCGTCTGGGCTGGGAACGGGTGATGCTGGTCGGCGATGCGCCCTATTACGGACGCTTCGGGTTCCGCAAGCTCGAGGGGGTCGAAATGCCGCCCCCGACCAACCCCGACCGCGTTCTGGGCCTGGAGCTGAAGGCGGGTGCCTGGGCCGGTGTGACCGGCATGGTCGGCAAAGCGACCTAGGGCCATTGCGCGACGGGAAAGCCGCCCCATATCAAGGCAATGGACCACAGCCTTCCGTCCCGTCCGTCCTCGGATCTCGCGGCCGAAGTCGCCGGACTGGCCCGGCGCTACCGGCGTGCCAACGGGCCGGTGATCCGGCTGGTGAACCGGCTGGGCAACACGCTTGAAAGCCGGCTGTCCACGCTGCCGGCCGGGCTGCGCAGCCAGATCGAGAAGGTGACGGCGCAGGCGCTGCTGGCATCCTACGGCGTCGCGGCGCGGGCCCCCGATCTTGGCGAACGCGGACCGCTGGCCGCCGTTATCGCCGCCGGGGCCGCTGGCGGGGCCGGGGGCCTGCCGACCGCCGTGGCCGAGCTTCCGGTGACGGTGACGATCTTTCTGAACGCGATCCGTGCCGAGGCGCGGAACGCGGGGCTCGATCCCGATGACGACAGGGTGCGCGCCGAATGCCTGCAGGTCTTTGCGGCGGGAACGCCGCTGGCACAGGATGACGGGGTCAACACCTCTTTCATCGCCTCGCGGCTGGCGCTGACGGGATCGACGGTGCAGAACCTGATTGCCGCCATCGCCCCGAAGTTTGCCGCCGTGCTTGGCCAGAAGCTGGCCGCGCAGGCCGTTCCAGTGATCGGCGCGATCTCTGGCGCGGCGCTGAACGCGGCCTTTCTGTCCTATTACCGCGAAATTGCCCGCGTCAGGTTTGCCTTGCTGGCACTGGCGAAGATCCACGGGGCCGAGGCGGTGGACGCGGAATTCCGTCTTGCGGCAACTCCGCCGAAGGTGATCAACGCCTGATGCGGTTGCGATCCGGGCCGTCTCTTGGGTAAATGCCCCGCGGCGGGGGAGAGAGCGGCATGTGCGCCGACGTGATTGCAAGACTGAAATCGCAGGCCGATGCGCCGGATCGGGTCTGGCTGGCCGGTGGGTCGACATATGCCGGGCTGCTGGCCGAAACCGGGCGGCTTGCCCATGCGCTGGTGGCGCTTGGCCTGCGAAAGGGCGACCGGCTGCTGCTGCAGGTGGAAAAATGCGAGGCGGTCCTGGCGCTCTATCTCGCCTGCCTCAGGGCCGGGGTGGTGTTCCTGCCGGTGAACCCGGGCTATACCGTCGGCGAGACCGCGCATTTCCTGACCGATGCCGCGCCCGCGCTGGTGGTCACCGACCCCGGACGGTCGGCGGATCTTGCCGCCTCGGGACGGCGGGTTGTGGCGCTGGCGGAGCTGATGGAGATGGCGGCGCGGGAAGACGCGGCCTTTCGCGACGCGGCCCATGAGCCCGACGATCTGGCCGCGATCCTGTACACCTCGGGCACGACAGGCCGCGCGAAAGGCGTCATGCTGACGCGGAGGAACCTTGCGTCCAACGCCGCGGCTCTGGCGGATCTGTGGCGGTTCACCGCAACCGACGTCCTGCTTCACGCCTTGCCGGTCTTTCACACCCACGGGCTTTTCGTCGCGACGAATTGCGCGCTGTTTTCCGGCGCCAGCATGATCTTCCAGCGCGCATTCCAGCCTGCCGCCGTGCTTGCGGCACTGCCGCAGGCGACGGTGATGATGGGCGTGCCGACCTTCTACACGCGCCTGCTTGCCGACCCCGGCCTGACGCGTGAGGTCTGCGCCGGGATGCGGCTGTTCATCTCCGGCTCCGCGCCGCTTTCACCGGCGACCCATGCCGAGTGGCTGGCCCGGACCGGCCATGCCATCCTGGAACGCTACGGGATGACCGAGACGAACATGATCACCTCGAACCCCTGCGAGGGCGCGCGGCGGCCAGGGACCGTGGGCATGCCGCTTCCGGGCGTCGAGGTGCGCATCGCCGGGCCGAGGGGTGTGCTGCCGCAGGGCGAGGCGGGGGTGATCGAGGTGCGCGGGCCGAATGTCTTCAAGGGCTACTGGAAGCTGCCGGAGAAGACGGCGGAGGAGTTCCGCGACGGCTGGTTCGTGACCGGCGACCTCGGCGCATTCGATGCCGAGGGATACCTGTCGATCCTCGGTCGGGCCAGGGATCTGGTGATCAGCGGAGGGTTGAATGTCTATCCGGCCGAGATCGAGGCGGCGCTGGACGATCTGCCGGGCGTTGCGGCCTCGGCGGTGATCGGCGTGCCGCATCCCGATTTCGGCGAGGCCGTGGTGGCCTGTCTGGTGGCCGCGCCGGGGGCCAGGCTTGAGGAAGCGGCGGTGCGCGGGGCGCTGCGCGACCGGCTGGCGGCGTTCAAGATACCGAAGCGGGTTCTGGTCTTGCCCGACCTGCCCAGGAATGCGATGGGCAAGGTCCAGAAGGCGGCCCTGCGGCAGGCGCATGACGGGCTTTTCGCCGGCGGATGATGCAGCCCGGCCGCGGTGGATGGAGTTCGGACCCGAGCACGGCCCGCCGCTTGACCGCGGCATTCAACCCTTCGCGCCTGTCGGCGCGCGCCACGGATCGGCAGGTCCGGTGCGGGCACCTGACCTGCCCGGGTCAGCCCGTCTCCTGCCCCGAAAGCCAGTCCATCAGATGGGCCCGCGCGCTTTCGGCACCTTCCGCCCGGGCGCGGTCGATCACGACCCGCGCCTCGGTCAGGTCGACCCTGCGCAACAGCGCCTTCACCGGCCCGACCGAGGCGGGTCGCATCGACAGGCTGCGAAAGCCGATGGCCGCCAGCGCCAGAGCCTCGACGGGCCGCCCGGCGTCTTCGCCGCAGAACGACAGCATGGTTCCGGTTTCGGCGCAGCGCGCCACCACCAGCTCCAGAAACGACAGGAACGTCAGGTTCAGCGTGTCATAGCGGCGGCGCACAAGCTCGTTCTCGCGGTCGGCGGCGAAGAAGAACTGCTTCAGGTCATTGCCGCCCACCGAAATGAAATCGGTCAGCTCGTAGAACGCCTTCGGCGCATAGGCGAGCGACGGCGTCTCCATCATCGCGCCGATCTCGATCCTTTCGGGGACCGGATGGCCAAGGGATTTCTCGCGGTGAAGTTCGCGCAGGACATGGGCGCGGGCGGCCTGAAATTCGCTCATCTCGGTGATCAGCGGGAACATTACGGTCAGGGGCCGCCCGTTTGCCGCGCGGATCAGCGCCTGGATCTGCATCCGCAGCACCCCGGGTTTGTCCAGACCGACGCGCACCGCGCGCCAGCCCATCGCGGGGTTCGGCTCTTCGGGGGGCTTCATGTAGGGCAGGACCTTGTCCGACCCGATATCCAGCGTGCGGAAGGCCACGCGTCGCCCCTTGGCCGCGTCCAGCACCCGGGCGTAGAGCTTGGCCAATTCGGCGCGCTGCGGCATCTTCGACCGCACCAGGAACTGCAGCTCGGTCCGGAAAAGGCCCACCCCTTCGGCCCCCGAGCCTTCCAGGCTGGGCAGGTCGGCCATGAGGCCCGCGTTCATGTGCAGCGCGATGGTCGTGCCGCACCGCGCCGTCGCGGGCAGGTTGCGCAGGCTGGCGTAGCGCTTCTGCGCCTCGGCCTGCATGGCGATCTTGTCGCGGAAGGCGCGGGCGACGGTTTCTTCGGGGCGCAGGTGGACGATGCCCTGATCCCCGTCGACGAGGATCGCATCGCCGTTCAGCGCCTCGGCCACCACGCGGGAGGCGTTGATGACCAGGGGGATCGCCAGCGCCCGGGCGACGATGGCGGCGTGGCTGCCGACCGAGCCTTCCTCCAGCACCACGCCCCTCAGTTTGCGGCCGTAGTCGAGGAGTTCGGCCGGGCCGATGTTGCGGGCGACAAGCACCGGGTTGTCGGGCATTTCCGCCCCGGTGTCGCGGCCCTGACCGGTCAGGATGCGCAGCAGCCGGTTCGACAGGTCGTCCAGATCCTGCAGGCGTTCGCGCAGATACTGGTCGGGGACCTGCTCCATCCGCGCCCGGGCGGCGGATTGTTCCTTTTCCACCGCCGCCTCGGCAGAGAGGCCGCGCATGATGTCCTCTTCCATCCGGCGCAGCCAGCCGCGGGAATGGGCGAACATCCGGTAGGCCTCGAGCACCTGCTTTTGGTCCTTGTCCAGCTGCTGCGCCTCGAGCAGGTCGTCGATCGACACGCGCAATTCGCCCACGGCGGCGCGGATGCGGTCGATCTCGGTCAGGGGGTCGTCGGCCACAGGGTTCGTCACCACGACGCGCGGCTCGTGCAACCAGACGCGGCCTTCGGCGGCCCCCTCCTGGCCCGAGGTGGCGCGGAACATCACCGGCTGCTTGTGGAGCGCGCGCATCGCGCCGTCGCCCGAGGTGAAGGCGCCAAGTTCGGTCATCTCGGCCACGACCATGGCGACGACATCCAGGGCATAGATCTCGTCCTCGGAGAACTGCCGGGCCGTCTTGGACTGGACCACGAGCACGCCCAGCTTTTCGCCGACCCGCTGAATCGGAACCCCAAGGAAGGAGGAGAAGAGTTCCTCCCCGGTTTCCGGCATGTAGCGAAAACCCTTTTCAGAAGGCGCGTCGGCGGTATTCACCGGCTGCCCGCTGCGGGCCACGCGGCCGACGAGGCCTTCGCCCAGCTTCATCCGGGTCTTGTGGACGGCCTCGGGCTTCAGGCCTTCGGTCGCGCACAGCTCCAGCGTGTCGGGATCGCGGAAGAGGTAGATCGAGCAGACCTCGGTCCCCATGCTGTCGGCAATCAGGTGCGTGATGCGGTCCAGCCGGTCCTGGCCTTCGCCCGGGACCGACAGCATGTCGCGCAGACGGCGCAGAAGCTTGCGACTGTCGCTTTCGGTCCGTTCGGGCATGGCGATCGCGTCCTTTCGGTCTGCCACCACCTATAGGCGATGGACCGGGACAGGGGGAAGGGGAATGCAGCCGAGCGGGGGACGCGGCGGGGGTCTGGCCCGCAAAATCGGCAGAAGATCGGCAGGTTTGGCCAGATCAGATGCGAAAGCAAGACCTGCCCGCGCAGCACGGACCGGCCGCCGCTGGTCTGACCGCGCTCAGGCCTTTTCCAGCCCGAACGTGTCATGCAGGGCCTGCACCGCAAGCTCCATGTACTTGCGGTCGATCAGGACCGAGATCTTGATCTCGGAGGTCGTGATGACCTTGATGTTCACGTTCTCGGCGGCAAGGGCCGCGAACATCTTCGCCGCGACGCCGACCTGGCTGCGCATGCCGATGCCCACGACCGATATCTTGGCCACGTCGCTGTCGTTCACAAGGTCCGCATAGACGAACTTGCCTGCGGCGCTGGCATCCTCGATCGCCTTCTTCGCGCGGTCGACCTGGTTGGTCGGCAGGCTGAAGGTCATGTCGGTATGGGCGCGCTTGTCGGCGGGGTTGTCGAGTTCCGAGATGTTCTGGACGATCATGTCGACATTGACACCCGCATCGGCCAGGGAGCCGAAGATCGCGGCGGCGACGCCGGGTCGGTCCTCGACACGCAGAAGCGTCATCTTCGCCTCGTCGCGGCTGTAGGCGACGCCGGAGACCACTTTTGATTCCATGATTTCATCCTCGTCGCAGACCAGGGTTCCTGAATTTTCGTCGGTGTCTTCAAAGGACGACAGCACCCGCAGCCGCACCTTGTAGCGCATCGCCAATTCGACCGAGCGGGTCTGCAGGACCTTGGCGCCAAGCGAGGCGAGTTCCAGCATCTCCTCGAAGGCGATCTTCTGCAGCTTGCGCGCCTTCTTGGTGATGCGCGGGTCGGTGGTGTAGACTCCGTCCACATCGGTGTAGATGTCGCAGCGTTCCGCCCCGAAGGCGGCGGCGAAGGCCACGGCGGTCGTATCGCTGCCGCCCCGGCCAAGGGTGGTGATCCGCCCTTCGGCGCTGACGCCCTGGAAGCCCGCGACGACGGCAACCTTGAAGCCTTCGGCGAACTTGGCGTCGATATTGGCGCGGGGGATGTCGATGAAGCGGGCGCTGGAATGGGCCGAGGTGGTGTTGATCGGCACTTGCCAGCCCTGCCAGCTGCGGGCGGCGATGCCCATTTCCTGCAGCCGCAGCGCCATGAGGCCGGCGGTCACGTTCTCGCCCGACGAGACCACGGCGTCGTATTCGCGCGCATCGTAGAGTTTGGAGGTGGTTTCGACCCAGCCGACAAGCTCGTTGGTCTTGCCGGACATCGCGCTGACGATGACGATCACGTCATAGCCGCGCGCAACCTCGGCCTCGACCTTCCGCGCGGCGTTCGCGATCCGCGCCAGGTCGGCGACCGACGTGCCGCCGAATTTCATCACCAGTAGCGGCATTGTCCCCCCGCACGTTGACGCGCGGTTCTTATGCGCGGGCAGGGATGGGTGCAAGAGGGGCTAGCCGACCGGCTGGCCCGACAGCCGACCATACCCGGACGACAGCGGCGGGAAGGCCTGTTCGAACGCGGTCTGTCGCAGGCCGCGTTCCTGGAAATACCAGGCGTAATCCAGCTTGGCGATCCGCACCAAGGCATCCGCCGCGGACGGGTCGTCGGCCAAGCCCCGACGCAGGACGACGATGTTGCGGCGGAACCAGGCCATCGTCGACAGGGCGCGAACCCCGAGCGTTTCGATCAGGTCGGGCGTCCAGCCGCGTGCTTTCCACATGGCCAGGACATCTTCCATTGTCCGGCAGTTTATGTGCCCGTTTCCAGGTTGCCCGGGTTCGGCCATGGAAAAGACGATCAGGCCGCCTGCGTGGGTTTCGATGGTATCGAGGAGGACCGGCATGGCTTCGGGCGGGATGTGCTCGGCCACTTCAAGGCAAAGAACGAGATCGAACCGGCGGCCTGCGTCATAGGGCTGCTGGAGGTCAATCTTGCGATATGTTTCAGGGTCGAGCGCGGTGGCATCGACATCCATCCCGTCGATCCCGAGCACATCCCTGACGCCGTCATGCTGCATCAGCCGAAGGTAAAGCCCGGTGCCGCACCCGACATCCAGAACGCTTTCGGGCCGGTGCTTCTGGGCAATATAGCGAAACGGCGGGGCATCGAGAAAGAAGTTCTGCCAGTGCCACGCCCCGTCAAAGGCGGTTGCGACATCCGATTTGCCAGCCTTTCCCGCCGGTATCGAGCCGAGGTCGAACGGTCGGTAGGTTTCGGTCTGCAGCAGAGAGGTCGCAATCGTTCGGTAGGGGTCGGCCGGCTGGCCGTCGGAATACCGGCGCTCGTTGGTGATGCCGTGCCGGGCGGGAGTGGCCTTGTCGCTTAAACGCGCGGTGGGGTCAGCTTGCGCGTAAGCCATCGCTTCGTTGCAAAGCTCGGCGCGTGAGAGGTGAAAGACGCCTTTGCGGGCAAGCTCGTAGAGACGTTTCCATTGATACGCTGATTTTGTCGCGGCCGAGACACCCTTGCGCGCCAGATTGGCAGTCCAGCCGACCGCACCCTTGGTGACGATCTGCCTTGCGCTTCTGACGGGGAAATGGCGCAGAGGCGACGAGGTGATGCGATGCGCGGGGATGGGGCGCCGGTTCAGCCGGAACCCATGATTGCCTTGCAACACATTGAGGTTCGGTTCCGTCCCCCCAGCGAGCCTGATGAAGCATTTTACGTACGGCCGCGCGTCGTCACGACAGTAGATCATGTAGGACAACCAATCCTCTTCCTCGCCACCCGATGGTGTCGGATCGGGCAGATAGTTTTCCCAGACATGTTCGGAGGCGTGCCCCACCGGCACGACCGCCAGATCAGCCAGGAAGGCCGAACGGTCCGGGGAGGAAACAAACTCATCCGCGTCCAGAAAGCAGACGAAATCGGCGAAGAAGGCCGATTGAACATAGCGCAAGGCCGCGCTCATGTATTCGGACTGTGCGTAGTCGAAACGGGCTTTGTTGCGCAAATCGTTTGATGGGCGGAGTTCCCCTTTCCCCGGACAGACCTATTCTGCGCGCTGCGTGAGCGGCGTTCCGAGGGCA